>Ga0265331_10002764_pt1 | contig 11653 bp, 9 predicted proteins | sample 41923metaG_FD_202088 | JGI IMG/M metagenome (GOLD analysis project Ga0265331, IMG submission 202088) | Rhizosphere microbial communities from Carex aquatilis grown in University of Washington, Seatle, WA, United States - 4-19-23 metaG | ecosystem: Host-associated > Plants > Roots > Rhizosphere >...
GACGTGTTTTTCTATACGCTGGGACAAAGGTTGGGAATTGACATCATTCACAAATACGGCGCGGGCCTGGGACTGGGCCAGAAAACAGGAATCGATTTGCCGTCCGAAGAGGCCGGCTTGATGCCTTCGGAAGAATGGAAGCAGCGCGTCTATCACCAGAAATGGTACGCAGGTGAAACGATTTCGGTTTCGATCGGGCAGGGCGCCGTGACGGTGACTCCCGTTCAACTCGCGCGCATGATCGGGGCTGTCGCTTCGGGCGGCGATCTGGTACAGCCGCACTTCTTGAAGAGCCTGGCGACGAAGACGGATCACTTCCCGCTTGCCGAGGACACGGTCGAGCAAGTCACGCAGGGAATGTATGGCGTGGTCAATGAAGGTGGAACTGGAGCGGCGCTGAAACTTGCCAACATCGAGTTCTCTGGAAAATCAGGGACCGCGCAATTGATGAGCTACACGGCGGGCGCGAAGATGGGGCACAAGGGAAAAGAAACCAACGGCTGGTTCGTCGGCTATGCCCCGCGGCGCAATCCGGAAATTGTGGTTGCGGCCGTCGTTCAAGGCAGCACGGAGCACGGCGGAAGCACGGCCGGTCCCGTGGTGCGCGACATCGTGAAAGCGTATTACGATAAAAAGAACGGCGTAAAATTGCAGGAGTTTACGACCGCCAAGGAAGGACAGCCGCCCAAAGTCGTGCCGGCTTCGCAGCCGGTGGCGGTCAACGTCCCGGCCGGGGCGCAGACACAGGACGCGCGCTAAATCGAATGCATCAAGGCTCAAGTATTCGCGACTACGATTGGTGGCTGCTGGCCACGGCGTTTGCCATTTGCGGGGTGGGCGTGCTGGAAATCTGGTCGGCGACGCATGCCAGCCACCTTGCGGGAATGCACACGCACCAGGTCGAATGGATTGGGCTGGGGATTGTCCTGATGCTGCTGCTGTCCCGCCTGGACTATCACCTGATCATGGAACAGGCGCCGTTGCTATATCTGATTGCCATCGTCGCCCTGATCTCGGTGCTGGTCCTGGGCCATGCCAGATTCGGAGCCAAGCGGTGGCTGCCGATCCTCGGGGGGTTTTTGCAGGTGTCAGAACTGGTTAAGTTGATTATAATTGTGGTGCTGGCGCGTTTTTTTTCCGAAGTGCGCACGGAAGATCTCAGTCTGGGCGATTTGATCAAAGGGGCGGCAGTGGTTGGTTTGCCTGTTGTCCTGATTATGAAGCAGCCGGACCTGGGAACGGCGCTGGTATTGTTGCCGCTGGCGGCGGTGGGCGCCTATCTTGCGGGGCTGCAATGGAAGCATGCGATTGTGATCGTGGCGTTGGCCGCTGTCATGGTTCCGGTCGGGTATCATTTCCTGAAGCCTTATCAGAAGGAACGTGTTACAACATTCCTGCGGCCGGAAGACGATCCCCGCGGCGCGGGCTATCAGATATTGCAATCGAAGATCGCCGTGGGTTCGGGTGGTTTTTGGGGAAAAGGACTTGGCAACGGGAGCCAAAATCAATTAGGCTTCGTGCCAGTCCGGTATTCGGATTTTATCCTGGCGGCGCTGGCGGAAGAACTTGGGTTTGCCGGAGTCTTCGTCGCGCTGCTTTTATATATGTTCCTGCTGCTGCGGTTGGTACAGAACGCCCAGCGCGCGCATGACCGGGCGGGGATGTTTCTGGTGATGGGCGTGGCGGCCGTATTAGGTTTTCACGTTTTGGTGAATGTGGCCATGGTAATCGGGTTGATGCCGGTGACTGGGATTCCGCTGCCGCTCATGAGTTACGGCGGATCGACCACATTGTTCGTATTTCTGGCTTTAGGGCTTGTGATGAACGTCCGCATCCGGCGCTTCGTCAACTAAGCTGGTAGCTTTGGATTGGATGGAAGATTCTCTTTTCGGCCCGCGCCACGCTGAAATCCAGGCAAGCGGCCCGCCGGAAAGAAATGAAATTCGAAATCTGAGATTTGAAATTCGTAATTTGAGATTTGAAATTAAAATTGAAGGCGAGGCAAGCATCGCATGCCCAGCGGAAGATCAACATTGAAATCAGCTTCCCCGGCCCTCCCGCATCGCGGGATCGAGCGCTCTATCGCGCCCCCAGCCGCACCGCGGCGATGTCCTCCGAGGAGTTTTCATGTCGAAGGAGTTAGTGATCTCCGCGACCCCGCACGAAACGCGGGTCGCGATTGTGGAAGATGGACAGCTTTGTGAAATTTATATCGAGCGGGAAAAAGAATTTGCGTTAGTCGGAAGTCTTTACAAGGGCCGCGTGACACGGGTTCTGCCCGGGATGCAGTCGGCTTTTGTCGATATCGGCCTCGATAGCGACGCCTTCCTGTACGTCAGCGATTTCCTCGAACATCTGGAAGAGTACGACCACGTTGCCGCTCCCGAACCCAAAGTTCAGAAGCCGCAGCCGCGCGACGCCGAAGTGTTCGCGCCTTCGACCACTACCGGCGGCGCTCATGAGCCGGCGCCGGTTGAAATTCCGTCCAGTGACGATGCGGCCCCCATTTTTTCCGCAGGGCCTGAAGGCCTAGCCGCGCACACGCCCGCGATCGTGCCTTTGGAAGGCGAAACCATTCATGCCGCGGGTGCGGGATCATCCGCTGTCCCGGAAAATAGTGCCGTGGCTGCGACGCCCGCGCAACATAACCAGCGCCCGTTCGAACAACGACATGATCGGGGCAACGATCGGGGGAATAATCGCGGGAACGATCGTGGACCGCGAGGCAACGATCGCGGACGCGGCGGCTTTGGGGATCGTGGCGGCCGCGGCGGGCGCAATCGCCGCTGGGGACGCCCCGGCCAGGGCGGCGGAAATCGCGACCGAGGTCCGCGCCGCGACCTGCCGCCATCGAAGTATGCTTCGCCGAAACCGTTCGATTCAAAGCCGCACGAGTCGGCGCCTTACGAACCGGCGCCCATGGATCCGAATTTCGAACCAATTATTCTGCCGGGCGAGTCGCTGGCAAAATATAAGAATCGCTCAGCCGCGCCGCCCTTTGAACCGTCACAGGCCGGGACAGTCGAAACTCCGCACGCACATCCGAACGTCGAATCCGCACGCGAGCAATTCGATACCCGGTTGCCGGATTCGCTGTACGCTACGCCTGCGTCCGCGGTTTCTCCCGATGAACGGCCCGCTGTCGTCGAGGCATCGGCTGCCGTGATTGAGGAAATCGTCGCCGTGCCGCAGTTTCAAGCGCCTCCAGTGACGCCCGAGCCGGTGGTCATGGCTTATCAGGAGCCCGAGGCCGCTGAGGCTGTCGCCGAAGCTGCGCTTGAATTGGAGTCGGCTGCGGAAGCGCATCCGAGCAACGGAGTGAGCCTTTCCGAAGAGCAAGTCGCCGCGTTAGCCGAACAGCTTGCCGAAGCCAAGCATGAGGAGGCGCAGGCCGAAGCCGAGGCGCGTTCTGAAGCGATGGAGTCTGCCGCGGAGCCATTTGTAGAAGCGGCGGAGTTGGAAGATTTGCAGGAGGCTCTGGATACCGAGCACGAGGGCGAACCTTCGGAATCGGAATCCGAATCGGAAGAAGATGCCGCCGAGGATGAGGCTGACGAAGCCGATGCTCTTGCCGATGAAATGCATGACGAAGCGATGGCTGCCGAAGGATCTCTTGAACACTCGGGAGAAGTTGCCGAGGGTCATGAGGGTGAGAACGTCGAGGGGCAGGAAGGGCAGCCGGTATCGGAATCGGTGCAGGCCGCCGGGAATCAGCAGCCAACCAGCGCTCGCATTTCCAACCAGCCGCGCGCCCGTTTTCAACGCCCCATGCGGCGCGGTGGGCGTCCGCAACGCGGCGGCGGCGGGCGTCGTGGCGGACGGCCGAACGATAACCGTCCGCATCAGCACACACAACACGGACACCCGAGACACGAAGCGCACAAGCGCCCCCAGCTGATTTCCGAAATGCTGAAGGCGGGCGAGGAAATTATCGTTCAGATTGCCAAGGAACCGCTCGGGAAGAAGGGCGCACGCATCACGAGCCACGTCGCATTGCCTGGCCGCTTCCTGGTTTACATGCCGACGGTCGATCACATTGGCGTGTCGCGCCGCATCGGCTCCGCCGAAGACCGTTCCCGCCTCCGGCGGGTCGTGACCGAAGCCAAGGGAACTTTTCCGGGCGGCTTCATTGTGCGCACGGCAGCCTCGGAAGCGAGCGACGATGAAATTCGCGCCGACGTGGAATTCCTCGGCCGAACGTGGGACACGATTCGCGCTACCTCCGAACAGCGCCGCGCGCCATCCATTCTGCATCGCGACCTGAACCTGGTGGAACGCATCCTGCGCGATTACCTGAGCGACGATTACGTGGCGATCTGGATCGACAACGAAGAGGAATTCACGAAGGTCGTCGAGTTTGTGGGACGCTTCCAGCCGAAGATGGTCCCGCGCGTGAAGCTGTACACGAAGGAAGCGCCGATCTTCGAGGAATTCGGGATCCAGCAGGAACTCGACAAAGCGCTGCGCCCGAAAGTGTGGCTCAAGTCGGGCGGCTACGTCGTGATCAACCACACCGAAGCCTTGGTCGCCATCGACGTCAACACCGGCAAGTACGTGGGCCGCGGCTCGACGCGCCTTGAAGACACCATCGTCAAGACGAACCTGGAAGCCGTGAAGGAAATCGTGCGGCAAATCCGCCTGCGCGATCTCGGCGGCATCATCGTGTGCGATTTCATCGACATGGAAGAGCGCCGCAATCGCGACAAGGTGATGGCCGCGCTCGATCAGGCTTTGTCCGCCGACCGCGCTCCGTCAAAGGCGCTGTCGTTCAACGAATTCGGCCTGGTGTGCATCACGCGCAAACGCACCAAGCAAGCGCTCGAACGTGTCCTGTGCCAGCCATGCCCGTACTGCACCGGCTCCGGCATGGTCAAATCCATTCCGACTATCTGCTACGAAATCCAGTCCGAAGCCCGCAAAATGTCCACCGACATGGACGCCCGGAGCCTAACGCTCCGCGTCAACCCCGAAATCGCCAAGGCCCTAAAGACGCGCGAATCCTCGCTGATCGATGAGCTCGAGCAGATTACGAAAAAGAGCATCATCATTCAGTCGGATCCTACGCTGCATTGGGAGCAGTACGATATTTATTAAATAGATTCTCGCAGACAAACTGCGAGACAAAAGGCTGTCATGGCGCTTGATATGGCTCTGGATGACATCACGGCTCGGTTACGCCAAAAACAGTTTCCTAACGAGCAGGCCTTATCTCAGGGGATAGTTCTCCGATTACTTCATGAGCCAGACTGGAATTCTTGGGTGCTCCGCCCTTCGAGGACGAAGGATTGGGCACCCGAAATTCAGAAACGAAAAGGCTAAAGTCTTCCTGCTGCAGGTAGGCCTGTTCTACTGATCCGAATCGTAGCGTTGTTCTTTCCACGGGTCGCCGCGCATGTGATAGCCGTTTTCTTCCCAGAAACCGGGGGTGTCTTGCGCGGTGAGTTCGAAACCGCGGACCCATTTCACGCTCTTCCACAGGTACAGGTGCGGGACGATGAGGCGCAACGGGTAGCCGTGCTCGGCAGACAACTCTTCTCCATCGTGTTTAAGCGCGAAAATCGTTTGCGGCTTCATCAGGTCTTCGAGGGGAAGATTCGTCGTGTATCCGTTTTCACCACGCACCACGGCGAAACGCGCGGCCGGCCCGCCTGCCGGCGAGGCGGGTTTCGGCGTAACGAGTTTCATCACTTCGGTGAACAGCACCCCCTCGAAACGGTTATCGAAGCGGCTCCAGCGCGTGACGCAGTGCATGTCGCATTGAATTTCGGTTTGCGGAAGGCGATTGAATTCATCCCAGGAGAGGCGAACCGGTTTTTCTACCAGGCCGTCGATCCGGAAGTCCCAGGTGCGGAGATCGACGCGCGGAACATTTCCGTATTGCAGCACGGGCCATTTAAGCGTGAGCGATTGGCCCGGCGGCAGGCGACCTTCGGAGCGGCGCTGCTGTTCGAGTTGTTTGCGTTCGCTGCTTTCGCCGAAGATCATAGCTGTAAGCTCGATCTGATTCTACCGCAGGGGTAATCTCACGGCTCGCAAAAAATAGCCGTCCTTCCGAGGCCGCTGCGGCAACCCGGAAGGATGTAGTTTTAATTATGCGCAAAAATATGAACCATCGTTTCGGGTATCGCGACGCGAGAACCCCGACAATTCCCGTGTGATATCATTCGGGAGAATAAAAACTGCGAACCTTCCCTACAGGGGGCACGGAAATTGTCCGCACGCGGCCTGAACGGAATCATGATTCGAGACCAGATTTACGCGGAGCTCAAGCAGGAAATCGCCGCGCTGAGCGCTGCGGGGATTCGTCCCGGACTTGCGGCCGTGCTGGCGGGTGAAAATCCCGCGTCGCAGATTTATGTGCGGAGCAAGATCGCGGCGTGCGAGCAACTTGGGCTGGGGAGCTGGATGGTTACGCCGTCCGCTGCCGTGACGACCGAAGAGATGCTGGCGATCGTGATGGAGCTGAATGCACGCGAAGATGTGGATGGAATACTTGTGCAGCTTCCGCTCCCGGCGCAGGTGGACACGAAGCGCGTGCTGGAAGCGGTGGATCCGGCGAAGGATGTGGACGGGTTTCATCCGGTGAATCTTGGACGGCTGGTTTCCGGGCGGCCGGGGCTTGTGGCTTGCACACCCGCGGGGTGCATGGAAATTTTGCGGCGGAGCGGGGTCGCAGTGGACGGGGCCGACGCGGTGGTCGTGGGGCGTAGCGACATTGTGGGCAAGCCGATGGCGCTTCTGCTGATGCACGCGAATGCAACGGTGACGATTTGCCACTCGAAAACGCGCGATTTGCCGGGGGTCGTGCGGCGCGCCGATATTGTGGTTGCGGCGATTGGACGCGCAGCGATGATTGAGCCGGACTGGATTCGTCCGGGCGCGACAGTGATTGATGTGGGCATCAATCGGATTACCGACTCCGCGGAAGCGGAGCGCATTTTTAAATATTTTCCGGCGAAGCTTGAGCAGTTCCGCGAAAAAGGTTCCGTGCTGGTCGGCGATGTTCATCCCGGAGTCGCGGAAGTAGCCGGAGCGATGACTCCGGTGCCGGGCGGCGTCGGCCCGCTCACGATCGCCATGCTCATGAGCAATACGGTGAAGGCGGCCCGGCTGCGCCGGGGTGCGCACAGCGTCTCAAAAAACGCGCCGGGAGCGGCGGCGGCCAAACCCTGATGCTTCGCGTCGGCCTGACCGGAGGAATTGCCACCGGCAAGAGCACGGTGGCCGCGATGTTGCGCGAACTTGGTTGCCGCGTGTTGGAGGCGGACAAGATTGCACATGGAATGATCGAGCCGGGCGGCGCGGCCTATGACGAAGTGGTACGCGAATTCGGGCGCGGGATACTGGCAGCGGACGGCCGCGTGAATCGGGCGAAGCTTGCGGCCATTGTTTTCGCCGATGCGAAGCGCCTTGCACTGCTGAACTCGATTGTGCATCCGCCCGTTCTCGCTGAGCAGGATCGCGAGCTTGCCGCAATCGAAAGAGCTGAGCCGCACGCCATCGCCGTGGTAGAGGCCGCGCTGCTGATCGAAGCCGGGTACGACAAGAAGCTGGATTGCCTGGTGGTGACGTGGTGCACTCCGGCGCAACAGCTTGCGCGTTTGGTACAAAAAGGTTCTGGCCGAGGTTTGACGCTGGAGCAGGCGCGACAGCGCATTGCAGCGCAAATGCCCGTCGAGGAAAAAAGGCGGATGGCCGATGAAGAGATCGACTGCTCGGTGTCGATGGAACACACGCGGGAACAGGTGACTGCTCTCTTTGCAAAGCTGAAGAAAATGGAAGATGAAAAGTGTGACGGGCTTTAGATATTGCGGAATGAAAGACCCAGGAACTTTTTGTGCAGCCTGTTTAGCCAGTTCGTTTTTGCTTGTACCGGCATGGATCGCAAGTTCAAAAGGCGAACAGGCTGAAACCTGTTCCATTGGATGCGAAGCGGGAGGGAGTTTTTCATGAGCGAAGGAAAAGACAGCCGAGGCGTGCTGCGCCTGATGGCGCTGGGGCTGGTGCTCGTGCTGGGAGCGTACTGGGCGGGAAGCCGGTGGGGGGAGCGCCAGCCGGATCACGTTGAGGCCGTGCCGGCATCGTCCCCGGAACCAAAAACAGGCGAACTCCTGGGCGATGAAGCGATCTACGTAAAAATTTACAGTCAGTCCGCTCCGGCAGTGGCCAACATCGTGACTCGCACTCTGGAATACGACGTATTCATGGAGCCGGTGCCTGTGGAAGGGGCTGGATCGGGATTCGTGATCGATCCGCGCGGATATATTCTTACCAATTTTCACGTGGTGCAGGGGGCGCAGGCGATTTCGGTGACACTGGGGGACCGTTCGCATTACGACGCCAAATTTATTGGAGCGGACGAACGAAATGACATCGCGCTGGTAAAGATCGATCCAAAGGATCGAAAACTTCCAGCGCTGACGATGGGCGATTCCGATTCCCTGCAAGTGGGACAGCGCGTGCTGGCGATCGGGAACCCATTCGGATTTCAGAGTACGCTGACAACAGGAGTGGTAAGCGCGCTGGGAAGAACCGTGCAAACCGGACAGACGACGGTGATCGACGGCGCGATTCAGACCGATGCGGCGATCAATCAGGGCAACTCGGGGGGCCCCCTTCTGAATTCGCACGGTGAAGTGATTGGTATCAACTCGGCGATTTATACGCCGTCGGGAACAACGGCCGGAATCGGCTTCGCGATTCCGATTAGCACGGCGCGGCAGATTGCGCAGGATTTGATCAGCGAAGGACGCGTGCGGCGGGCCAGCATGGGCGTGGAAGCGCGGGTAGTGTCCCCGCCCGTCGCGGAGGCATTGAGATTACCGGTGCAGGAAGGACTGTTGATTGAACGCGTTATACCCGGAGGCCCGGCCGAGCGCGCGGGGCTGCATGGCGGTAGCCGCGAGGCCATCCTTGGCATGCGCAGAGTCTTGCTCGGCGGAGACGTGATCACCGCCATCGACGGGCGCCCGATCACAGGACAGATGGACATGAATCTCGCCCTGAACCATAAGCGGCCCGGCGACACGGTTAAAGTGGAGTTCTATCGTGGCGGGCAAAAGATGGAAGCGCAGGTAACGCTGACGGACGCTGGAAAATAATCGGGATTACGAATTCCAAAAAGCGCGCTCGCGGTTTCGCTCCGTCTCGCTGAGTGAAAACCAGCCCTCCCCTACATCTCGCACGTGCTCAAGTATTTTCTGCATCTCGCTGTGCTTTTTCTCGAGTCCTTCGCGATCGATATCCCGAGGTACTTCCAGCACGGGAGCGATCACCAGGATGGCTCGCGTGAACGGCTTGGGAATTTGCATCAGGTCCCAGGCTTTCCTCAGAGTCCATGCGCGCTCGAGGCCAATATGGAAAAGGACAATGGGCCGGCCCGTGCGACGGGAAAGCATGACCGGGCCGGGCTTCGCGACGTAGCGCGGCCCGCGGGGGCCGTCGATGGTGAAGGCGGCATCGACTCCCTCCTCGACGCGTTTGGCCATCACGGCTAGGCCGCGCAACCCTCCGCGTGTCGAACTGCCCTGCGCAGTGGTGTAGCCCAGCCGCTCAATCACCCGGCGTGTCCATTGACCGTCAAAATTTGTCGTGTTCATGAGCACGGCACCGCGATTCCGGAAATACCACGCTCCGGAAATAATGCAGCGGTGCCAGAATGCATACACATTCGGGGGGAGATCGGGACGATAATCGCGACCCGCCTTTTGCCCTCCCAATACCTCAAATCGAATCGTGGGCCCTAAAATACGAATGACCGCCCAAACGGCCCAGCCAAGAATCGGAATCAGAATCCGCTGGCGAAGAGCGAGCTTGGGCAGCCGCGTATCGTAATGAACCGACGGGTTCTGCGAATGCAGGGACTCGACATCCTGCTGCACCCGTGATTTTGCTTGTTCGCTCATGCGTGTATAGTATAAGTCGAAGACCGGGAACTAACAGCCCTACAAGAGCCCTCAACAGTTCACAGGGAAACGAGCGCTTGTCGAACACTCCCCCAATCTGGGTCAAAAAGTCGCCAGGGATGCGGTTGCAAAGCTGGCTTCGGGTATTCGCGGCCACGACGCTGGCGATTCTATCGATTCACATTTTTAGAACCGGAAGCATCTCCGCGCAGGAATTTCCGGCAATCATCGGCCGGATTGAGGGTGACGATCTGCAGGTGGTCACGAAGACCCCGTCCGGAGAGGAAACGAACGCGGCGCCGACCGTGGTCGCAAGCGGCAGCGACGTTACGCTGCGCTCGGGACACGCGCTTATTCTCCTGGACAGCGGAGGCGAAATCAGTGTTTGCGGCCCCGCCCACTTTAAAATGGTGAAGGCTTCCGGGGCGGTTACGCTGGCGCTGGATTATGGCCGCGTCCATCCTTCGGTGGAATCGGCCGATACATTCACAATTTACACACCGACGATTGTCGCAACGCCGATCTCGATTGCGGGTGGACAGCGCGATATGACGTTGGGCCTTGCGCAGAGCGGAGAGATGTGTGTTTTAACCAGGGTCGGCGCAATGCGCGTCGTGCCGCAATTTTCAGACCAAAGCGTGATTATCCCCCAAGGCGGCACAGTAACATTGAACGGCGGCCAAATCACATCGCTCAAGGGCGCCGTCGACGATTGTTCGTGCGAATTCCCTCGCGCCCTCCGGCAACGTTTGCCACCTTCGCCCGCGAGCCCGACGCCGGAACGCGAGGTCAGCGAGCTCCGTCATCCGGTGCAACCGGAACGCAAGGAAGCCGCCGATTCTCCGAAGCCGCCTGGGACGGGAGAGGAACCCGTTTACACGGTGCTAATGCCGCCGCTGAGTTTCGATCCAAATGCACCTGCGCCTCCGCCCGACGCCGATCCTGAAACCATTCTGCTGGTCCGGGAAGTTCGAATGCGTTCGTCCGTTGTTTATCGCGGACACGTCAATCCCGCGTCTGTCCCGGCAGCAACGACCGTCGCTGAATCGTCCACACCGTCCAAGCCGGGCACAAATTCCGGGAACGACCGTCCGGTGGGACCTCAGCCCGGCGTACTGGAACGAGTCCGCAGCTTCATCCGCAAATTAACCGGCCGGAGCAGCTAGCCGGGGCGGCCGACGTGCCCGCCGCGTGTCAGTATTCATGAGTGTCATGATTGATGACTTATTACATTGACACGCGTTTTCAACCGTGATATTTTCCCCGCAGTTTCAATCGATTATTCACGGATTTGGCAGAGCCTATGCCCACCCCATTGGATCTGCGAACTGAAAACCAGGCGTCCCGCCGCAAAACCCGCGGCCGCAGCGAAGGATTCGCTGGAACATTGAAGTGGCTGCGTTACTTTTTCCTTGTCACTCCCCTTTTTTTCCTGAATTCCTGCGGCGGAGTCGTGTCAGGCCCTGCTACGCAAGGCCCGGTCTCGATCACGGTTATGCCGGGATCCGCGCAACCATTCATTGGCGGCAACGTGCAGTTCAGCGCCATGGTGCAGAACACGGCGAGCTCGGCAGTAACCTGGCAAGTCAATACGATACCTGGAGGAAATTCTGCCCTGGGAACAATTGATATAAGCGGCTTCTACTCCGCTCCCCCGGCAGTCCCGAACCCGGCCACCGTCACGGTGACCGCGGTCTTGCAATCGGACTCCTCGAAGACGGGGTCTTCGAGCATCACGATTCTGGGGT
>Ga0265331_10002766_pt1 | contig 11650 bp, 9 predicted proteins | sample 41923metaG_FD_202088 | JGI IMG/M metagenome (GOLD analysis project Ga0265331, IMG submission 202088) | Rhizosphere microbial communities from Carex aquatilis grown in University of Washington, Seatle, WA, United States - 4-19-23 metaG | ecosystem: Host-associated > Plants > Roots > Rhizosphere >...
ACCTGTTCTCAGCGGGCGCCAACCCGCCGAACATTCCGAAGGACCGGCTGGTGTTCTCACCGCATTCCTACGGACCGTCCGTCGCCGTGCAGACCCAGTTCCTGGACCCGAACCAGACAGCGTGTTTGGGGCTGGAAGGGGATGCGGCCGGTGACGCCAAGTGCAAGATCGTGATCGATCCGACGAAGCTCAAGGCAGGCTGGGAAGAGCACTACGGTTATCTCAAGGATATGGGGTACGCGGTGGTGGTCGGAGAATTCGGCGGCAACCTCGACTGGCCCGCCGGCCAGGCCAGCATTCGCGATCGCAACCGGTGGGGTTTCCTGGCAACCGGAACCGATGCGGATTGGCAGAATGCCTTCGTGGATTACCTCGCCGCGAGACATATCGAAGGCTGCTACTGGTCGATCAATCCGGAATCCGGTGACACCGGCGGTTGGTACGGACACGCCTACGATCCGATTACCAACACCGCAGGGTGGGGTGAGTGGCGTCCGTTCGATCAGAGAAAGACGAATCTGTTGAACAAACTCTGGACGGCGAACGCGCCTTAAAGAAAGCCCTTGGGGCGGCGGCTACGGCCGCCGCCCTCTGTTCGGGCGCTGGAGCCGACCTACGGCTTCACCCGGGCGGTGAGACTCATACAGTAGTCAGCCGCGGCGACCGCTGGATTTACGGCGGCATTCCGGACTTCGTATCATGCGCCCATGACACGGCGCATTCTGGGTTCTCAGTCTCTCAAGGGACGAGGCGCCCTATCCAATCCCCACGTCCGGTTCGAGGCCGCCTCGGTTGAGAAAGCCGCTGACGGCTGGTACCAGGAAGAAGTGACGGATTCGTTGCCGGAGACCGTTCTTCCCGATCGCGCCAGGAGCGTGATCGCCACCAACAATTCTCCGGACGTGGGTTTCGAGCAGTCGATAAATCCCTACCGTGGTTGCAGCCATGGGTGCGTCTACTGTTTTGCACGGCCGACCCATGCCTATCTTGGACTGTCGCCGGGTCTCGATTTCGAGACGCGGCTTTTTTTCAAGGACAATGCCGTCGAGTTGCTGCGCGCTGAGCTCGGCAAGCGCGGCTACGTATGCAAGAGCATCGCGCTCGGCATCAATACCGACGGTTGGCAGCCTCTGGAGCGGCGGTTGGAAGTCACCCGCCGGGTGCTGGAGGTCCTGGCCGAATGCCGACATCCGGTCACCATTGTTACCAAGAGCGCTCTGATCGTGCGCGACCTCGACCTTTTGCAGGATCTGGCGCGTGATCAACTCGTCTCGGTCATGGTTAGTGTTACCTCGCTCGACAGCGAGATCAAACGCACGATGGAACCGCGAACCGCAGCGCCCCAGGCACGGCTCAAAGTCATTGCGCAGCTTGCGGCGGCCGGCGTTCCGGTCGGTGTGCTCGTGGCGCCAATCATCCCGGCGCTCACCGACCATGAGATGGAGCATATTTTGGAGGCGGCCAGGTCCGCGGGCGCCACGAGTGCGGGATATGTTCTGCTCAGGCTGCCGCACGAGGTGAAAGACCTCTTCCGTGAATGGCTGGCGGAGCACTATCCGGACCGGGCCAGGCACGTGATGTCATTGATCAATCAAACACGCGGCGGCAAGGACTACCAGGCCGAATTCGGCACCCGCATGGTGGGTACGGGCGTGTTTGCGCAACTCTTGCGGACACGATTCGACCTCGCCAGGCGCAAACTCGGACTCGATGACGCCGAGCGCCGGCACGAGCTTCGGACGGACTTATTCCGCCCGCCCGCGGCCAATCCGGCGCAAATGACGCTCGGCCTGTGAAAGGCCCTGCGCGCCCCCCGCTCCAGGCGTGGCCTCGCTCTCTGACGGCACCCGCATCCCGCTATCGTGGTGTCCGACCGTTGTGCCGCCTTTGATCGGTTAACCGAACGAGCGTAAGGTGAGACGAACTGGTTCCGTGGAGCTTCTCTATGACCCGTTCGACCAAGCTGTGGTTTGAAATCGCTGCCTTCACCATCACCATCGAGGCGCTGCTGGCCATCGTCGCCTTGGCTATACGTCTGGGGGACGGGTTGGCGATTACCACATCGATGCTCACAGCATTCTTTTGTGTGTTTATGGGAATCGCTGTGCAACGACGGCGCCTGCGCCACGAAGATCGCACGAGCCTGAGCATCAAAGATGAGCTGGACCTGCGAAAAGTGGGAGCCAGAGGCAAAAGAATTCAGTTTCGCTGAATTGATTAACGGGAGCAGCGGCCTCCGTCTTTAGATCCGGTGAGCACGCTATTCACCGAGGTCAGTGTTCGGCTGTAGCACCTGCCTCGAGAGTCCTTTGTAAAGTAGTCCTGTGAGCTGGAGCCGGTATTGCCTGTGCGGGCTCCCGCACTGTTGAAACTGAGCGTGTCTGCGGAAGACACATTATTCGAGGTCTCCTCCGCGGAGAGGGTAAAACCGTCAAATCGCCGCACATCTTCAGCCAAATAGCTTTGCTTGGCGATGGTATTGACGGAGAGGCTGCCATCGGAATTGGTCGTCTGACCGAAGTGAATGGTGAGCGGATACGAGAGCTTCCGGTCATCCTCAGTCACAGAGAATATGCCACGCGTGATGGTCTTGGAATTCACGGTGGTGGACTGCGCCAAGTCCTGTATGTAGGTGGTCGCGTTGATGGTGAAGTTCTGGGAATTCTCGAAACTCAACGACTGTCTCACCGTGGTTTCGACGATGCCGTGGGACGTCTTCACGTAGCCGGTGATCTCATATTGACGTTCGGAAGCTACAATGACGGATCCGTTCGCATCTGCGTTGGATCCGATCGTCACGTTCTTCGTAACCTTTGGTGAGGGCCACGCCGCAAGCTCGTTACGAACGACGCTCCCGACGACTCTTGCAGCCCCCGGGTCCGTATGCAGAAGCAGTGTCGCAGTTGCTATAAAGTAGTTGTTCGCGTTGAACACGTTGAGAGCGACGGTGTGGTGTTCGCCATCGGACAGCAGGCCTGCAAAAGGCGTCAGGTCTACCCGGTAGGGCTTGAAGTTGAGTGTCTGCACACCAGGGATGGGCTCCCACAGAAAAGGGTCGATGCCGCCTGTATATATCCAGGGGTAGACCGGTGCAACCCCTGCCGGCTGTCCGTCGATACTCACTTCGGTTTCGCGAAACCCCGTGCTGCCGCAGCTCTGCAGGGCGGCTGCGAGCTCGTCCGGCACACACAGGTACCAGAACTCATCACTCGATTGGCTCTGCGCAATCACGTCGAGGTATGCGGATTCGACGTTGGTCGGCAGTGTTAGAGTCTTGGTGAGCTGGCTTCCGGTCGTATTCAACGTCGTCCCGTCGCCATCTCCCTGAAGGCCTATCACGACATCCGGAGCTCTCGTCGCCCGGTCGCCGCGAGGGGCGGTCGCGGGATAGAACTCGAGCTGAGCGTTGGCAAAGATGATGCCGGTGTAGGTCACTCCTGCGGACACGCCGACGAAATTACCTATATTGGCGAATCCGTTTTGGGCGGATCTGAAAAGGGCGCTCAGATCGGTCACATCGCTTTCAACATGCCAGGATGGACTGAGCGAAGCGCGAGGTTCCGCAGTCGTGCCGAAATAAATATTCACGCCCCCCAGGAAGAATTTGGCCGTGCGGTCAAACTGACGACCGGCTGTCACCGTGAAATCCGCGGTAAAGACGACTTTGGCCCAGGGACCGGGGCAGCCTCGCGGTGGCGTATAGCTGAAGGGCTTGATGTTGAAGTCCGCGAACTCCAGGTTCTGAAACAGCTGCACCGTGCAGGGCGTGGTGCGCGGCCTCGGAACGGGCGGATCGGCGCTGACCGTGTTGCTCGAGCCCACCTGGGGCGCGGAAGGCGCGAGTACTACCTGTGCTTCGAGCTCGCCGCTCGACACCCATAACAGGCAGCTTACGACCAGGGAAAACAGCTCCCGGCGGCAGCTCACCGGGGCAACGGGGGACATCATCGTCATAGCGGCGTCTCATCCCTTAGTCTTATCAGCAAGACAGGCACCGCCATGCGTGAGCGAGTGCCGACATTTCCCTTCGTCACACCATATTACATTCGGGCTGACCGCTCAATATGCGGCTGAGTTTGCGTGCAGCGAGCCGCCGGCTACTTCTTCAATCCAACACCGGGCGCGGGCGCAGCGATTACTTCCCAGTCGATAGGCTTAAAGGTCCCATTGTTCGAACCCTCGGCCGAGCAGGCGGTGAGGCCGCAGATCAGGTCCATCCCGGCGCGCAACTCGATAGCATCGCCAGGCTTCGACAGCGGCGCCTTTACGACCACCGAGCCGTCAAGAGACACGTCGACGCGCATGAAGATGTTGAATGTCGTCGAGATCCGTTCCGGACCGATCCCGAACGGCGCAAAGGCCTTGGCAAGGTTCTCGAAGCAGCTCGGGTGGTGGCCGCGATGGTGGTGCAGGATCTCGAACATCGCTTGGCTGCAAGGCGTCAGGAGGAAGTCGTGGCGGCGGACATCGTCGCGCAAGATCGTGAACATGGGGCGGCTGTCGTTGGACCACAACACGTCGCCAGTCGTCAGGTAAATCTTGCTTGCATAGTCGATTGTCCGACCGGACGAGAGGGAGCAGTCGGGGTTGTCCGCCGCGAAGGCGAAGAGATCGGATACCTGCTCGCCCTGCGGGTCGACCACTCGCAAGACGTCGCCCTGCATCATGCGGAAGCCGCATCCGGACTGCGGGGCGATGCGGCCCCCACATCGGGCCGAATGGCAGCTGTTGGAAAAGTCGCTCGTCCTCATAGCAATGCAGCTCAAGGTGACTCGGATTGGGGTTGGAAGGGACACCCGCCGCTGGCGCGACCGGAGTACTGGAGTGCTTCGGAAGCCTCCCCAAAGCCCGCGAGTACCGGATTGATGTCGCCCTGTAGTGCCACGTCGCGTTCTCGAATCGCGACCTGCAGTTTCTGGTAGCGCCCGCTTGCGCGCAACGCCTCGAACTGGCCGTGAAAGTTGAAGACGAGTGTGGGCCTCGGCGCACGCCGGGCGAGCCGCGAAGACTGAGGATGCAGCCCGACGACGAAGAATGACCGCGACGCCACACTGAAAGAGAAGTCGGCGGAACCGGGATCATTGCTCACATCGGGCGCCCAGGCATGCTCCTGGATGTCAAGATCATGGATGGTCTGCAGCTGCATCCACAGCCGTTTGTGAAAGTCGTCCTCCCCGGCAACCTGTTCTCGGAAGATAGCGACGAAGGAAATGGGGCCGATGCCTGGATCCGGATGGCGGGCAGAAAAACGTGCGAGGCTCGCGCGGAGAACTTGCGCGCTGTGGCTCGATCCGAGCCGATCGCAAACTTCGAATTCGATACGGTCTCGGCTGAGCGCGGACTTCGCGCCGACGCACGGAAAGGACTGGTCCGCGACGAACGAACGAAAGTTTTCGATGAGCGCACCGCGAGGGGATGCCTGCGTGGTACGGGGGTGTTTTGCATCTGTCATCGGAAAAGGTTAAACCCGACGGGCCCGGCGCGCCGTAGGCGACATCTGCCGAAATCCTATCTGATGGCGCTTCGGCGCGTAGGAGGCGATCCCGTTGCGCCCTTGGAAGTTTTGCAGCGGCTATTGACACACAGAGAACCTGCGCAGTCTCGACGGCTGTCGTGGGCCTGAGCTGATCGGTCAGCGAGGACCTGCTACGTCCCTGCGTAGCAGCCGCCGCGCTGCTTCGATTGGGCTGTGTAGACATCGCCGCAGCTTTAGTCGACGCGCGCACGGCTGTGGCCGTGAGTTCTCTCAAACGACGCCGTGTTGGAGGATCCGGCTACGCCGCATCAGAAGGCCGGCGCCAAAGGTGCGTTACCGAACGGTTCTCGCGCTTTGAATAACCTAACCTTGAGCTGAGTTTGCCCTCGTCCGGCTTGACACCGTAGGACTGTTGCGAACCCTGTGTTCTCACCTTCTGCAGGCATTCAAACGTATCCCAGGAGCACCATCATGAGATCAAGGCCAGGTTTTTCCACGTGGGCCCGGCCGGCCCTCTTGGCAACGTTCGCAAGTATGGTGGGGTGCTCCACGCTCAAGGTTGGGGCCGACTACGATCGCGGCGCGCATTTTTCAACCTTCCATACGTTCGTTTTGATGCAACGTGAGCACCAATCGGTGCATAACCCTCTTGTCGTGCAACGGACCGAGGACGCCGTCAAGGACGAGCTGATGAGAAAAGGTTATCGCCTGGCGACCAATCCGGTCGAGGCAGACTTCTCGGTGGACTTTACCGTCGGTTCCCAGGAGCGTACTGACATCAACTCCTATCCGGAGCCCTATGCGCGAGTCGGGTGGGCCGGGTGGGGTCTCGGCGCCGGAGGGTGGGGCGGCTCGTATTGGGGTAGCAACATCGACGTGCGGCAGGTTCGGGAAGGGACGTTGTCAATCGACGTCTTCGATGCCCGAAATCACCGGCCCGTCTGGCATGGCTGGGCGAAGAAGGATCTCAGCCAGCAGGATATCCAGCAGTCGGAGCAGCCGATTCGCGCGGCGGTGGCCGCGGTCCTGGCGAAATTTCCGCCGCAGTGAGGGAATTAGCCGTATGAAGAGCCATGACGCCGAGCGGCGCAGTTTTGCATTGTCCGCGGGAAGTTGCCGCCGGGGTTGCGTTATCCGGTGCGGCAGCGGCCGCGGAGTCCTGCGCGGGTGTCCCTGCAGACTACGTGCCCGTCGGGCGCGAGCCAGTAATGAGTATGTCAACGAGACGGCGGGCGCTTGCTTCCCACCCCGGCAAAGCCGTCGTGTGAAAGATGCCGATCAGCGCGCGTACGAAGTCGTTAGGGTTGGTCTCAGGGCGCAGTTCGCCGCTGGCAATGGCGCGTTCGATCGCACGGATGAACGCGGTGTGAATGAGACTCCGCGAGCCTTCGACCAGTCGAGGCCAACCTCCCGGGACTGTATTCATGGCGGGAATGATGAGCAGTTTGCCGGCCACGTGGTCGATGAATAGAAGCATCCACGCGCGAAGCGCCTGCAGCGGCGGCATGGTGGAGGCGAGGTGCTGTTCGGACTCGGCAAGCTCTTCGACTTGGCTGCGATAGACGGCTTCGATAAGGGCGTCACGCGTCGGGAAGTGGCGATAGAGCGTGCCAGAGCCTATGCCGGCGTCTCGTGCAATGGAGTCGAGGCTCGCGTTCGCGCCATCGCGGGTGAACGCTTCCTTAGCTACCTCAAGAATGCGTTCACGGTTGCGCGTCGCGTCAGCGCGGGGCTTACGTGAGGGTGAAGCAGCTTTTTTCTTCGCCATGCGATGAGTGGTCCCAGAAACTTCTTGCAAACGGGGACTGCCTCCGTTTATATATAGAGATATCCGGAGACTATCCCCGTTTTAGTTCGCGGCAGCGTACATGTCAATTGGCGCTGCCCTTTACGGGTGCGCCGGCATCCTATCAGGAGCAGGAAAATGCACGTGTTTGTAACCGGGGCCACGGGCTTTATTGGAACTGAATTGGTAAAGGAACTGATTCAGGCCGGGCACGAGGTGCGTGGTCTGACGCGCAGCGAAGCAGGCGCGGAACAGTTAAGAAAGGCAGGGGCGGCAATTCACCACGGCGACCTCCAGGATTGCGACAGTCTGCGCAGCGGGGCAACGGGCATGGATGTAGTTGTAAACCTGGCCTTCAGCCATGATTTTTCGAAGTTTGCCCAGAATGCACAGGATGAGCTGAAGGCGATCGAGGCAATGGGATCCGTCATGCAGCCGGGTAAGCTGTTGGTCGTCACCTCCGGAGTTGGGTTGACGAAGGGCGCACCGGGTCATCTGCGCAATGAGAGCGATCCGCCAGAGGATCCGCCATCGACGCCGCGCCGACCCGAGCTCGCGGCTCGAGCTGTAGCGGAGAAAGGAGTGCACGTGGCAATCGTGCGCTTGCCGCAGGTGCATGACACGCGCAGGCAAGGGCTGGTTCCGTTCCTGACACAGACCGCACGAGAGAAGGGCGTGTCGGCATATGTTGGCGATGGCGCCAACCGGTGGGCCGCAGCCCCTCTGAAGGATGTGGCGCACCTGTACAGGCTGGCGGTTGAAAGGACAGGCGCCGGCGTGACGGTGTACAACGCAGTGCAGGAAGAGGGCGTGTCAATGCGAGCAATCGCGGAGACGATCGGTGAGGGGCTTAGGGTGCCGGTGATTGCGCTCCCTCCGGAGAAGGCTGCTGAGCACTTCGGGTGGCTAACTCACTTTGCGACGCTCGACATGCCCGCTTCGAGCGAATGGACTCGCAAGACGTTGGAATGGAACCCGACCGGTCCGGGGTTGATCGAAGATCTGAGGAACATGGCTTATTTCTCATAGAAGGTCCGGCGACGAGTGCCAAAAATCAACGGACGCGAAGTGTTCCTCTGAGCGGAGTCTCAGCGGACGATGGTCCGGCCGATACCTGGTAGGTCCCCTTGAGAAGCTGCCACCCGCTTTTGCGCTCGTCATAGATCGAGAGCATTAGCGGGTCGATCTTTACGCTGACAGTCTGCGATTCTCCCGGCTTCAGGTCGACCCGCCCCCAGCCGACCAGACGCTGGAAGGGCTCGCCGGCCGCATCCGGCAAAGTGACATAGACTTGAGCGATTTCGATCCCCGCCCGTTCGCCGGTGTTTTTGACGGAGAAGCTCACAACACGTTCATTGTTTTCGATCTTCAGGTCGGCATACGCGTATGTTGTGTAGGACAGACCAAAGCCGAAAGGGAATAGAACCGGCTTGTGCTGCGCCTCGTACCACTTATAACCGACCTTCGCGCCTTCCGAGTACGTAACAGAGTACTTCGACCGGACATGCGTTTCGCCGTTCTCAGCGCCGGTCCCCTGTCCTGCATCTTCCGGCGCAAGGGGCGGAATGACGGGGTGGGGCAGATCAGCTGCGCTCTTGGGAAAGGTCAGGGCAGTTTTTGCTGTCGGATTCACCGCGCCGACCAGCACATTGGCCACTGCTTTGTGCCCACTGCTTCCTGCATACCAGGCTTCGACAATGCCTTGTACTTTGTCAATCCACGGCATCTCGACGGCGGTTCCGGTCTCCAGGATAACGATCGTGTGGGGATTCGCTTGCCCCACCTGCTCGATCAACTCATCCTGCCCATCCGGCAAGGACAGATTCGGGAGATCCATTCCCTCCGCTTGCCATTGATAGGCGAAGACGAGCGCCACATCCGCGCCCTTGGCCAACCTGGCGGCCGCAACGACGTCCTGCCCTGAGTCGAAATCGATCGTAGTCGCCGGCAGTTTCGCGCGCAACGCCTGCAAAGGAGAAGTTGGAAACCAGATATGGTCCTGCCAATGCGTGGCGCGATGACCGGCCGGCATGATGGCATTTCCGCCAGGGGGATCGACTTGTGCCGAGCCTCCACCGGAAATCATTGCCACGTCCGCATGTCCACCAATCACGGCGACTCGGTGCAGAGTGTTGCCGCTCAACGGCAGGATCGCCCGCTCATTTTTCAGAAGAACGATGCTCTGCTCCTCGATCTTCTGGGCGAGGTCCAGGCCCGCTTGAACATCCACAACGCCCTTTTCGGGCGGATGGTCGACAACGCCAGAGGCAAACTCGGCGTAAAGCACGCGCCGTGCGCTGTCGTCAATCTGCGCGATCGAGACCTTGCCTCGTTCGACCGCCTGCTGGAGCTTGGGGCCGAAATAATCCGCCACGGGCTGCTCCTGATCGAGGCCCGCGGAGATCGCTTCCTCGGTGCTGTGGGTGCCACCCCAGTCCGAGAGAACAAAACCCTTGAAACCCCATTCCTGCTTTAGCGTCTTCCTCAGAAGGTTCGGATTTTCACAGCTATAAGCGCCGTTGAGGCGGTTATAGGCGCACATCACGGCGGCCGGCTCGGCGATCCTGATCCCGATGTGGAAAGCGAGCAGATCGCTCTCCTGCAGGGCGCGTTCGGAGATGATGGCATTTACGATGTTGCGTCCGGTTTCCTGATCATTTACCGCAAAGTGCTTGATATCACCGATGACGTGCTCAGCCTGTTCACACTTCATCATGTTTCCGACCATCGTGCCGGCCAGTAGCGGATCCTCTCCGACATACTCGAATGTTCTTCCATTTCTGGGGTCTCGCGTCAGGTTCACCCCGCCCGCCAGCGTCATGTTGAAACCCTGAGCACGCAGCTCACGGCCAATCAAAGCTCCATACTGGCACCCCAGGGCCGCGTCCCAACTTGAAGCAAGTGCAAGGTTGGATGGCAGCGCGGTTGAATAACGTCCGTTCGCCCCGCTATCCCGAACGCCATAAGCCGCGTCGGACATGACAATGGGCGGAATATCGAGCCGTGGAACCCCAGGAACATAACCGGCGCCACCATTGGCCAGGTGTGTCAGCGGCATCTGCCACCTCGGCGCGCGAGCCATGCCATTGCCATGCAGTAGCGCCAGCTTCTCCTCCAGGGTCATTTGCGCCAGGACCAGCGCAGCACGCTCGCTGGCGGGCAAAGTCTGGTCCATCCACGGACGTGCCGGGGTTTGAGCCGCTGCGGTGGAGGTCGCGAGCCGGAAGATCGCCAGCCAGAGTGCGACGGTGACGAAATCGAGCGACTTACGGAGTGGCTTCTCTGCGATGAGCATTGGGGTCGGCACCTTTCCCGCACATTGATTTAGGGATGCAGACCCTATCGTAACCGGTTCTCGGATGATCAGCGGTCCGTCCAAGGCGCGTATGAGACGGTAATTGTGACGCGATCGAGTCGGAAATATGTTTTAGATCAGAGTGTTGCGCAATCGCCGATACGCGCTCGATCGATGCCTGTACTTCGGGTCCTCGATCCAGCCCACCGAGGACGGAATGAGACGGGTACGCATCGGGAGCTCACCGCGGGCCTGGGAAGCGTGTAGATGCTCGTCTTCTTGAGTCTTGTAAGGAGCGGGAAACCCGAAGAACGCGCTTCCGACCAATACCCGTGGAGTGCTTCAGCGGGAGGTGGCCGGGTTGGAAAGAGGCATCTTCTCTGCTGAGCTGGATAGTCGATCGTCGCCTGGCGGCTGAAGGTATGCAGTCGTCTCCACGCAGTCTGCGGATGAATGCGGTGTGCGAACGGCGGCCGTGTGAACCCTCTCTGGTCTGGTGTCAATTTTTGCGCAGCACAACCTGTTCGTTAGCGATCCGCTTCACATAGCCATGCGTTCTCGCGCAGTATCGGTGTGCGTTTAGTGTGTCTGCTATCGTTTTGAGCGATCCTTACGCCCGGGAACGGCCCACACTTCCTGCGGCGTTGCTGCATACGTATTCATGCTGTCGGCGATACGCGTGCCCAATATATTTTAGCTACCGGTTCAAAACTCTGGGCGATAAGAGGGTCGATGTCATGAAGCCATTGAAGTCTTTGGCTGCATGTCTGAGTTTGGTCGCCGGATTGAGCGCGTTGGGGCTACCCGTGCGACACGCCGATGCCTCGATCAATCCCATGAGTCTCGGGGCCGTCTACAACGCCGGCCAGACGCAGATCACCTTTCGCGTCTATTCCTCGGAAGCGACGCACATGGTGTTGTATCTTTACTCCGCCGGTTACGGTGTGCAGGAGTCGGCCACCTATACGTTGACCAATGAGGGCGGTGGCGTTTGGCAGGTCATCGTGCCGGTCGCCTCGATCCAAGCCGCCGGCATCACCGGCGCCGTCTACTACGGCTATCGAGTCTGGGGCCCGAATTGGACCTACAGCTC
>Ga0265331_10002771_pt1 | contig 11639 bp, 13 predicted proteins | sample 41923metaG_FD_202088 | JGI IMG/M metagenome (GOLD analysis project Ga0265331, IMG submission 202088) | Rhizosphere microbial communities from Carex aquatilis grown in University of Washington, Seatle, WA, United States - 4-19-23 metaG | ecosystem: Host-associated > Plants > Roots > Rhizosphere...
CGGCCTCGCAGAGCGTGACGTGCCAGAATATTACGAGGTCGATCACTCCAAGATGACCGCGAAGCTCAGCCGCGTTCCGCACGCCACTGAGGTGCCCTATCCGGTCCGCATGGAGCCGAACCTCGTCATCGAATATTATTCGCGCTGATCTAATCGCTTGGGCGGCGGAACCTCCTCCGCCCAAGCCTATTTCACGCTCGCCGCATTTGGAGCGGCGCGACGCCAAAACCCCTCGCCGGCTGGGACCCTCGTCCTGGCGCCTTCTTCACCCGGAATCCGCCATGACGATAGAGAAACTCGCGCCCTCTCGCCGCTTCCTCCTGGCCGCCGCCTTGACGCTCGCGCTTCCCTTCTCGGGCTCCGCGCTTGGCGAGAAGGCCGAAACCAAGATTCCGCTCGTGGAGCTGCTTGCGCCGCAGGCGCTGCCCGACGTCGTCGAGGGCAAGGCCGACGCGCCGGTCATCGTCGTCGAATACGCTTCGATGACGTGCAGTCATTGCGCCGCCTTCCATCACGACGTCTATCCGACGCTGAAGAAGGATTTCATCGACAAGGGGAAGGTCAAGTTCATCCTGCGCGAGTTCCCGCTCGACGAGCGCGCCGCCGCGGCCTTCATGCTGGCGCGCGCTCTTGGCGACAAGCGCGACAACGCCATCGACTTTCTCTTCGAGCAGCAGCGCAACTGGGCCTTCACCGAGACGCCCTACGAGAGCCTCGCCAACACGGTGAAGCAGATCGGCATCGGTCAGGAAAAGTTCGAAGAGACGCTGAAGGACGAGAAGCTGCAGCAGGCGGTCTATGCGGTTGCCCAGCAAGGCCAGAAATTCGGTGTGGCGGCCACGCCGACCTTCTTCATCAACGGCGTCAAATTCGACGGCCGGATGGAGGCGGCGGCTCTGCCGAAGATCATCGAGGACGCCGAAAAGGGCGGGAAGTAAAGCTTAGAGGCGTCAGTCTCGGCGCTGTTCCACGCGCCGTAACCGCGCTGCGCGAATAAATTGCGCAGTGCAATTTGCGTCCCGCGGGTTCCAGAAGGTTCTCGGATTAGCGGGCTAAGCCGTCCGAGCGATTACCGACAACAAAGATTTCTATGCGTATCCAAGAAGGAATATGCTGAGTGTCTATAATTTGCATGGCTTCGTCGAGCAGAGATGGTCAATATTTGGTTGATATGGCGACAGATCTAAATTTTGTTGCGCCGTCCGAACCGAGTCGGCGCCGATCTGACAAAAAACCGTCATAGCCTGGCTGCATGACGCGTTCATGCCGGCTCCAGAAGCAAATCGCGGACATGCCGGTCCGGCGCATTCTCTCCTTCGCGCCGACGCGGAGGCGAGAATGACGATGCTTTCAAGCGGCGTTGCAATCTATCAAGGCCGCCTGTGAAGCCGCTTGCGTTCCGCGGCCGCGATGGTGATAAACAGCGCATGCGCTCGAAATGACGAGGCGACTCAACTGTGGGAATTTAACGACCAGGGATAATGCCTCTCCCCAGCCATTCCGGGTCCAACCAGATCGGTATTGGATCTGAAGATTCTTTCTCGTCGCGAAGTTTCCCGTCCAGTTGGGCCGCTCGGAGTTAACGGATGCGCATTCTCGTCACCGGCGGGGCCGGTTTCATCGGTTCCGCCGTAACACGCCATATTATCAAGGGCACCGACGACGAGGTCTGCGTCCTCGACAAGCTCACCTATGCGGGCAATCTCGACTCGCTTGCGCCCGTCGCCGCCGACCCGCGTTATGCTTTCGTGCGCGCCGACATTTGTGATCGCAAGGCCGTCGACCGCGCTTTCGCAGATTTTGCGCCGCACGCCGTCATGCACCTCGCGGCGGAGAGCCATGTGGACCGTTCCATCGACGGTCCCGCAGCCTTCATCGAGACGAACGTCGTCGGCACTTTCACGATGCTCGAGGCGGCGCTCGCCTACTGGCGGAGCCTCGACGCCGCGAAAAAGGAGGGGTTTCGCTTCCTGCACATCTCGACCGACGAGGTCTTCGGCTCCCTGGGTCGCGAGGGGCTGTTTCGCGAGGATACGCCCTATGCGCCGAACTCGCCCTATTCGGCGTCGAAAGCGGGGTCCGACCATCTCGTGCGCGCCTGGCGCGAAACGTATGGTCTGCCGACGGTCACCACCAACTGCTCGAACAATTATGGTCCCTACCACTTCCCTGAGAAGCTGATCCCTCTGACGATCCTGAACGCGCTCGAAGGCAAGCCGCTGCCCGTCTATGGGCGCGGCGAAAACGTGCGCGACTGGCTCTTCGTCGACGATCATGCGGAGGCGCTGACTCTGGTCGTCCGCAAGGGCGAGATCGGCCAGTCCTACAATGTCGGAGGACGCAACGAGAAGCGCAACATCGACGTGGTTGAGGGGATTTGCAACATTCTGGACGAGATAAGGCCGCAGGAGAACGGTTCCCATAAAGACCTCATCACCTTCGTTACAGACCGTCCGGGACATGATCTTCGCTACGCCATCGATTGCTCCAAGATTGAGCGCGAGCTCGGATGGGCGCCGAAGGAAACTCTCGAAAGCGGGCTGCGCAAAACGGTGCGGTGGTACATCGATAATCCCGAATGGTGGGGCGCGATTCGGTCGGGCAAATATAGGGGCGAGCGGCTCGGACGCATCATCTGAAAATCGGAGCGCAAGGGATGTTGGTGGAAGATACGGCGATCGAAGGCGTGAAGATCGTCACGCCGAAGAAATTTGGCGACGAGCGCGGCTTTTTCTCGGAAACCTATAATCGGTCGAAATGGGAAGCCGCCGGTCTGCACTATGAGTTCGTGCAGGACAATCATTCGCTCTCCGCCGCCGTCGGCGTCCTGCGGGGATTGCATTTTCAAAAGCCTCCTTTCGCTCAAGACAAGCTCGTGCGGGTTCTGCGCGGGCGCGTCCTCGACGTCGCGGTGGATATGCGCCGCTCATCGCCGACCTTCGGCAAGCATGTGGCGGTGGAGCTCTCCGCCGAGAATTGGAAGCAGCTACTTGCGCCGATCGGCGTCGCCCATGGGTTTTGCACGCTCGAGCCCAATACGGAGGTGTTCTACAAGGTCACGAATTTCTATTCCCCGGCGCATGATTGCGGCTTGGCCTTCGACGATCCCGAGCTCGGCATTCGCTGGCCGATCGCGCTCTCCAAGATTTCCGCCAATGATCGCGATCGGCGCTGGCCGAAGCTTCGCGAGCTTCCTTTCCTCTTTGAGTAAGCGGCCATGCGCATCGTTGTGACCGGCGTCAAAGGACAGGTCGCCTCCTCGCTTCTCGAGCGGGCGAAGGATCGCTGCGACATCGTCGCTCTCGGCCGGCCGGATCTCGATCTTGCGGATCGAGACAGCGTGCTTCGCGCGCTCGAGGCGGCGCGGGCCGACGCGATCGTCAACGCGGCCGCCTACACCGCCGTCGACAAGGCGGAACAGGAAGAGGCTATGGCCTTCCGCGTCAACGCGGAGGGCGCCGGCCATGTCGCCGAAGCGGCTGCGCGCATAGGCGCGCCCCTGCTGCAGCTTTCGACCGATTACGTTTTCGACGGCGCGTTGACGCGGCCCTATGTCGAAACCGATCAAACCAATCCAACGGGCGCCTATGGTCGCTCCAAGCTCGAGGGCGAGAAGCGCGCGCGCGAGGCGCAGCCCGATTCCGTCGTGCTGCGCACGGCCTGGGTCTATAGCCCTTTTGGCGCGAATTTCGTGCGCACGATGCTGCGGCTCAGCGAAACGCGCGAGGAGCTCGGAGTCGTCGCGGATCAGCTCGGCAATCCGAGCTCGGCGCTCGACATCGCCGACGCGCTGATCGCGCTCGCAGAGCGCCTGGTCTCAGACCGTTCGCCGGCTTTGCGCGGCGTGTTTCACCTGGTCGGGCAGGAAGAGGCGAGCTGGGCGGATCTGGCAGAGGCGACCTTCGCCGCGGCGGAGAGGTCCGGACGCAAGCCGGTGCGCGTCAAGCGCATCACGACTGCCGAGTATCCGACTCCGGCAAAGCGGCCGGCCAATTCTCGGCTCGATTGCCGCAAGCTCGAACGCGTTTTCGGCGTGGCCCTTCCCCCATGGCGCGCCTCGCTCGAAACCACCGTGGCGCGCCTGCTGACCGCAGCCTAAATCCAAAAGGAGCATTTCGAAGATGCGCGGAATAGTGCTCGCTGGCGGCGCCGGCACCAGACTGCATCCAATGACCTCGGCGATCTCCAAGCAGTTGTTGCCGGTTTACGACAAGCCGATGATCTATTACCCCTTGAGCGTGCTGATGCTCGCGGGAATTCGAGAGGTCCTTTTGATCTCAACGCCCGAGGATCTCCCCTCCTTCAAACGACTGCTCGGCTCGGGCGAGCAATGGGGAATGGCGCTGACCTACGCCGAGCAGCCGAGGCCTGAAGGGCTCGCGCAGGCCTATTTGATCGGCGCCGGCTTCGTCGAAGGAAGAAGATCGGCGCTCGTCCTCGGCGACAATATTTTCTACGGCCACGGCCTCACCGAGGCTTTGCGGGCGGCGCGCGAAAGCAAGACGTCTGCGACGGTCTTCGCCTACCACGTGCGCGATCCGGAGCGTTACGGCGTCGTGGAGTTCGACGCCGCAGGCGTCGCAAAGTCGCTGGAGGAAAAACCCAAAGCGCCGAAGTCCAACTGGGCGGTGACCGGGCTCTATTTTTACGACGAGCGCGCGCCGCAATTTGCGGCCGCCCTAAAGCCTTCGGCGCGCGGCGAGCTGGAGATCACGGATCTCAACAAGGCCTATCTGGAGCGCGACGAATTGAGCGTCGTTCGCCTAGGACGCGGCTTCGCCTGGCTCGACACCGGGACGCCCGGCTCGCTCTTGGAAGCGGCGGAATATGTGCGCGCTGTCGAGCAGCGGCAAGGACAGCGGATCGGCTGTCTCGAAGAAATCGCTTTTTACAACGGCTGGATCGACGCAAAGGCGTTGCAGGACGCAGCCAAGCGGTTTGGGAAGAGTGACTACGGAGCCTATCTCTTGGGCGTGCTCGGCGAGGCGCGATGACGCTCCGAAGCGGGCCCCTGTCAGATTCAGACGTCAAGCTCCCCGCCGCAGGTCGCGCACATTGCGCTCGCGCACCGTGATCTGAGCCTCGATCCGCGCGAGATTGAGGAAATAGGCGAGCATAGGCAGGCCCGCTTCCCCAGCGAGCCGCGCCAGCTCTCCCGTCATCTCGACAATATAGGCGGCGAGATCCTCCCGATCCCGACGTGACGCGTCGCCATTCCCCTCGTGGCGCGCCGCCAGGGCCTCTTTAAATACCTTCATTGCAAAGCTCCCAGGAGCGCCCTGCTTCTCCCAAGTCAGCAAGCTTGGCCGCTCCCCCGGTTGCAAAGACAACCACAGCGTGTTTGATTAGGCAACCGCCTTCTACGGTTGCATGACCTGTTTTTTTAGGCGTTCAGCCGGCCCAAGCGGTCGAGCGCGCCTTGCAGAATGTATGCGGCGGCCATTCGATCGACCACCTTCGCCCGTTTGGCGCGGGATACGTCCTGCGCGATGAGCTCGCGGGTGACGATCGCGGTCGAGAATCTCTCGTCCCAATAGGCGTGGGGTGGCGGCGCGAGGGCCGCGAGATTGCGCATGAAGGCGCGCGTGGCCTGGGCGCGCGGGCCCGCCTTGCCGTCGAGCTCGAGCGGCAGGCCCACGATGAGGCCGTTGATTTCGAATTCCGTGACGCGCTTCATGAGCGCCTCGGCGTCGGCCGTAAATTTCGTCCTGCGAATCGTCTCTAAAGGCGAAGCGAGCCGGCGCTCGACGTCGGAAAGGGCGAGCCCGATAGTTTTCGTCCCGAGGTCCAGCCCCAGCAGGCGCCCTTTGGGCGGGAGGCTGGCCGCGAGGGCCTCGAGCGTGGGGTCGGAGGGGGGCATGGCCGGTTCATTAGCAGTTCGGGGCGCGTCGCGTCTCAGATGATATCCGCCGCATGCCGTCTTCGGATTTGACGCCGCCCCGGCGCGCGCCTATTTCTTAGCGAAATCCCCCTGAACTCGGCGCAACGCAATGGCTCTGCTTCCGATCCTGACCCTACCCGATCCGCGCCTGCGGCAGATATCTTCGCCTGTCGAGCGCGTCGACGCGACGATCCTGAAGCTCCTCGACGACATGCTGGAGACGATGTACGAGGCCCCCGGCGTCGGCCTCGCCGCGATCCAGGTCGGTCACGCGAAGAGAATGGTGACGATCGACACCGTCAAGAAGGACGAAGGCCCGCGCAATCCGCTCTTTCTGATCAATCCCGAGATCATCTGGGCCAGCGAGGAGCTTTCGACCTACAACGAAGGCTGCCTGTCGGTTCCCGAATATTTCGAGGACGTGCAGCGTCCGGCGCGCGTGCGCGTGCGCCATCTCGACCGGCAGGGCGCGACGCAGGAATTCGACGCCGACGGGCTGCTCGCGACGGTCGTCCAGCACGAGCTCGATCATCTCGAGGGCGGCCTCTTCATCGACCATCTGTCGCGGCTGAAACGCGAGCGCGTGGTCAAGAAATTCGCCAAGGCCGCTCGGCATGAGGCGCGCGCCGCGGAGCATCAGACCGAAGACGCGTGACGCCGATGCGCGTCGTCTTCATGGGAACGCCGGTCTTCGCGACCGGCCTGCTGCAGGCGCTTTTCGATCGCGGACACGAGATCCTCGCGGTCTATACGCAGCCGCCGCGTCCCGCCGGGCGCGGGATGGAGCTCAAGAAGTCTCCCGTTCATCTCCTAGGCGACAGGCTTGGGATTCCGGTCCACACGCCGAAGAGCCTCCGCGTGAAGGAGGAGCAGGCGGCCTTCGCTGCGCTCGGGGCCGACGTCGCCGTCGTCGCCGCCTACGGCCTGATCCTGCCGCGCGAAATCCTCGCTGCGCCGAAATACGGCTGCCTCAACCTTCATGGCTCTCTCCTGCCGCGCTGGCGCGGCGCCGCGCCGATCCAGCGCGCGATCATGGCGGGCGACGCGGAGAGCGGCGTCGGCGTCATGCGCATGGAGGAGGGGCTCGACACAGGCCCGGTCGCAATGGAGGCGCGCGTTCCGATCTCGCCGGAGATGACGGCCGGCGAGCTGCATGACGCGCTGGCCAAGGCCGGCGCGACGCTGATGGCCGATGCGCTCGAAGCGCTGGCGCAAGGCAAGCTCGTCTTCACGCCTCAGGATGATTCAAAAGCGGTCTATGCGGCGAAGATCGAGAAGAGTGAGGCGCGCCTGGACTGGAGCCGCTCCGCGCAATCGCTACAGGATCACGTGCGCGGCCTTGCGCCTTTCCCCGGCGCCTTCTTCGAGGCCGATTTCGGCCAAGGTCTCGAGCGCGTGAAAGTGTTGGCGACGCGTCTGGAAGCGGGAAGGGGCCGGCCGGGAGAAGCGCTCGACGACGAGGGGCTCATCGCCTGCGGCGAGGGCGCGCTGCGTCTCTTGCGCGTGCAGCGCGCCGGCAAGGGGCCCATGGACTTCGCGGAGTTCGCCCGCGGGCGGCGGATCTCGCGCGGCGCGAGGCTTTCTAACTAAGCGTCGCCCGCGCGTCACTTGTCCTTGCCGTGACGCTCTTTCACCGCCTCGATATCGGCATGGAGCTGCTTGAATGCTTGCAGCGCGGCGCGCTCCTGGTGGGATAGCGCAACGTCCTTCGGCAGATGCTTGATCAGGACATGCAGCGCGTCGGCAATGCGTCCAAGCTGCTTGCCATAGCCCGCGACATCGGTGAGCACATCCGCCTCGACCTGAGGCGCGCTCGACTGGCCGAGCGTCACATTGACGAGGCCAAACTGTCCGCCGACCGGGTTGAAAGCGAAAGACCAAGGATTGATCGCCTGCGTCACGTCGCCCGAGAGCGGCAGCTTGAACATCGGCATGATGGGCTCCTTGAAAAATTTGGCTCGCGTCGATGCGAGCCCCCAGCTCATTTTTTCTTCTCGAGCGGCGCGTTCAAGATCCAGCGTTGACCGAAAGGATCGCGCAGGCTCGCATAGCGCGTGCCCCAAAAGGTGTTGGTCGGCTGCGTCTCGATCTTCGCTCCGAGCGAGGCGGCGCGCGAGCAGACCTCGTCCACCTCTTTCGGCTCGTCATATTCGACGCTCACCGACATCGTGACCTGCTCGCCCGGCATCGGCGAGCGCGTCTGGCCGAGCTCGAGAAAAGCGTCGGCGAGCATCACCGAGCCGCCATTGATCAAGAGCTCGCAATGGGCGATGCGCATCCCGTCGAGCGAGGGCATCAGCGCGCGCTGCTTTGCGCCGAAAGCCGCCGTGTAGAAGGCGATCGCCGCCGCCGCCGGCGTGACGGTGAGGTAGGGAGCGATCCTGGGGCGGTTCATCGGGCGGGTTTCCTCCTGAAATCGAGCGCGCTGCCTTTCGCCTTAGCTCGCCGCGCGGATTTTGTCTTCCCCGTACCGTGCGGCTTGAGCTCGCTTCCGGTCCCGACGCCGCGAAAGGCTTCTCGACAGGCTTTGCGAATTCGCCCGGTGCGCGTAAAAACGCTCCAAGACGGAGGCGCTCAGGACGCTTCGAGGAGAAATCTCAAAAAATGTCAAACGCTTCTAGCACGCCGCGCACGATGTACGACAAGATCTTCGACGATCACGTCGTCGATCGCCAGGATGACGGCGCTTGTCTCCTCTACATCGACCGCCATCTCGTGCACGAGGTGACGAGCCCGCAGGCCTTCGAGGGGCTGCGCGCGACGGGCAGAAAGCCGCGCGCGCCCGAGCGCACGCTCGCCGTCGTCGACCACAATGTGCCGACTACCGACCGGTCTTTGCCGATCGAGGACCCCGAGAGCCGCGCGCAAGTCGAGCAGCTCGCGATCAACGCCGGCGAGTTCGGCGTCGAATATTTCAATGAGCACGATCACCGTCAGGGCATCGTGCACATCGTCGGCCCCGAGCAGGGCTTCACGCTGCCCGGCGCGACGATCGTCTGCGGCGACAGCCACACCTCGACGCATGGGGCTTTCGGCGCGCTGGCGCATGGCATCGGCACGTCGGAAGTCGAGCATGTGCTCGCGACCCAGACGCTGATCCAGAAGAAGGCCGCCAACATGCTGGTGCGCGTCGACGGCAAGCTCGCGCCCGGCGCGACCGCCAAGGACATCGTGCTCGCGATCATCGGCAAGATCGGCACGGCGGGCGGGACCGGCCATGTCATCGAATATGCAGGCGAGGCGATCCGCGACCTGTCGATGGAAGGCCGCATGACCGTCTGCAACATGACGATCGAGGCGGGCGCGCGGGCCGGCCTCGTCGCGCCGGACGAAAAGACCTTCGACTATCTCAAGGATCGTCCTCGCGCGCCCAAGGGCGCAGCCTTCGAGGCGGCGCGCCGCTATTGGGAGACATTACCGAGCGACGAGGGCGCGCATTTCGATCAGATCGTCACGCTCGACGCCTCGAGCCTGCCGCCGATTCTGACCTGGGGCACGAGCCCGGAAGACGTGATCGCGATCGACGGCCGCGTGCCGACGCCGGACGACGGCGCGAGCCCCGGCAAGCGTGCGGCCATCCTCCGTGCGCTCGCCTATATGGGCCTTTCCGGAGGCGAGAAGCCGACGGATATCGAGATCGACCGCGTCTTCATCGGCTCCTGCACCAATGGCAGGATCGAGGATCTTCGCGCGGCGGCCGAGATCGCCCGCGGCCAGCGTGTGAACGCGCGCGTCTCGGCGATGGTCGTTCCGGGCTCGGGGCTGGTCAAGGCGCAGGCCGAGGCCGAGGGGCTCGACAAGATTTTCATCGCCGCGGGCTTCGAATGGCGCGAGCCGGGCTGCTCCATGTGCCTTGCCATGAACCCGGATCGCCTCGCGCCCGGCGAGCGCTGCGCCTCGACCTCCAACCGCAATTTCGAGGGCCGCCAGGGTTTCAAGGGCCGCACGCATCTCGTGTCGCCGGCCATGGCCGCGGCGGCCGCGATCGCCGGCCGCTTCGTCGACGTGCGGGAGTGGCGATGATGGGCGTATTCGTAATTGGTGCGGGGCGGGGAAGCCCCCTCCCTGTCCCTCCCCCGCAAGCGGGAGAGGGGACCCTAGCGATCGAAGTTGCGCGATGCGCCGATGAGGCCCCGAGTCTGCTCCCTCTCCCGCGAAGCGGGGGAGGGCTGGGGAGGGGGCGAGCATGACCCAGCCCCTCCAAGACCCGGCGCTCGCGGCGCTCAAAGCGCCGACGCTCGACGACATCGAGACGCTGGCGCGGGCGGCCTACGCCGGCCTCCCCTCGCGCTTCACGGCGCTTTGCGAGGGGCTCGTGATCCGAGTCGAGGATTTCCCCGACGACGAGACGCTCGACGAACTGGGCGCCGAGAGCGAATACGACCTGCTCGGCCTGTTTCGCGGAGCCGGACTGACGCAGCGCGAGCATCTGGCGGAAACGGGCGACCAGCCCAATCTGATCTGGCTCTATCGGCGACCGATCATCGACTTCTGGGCGGATGGCGAGGAGACCCTGGCCGAGATCGTCACCCATGTGCTCGTGCATGAGATCGGCCACCACTTCGGCTTCTCGGACGAGGACATGGAGGAGATCGAAAGGCGCGATGGCTGAAGGCGAGTCGTGTCTCAGAAATGTTACCGGCAGGGCAAAAGTGATCGCGAAAGTTCCGGCCGAAGCGGCGCCCATATGACAGAGCGCGCCCTGGCGCCCGTCTTGAACAGTCCTTAAATCGAGCCTGCTGACAGCGCCGCGAAAGCTGCTATATCGCCCGCAATCCTTTCGAGAAGTGCGAGCGTTCCTAGCGGTTGAGCGCGGGCGCAGGGATCAACCAAAGACGGACATGGCCAAGCGCGACTATTACGAAATCCTCGGCGTCACGCGGACCGCGACGGAAGTCGAGATGAAAATCGCCTTCCGAAAGGCGGCCATGGAATGCCATCCCGACCGCAATCCCGGCGACAAGGCGGCCGAGGCGCGCTTCAAGGAGATCAACGAGGCCTATCAGGCCCTCTCCGATCCCCAGAAGCGCGCCGCCTATGACCGCTTTGGGCATTCGGCCTTCGAGCAAGGCGGCGGCATGGGCGGCTTCTCGGCCGAGGGCTTCGGCTCCATGGCCGATATTTTCGAGGATTTGTTCGGCGACGTCATGGGCCGGCGCGGCTCCCGCTCCGGCGGCCGCGAGCGCGGTTCGGACCTACGCTACAATATGGAGATCACGCTCGAGGAGGCCTATACGGGCAAAACGGCGACGCTCAAGCTGCCGACCTCGGCCACTTGCGACGCCTGCGGCGGTTCCGGCGCGAAAAAGGGCTCCAAGCCCAAGACTTGCGCGACCTGCGCCGGGCATGGGCGCGTGCGCGCCCAGCAAGGCTTCTTCGCGATCGAGCGCACATGCCCGACCTGCCAGGGCCGCGGCGAGATTATCGAGCAGCCCTGTCCCGCCTGCGCCGGCTCGGGGCGCAAGACGCTGGAGCGAACGCTCTCGGTCAACATACCGGCGGGCGTGGAGGACGGCACGCGCATTCGTCTCGGCGGGGAAGGGGAGGCGGGCCTGCGCGGCGGGCCGTCCGGCGATCTCTACATCTTCCTCTCGATCAAGCCGCACGGCTTCTTCCAGCGCGACGGCGCCGATCTTTATTGCCGGGTGCCCATATCCATGGTGCGCGCGGCCATCGGCGGCGAGATCGTCGTGCATGCGATCGACGGCTCCGAGTGCAAGCTCAAGGTTCCCGAGGGCGCGCAATCGGGGCGCCAGCT
>Ga0265331_10002775_pt1 | contig 11620 bp, 7 predicted proteins | sample 41923metaG_FD_202088 | JGI IMG/M metagenome (GOLD analysis project Ga0265331, IMG submission 202088) | Rhizosphere microbial communities from Carex aquatilis grown in University of Washington, Seatle, WA, United States - 4-19-23 metaG | ecosystem: Host-associated > Plants > Roots > Rhizosphere >...
TTGGGCGCCGTGCGATGACGTTCCGCACCCCTATCGCTACCGCTTCTGTCTTAAGCGCCGCGACAGGAACTTCCCACGGCGCAGAGTGCATGAGTTGCTTCGCCGGCAGTATGCCTTCGCGGATGAGCCGGTAAACAGAGCCGACGCTGATTTTCAGACGGCGCGCGGTTTCTTGCACACAGATCGTCTCAACTGTGGTCGCAGTGGGATCAAATGATGCGATTCCCAGCTGCTCGCGCAGTTCACGTACCCGCACCGTTGTCGACGACTTACCATCAACAGACTTGCAGCGCATCCTATTCATTGTCACTGCTAGCTGCCGATCGGGCCAGCGGCCACCGAGTTTTCGCATAACTTCGACAGCACCAGGATGACGATCGCCGGGATAACGCCCGCTTCCCGAGCGCGTATTGTCCAGGTATTCGGACGCGGCCAGCTCAGGTATAAAACGCCGCAGAATAGGCCGAGTCACAGGGCTCCGACTATACTGGCCCGCTATGCCACCCCTGCTTTTGCCGTTTCAATTGGTCCTACTGATGTTCGCCGGTTGGCTTAACCGCCATCAACTGGATGTCATCGAGTATCTGCAGGAGGAGACCCGCGTACTCAAAGCGCGCCTGGGTGGGAAGCACCTTCGTTTTACCGTTGCCGAACGCTGCCGGCTGGCCCGAAAGGCGCACGCGCTCGGGCGCAAACTGTTGAGGGAGCTCGACACTCTGGTCACTCCGGATACCCTGTTGCGTTGGTATCGCCACCTGATTGCACGCAAGTGGACCTATAGCCGCCGCCCTGGTCCAGGCCGGCCGCGCGTGATGACGACGATCGTCGACCTCGTTATGCGTATGGCGCTCGAAAATCCGTCCTGGGGATACACGCGCATCCAAGGCGCGATGGCCAATCTGGGACATCAGGTTGGACGCGGCACGATTGCCAACATTCTCAAAGAGAACGGGATCGACCCGGCCCCGGCGCGCGACACGCACACCCGATGGTCAACATTTCTGAAAGCCCACTGGGAGTGCTTAAGGGCGACCGACTTCCTGAGTGTGGAGGTCTTGACGCTCAAGGGGTTGATCACGTACTACCTCCTTTTCTCCATCGATATCGCGTCGCGAGAGGTCCACGTCGCAGGTATTACCCCACATCCTGAGAACGCTTGGATGACACAGATCGCGCGCAATGTCACCGATACTCATGATGGCTTTCTTCGGGACGCGCGGTACCTCATTATGGATCGCGACACAAAATACTCGGACGCATTCCGGGGGATTATCACCCGGGCGGGCACGGATGTTGTTCGCTTGCCGCCGAGATCGCCTAATTTATATGTCGCGTCGCAATTTATGTTCTATTCGTTCGCGTGCGGCCGGTAAACGTAGGATTTCCACGAGTTTTACCAGCGCATAATTTCCTACAGTCCATGGAGAAACTCCATCAGAGCCGGCTGCTTGCGCCACGGCCTCTTAGATCGCGTGCCCTCCTTGATAGTGCAGGCATCGAGCGCACGCGCCTTGGTTTCCAGATCGATCTCGGCGTAGATGTTGGTAGTGTCGAGCGCATGCCCCATCCATTGGCTAATAGTCGCGAAATCGACACCCGATTTGAGAAGCGCGACTGCGGTTCCATGCCGCAGGGAATGGGGGTGAATGCGCTTGTCCCGAAGCGCCGGAACGGTTCGGCTGGCCAGTGCAACATATTTGCGCAGCAGATACCGTACCCCGAAGCGAGAGAGCTGCTGCCCGCGAGCGTTGGTGAACAGCAGGGAGTTGGAGGGATCCGTATCTGACGCGAGTCGCTGCTCAATCATTGGCCGGAGCAACCGCGCGGTGGCGGGCCACAGCGGACAGAGGCGAAGTTTCTTGCCTTTGCCGAACAGTCGGACTTGGCACGGCGCATCCAACCGGATATCGCGACACCGAAGGTTGAGGACCTCCTGCACCCGCGCGCCGGTGTTGAACATCAAGGCAAAGAGCGCATAGTCGCGTTGTCCGTTAGATCGTGTGCGATCAATGCTCTGGAGTACGGCCTGTATTTCGCTCCCCTCCAAGTACTCGATCGGTGCATCCCGCGCGCCGCGCTTGAAGCGTATGTTTATCACACGCTGGAGCAACCCAAGGTGCTCCGGCCATTCGGCCGCGAGGAAGCGCGCAAAGATATGGATTGCACCGAGTCGCGAATTACGCGTTGAGATGCCGTTATGGCGCTCCGTCTCGAGGAAGGCCAGGAATTTGAGCACGCGCTCTGCAGTAAAGTCCGTGATATGTAGATGCTCCACACGGCGATGCGTGTCCTGCGAAGCAAACTGCAGGAGTAATACGATGGCGTCGCGATAACTCCGAACCGTGTGAGGACTCATGCCACGTTGCCCCGGGAGGTATTCCTCAAAAAATCGCGCGATGCCCATGCCTAATTGAGTGGAAAGCGGGCTTTTCTTCACTGGACACCTCCCTCGATCGTCCGTGCGTAGGAACGTTCGAATCGCTCTCCAGCCCGCGCCACTACGGCAGGCATGCATCGCAGATAGTGGGCGGTTGATACGATCGAGACGTGCCCCATGTACATGGATAGCTTTGGTAGGCTCGATTGAACATCCGCGCCCGCTTCATACCAGCGTCTCAGTGCGCCGACCGCGAATGAATGCCTGATGTCGTGCACGCGCGCTAGATTGCCGCTGCTGTCGCGAATATCAGCCTTGACCAGCAATTGATGCACTATCCGACTGAGGCCACCTCCAGAATAGCAGCTTGAGACGCGCTTCCCATTGAAGAGCAACGGAGCTGTTGCGCAGGTGCCATGAAGAGTCTCACGCCGAAGCGTCAGGTATCGATCTAACTCCGCGCAAGCGCTGGCCGAAAGAGGCACCCAACGGCTCTTATGAAACTTCGACTGACGAATACGCAACACTCCAACGCGAAGATCTATATCGTCGAGCCGCAGCCGCGCTACTTCTCCGCGGCGCAAGCCGGCGGTGTAGAGCAACACGACCGCAAGGCGAACCACGAATGGATATAGCGGCGACCCCGGGTGTGGCCGCAGAGCGGAAGCGAGCTCAAGGAGCAACGCGATCTGCTCCGGCTCGATTATCACTGGCGGCCGGGAAGGCTGGCATCGAGCAAATGATAACGGATTTGGCAGGAAGCAGCGCGGCTCTGCGCGGCGTCGATAGCGACAGAAGTTATATATCGCCGCTTCGCGACCGCGTCGTGTGTTCGGGTTCAAATGTTGGAACGTTTTACGCCATTGATCGAAAAGACTTTGGTGGAGATCCGCCGCTCGCGCGGTTACCAGATGCTTGCGCACCGATCCCAGGATCCATTGTTCCGAAGCGTAGACTCGTCCAAATGTCTGACGGTTCGCGATGTAGGAAGCAACCGCGGCATCCCAACGTGCCAAACGATGCGAACGGCTACGCATGATGACCTCCACGCCATTGGGCCGGCTGTGGGACGGCCAGTGCCACATCGCGCAGGGCGTCCATGTCCAAGCGTAGGTACACGCAGGTGCTCTCAAGGTCGCGGTGGCCCATCACGTCTCCGATAGCCTTTATCCCAACGCCGCGCCTCAGCAAGCGCATTGCGAACGCGTGACGCAAAGAGTAGGCCGAGCACTCTCGGCGGCGCAGGCCGATCGCCTCCGCGCGTAGCGCGAACATCTCGCTGACGGCGCTTCTCGTGAGAGAACGGTAAGGACAGTGGTTCCGCAGAAAGAGCTCGGCATACTTACCGGTGTCGTATCCACGGACACGAGCAAGATAGCGGCGCAACGTTTTGACGGTCGCCCCCGCCAAGGGCAATATTAAGTCCGAATGAGTTTTGCGTTGCTCAACGCGCAGCGTATTATCGCGCCAGTCAATCGAATCCAGCTGCAGAGCCGTAATCTCGGAGGGTCGCAGACCGTAGTGCGCCATCAGATGCAGGATCGCGTAGTCACGTTCGCCGGCTCCCCTACGTCGATCGATCGACCGCAGTAACCGCTGGATGTCAGACCAAGCAAGCGCTCGTGGCGGCAACTCGCCGCGGTATGCCCGCGGTGTATCAATGTCGTCGAGTGGGGTCGGAATCTCGCCCTGGTCATAACAGTAACATAGAAATGATCTCAGGACTGCAACTACGTGCTGCAGGCTTTGGCGGGAGTTCTCTCTACTCTTGAGGGCAATGTAGTGCTCGATGCCCTCGCGGGTCAGGCTACGAAGGGCCTGACGCGGACGGAGTCCTCTGTTCAGAAAGTCCGACACGGTCGCGTCATGCTGCCTCAAAGTGGACAGCGCAAACCCGCGGACCTCTACGAGTTCCAGATGATACCGGTCACGCAGTTGCGTGAAACGATCCGACACGACAGGAACACAGAGACGGCCGCACGACGCCAGATAGTGCTGATAATGCCTTTGAGTGACACGAAAGACGATCGGCTGTGATGGACAGGCGTTGTACCCGCCAAATGCCACTTGCAGCTGTTTTGTCGTGTATATAGCACCCGGAACATGGTCTAGTTCTCGGAGAACCTGATCGAGCCGTCTAACATGTAGACGGATCACTCTCGGCGTGTAGTCGGCAACCTCGAGCCACGTTTTAAATCCGTTGAGTTCCTGCGTAAACGGTGATCGTTCGACGTGAATGTAGCGGTGAACTTTAGTCACGAGGCTCTCCCCAATCGAGAAAAGGGAGGCCCACGCTACTCCAGACGGAATTTTTTATGTGGAGCAGAATGGCCTATTTTGGCCAATAGATGCGGAGCACGGAAACTTACTCCACATATGTATCCGCGTAACATAGGTCGCAAGATGGTGAGCTCACCATCTTGCGACGAGATCCAGAAAATCCCCGTCTGGTCGGAGACGGTCAAGCGGCTCTGGGATCAGGATACCCATGCGCGTATTCCACTCAAAGTCGTGCTGTTGGGTTCGGCGCCCATGTTGATTTCACAGGGTCTCACGGAGAGCCTGGCTGGCCGCTTCGAACTGCTACATTTACCTCATTGGTCGTACACGGAAATGCAAAGCGCCTTCGACTGGTCGCTCGATCAATACATCTTCTATGGCGGATATCCCGGCGCAGCCCCATTGATCCGCGACGAACAACGTTGGCGGCGGTACATCCTCGATTCCCTCATCGAAACAACGATTGCTCGCGATGTTCTGTTGCAGACGCGCGTGGATAAGCCAGCAATATTGCGCAGACTGTTCGAGCTGGGATGCAGATATTCAGGGCAGATTTTGTCGTACACGAAAATGCTTGGGCAGCTGCAGGACGCTGGCAATTCTACGACGCTGGCGCACTATCTGGACCTGCTTGCGGGCGTGGGCATGGTCTGTGGATTGCAGAAGTACGCCGGTGAAGCAGTCCGCCAGCGGGGATCCAGCCCCAAGCTTCAGGTCTTCAATACGGCGCTGATGACGGCGCAATCGAGCTATGGGTTGGAGGAAGCGAGAGCCGACCGCGAATATTGGGGTCATCTGGTCGAGTCGGCTGTTGGAACGCACTTGGTAAATGCGGCAGCCGCGGGAGAGTGCGAGGTTTTCTATTGGCGTGAGCGGAATGTCGAAGTTGACTTCGTTACTCGTCATGGCCAGGCGTTGACAGCGTTCGAAGTGAAGAGCGGGCGAGCCTCTGCAACCCGGTCCGGACTTCAGGTATTCAGTGAGCTATTCAAACCTCAACGCAAGCTCCTCGTAGGTGGCGATGGGATGGCGTTAGAATCCTTTCTATCGCGTCCTGCGGAATTCTGGACAAAGCGTAGTCCGAATAGTTGACCAACAGTCTCGGTACTCAAACTTCTTCGCATATGCGGGCCAGTAGTGCCTGTATTCGATCATCGCTTGGGCCCGAGCCGGCTCCGACCCTCGAGAACCATGAAGTGCTGTCCGATGGGCCTGAATGATCTTGTCAAAGGCCTTGGTGTCGCGGGGTACCATCTCGTGAGAGCGCGATCACGCCAGCAGTGCCAAGTGGTGATCTCCGGACTCCTCCGCGGTGAGTCCGAGATTCATAAAAGCTCCGGGGGTGTCCGGTGCCCGCCTCGCAACGTCCTTCAGTAGGGGGAGTGCCTCGGCATGGTGGCCCAGTAGTTGTGCATGGCGAATTAAAAGAATGCCTCAATGGGAGTGCGGTTTAAAGTCCTTCGCATACCGCAAACGATGGCTGAGATTGATGGTGTTCACAAGGCTATGACTCAGTCGCCGACTGCGGGAGAATTGCAATTCGCCATGGTCACTATTGGGTTTCGCAATGGCATAACAACACTCGGCGTTGGAGCCTCGCTTGCCGCCGCCGCAGACCAGTTTTACAAACTCCACACCCACTCCGCTCCAATCGTCGATCATCGCTGCACCGCCTGTAGTAGTATCGTCGGCGAAAAAGGGGAGAGCGGCACCGGACGCTGCAAAACTCCCCCGCACAGCGATAACACAACGGGGAACGATCTTGTACCACAAGCCGAATAGACCTGGCGCACTGATCAAGTGTGCCTTCCTGCCGCTGCTAGGCGCACTGCTTTCCCTCTGCACGCCGGCTGCGCTCAGCAAAGCCCCCAAGCTACTTCTCAACATCAACACGACGGCCGCCCCTCAGAACTCGTCGCCTCAGTACTTGGGTAGATTGGGCGGCAAGGTACTCTTCGGTGCGACGGACGCGAGCGGCGCGGGCCTCTGGACCACAAATGGCACCGCCGCTGGAACAGTCCTCGTCCATCGGCTGACCGTCACCGCCCAGACCATTTTCCCGGGCGTCCCAAACTTCTTCATATTCAAGAATCGCGGCTATTTTGTGGGCGATGACGGCACCCACGGCGCCGAACCCTGGAGCACGGATGGGACGGCTGCAGGAACTTCGCTCCTGAAAGATCTTGCATCGGGTCCCTCCGCAAGCAATCCACAATTTCTGGCCAGCATAGGACCTCGGCTGGTGTTCAGTGCCAGGGACGGCGCCGGTGTCCAGCAAATGTACGTAACGGACGGCACGAGCCGAGGTACTCACGCGCTCACGAGCTTCTCCGCCGACGAGGGAGGTGGAGTAACAACCGATATCCGCCTTCACGACAAGGTCTTTCAACCGGTCGGAGATCGCTTCTACTTCGTTCACGTCGACAACGCTTTTCTGCACCACATATGGGTAAGCGACGGCACAGTGCCGGGCACCCACGAAGTCACGCCCGGTAGCGACAGCATCGGGTTGGGTGCTTCCAGTGAGACCCATGGCTTCACGCCGGTGGGTAACCTGGTACTCTACGTGTCGAACGGTTTGTTGTGGTCCATCGACAACACGACCGGTCAGATTGCAGAAGTCGTTGCGGTGGGCGGGACGCCCTTCTTGGGCCCACCGAACGTGGATGAAACCTTCGATCCTGTCAGGATGAACGGCTTCGCTCTCTTTCTCGCGTCGGATTTGGGATTCGGCCCGAGGCAGCTATGGCGCTCGGACGGTACTGCCGCCGGCACATATTGCCTCGCGACGATCGGCATTACGCCTAACACCGCGGCAGGATTTCTGCAGAGGGTGGGGGACCGGGCGATTTTCATCGGCCAGGATGACCAGAATGGCATCCAGCTCTGGAGCACCGACGGCACAACAGCCAACACCATGCGGTTGACCAGTGCCTCCGAGCCATCCAATGAAATTTTCCCGATAGCGATCTACGCGACGACCCTGGGTGGCACCACGGCATACCTATCGCGCCCTGACGGCTTGCAGAGCAGGACCTGGTCCCTGTGGCGAACCGACGGCACCCTCGCGGGTACGCGTCGGGTCACTGGACTGCCTTCGATCGATCAGTCCGAAGCTGGCCTCACCCGGGTGACGGGAGACGCCACCGCGGCATTTGTGGAGATTTCGAATCCAGTCGGAACGACGTCGCTTTTCAAATACGACCCGATTGCTGATGCCTCGGCAACGCTCAGTGCCAGCCTGAATATCAACGTTATCGACGGCTTCCTGTTCACAGATGGCACGCTTTATTTCTCCTCCACCGACCCCCTGACAGGTGACGAGCCCTGGCTCAGCGATGGCACCAGCCGCGGCACCCGTCTCATCGTCGACCTCAACCCGGAAGTGTCCGACATCGGTTCCGATCCGGACGAATTCGTTGCTCTAGGCAACGCGCTCGTTTTCACGGCCGATGATGGTGTGCATGGACGCGAGTTGTGGCGGTCTGATGGAACAACGAACGGCACGAGGTTGCTAGCCGACGTGAACCCGGGTGCGGTCAGCTCCAATCCCAACCATCTCTTTGTCGGCAAAGGCGCTCTATATTTCTTCGCCACCGATGCGAATGGATCACAAAAATTCATGCGCTTCGCCACGGTCGGTGGTACGGTCCAGGCGCTGGCAACTCTATCCCCGCCCGACCCGCCTTTCCCCGGCGGCTTTGGCGGCTGCCCACAAACCACTCCAGTCGTGTTGAACGGCAATGTTTACTTCTCGGCCGCAGACGGAAGCTCAGGACAGGAGCTGTGGACTACGGACGGAACGGTCGCGGGCACGCACAGGGTCGCCGATATCAACCCCGGCGCCGCAGATGCTTTCCCCTGCTACTTGGCAGTGCTCGGCTCAAGAATCTACTTCGCCGCAACTGGCCCCAACGGAACTGAGCTGTGGTCTTCTGACGGCTCTACCGTCGGCACGATGCAGGTCGCCGACATCGCCCCTGGCCCAGTGGGCTCCAATCCGTTCAACTTGGTGGCGTTCAAAGGGCGGCTTTACTTCTCAGCAACAGACGGACTCAACGGCTCGCAGGTATGGAGCACCGATGGGACCGCTGTCGGAACCACAACATTGGCCCATATCGGCTCCGACCCCAGCTCTTTCGCGTTTCCGGTGGGAGCATTGCCAAACGCCCTGCTGATCGAGGCGGAAATTTTTCAGACTCAACCGCTTGGCACCGGGTTGCTTCTGTGGTCCACCGACGGAACCGCCGCAAATACCGCTCGCTTAGGCACTGTCACCGTGGGGAACGTATTCCTTGACAATGGCGTGGTCGCCTTTCTAGCGGGACTGGGAGGTGCCGGGCCTGAACCTTGGATCAGTGATGGGACCGCCACCGGCACTCACTTCTTGGCCGATATCAATCCGACCTCGAGCACAACACTTCTTTGGTTCGAGAGCTTCAACCGCATCACTCTGTTCGGCGTAACCGACCCTTCTTTCGGCGAGCACCTTTGGCGTTCAGATGGCACCACTGCCGGCACGACTCTCGTCGGGTTCGTACCCACTGAGCCCAACTACAACAATTTCGGCCGACCGTCTGCGCAGCATCAACCTGCGGCGCGACATCGACTCACCGTAAAGCAGACATTCTTCTTCGTAGGCAACGACCCCCAGACCGGCAGTGAACTCTACGCGCTCACCAGTGACTCTCGGAGCATGGCGCCCGATAGTGCAAGCTCAAATAGTGACTAAATGTCCACTGGCGACGTTCGGTCCCATGACTCCGATCCGAACGGACGCGTCGGGTGCTGGGGCCGATAGCCAATGAACTCTAGCCGGGAGTTCCTCCCCCGCTGAATGAGCATTTGAATGTCGAAGACCCTGCAATTGCAGGGTGACAATGGTGAATTGCTGATTACGCAGCAATTGGCGTGTGGAAGAGGCCAGAACAGTCGGACTGCCACGCGAAGTCATGGAGATTGGCCGGTTGGCACACGGTTCTGCCGCATCGCCGGAAGGGTGTGTGGCCGCCCAGTCCAGCATGGACACGGCGCTGGTTGTAATAGCCGGCGAAGCGATCCAACTTCCGATGCAGGTCGGGACCGTTCCAAAAGAGTCGAGATACTCGCGCCGAAGGGTTCCGATGAGGCGCTCGATGAACGGATGTGATCGGGGCACGAAGGGGACAGACTTGATTTCCTTGATGTCGAGAATTCGCAGATCCATGAGCGAGGATTGAGGCGTTTGATCTCGAGAACGGCTGCAATCAGTTCCTGTGACGGGCCCTTGGGGCCCGGGCGCCTTTCAGTTTTCGCGCAAAACAGCCGATGATATTTTCGTCGGACCAGGGCTTGGTGGAATCGCAGCAGCGTCGCGGGCCTGATCGCGACCGCGACTTTCAGGTTGCGCTGAGGTGATACAAGTACCGCACTCAGACCCAACAGGACCCGGTCCAAGGCGCGCAGCTTCGGGGCCTTCTTTCGAGAAAGAGCCAATCCCGCATACCGCAAACGATGACCGAGGTTGACGGCTTTCGGAAGACTTTAAAAGTCACTTCAATTGACGCATTCTTGCAATTCGCCATGCACAAGACGTGGCATGGTAGAGATACAGTGGCACTCGCAGACGAAAGAGCGAGCAACAGAGAACAAAAACGTCAACCTACACCGGCGCGCCAGTCCTCGACCCTACCTACGAGAGGCCGGTGGCTTCCACCGGCCTACTCACCCAAGGCCGTCCAATCACCTTCGCCGCTTCAAGCTGAAGGCATAGAGCTTGTTGTTGCCTTTCCCTGGAGGGGCCTCACTGTATCCGGAGCCCCAATACAGCACGCCATCCACGATGGATGGCCCGTCAACTACCGATCCTCCACTGTCAAAGCTCCACAGGATCTTGCCGCTGGCCGCATCGAGCGCATACATGAAGCCCGATTCAGACCCGGCATAGACCACTCCATTGGCGACACTGACTGCGCCCGCATCAGGGGCGCCGGAAGTAGGATCGGGAGTCTGCCAGATCAGCTTTCCGGTGCGGACATCGAGCGCTGACCAGGCACCCCACGTGATTTCCTGGCCGTCCGGAACCAGTACGTAGGGCTTAGCGTCTTTGTTGGAAATGGCGGCATAGATGCGCCGGCCGTCTGTGGCGGTGCCCCACTGAATGCCTCCCGTGCTACCACCTGGGCCCACCTGGGTGCTCCAGCGGATGTCACCATTGTCCGAATTCAGCGCCCAATAGAAGCCGCTCTTCTGTCCGATTCCAACGATTCCGGGAAGCAGGTTCGGGCCCGATCCGCCGAGGTCATAGTCGGGCCCGGGCGGTGAAGGGCAGAGAGGCTCGGCTCCGGGAAAAATGCAGGCGTTTGTCCATACATCATACCCCAACAGGCGTTTCGACCAACGAATATGCCCATCGTCGAGATCGAGTGCCAGGGCCGTATCGAAGTGATCGTCAGGTGCGGCGCACTCTGCGTTTGGATTGTTGTCGGCAATCGCTTGCGTCTCGCACTCCAGGACCCTCTCGGGAACGCTGTAGTTGTTACCAGTGCCGACGTAAAGCAGATGTCGGACGGGATCAATCGCGGGCGGCTGCCAGACCGGGCCGCCGCTATAGCCGCCCGCCTGGCCACCGTTATCCGGAACCGTATACGTCTTCCAAAGAAGCTTGCCGCTGTCGGCGTCCAGTGCCACTACGCTGCCGCGGAAGGTGCAGCAAGAATAGCTTGCCCCAAATAACGGGGCGAGCGCGAAGACCTCCTCCTCCGAAGAGACTCCGATGTAGACGACATTGCCGAAGACAACCGGGGACCCCGTGATGCGCGCAGCGGGATGCGAATCAACGCGGGTAATCCAGTGCAAGGCCCCCGTTTTGCGGTCGACGGCCATGACGCTTGTGCCATCGTCGAGCAGGAAATTGGCTTCAATGTCGCCCACAATGATGTCAGCGCCATGGATAGCGGGACTGGTGCGTGAGAGCGCACCGGA
>Ga0265331_10002776_pt1 | contig 11618 bp, 10 predicted proteins | sample 41923metaG_FD_202088 | JGI IMG/M metagenome (GOLD analysis project Ga0265331, IMG submission 202088) | Rhizosphere microbial communities from Carex aquatilis grown in University of Washington, Seatle, WA, United States - 4-19-23 metaG | ecosystem: Host-associated > Plants > Roots > Rhizosphere...
TTGCCCGCATCCGTATCGATGCTCAGCAGCGTGTACCGCGGCACCCACGGCCCGAAGTATTCAAGCACGCGCCCATGCCGCTGTGCGAAAAGCACCATTTCACCGTCGAACATCAAGGGATCGGCAGCACCCTCGGCCTCGACGGCAAGACGCGCGACATCGCATGCATCGAGGCTGGCTCCATGAAAATCGCAGACGGCACGAATAGCGGCGACGACGTCACAAGTGGACGATCCCAGACCGACACCCGTAGCCACACCGCACTCAATTTCCAGGCGCCCTTCAGCCGGAGCCCCGATAAACGCCAACGTCAGGCGCGCCGCCTTTGCCGCCTTCCGTTTCCAAGTGGGCGCCACAGGCAGTGCCGCAGCACCCTGGCCGGTCGAGCCTGAGCCCAACAACGTTTCCGCTGAAACGTACCGTGCAGAGCTCCCCACCCCCGCAAGCGGCAACGTAATCAAACACGGCAGCAACTCCCCGTCGCGCCGGACGGCCCCTTGGAGGATCTCGCCGTGATGCAGACCCCCGGCCCCGACGCCGGCGTGCTCTGCTCCCACTCAAGCACCGTCGCGCGCAGTAACAGGCACATGCCGCTGAAAACACTCAACAGCGGCTCGAGCCGCGGGTCCCGCAACCTCGCCTTGCACGAGAACGAGATGCAGTGGCACACGGCGCTCCTTTCCTGTCACCAGCGGCAGCGGCTTCAACGTACCGTTGCGGAGCGATTCGGCAACGACGTGCTCAGGTAACCATGCATATGCCAAACCCGCTGTCACAGTCGCGAGTGAAGCTTCCATGCTGCTTACGGTGCAGCGCCGCTCGGCGCCCAACCACCCCTCATCACGTGGATGCTTTACCCCCGAGTCGCGAACGACCGCCTGAACGTGTCGTGTGAGATCGTCAAATGACAGCTGATGCCCAACGGCAAACAAGGGATGTTCGGGCCGCGCTACTGCGATGAACGTAACATCTACGAGAAATTCACCGAAGTACCCGGTGGGTACGTGGGCGGTGACGACAACATCCGCAAGGCCATCGATAATCGCCTCCTCGGCGCCCGATAGAACCGCATCCGAAAGCTGCATCTGCGTGTTAGGACAGAGCTGCTGTAGTTCGGCAACGATCTTCAGCAAGCGCTCCCGTGGAAAGGCAGCATCCACGACGAGCGTTAGTTGCGGCTCCCACCCCTGCTTGAGACTACGCGCTAGCAGCTCGAGTGTATTGAGATCTCGCAACACGCTGCGTGCCCGCTGCAGCAGTGTCTGGCCGTGGGAAGTGAGCACGGCTTTGCGACCTTCGATGGCGAGCAACGGCAGGTCCAGTTCCTCCTGCAAGCGGCTGACGGAATAGCTCACCGCCGATTGGCTCCGGTGCAGCGCTCCGGCCGCCTGTGCATAGCCGCCCTGATCGACCACCGCGGCCAGAACCGCCCACTGCTCCAGGGAGGTCTTCGGCAAAGGCGTCGCCATCGAATTCATCCAATTATTAGATAGGTAGACACCGAATTTTGCGCTTTTTTATTCAATTGTTCGACCTCATTGTAGCTCCCTCAAAGGAGGCACTTATGACCGAAGTCCGACGCAGCGACGCAAGAGGGTATGCCGATCACGGGTGGCTGAAGTCGTTCCACAGCTTTTCATTCGGCGACTACTTCGATCCCGAGCACATCGAGTTCGGGCCTTTACGGGTGATCAATGAGGACCGCGTGGCCCCGGGCCAGGGGTTCGGAACCCATGGTCATCGCGACATGGAGATCATCAGCTATGTGCTCTCGGGAGAGCTCGCGCACAAGGATTCGATGGGCAACGGCTCAACCATCCGTCCCGGAGATGTGCAGCGGATGAGCGCCGGCAGCGGCGTCAGGCACAGCGAGTTCAATCCCTCGGGAAGCCACCCGGTGCATTTTCTGCAGATCTGGATACAGCCCGACGTGCAGCGCATCGAGCCCAGCTACGAGGAGAAGCGCTTCAGCAGCGACGAGAAGCGCGGCCGCCTGAGGGTGATCGCCTCGCCGGACCGCGCCGACGGGTCAGTACTGATTCATCAGGACGCCCGTGTCTATGCCGGACTGTTCGACGGTCCCGAGCAGACCGTGTTGGAAGTGAAACCCGGCCGCCGGATCTACGTGCATGTGGCACGCGGATCGTTGACCGCTAATGACACGAAACTGACGGCGGGAGATGCGTTGAAGCTGAGCGACGCAACGGACCTCACGCTGAAGGAAGGGCGTGAAGCCGAAGTGATCGTGTTCGACCTGCCGGGAAAGTGAGATCGCCCCGCGCTACCCCGACCGGAGCCACGGGGCTCCGGCGGGCGCCGCCCGTTGCGCTGCTGGCTCAACGCTCGCCGATGAGCAGCAGCGCCACCAGTGCCACTACTCCAACCCCGGCCAGGTAGTACCCGACGTAAATCAACCCGAAATGCGCCGCCAGGTAGGTCGCGAGATAAGGCGCCAGGGATGCCCCGAGGATGCCGGCGAAATTGAAGGTCACGGAAGCGCCCGTGTAGCGCACGGAAGTGGGAAACAACTCGCCAAGAAATGTCCCCAGCGGTCCATACATAAATCCCATCACCGCAAAGCCGATACATAAGTACGTCAGCGTCCCATCCAACGCCGCGCCAAACAGAGACGCCATCGCCAACCCAAAAACGATGTTCGCAACAGTCCCTGCAATGAGAACACCGCGGCGGCCCCTGCGGTCGGCGAGCAGCGCGGAAATGAGGATCATCAGCGCCAGGAACAGCACCCCGATCATCTGCAGAATCAGGAACTGCGTGCGCGGAAACCGCAGCGCCGTCGTCGCCCAGCTGAGCGAGAACACCGTCATCAGGTAAAACAGGACGAACACGGTCGTCGACGCCAAGGTCGCAAGCACGAGCGTCCGTGGGTGGTTGACGATCAGCGTCACCATCGGCACCCGGACCCGCTCGTTGTTCTCGATCGCCCGTTGGAAAGCCGGTGTCTCCGTCAAGCGCAGCCGCACGTACAATCCAACGAATACCAGCAGCGCGCTGGCCAGAAACGGCACCCGCCAGCCCCACTCCAACAGTTGGGTGTCGTCGAGCGAGCTCGTCAACAGGAGGAAGGTCCCCGAGGAGCAGAGAAACCCGATCGGCGCCCCGAGTTGCGGAAACATGCCGTAGAGCGCTCTCTTTCCCGCTGGCGCATTCTCGGTCGCCAGCAACACCGCCCCACCCCATTCGCCGCCGAGACCGAGACCTTGCCCGAGGCGGAACAACGCGAGCAATGCAGGCGCGAGAATCCCGATGGACGAGTAAGTTGGCAGCAATCCGACCGCAACGGTCGAAACACCCATGGTGAGCAGCGCCGCCACCAGCGTGGCCTTGCGTCCAATGCGGTCGCCGAAATGCCCAAACAGTGCGGAACCGATCGGACGCGCAAAAAAAGCGAGCGCGAACGTCGCGAACGATTGCAGGATCGCCGACGTAGGGTCCGTCGCCGGAAAGAACAGGTGCGGAAAAACCAGCACCGCTGCGGTCGCGTAAATGTAAAAGTCGAAGAACTCGATCGTCGTCCCGATGAGACTGGCGAACAGCACCTGTCCTGGGGAATTGCGAGGCGCCATCCCTGCGCCTCGCCCTTCGGGCCGGCGTTCGCCGGCCAAAATCGTTCCCGACGATTTTGTCACGGCGTGCGCCGCACCCGCCGCCCTGGAGGAGGCCACCACTTCAGCATCGGTCATATATCGCTAGCGTACCCTACAGGCCGGACAGATCGTGCCCCGCCAGGGCCCCGATAGCCTCTATCGTGAGGTCCGGAGCTGGGTATTTGGCGACTTCCGCGGGGTCCAGCGCGTAGTGCCCCTGTCGTGGGAAAATCGTGGTGAGCCTGGCCCCCCACGCCTGCTTCATCGCCGTCAGAATCCTGACTTTGTCATCCACCATGACGTAGTGTCGCGCCGGATAGCGATGCGCCACGGAGTCGAGCATCTTTTCCTTGTGCAGGTAGATCAGAACCCGTCCCTCGACGGCGTCCCACAATCCGCTTCGCTGCACTTTGCGCGGCTGAAACACTACATCCCCGTCTGACAGAATGACCGTAGGGCCCAGGCGGCGACAATGCTCCAGCGTTGCCAGCGCACCGGGATAAAGCCGGGTTCTGAAGGGATAGTCCACGAGAAACGAGGAAATCAGCAGCAACTGCGGATCGTCGAGGTTCTCGAGCCGGTAACGTTGCAAGGCGCCGAGATAGTCCGCGTAGCCGAGCTGTGCCCGCAGCTCCTCGAAAATAGCCCAGTAGCGATCGCGCTTGGCGCGGCCGAACTCACGTTCGAGATGCGCGCCGAGATCCTCCTGCACGGCATCGTTATCGAGCAGGGTGTTGTCCACATCGAACAGAAAAACGGTTCCCCCGTCCGAGGCCATGGCATATCACCCGCTCGTAAAAAGAACGGGGGACAGCTTACCGCGAAGTGGTACGCCAGCGTTGCGCCGATATCGTGCAGGTCGGCGGCAGCGTCCAGTCGGCATCGGCGGCCGAGATAGCCGGCATGCCCGCGTTGCCTGGATTGAGCATCGCTTGAGAAATCCGCAACCCGACAGGCCAGTTCGCCTTGATATAAGCGATCACCGCAATGATTTGCTCGTTCGCCAGAGAACCGTGAAACGCCGGCATATAGGAAGGTGCCTGCGCCGAAGTCGCCGGGAAACGGCCATCGCGGGTCATCCAGAACAGGTCGTCGTCCGAGTGCCCCCAGGTGTGCCCTGTCTGATCGTGCGCGGGAGCCCGCCTGCCTGCGAATTGATCCTGCAACTGCCACAGCGGCTGTCCCTGCCGCTGGCGCCCGTGACAGTTTGCGCAGTGGCGCGCATACAGCGCTTTCCCGGACTTGACCTTCTCAACGTCGTCGGCGTCGGCGAAATGACTCACCAGCGTTCTCAACTCCCCGGCGAGTTGGTCCACCGGCAGACTGTCTGCCAGCAGCTTCTGGAAATGTCCCTCCGGTGTCACGACATACAGGAAAGAACTGTGGTCGACGGTATATTCATCGTCACCCAGGCTGCGCGCGCGGTAGAAGACGTGAAACTGTCTGGCAGCCTCTTTGATCTGATCGGGACTGCCGCGCAATCCGATGATATGGGAGTTGAATGCCGCCATGTATTTTGCAAGGCGCTCTTGCGTGTCGCGAGCGGGGTCGACGGTGATGAAAATAGGCTGGACGCGCTCAGCCAGCTTTCCCAGGGAGTCCAGCGCCTGCCCCACTCGCAGCAGAACCGTGGGGCAAACATCAGGACAGGACGTGTACCCGAAGTACACCAGCAACCATTTGCCGCGATAAGTGGCATCGGTCACCGCGTGGCCATCCAGAGTCTGGAGTGCGAAATGCCCCGATATCTCCGGACCACCTTGCGCAGTGGCCAACTCGGAGGTCGCAGCCGCGGTCTGGGTTGGCACTTCATTGACGGGCGGCGCCACGGCAGCTTTCGCCACCGCAGCGCCCTCCCTCCCACACATCACCGCGATCGCAACGATCGCAGCAAATCGCCGTATGCTCATACCGCCTACTTAGGCAGCACCCGAACGATGGCCATCATGCCGTGATCCTCGTGCTCGAGAATGTGGCAGTGGTACACAAAGTCTCCGATGTCGGGACCGCGGAAGTCCGCCCGGACAGTGATGCTCGGAAACGCCCCCGTACCCGTCCAGAACGGCACATTGAAGGTGTCGTAGAACTGTTGCTGCGAGGGGGGTACCGGGACGCCGTTCACAGCCAGCAACATGAAGTGCACCTGGTGCAGGTGGAACTCGTGGTCCTCCCCGGTCCGATTCTGAATCGTCCAATCCTCCACCGAGCCCTGAGTTGTGGTGATAGCCGGCGGATCATTGGGATCGAAAAGCTTGGGTGTGGCGCCGTCGACGGTGATGAAGAAGTCCGGCTCGCTATCCGGATTGTTGGGATCCGAAGGGTGCGAGGAGAAATACAGCGTTCTCTGGGCAGTAACCTTGGCCGTGGACAGTCCCGCGAAGCGGTTGCCGGCCATGGCATTTGCCGAGTTCGCCGGCAGAGCCGCCTCAGTCAGAGGCAGCGAGGGCGCCGTCGTACTGGCCTGGATTATGGCCAGCGGGCGTGTTGGATCCACGTCCCCATCCGGACCGGTATCGACGTTCAATGTCTGGAACACCGCCTTCTTGACGCGCGCCGAGGGCGCATTGACGATGAACTCGGCGCGGCCGGCTGTTGGAATGAAAACGTGAGCCTGGGTCAGCGTCTGCCCGCGCGTAGTGCCGTCCTGCGAGCCGATCGGTACACCGTCCAAGGCGACCAGCGTCAACGGTTGCGGGACGTTATCGTAGAGCAACTGCAGATCGAGAATAGTGTCGGCGGAAGTGTTGTCTACCCGCCAGAATTCCTTGCTACCGGTCTTCATCTTGATGATGGCCGGAATGAAACCCGGTGCAGGCGTCGTGACGAACGGAATCGGCACGTAGTTGAGCGATACGTCCCAGGCTGGGATCCCCGGGCTGTCATCCGGCACCCCCGCGACCACCTGGTCACGAACCACCAGCACGCGCTGCGGCAAACCCGCCACGGCAGGCTGGAAGTTGGCGATCCCGTCCACGATGATCGCCCCCGTAGCGCCGCCCTGGACGGCAGCTTCAGCGAGTCCGTGGATATGCGGATGGTACCAGTACAATCCGGGCGGCTCATCCGTCGGGAAATGCAGGCTGTACTGGAAGCTTTCACCCGAGTTGATCACCGTGTGGATGACCTCGTCGGAATGGCACGTGGGTGAGGTGTTTGTCCCATGGTAGTGAACGTTCACCGACGTGATGGTCATCGTCATATCGCCGCACTTGTTCGAAGGATTGGATACGACCTCGGTCGGTGATCCGGGCGGCGGCGGCGGCACCAGGTTGGTGACGGTAACGTTCAGTGTGTCACCCGGCTTGACGTGCAACGTCGGCCCTTCCAGTCCGTTTGGCGTCACGAAACAGAACAACGTCCGCCCCGCGGAGTCCATCGTAGTGAAATAGTTGAAGGTCACGTTGAGCGTGCCGTTCTGGCTGAAAAGATCGGGCGGCGCCTGCACGACACTGCCCGGCGCCGGGCGCGGACAAGGCGGACCACTCTGCGCAAAAGCCGTCAGAGGCAGGAGTAATAACAGACTCAAAGCGAGTAGAATTCGGCGGGTTCCACGCAACATATTTCCTCCCATGCGCGTTCCTTTTTAGAGCGTCGGATTTTTGCACCGCGTTCCGCGAGGCGCATGAGCCTGACGGTTCATCCAGACTGAACAGTTGGATTCAGTTTTTTAGCTTTTGATGTCAACCGGATGCATTCGTAAGCGTTGTGTAAGCTTTAATCTAACTTTCGACGCAGAGGGCAGCGGACGTGAACAGCAACCCGAGGAGACGCGCGCTCGCTCTGACAGGATGCATCTCATCTGGGACAATTCCTGGCGCCGCTGAATCTCCCGACGGGCGGCATGACCCCGAGCGTGGCAGCGGGCGACCTCAATGGCGACGGCCTGGGCGCCTTTCAACCAGCTGTCACCTTCCCCGCGGGTGCGCAGCCGCAGGCTGTCAGAATTGCGGATGTCAACGGGGATGGCTTGCCCGACCTGGTCGTAGCGAACCGTGGGGTCGGCAGTGATGGCACCGGAGCCCCAGGCGTCTCGGTACTCCTTCAGGACGCCACGCACCCCGGAAGTTTTCTTGCGCCTATTACGTACTCGACGCCCTGGGGTGCGATCGACGTCGCCGTGGGGGATCTCAACGGCGACGGCCATCCCGACATTGCCGTGGCCGATGGCAACAGCGCAACCGTAATGATCCAGAGCGCCACCTCACCCGGGACGTTCGCCCAGGCAGTGCCCGTCAACTAAAAGCCCGTCTGGCGGGCTCCTGGCGCGCCATTTCCGACTACCGCATGGCATCTTCCCACTCCTGCCGGCCGCGCTGCATGAGCGCGGCCCGGTCCTCGGGAAGAATCCAACGCTGCCCGATGAGATCATCGAGCGCATGGCTGAAGCGGTCGAGGTAGTCCTCGCGGCTGCCGTAGCGCTCCTCGATGGACTTGCGCGGATCGCCGGCCTCGCGCCGCTCGGCCTTCGTTCTGGCGAACGGAATGTAGGAAGCCTCGAAGGATACCCGCTGCTCTGGAGCGCCAATCGAGGGATCGCGTAGATTCCAACCGGCGTAGGTTCCGAGCGGCACGACGATCTCCGCCAGCCGCACACCATCGCGCTCGTTGCCGTCGTCGTCGACTTGCGGGACGAGGATGGGATAGGACTTGCCGACCTTCGGCGGCTGCAGACTGAGAATGCCTCCTTGCCAGTGCGGTCCGAAATCCAGCCGATCGGCGTCGCTGATTTCCACCGGCGTGTTGACATCCCTGATAGGCGGGAAGGCATAGTCGCGCAGTGGTACGAGCGTGCCGTTGTCGATGCGCGGATAGCTGCTGCGCGGTGGCGCCGCATCGCTCCGCACCCACGCGTCCATGTTTGAAATCATGGCGCGCCAGAAGAATCTGATCGGCAAGGCGGACTCGGCCTGCTGACCGAGAAGGTCCCCCGCGCCCTTACGCGGCGGCGACGGGCCGGAGAAGTGTTGCAACCCGGTGAAATGATAGATCCTGACATTGTCGGAGATCGGGACGTCCTGGCGCTCCTCCGCGTCCGTGTGAATGAGCGCCGCCGCACGACCCCAATACTCGTAGGAAGTGTTGGAGAAGAAGATCTTCGGCACGACCTTGTCCGCCACCGCCTGGTCGAGCAGTCCGGCGCGCTCGCCCGTGAGTGGGTCGGTCTCGGGCAGGTCCGTGAAGGGAAAAATGTCGGTTGGAAAGAAAACCGACGAGGTGGGTTGAGCGTCCCGCGAAGGCTGCGCGAAGCGATAGTTGAAGCTGCCGCGGCCCGCGCCGGCAACATGCGCGAGCACCCCGTCGAGGGCGCGTTTGCCTTCCTCGTCCGCGTTGAAGCCCTCGTAGAGGAAGTCGCGCAGGAAGCGGCCATTCTGCGAGACTCCCTCACCATACACGCGTGCAGCATGCAGTAATGCATTGGACGCCCGCTTGGCGTAGGAGGCGAGATCGCGAATGGCGGCGAACCCCAGGCCCGCAATCACCGGATCCGCTACTACGTATACATATTCGTATATCTTCCCAGCCTGAAACCGGTCGTTCAGACGGATGTGGCGATCGCTCGTCACCACCTTGCCATCGACCATCTCGGCAAACTGCCACTGCTTGCGTGCGATGAGCGTGCGCTTCGCGTCCCGCGAATCACGAACGGTCAGCACATTGCGTGGATCATCCGGATCCGCCACCGGATACTCCGTGCCGCCGATTTCTCCGGTGATGAGGTGTCCCAACGGAACCTCGTCCATTTCATGCGAAAGCATGAAGTCGCCGCGCAGCAAACCGGTGATCGAGTGGCCGCCCTCTTTCGCGATGGGCGCATAGAGTCTCAGGTTATCGGTCCCGGGAGCGTCCCACTGCCAACCCACACTGACGATCGTAAAACCCTTGCGCAGCAGCCACGCATCACCGGCGTCGCGACTCAGATCGGCGTCGCCGCCATCGACGAGGCTAATGATGCGTGGCCGGCCGCGATTGGGAACCTCCAGCAACAGGGAGCCGTTGCCCTTGCGCGGATCCTTAGGCCGGAAAGCTATGAAATTGGCCGAGAACTCCACCTCGCCATTGCGCAAGTTGACAGCGTTGCGCAAGTCGACGATGCGGGCGTTGTGAGGATTATCGACCCCGACCGAGTAATAGATATTGCCACTGAGCCGCTCGTAGGGGCCTGCGTCGCCGAAGGGTTTGCCGTGGAGGACGTCTGTGCGGGATTCGATTTCGACGCGGGTGACGCGCGCCTGGAGAGGCGCGCTCACCCAACCCAGAATCAACAATATCGCAAGGGCTCGAACCGTGTTCTGCATGCGGGGCAGATTAACATAACAAGCCCTCGCGAGCGGCGCGCAAGCGCCGGGGTATCGGCCAGCGAAAATTACTTGACGGTGTACCCTCGCGCGTCCAGGCAGGCGCCGATGGCACGACGGTAGTCCACGGCGGTGCCTTGCGTATTGCCTGAGCGAGTCGGATCGAAACCGGTCTGCGCGACAGCCCACTTGTGACACTCGAACCGATCGTTCGATGTTTGCTCATCGCTCTGACCATTCCTTGGATACACGTAAATGTCCCCGGCCCCCGCGGAGCCAGCGGCGACCGCATCGTTCGACACCACACCGTTGTCGCTGGCGGGAGGAGCCCCCGCGTCATCCGAGCCTGCGATTGGCGGCGGATCCGTCGCGACATAGCCGTTGGAGCCCGAGTCCCAGAGATAGTAAGCGTTGTCGTAGTAGTAATACGGCACGCCGCTCCACCAGTAGGTCGCATAGCCTATCGGTAGCACGGGAAGGAACCAGGCAAAACCTACACCGTAGTGGACACCGGGCCAGAACCGGCCGCCCCAATAGCCGCCGTCCCAATAGCGTCCATAGCCCCCTCCGCCATGCCAGCCAGGCCTTCCGTTATACCCGCCGTGCCAACCGCCACCGCCGTAATAGCCCGAACGGTAGCCAGGAGACACCGCGGCATGGCCAGGGTAGAAGCGCGTACCGCCAGGACTGTAAGCGTGATTTCCAGCGAACCCGGAGCGCGGCTGAAAGTGAGCGCCACCGACTATGGTATGGCCACCGCTGAAGCGGGGACCGCCACCACCAAAATGAGCGCCGCCATTGAAATGGCCGCCGCCACCGAAATGGGCTCCCCCACCGCCGCCGCCCATGTGGCCACCGCCGCCACCACCACCCATATGGCCGCCGCCGCCCCCACCGCCGCCCCCACCTCCACCGTGAGCTCCAGCGGAAGCCGTCATGGAAGCACCCATGGTGAACGCGGCCACGGCCAGGACCCCGAGGGCCCTGCCGAAAAATCCTGTCTGTCTCATCTTGATCGTCATTTGATCACTCCGTCGCTGCACGCCTGGCGGTACTAGACGCGCGAGCAAACCGATTAGACGCTCTGCAATAGCCTTCGTTCAAGCTCCTGGAACACCGACCCGGCCACTGCTCTGATATGGCCTCTCCATGGGGACTTTTCCAGGTGACCATATCCACAGTGTCCCTACCCCTAAAGAACGTTGGCGCGCCGTGCGCGATGACACGCAAGCCTTTGTCATAACAATTCCCGACAGGTTTGTCCGTTCCGCGCGCCGATCAGGGTGAATGCTGGATAAACCGCTGTATTAACGAGAGTTAATGCAGCGCCGGTTGCACCATATTGCATGCTCAGACCGCGGCGGCCGGGGAACCCGGGCGCTGTTGAGCCGTATGTACGGTTAAGAAAAACGCACCATCCATCGAGGTTCTATCATGACACTCACGGTATCCATCGGACCGGTCATTGCGCTGATCGCCGGCATCCTGATTCTGATCGCGCCCCGGCTTCTCAACTACATCGTGGCGATCTATCTCATTCTGATCGGCGTGCTGGGTTTGTTCGGCAGCGGTCACGGCATCCACATTTAAACAGCGGCAGGGGTGCTGAGTGTGAAGGGGCTCTTCCCGGGGGACGCCGCAAGTACGTCCGTGTAGGCTCTGGCCCAGTTCCCTACTGGGCCAGCCCCCGGGAAGAGCCCCCTTCACACTCAGC
>Ga0265331_10002782_pt1 | contig 11604 bp, 8 predicted proteins | sample 41923metaG_FD_202088 | JGI IMG/M metagenome (GOLD analysis project Ga0265331, IMG submission 202088) | Rhizosphere microbial communities from Carex aquatilis grown in University of Washington, Seatle, WA, United States - 4-19-23 metaG | ecosystem: Host-associated > Plants > Roots > Rhizosphere >...
TGGACGTACCCAGGCTGTCCAGGTCGCTCTGGTCGAAAGCGAAAGCAAAAATCCTGCTGGGGTTGTCGTGCACGTGCGCCGGTAAGTCATCGTCGAGAACGAAGCTGGCCAGGAAATCGTTGTCGGACGACAAGTACAGTGTGTGTTTCGTGGCGCCATTCAGGCTGACATCCTGACCGAACGTGATGCCCTCCAGCTTCGCCGGCAGATCGACGCTGGGGTCGAGGCCATGAGCCTTGATTACCGCGACGATATCCAGGAATAGCACCTTGCGCAGCGCTACTGCCGCGGGGCTGTTGGTCAGGAAGCTGGTGTTGCTGCTGACGTCCGCCACGCCCGGCGCCTGGATGTCGACGAGGTTGAGCGCCTTGTAGCCGGCCGAGCCGCCGCCCTCGAAGCCCTTGCCGTCGCGCTCGTCGACGAGGAACTGGTGGTCGTTGACGGCGAGGATCTCGCTGATGGTGGCGTACTTGCCCGGCTTGGTGGCAAAAAGCGGATACGCGTATTGCGCTTTGACATTACCGCTTGGAATGTCGATGGTCACGATGCGGGTATATGCCCCGTTGGGTCCCGTACCGCCGTCCTGAAGCAGGGCGCTCTGCAGCGCGACGACCAGCGTTCTACCGTCCGGCGTTATAGCCAACCCTTCCGCGCCCTTGTTGGCGACGCGCCCGAGCAAGCGGGTGCTGTTGCTGTTCTGAGTATCGGTGCCAAAGCTTCCGGTCTCGTTGCCGGTCGTGGTGTTGGGGATCACCGCGAAGCTGTCCGGCAACCTGAAGGAGCGGATGCGCGCACCCGTGGCGCGATCGAACTGGTAGACGTAGGGGCCATATTCGTCGGAGACGAATACGGACAGGCCGCTGTTGGAGATCTTGATGCTCTCGGGATCGAGGCGCGCATTGTTGGGATTGTTGGACAGGTTTGGATAGACGGCCGGCTTGGCCGGATCGTAGGCAAATCCATCGGAACGGCCCGTGAAATAGAAGCGGTGGTGGGCGGCGTTGAGCGCCGGTGCGCCACTGCCGACAGGCTTGCCGGTATCGTCCGTAAAAGCACCGGCCTTGCCGTAGCTCAACGGTGTCAGACTCCACAACAGCGTCGTGGAACGCAGGGTCGGTGTCAGAATGAAAGGCAATCCGGAAACATCGAACGGGGCCGTCAGGCCGCTCACCGGATTGGAGTTGGAGTTGCTGTCCTGGACGCCGGCATCCGAGGGTGTAGCGGGCAGAAGCCGCAGGTTGAAGGTGTGGAAGCGGTCGATGTACGACACCGTACTATCGATGCGCGACGCCCATTCCAAGGCATTCGGTCCACGGTCGGGCAGCATCAGGAAGGTGTCTCCGCCGGCGTACGTAATGGACGAGCCGAAGCCGCCCAGGCGGTTACCGTGCACGCCGTTCTCGAGCGCTGCCGCGGTCTGGTTATTCAAATCCTCGTAAGTGGCGGGAATGCTGGCAGCGGCGATCAGATCAGGTGCGGCATACGCGCTCAGCATGGGAATAGCGGCGAGCGCCGCAGCCGCGAGGCTGCGACTCACGAATCTGTGAATCATCGAATGCTCCTACGGTTCTTGTCTGTAATGAAGCCCGCAGGAAACTAAGTGCTCTGTATGACAGTGGTGTGACGACCCGCGCAACGCGGGCGGGGCTACGAATCCCCGCCCGCGCAGCTTTCGTTACTGCTCGAAGTTGACGGTGAGCGGCGGCGCGAAGGCGGACGGGACCCCGTTTGCAGTGCAGCTGAACGTGACTTTCAGCGGATCAGTCGTATCGGTCGTCGAAAAGCCGTTGCCCTTAGGCGGATTACCGACGCCGTTGGCTACTCCCAACGAGGAAAAGTACGCGCCCGTAATCACACCGCGAGCAGCGGCGCCACCACATGCAGGGGCGGTCGTTGCTCCCTGGAAAACGCCCGGACCCGGAACGAAGAGCGGGCTGTTGGCTGGAGCCGTATACGTCTGGCCTTCCGGCATCGGAATACTCAGCGTGTAAGACGTGCCATCGAAGCATTTGACATCCGTCTCGACGTAGGCTCCCGTCACTCCAACCGTTGCGTCCGGATGCTGTCCTGCAACAGACAACTGGTACCCCGCCTGGACGGTGGCGCCCTCACTCACCAACAGAGGCCGGAAGATTCTGTCCAACGACATCACGACGGTTCCGTTCGTGTTCCAGTCATTCGGGAATCCCGGCTCGCTGAACGCGCCACGCTTCCACCACCACGTCCAGCGCCTATAGTCCAGCGTTGGATAGGGATTGACCTGTACGTCCGAGCTCACCGCCTGGCCGAGCAGGAACCTGCCGACAAACGCCGCGATGGCCGGAGCCTCGGCGGGCAGCGTGGCGCAATGGTTGTGTGCGCCATCGATGTAGAATCCGTAGCGGTCCTCGATGCCCAAGGTGCTGTAAATCTCCTGCGTCGCGCGTGCGGAGATGTAGTTGGAGCGGTTGGAAAGCCAGTAAAAATCCGTGTTGCCCGTCTCCAGCAGGGCCCGAGGCGCCACCATGGCCATCAGCTCGTGATGGTCCACTGGCAGCTTATAGACATTGTCTCCCGCGAACTGCTTCATCTGCCCGGCAAACCAGTTGTAGTCCGTATCGTCGACGTCCTCGACCGAGCCCTGGGCCTCGATCTCATGCGAGACGCGCCAGGCCGGTGCGCCACCCCCACCGTTCTCCTGGGCAATCGTCAGGGCGACGCGCTCATCGAACGCCCCCGCAAAGAGCGCCATTTTCCCTGCATACGAGCAGCCGGTGACGGCCAGATGTTGCACGTCGATCGGCAACGGGTTGACTGCCTGGCGGCTGGCGATTTCGATTCCATCGATGAGCCGGCTCACTCCCCACGCCCAGGCGGCGTACTGCCCCGAGTTGCTGGTCCCGGTGCACACTCCGGCGCAGAGCTCGGGATAAAGCTGGTAGAACGGGTCCTTCGTATGGTCGATCACGCCAAAGAACGAGTACTGGGTGACGTCGTTGTGAAAGAAGTCGATGGTCGCGACCGGAAGATTCGCAAAAACGCCGGCGGGGAGACTGCCGTAGTTGGGCACGGGCGGCACAAAGAACGGCGGAAATGCGAGCGACATCGCGATGACCGCGGGAAAGGGGCCGTTCCCCATCCCTCGTGGAATGAAAACACGCTCGTTCAGGGTGACTGATTTCCCATTCCGGGTGACGACCACCGCCAGCGAGCCGCTGTTTGATCCGGCCAACGCCGGCGTATAGGTGGCCGTGATCGTGCAGTCCGAGCAATCGGGCTTCGGGCCGATCTCATATTTTTCGATGGCTGCCTTGATCTCGTTACGGCGGCGCTCCCAGCTTGCGGCGGCGGCGCGAAATCCATCCTCGAACGGGCCTCGCGCCAAAGATGCAAACGGGTTCGGCAAGGGGCGAACGATCGGGAGCTGCGCGAAAGTCGGGAAGTCAGGCGCCGGAAAGTGGGCGCCAGTGTTTTCAACGTTGAAGACCAACGGAGGCGGGCGTTGCAGACACCGCGCGGATGAGTCGCAGTCATCCCCTTTGGCGGCAGCCGAGCCGGTGAGTACGACCGCACAGAGCGCGGCGCCGAGCCAGTAGGCTAACGTCTTCATGTCTTCCCCTCCGAAGTGTGATCCGAAGCGGAAAGGGCCCGGGGTCGCCACTCTCGACCCATTAGTTTTCCAGGCGAACGATCCGTTGATCACCTTGTGAAATATGGTCTAAATTTTCCCCGTCTTTTTTAATTCGGGTCGTGAACTATATATATTTGGCGAGCGTATTCTGTCAAGTAGCGCCGGGCAACGTGGCCGCCGCCGCGCTTGCCGTTACAGCGCACTCTTGTGTTTTAGAGGGTTGCGACGAGTATTTCTTCGCCACCGTGCGGCGGGCGCAGGCCGTCCGACCTGCCGGCGAAGTAGCGCTCCGTGAGAGCCGCTGCCGACACATGCCGGGCTTCCTGGAAACCGACTTCGCGCGCCAGTGTCAGGATCTGTGCCGGTGTGAAGAAGCTGATGAACGGCGTCCCACTCTTTCGCGCTCCTTCCGCGGCGCGCTCGAGACCGGGACGAATCGCTTCGTCCGCGCCGCGATTCGCCGCATGGTGGATGCGACAGCGTCCCTGCTCAGGTACATGCTGACACCCGTCGAGGCCACGACCGCGGCACGACCGGGATCGAAGCCGCTGGACCTGAGATCCTCGATAAATCGAGCACGCGCCACGATGGAAGCGCGGAAGGGCTTGGTGAACTGCGGGTCCATGTCCGGGCGGCGGCGCCACCCCTCCTCCGGCGCCACCAACTGCAATCCGACCTCATCTTCGAGCACATGAGGGGGCGGGTCGATCTGCGCATGGAGCGCGCGCCACAGGGCGACACGCAACGCGGTACTTTCCGGGGCCAGCCCGGCGGACCCATGGGTCGGCGCTTCGTCGTGCATGACCGGAATGCTAGCATACAGTCGATGAGAGTCAGGCGGGGGGCTGTATGATCCACAACAAACTGTTTGCCCCATACCTGGAGCTTCCTGGAGACCTTCAAGGTGCATGACGGTCAGGTCGGCCCGGTGGAGGCCGACTTCATCGGCTCGCCCTACTACTCGACCTCTCCTTGGACTCGTGTTGAGGCATCGACCGCCGCGGGATCGGCGCCCACCCGACCGCCGGCCATATCGGCGGATCCGGCGCGCGCCAGCGAAAAGTCAAAGCGCACGCTCGGCAAGCCCTTCACCGGAGCCAGGGGATCCGCGGCGATTTCTGTCGCGATGAGATCCGGCGAGGATCCGAACACCGCGTCGATCTCGACATACTCATCGGGGAAGTAAAGCGCGGTGACCAGCTCACGAAATCCCGGGGCGCTGATGAGGAAGTGAATGTGCGCCGGCCGCTTGCCTAGCCGCCGCTGCGCCCGGATGAGATCTCCCACCGGACCGTCCAGAGGAATGTAGTAACCCAACGGACGCACCGTGCGCAAAAAGTAATTGCCCTGGGTGTCTGTATGGAATGTGCCACGGTAATCGATCGCGGAGCCGTCGCCTTCCTGCAGGTCATAAACGCCTGCGGCGGAAGTTTGCCAGACCATCACTTTCGCGTTGGCGATTCCCGCGCCAGAGGCGTTGCACACCCGGCCCCACAGAAGAATCGAATCACCTGCAGCGCCTCGGCAGATCGGGTCACCCAGCTCGAGCTCAGGGGAGTCCTCGCGAAAAAACGGGCCCAACAGACTGGTGCGCGTCGCGCTCTCCACCGCGGTAGCATCGTGCAGCGCGTTGACCATGGTGCTCAAGCCCAACACGTCCGACAGCAATATGAATTCCTGCCGGGTCGGTGTGCAGGTCTTGCCCACCCGAGTGAGAAACTCGATGAGTTGCAGCCATTCCTGCGGCGTGAGGTTCGCCTCGCGGGCAAATGCGTGCAGATGGCGTATGCCAACCTCCATGAGCATCTTCAGCCGCGGGCTCGGCGTGCCCGACATCTGCTCGAGCACGGTTTCGGTTATGGAACTCGGAGTGTGGTTGCGCATGTCATGACGCGGGGAACGTGGCCAGTCCATGGAAAATCATGCGCGCCACACTACTCCCGGCGCCCGTTGCCGCGCAAGGAAACGCCCGTCATGCGGGCGCCTGGCAGACGGGCAGGCTGATCGTCACGCACAGCCCGCAACTCTCCCGATTCGCCAGTCGGATGTGCCCACCATGGGCTTCGGCGATTTCCCGCGCAAGAGCCAGGCCAAGGCCTGTACCACTGCGCTTCGTCGAATAAAACGGCAGCCAGGCCTGGCTCAGCACCGCCTCGGTCATTCCCGGGCCGCGATCGCGCACTTCAATGCGCTGCTCCGCGCCCGCCTGCGAAACCGCAATCTCGATGTGCTCCGGTGGACCGCCGGCCTCGTGCGCATTCTTGACCAGGTTGATGAGCGCCTGCTCGAGCTGCGGCCGGTCGAACCAGCCGGGCTGATCCGGTAAGGGGCGAACAATATTGCAACGCTGAGCCGCGGCAAGCTCATCGAGGAGCTCGCTCCACTTGACGCGAGCCGGCTGCGGTGCGGGGAGCTTCGCGAACGTCGCATAGCCCGAAATGAATTGATGCAGATGCTGCGCACGCTCACCGATCGCATTGAAAGCCGCGGTCACATTGGCTTGGTCCGCACGCTGGGCAAACTCACGGCCCGATTGGGCGAGAGAGGCGATCGGTCCGAGCGAATTGTTGAGCTCGTGACTCAACACACGGATCAACTTCTTCCAGATCGCGACCTCCTGGCGCGACAGCTCGCGGGTCAGGTGTTTTATCAGGAACAGCCTGTGTGGACGGCCGTGCAACTTGAAGACACGCTGCGAGAGATGGTAAATCTCCTCAGTGCCCGCGATCTCCGCCGCAAAAAGACTATCGATATCCGACGCGGCGGCCGCCCGAAATGTTTCCGGCATACGCAGCAGCACGCCGGTGAAGTCCTGACCCAGCATGCTGCGCCCCTGGTTGATCAGATGCCGGGCTGCCAGGTTCGCGTAAACGACACGCTGATGCGAATCGACCAGCAGCAGCGCGACCGGGGAATTTTGTGTCACGGTATCCAGCATCAACTCTCGTTGCGTGAGTTGCGCCCGCTGCTCGCGCAAGGCTCTGCCGAGCTCATTGTGCACCTTCGCGAGCTCGCCGAGCTCATCGTGACTGTCTATAGCGAGTGACAAACTGAAGTCTCCATCCCGGTAGCTCGCCACAGCGCCGGACAGACCGCGCAGCAGTCGCCGGACAGGACGAACGGCCCGTCTCGCCAACCAGAGTACCGGAACGACACCAAGAAATATTGCCGCGACCCAGGCTGCAACAGGCTCACCGAGCCATTGCACGAGCGCGATAGCGAGCAGACTCGACCCCACCAGCACGGCGAGCAGCAACGCGGCGAGTTTCCCCTCGAGACTCAAGCGGGCTCCTGACTAACTCTTGATACCGAGGCGCTCCATGCGTCGATAGAGCGCCTGGCGGGACAGGCCGAGGTCCTGGGCGGCCCGGCTGATATTCCCGCGAGCCTTGCTCAGGCTGGCCTCAATCATCTCCCGGGTCACCGCGTCCGACTCCATGCCGGCTGCGCGGTGCGCCGGCGGCGGCAGGCTCAGATCGGAACCGGTCACCACGCGCCCATTCACCAGGAGCCTGGCCCGATCGATGGAGTTGCGTAGCTCACGCACATTCCCGGGCCAGTCGTGGGTGAGCAGGCTCGCCGCGGCATCCTCGCTGAGCTCCAGGTCCTCTCCGAGAAAACGTTGGGCGAGCGCCAGGATGTCGTCACCGCGCTCGGCAAGTGGAGGTACCGCAATTTCGACCGCATTGAGGCGGTAGTAAAGGTCTTCCCGAAAACGTCCCTGCCGGATCGCCAGGGGCAGATCGGTGTTGGTCGCGCTGAGAATGCGCACCTTCGAGTTGCGCGTGTGGCTCGAGCCAAGCTGCTGAAACTGCCCGGTCTCCAGCACACGCAGGAGCTTGACCTGCCCCGCGACCGGGAGATTGCCGATCTCATCCAGGAAGAGCGTGCCGCCGTTCGCGAGCTCGAACCGCCCAACACGTGCACGGTGAGCTCCGGTATAGGCACCCGCTTGCGCGCCGAACAACTCGGCCTCGACGAGATCGGCGGGCATGGCGCCGCAATTGACGGCAACGTAGGGCCCCCGGCGGACGGAGGAGTTCGCATGCACGATCTCCGCGATCCGCTCTTTGCCAACGCCGTTGGGCCCGGTGATGAGCACAGGGACGTCCGCACGTGCCACTCGGCAGGCCAGCTCTACCACCCGCTCCATGCTTTCCGATTCGAACACGACACCGCACAAGTCGTATTCAGCCGCCAGGCGCTCCCGCCGTCGACGGCGCCCGCGTTGCAAGCGGTCGCGTATGCGCGTGGCTTCGGCCAATTCAAGAAGGTTCTCGACGGTCGCCAGGAGCTTGTCGTTGTCCCACGGCTTGCCCACGTAGTCCGCGGCGCCCGCCTTCACTAGCTGTACGGCTGAAGGCAGGTGAGTCCAGGCGGTCAGCAGAATCACGGGCAAGTCAGGGCGCAGCTCACGCAGTTGATTGAAGAGCGACACGCCCTCCTCGCCCGAGGTCGTGTCGGCCGAAAAGTTCATGTCCGCAATGACCAGATCGATGGGCTCGGTCGTGAGCAATGCGACCCCCTCGGCCGGGGTGCGCGCCGCCAAAGTCCGTATCTCGCGCAGACGAAACAACAGCTCCAGGGCCGCCGCCACCGACGGATTGTCGTCTATGACCAGGACTGTGCGCACCAGTGCTCCTGAAACTCAGACACTTCGGGCGGCGAGCGCCGGGGGCACGACGCAGGCGCGCCGTGCAGGCCAGAACGCAGCCAGTTGACCCAGCAACAGGATGGTCCCGGAACCAACAGCCAGATAGAAGTAAGGAAGGCGGGCCATCTCGAACGTGGTGACCGCCCACAGGTTGAAACCAATGGTCAGCGCACACCCCAGCACCGAGGCGAGCACAGCGATCAAAAGGTTCTCGGTCAGAAAATATCGCAGGATAGCCAGGCGTGTGCCGCCCAGTGCACGGCGGATGCCTATCTGGCGCTGCCGCTGGGTTACCCAGTAGCTCGTCAGTCCGACGATACCTAGCGCTGTCACGGCAAGCATTATCACGCAGACCACTGCGAGAATGAGCACAAAGGCCCGGTCGTCCCGATAAGCCTCCTGACGGGTGTATTTGAACGTCCGCACGTTAGTGAGGATTCGCAATGGATCGGCATTGAGGAGTGAGCGCTGCGCCTCGCGCATGACACTCGCCATCTGACCGGGGCGGGTCCGCACGACATAGAAGATCTCCGCAATGGGTAATCGACCCGGGGCGATCATAGTATCCTCACGGAAGTCACTCCCCCAACCGCCGGCGCGGACGGAGTGTCCCTGTAGCCGCTCGACGATACCGATGATGGTGAACGGGCGCGGCATCCCGTAGTAGACCGCTTTCCCCAGGGCGCTCTCATGGGGAAACAGGGCTTTTGCAAGCGACTGCGTGATGATGATACCAATCGGGGGGCCCGAGAAATCCGCCGTCGTGAACGTAAATTCGATCACCTCGCTCGCTCTGATGTTGCGCCCCGCAGTGAGCTTGAGCCCGAGTGTGTGCAGGGCATGCTCATCGGCGAAATACATGGATGAGTTCGCTGTCGGGTTGCGCTGGTCCGGCTGGATGTTGACGAATCCCGTCTGTCCGTAACCCATCAGGGGAAAAGAGCTGCTCGCATAGGCGTCCTCGACCCCCGCAAGCCCACGCAGCGCAACCAGGTCCGCCTTCGTTCGTGTCAAAGGATTTTGCTCCGGGTGTCCGATCCACTTGTTCTTCATCGTGAAGATGTTCTGCTCGTCGATACCCGTGGGAGCCTCGGTCCAGGCGATGCGCTGTTGGATCACGAAGACGGCATTACAAAGCACGGCGATCGTCACGGCCATCTGTATGCAAATGAGGATCGCACCGAACTTGTTGCGCCGCATGGCCGCGAGTATGGGTTGTATGTCCATGGACTGATGACTCCTAGAGTGTCTTGAGTTGCCTGGCAGGCTGCAGCCTCGCCGTGCGCCACGTGGGGTAGATGCCGGCGACGAGAGTTGCCAGAACTCCCAGTGCCACGGCAATCCCAACGTCAACCGCGTCCAGATGCAGCAGAGCGCGACCCTCATCCGAGACCAGCGAGCGCAGACCGTTGATCCCCATACTTGTCAGGAGCAGCCCCACGAGCCCTCCCAAGAGCCCCACGAGTCCCGCCTCGAGCAGACACTGCGCGAAGATCGCTCGACGGCTCGCCCCAAGCGCACGACGCACACTGATCTCCGGTGCGCGGCCGATCAGCTTTGCAAGCAGGAGGCCCGCCGCATTGAGCAGGCAGACAAACAGAAAGCTGAAGGAGACAGCGACCAGCATACTGACCTCGTTCGACACGACATGGTGGTAGGCAAGCCATTCCTGGACATTGCGCAATCGCGTCCGCGCCGCCCACTGAAAGCGCCCGGACCGCTGCTGCTCGGTGGCATAGTTGGCCAGGAATCGACGGTACTGGGCGACTGCCGCAGCGGTCGGCAGCTCTACCCAGAAATGCGCCCACACGCACTCACCGCTCAATATGTCGTCAAAGCCCCCGACTGCCTTGCGGCAATTGATATTACCGAACTCCATCTTGCGCTCGATCGCTACGTTGAACGGCAGGAACACGTCCTCCGGCATGTCGAACGCTCGGTCGAGATCGTAGAACCGGGGCAGCGGCTGCCAGCGGTCCATCACTCCAACGACCCGGTACTCACGGCCGTCCAGCGTCAAGGACCTGCCAACACTGTTCATCCCGCCGAAGAGACGGTCGTTGAGATCGCGGCTGATCACAGCAACCTGCGCGTGATCGGCGTCATCCTGAGACGTCCAGCCCACTCCGTAGAGGAACGGAACATCAAACATCGCAAAGAAATCGCCCGAGGTCGCCCGAACGCTCGTATCGAACGGGCGCAATGTCGGATCGCCGGGCATCAGAACCCGTTGCGTGGCATACATAGCCGCCTGCCTGAAGGCGGCATGCGCCCGGAGTAAGGCGATCGTGTCGGTATAAGTGAGCCGATCCTGTAAACCATCGCGGCCTGCAGGACCTTTACTACCGCTCGGACCAAAGTTGTCGATCTGGGGCGTAAAGAGCCGGAGCGACTTTTCCGGAATGGGGTCGGCGGCCATCCCGCGGTAGATGGTCAGGGTCGTCATCGATGCGCCAATGCCGACACCGACCGCTACGATGATGAGCAATGTCAGGGCGGCCTGGCTGCGCAGACCGCGGACCGCAAGTGTCGTGTAGTAACCGAACATACCGTTGCTCCGTATAGCTATGAGCGGGCCTCGAGTCCTGCGGCAAGCCGCGGCGGCGCTACGAAGTCGACGACCTGGCCATCAACGACATGCACCTCGCGCTGCGCACGGACGGCGAGCTCAGGGTCATGAGTCACCATGACGATCGTCGCGCCGCCCCTGTGCAACTCCTCGATGAGCTCGATCACACCACGCGCCATATGGCTGTCCAGATTTCCAGTCGGCTCATCGGCCAGCAACACTCGCGGGCGGCCGGCCAGAGCGCGCGCGATCGCAACACGCTGTTGTTGCCCACCTGATAACTCTGAAGGGTAGTGGCGCGCACGCGCGGAGAGGCCGACACGCTCCAGCGCCTCATGCACACACCTGCGACGCTCGGCGCCACTCATGCCGCGGTAGCGCAGCGGCACCTCGATGTTCTCCTGAACATTGAGATCGCCGATCAGGTTGAACGCCTGAAAGATGAAACCGATCTTCTCGTTGCGAAGTCGCGAGCGGCGGTAGTCGTTGAGGCCCCGCACATCGACGCCATCGAGGCGGTACTCACCGCTAGTGAACTCCTCGAGGAGTCCTGCAATGGTGAGAAAAGTTGTCTTACCCGAGCCGGACGGCCCCGTCACCGCAACAAACTCGCCCTCCTTTACGTCCATGGAGAAGTCACGCAGCGCATAGGTCTCGACGACCTCCGTTCGATAAATCTTCGACAAGCCGTTCATTTGGAGCATGGGTCCCTCGAGTCTGTTCATGAAAGCTCAGTGGCTCAGTATTACGCGCCGCGCGTTGCGAAACGCA
>Ga0265331_10002784_pt1 | contig 11602 bp, 10 predicted proteins | sample 41923metaG_FD_202088 | JGI IMG/M metagenome (GOLD analysis project Ga0265331, IMG submission 202088) | Rhizosphere microbial communities from Carex aquatilis grown in University of Washington, Seatle, WA, United States - 4-19-23 metaG | ecosystem: Host-associated > Plants > Roots > Rhizosphere...
CGGCGGCAAACCGTCCTCTGTCTACCGTCCTTTATCCTCCGCCTTGGAGAAGGCGTTGAAGCTTGGCAAAGGTTCGTGCTTCCTCCTTACGCCGGAGGGGAAGATTCTCAGCTGGTTCTCGACGACGCGCACCGACGTGGAATCTGGCGAATCGTTTCCCGAACTCGACCCGAAGCATTTCTCGTTCAACTCGCCCAAAGGCTGGTGTCCGACCTGTCGCGGGCACGGTCGGATCTACGACTGGATGTTGCAAGCGGCTGAGGACGACGAGGAGCTGTCGCCCGAAGTGGCCGATGCCCTCCGCAGTTTCGATCCCGACGATCCGGCTTCACACGGCCAGCTCTGCCCGACCTGTGCCGGGGAACGGCTCAACCGCATCGCCCGCGCGGTGAAGTTGCCGCTGAAGTCAGCCAAGCGATCCGCTTTCGGCCTTCAGCCTTCAGCCATTTCCTTGCCGGGACTGCTCCGGCTCACGCCGGAGCAACTGCTCGCCACGCTTGAGCGGGTGAAGGCCGACGACCGGACCAGGCTCATCGCCCGGGATATTGTCCCGCAGATCGCCGACCGGCTGCGCTTCCTGGCGCACGTCGGCCTCGACTATCTCTCGCTCGACCGACCAACCGAAACTCTCTCCGGTGGCGAAGCCCAGCGAATCCGCCTCGCCGCACAGCTCGGTTCCAACCTCACCGGCGTGCTCTACGTGCTCGACGAGCCGTCCATCGGTTTGCACGCCCGGGACAACGACCGGTTGATCGACACGCTCGAATCGCTCCGCGACAAGGGCAACACCCTGCTGGTCGTCGAGCACGACGACACCGTCATGGCCCGCGCCAACCGCATCATCGACCTCGGTCCCGGCGCGGGCGTTCACGGCGGGGAGCTGCTCGCGAACGACACACCGGCCAATCTCCGGAAAAATCTGCAATCCCTCACCGGCCTCTATCTCGACAAAGGGATTCCGCACCCGATCCGCGGAGAATACCGCACGGTTCCGGCAATCAAAAATCGAGAATCCAAAATCGAAAATATTTCCTGGCTGGAAATGGAGAAAATCAATTTCCGGAATCTCAACGATCAGACTTTGCGCCTGCCTCTCGGCCGGCTCGTCATGGTCTGCGGACCGAGCGGCGCGGGGAAATCCACGCTCTTCCGCGACATCCTGCACCCCGCCGTCACCTGCGCCATCAAGCGCCGGAAGTCCCGTCTGACCGGCAAAGACTTTGTTCTTAATAGGAACATTGACGGAGAGACGGACTCCCCGCCCTTCGGCGAGCTGCGCGGCGCGGGCGGGTTCAAATCCGTCGTCGAGGTCGACCAGTCGCCGATCGGCAAGACGCCGCGCTCCACGCCGGCCACCTACCTCGGCATCTTCGATCTCATCCGCCAGTTCTTCGCCTCGCTGCCCGAGTCCAAAATGCGCGGCTACAGCGCCGGCCGTTTTTCATTCAACACCCCCGGCGGGCGTTGCGAAACCTGCTCCGGTGCGGGCCGGATCAAACTCGAGATGGCGTTCATGGCCGATTCCTACCTGCCCTGCGACGCCTGCGGCGGCTCGCGCTTCGGCCCCGACCTCAATGACATCACCTGGAAGGGCAAAACCATCGGACAGGTGCTTCAGCTGACGTTCGATGAGGCCGTCGCGTTTTTCGATTTCCACTCGCAGTTGAAGGCGGTCTGCCAGCTGATGGCCGACTGCGGCCTCGGCTACCTCACGCTCGGCCAGAGCAGCCCGACACTCTCCGGCGGCGAAGCGCAGCGACTCAAACTCGTCACCGAGCTGACGAAGGGCCTGCAGAGCTACCAGGAACGCTCGCGGGGGATCGCCATCCGCAACCTTTACCTGCTCGAGGAGCCGACCATCGGCCTGCACCTGAGCGACTGCGAGAAACTCATCAAGGTCCTGCACAATCTCGTGGACCAGGGCCACACCGTGGTTGTCATCGAGCATCACCTCGACCTGCTCGCGGAGGCGGACTGGGTCATCGAGCTCGGCCCGGGCGGCGGTCCGCACGGCGGCGAAATCCTTTATCAGGGCCCGCTCGCCGGCCTGCTCAAGGTGAAGCGCAGCCCGACCGCCCCGTATCTGCGGGAAAAACTGAAGCGGTAGGGCTGCTTGCGCTCGAGCGCCCCCGGCAGTCGGAGGCAGCGGCCCCTGCCGGAATGTCGAGGCATAGGCCCGGATCATGCCGTTAAAATGCGGTGGAACCGGACCTCCGTGACCGGTTTTTCTTGCGTGGCCGCGTCAGCCCGGCCGGAGGTCGGGCTCCACCCGATAAGAAAGCATCTTCGCAGGGAAATCACTCTCCACGGCGTGATCCCGGCCAAGGCCCCACCGGTATTTCCGCGCAATTACGGTCCCGCCAGCGGCAGATTCGGGGCGATTTCCAAGGCGAGGCCGGCGCCGTTCAGGCCGCCGGGCTCGCGTTCGGCCCACGCGGCGAAGGCGATCATGCCGGCATTATCGCCGGTGTGCGGCGCGCGGGCGCAGAGGAATTTCAGGCCGCGCTGGCGGGCGAGCTCGGACATTTGGGCCTGCAAGATCTGGTTGTTGGCCACGCCGCCGGAGAGACCGAGGCTGCGGTAGGCGCCCTGCTCCAAAGCGAGGCCGGTCTTGCGCACGAGGGCACCGATGATCGCGGCTTGGTAACTGGCGCAGAGGTCGGGTTTGCGCCGCTCGATCTCGGCGGCAGGCATTTTCTCCAACTGGTAGCGCAGGCTCGTCTTCAGACCGGAAAAACTGAACTCCAAGGTGGAGCGTTGGGCCATGGCCCGCGGAAATTCGAAAGTGCCGGCCCGGCCCTCGAGCGCGAGCTTCTCCACCTGCGGACCGCCCGGATAGCCCAGGCCGAGCAGCTTCGCGCCCTTGTCGAGCGCCTCGCCGGCCGCATCGTCCAGCGTCGAAGCCAGCAGCTGGATCCGGCGCGACTCGTCGAGAACGAACAACGCGGTGTTGCCGCCCGACACCAACAGTCCAAGGTGCGGCAGCAGGCCCGCGATCTCATCGTCGAAGCGGTCCGGGGCGGCCTCATGCAACGGAATGAACGGCGAAAAGGCATGAGCCCGCAGGTGGTTCACGCCCACCACGGGCACGCGCCACGACAGCCCCAGGCTCTTGGCCGCGGCCAGGCCCATGGCCAGGCAGGCCGCCAGGCCCGGGCCGCTGGTCACCGCAATTTTCGCGATGCTTCCGACCGGCGCGGCCGCCAGCGCCCGCTGCAACAGCGGGCCGAGGTTCTTGAGGTGCTCCCGGCTGGCGAGATCGGGCACCACCCCGCCGTAGACCTCGTGCAACGCAATCTGGCTGTGCACCCATTCGCCGACGATCCCGCGCGCGGGATCGAACAACGCCACCGCCGTCTCGTCACAGGAACTTTCAAGCGCAAGGATCATGAGGTGGCGTAATTGTGGGCGGGGTGCCCTCACCCCGCTGGACATCACTTTCGCAAAACCTGCCTCGCGGGGTGAGGGCACCCCGCCCACATCCCCGGCCCGTCTTCAGCAAAACGCAATGGCAGACGCGCCGGCGGATTTGCATCCGCCCCAAAATTGGTCGGCCTGCGCTCATTTCGTGCGCGCCGCCAGCACTCCGTTCAACACCTCGCCGGCGGCGGTGAGCTGCACGTCGGCGATCACCTGGAACCCGAACCGGTCCTTGAAGTCGGCCGGGCCGTTGAGGTCGGCGCGGGACTGTTGCAACCGGAGCTTCGCCTCATCGTCGGGAGAAATTTCGATCTGCACCTGCGGCTCAATGCCGTGCTCGTGGATGACGGCGCCGCCGGGCGTGTAGTAGCGTGCCGTCGTCAAGCGCATGCCCTCGCCGTTCTGCAGGTCGATGACACTCTGGACGGAGCCCTTGCCAAAGGTGCGTTCACCCACGATGACCGCACGGCCGGTGTCCTTCATCGCGCCCGACACGATCTCGGCCGCACTGGCGGTCCCGCCATTGACGAGGAGGGCCACGGGGTAGTTTCGCCGCGGATGCTTGCCGTCGGCCGTATAGTTTTCCCGGGAATCCGGGGCCCGGCCCTGGGTGTAGACGACCAGTTCGTCCTTGTCGAAAAACTCGCCGCATACGTCGATCGCGGCGTCGAGCAGGCCGCCGGGATTGTTGCGCAGATCGATCACGAGCGCCTTCAGGCCCTGTTTCTCCATCTGCACGAGTGCCTGGTCGAATTCCTCGCCCGTGTGCTCGCTGAACTGCGTGATTTCGACGTAACCGATTCCGTCCGACCGCAGGCTGGCGTTGCGGACGCTGGGCAGGAGGATGCGCTGCCGCTTCAATTTGAAATCGAGCTCCTTTTTCTGGGCTGCGCGGAACATCGTCAGCATCACCTCGGTGTCGGGTTTGCCGCGGATGAGCTTCACGGTTTTCTCGAGCGTGACATTTTCCATGGACTGGCCGTCGATCTTCACCAGTTGGTCGCCGCGGCGGATGCCGGCCTGCTCGGCGGGGGAGCCGGCGATCGGGGTGATGACGAGGATCTTGTTGTCGCGCTGCTCCACCTGGATGCCCACGCCGTTGAATTCGCTCGAGAGCTCTTCTTCGGTCTCGGCGTATTCGTCGGCCGTGAGAAACTCCGAATGCGGATCGAGCTGGCCGACCATGCCCTTGAGTGCGGCCCGGGTCAGGTCGTCGTAACCCGCCTTCGACCCGTCGTAATAGTTTTCCTTCACCGTCTGGACGACTTCGCGGAAATAGCGGACATTCCGGTCGCGCTCGCGGTCGGGCCACCAGCTGGGCGCCCCGGGATGCCGCGTCGAGTACCGCGCGATCAGGAATCCGAACACCACCGCGGTCAGGAGCGTGAAAATGCGTTTGAGCATGGACTCCACAGTGGCCAAATGCCTCCTTTTGTAAATGGGTTCCTCTATCCAATTCCCCGAGCTGTTTGCCGCCGAACCGGGGGCGGAGGCCGGCGTGTCTTTCGCAAGATTCATGGAACTCGCTCTTTACCATCCCGCGGCGGGCTATTACGCGAAAAAGCGCCGGCGCATCGGGCGCGATGCCTCGACGGATTTCTACACGGCCACCAGTCTCGGGCCGGTGTTTGGCGAACTGATCGTTTCGGCCGCGGTCAAGCTGCTCGGCGCGAAGGATCCGGCCGGATGCAAATTCGTGGAAATCGGGGCCGAGCCGGAAGGCGGCGTACTGGCGGGGGTGAGCCACCCTTTCGCCGGCAGCCACACCGTCGCCCGCGGCCAGCCGGTTGAACTGGCGGGAGAGTGCGTGGTGTTTTCCAATGAGTTGTTCGATGCCCAGCCCTGCCACCGCCTCGTGCGCCAGGGAGGCGCATGGCGCGAGCTCGGCGTGGCTTGGCAGCGCGACGCCAGCGTCGCCCCGGGCAGCGGCGGACTGGTTGAAGTGATCCTGCCGGATCTGTCCCCCGAGGTGGCCGACCTCGTCGGGCGCTTGCCCGCGAATGCGCCGGAAGGCTATCATTTGGATCTGCCGCTACGCAGTCGCGCACTGTTGCGCCAGATCGCCGGTCAACCGTGGCGCGGCTTGTTTCTCGCGTTCGACTACGGTCGGACTTGGCGGGAACTGGTCGAAGAGACGCCCCAAGGCACCGCCCGGGCCTATGCGCGACACCGCCAAAGCTCCGACCTGCTGGCACAACCGGGCGAACAGGATCTGACCTGTCACGTGTGCTGGGACTGGCTGATCGAAGGTCTGGTGGCCGACGGCTTTCCCGCGCCCCAGGTCGAGTCGCAGGAGAGTTTCTTCGTCCGGCACGCCGCGAACGCGCTGGACGCGCTCATGACCGCAGAAGCAGCCCGTTTCAGCCCGCGCAAACAGGCGTTGCTGCAACTCCTGCACCCCGGACAAATGGGGCAGAAGTTTCAGGTCCTCCATGGTTTACGGGGTTGAGCGGCGATCCGGATAACTTTCGGAGATTTCCCTTGCCTAGAGGGAAAGCGGACCTTTACTCATGACCCTTTAACCAGACAAACCATGGCAAGAATTTGTGCAATCACCGGTAGGCGCCCCGTCAAGGGCAACATCATCAACCGCAAGGGTCAGTCCAAGAAGAGCGGAGGCATCGGCACGCATACCACGAGCAAGACGCGCCGCAAGTTCCGCCCGAACCTGCAGCGCATCCGCGTAAAAATGCCCAATGGCGGCACCAAGCGACTGTGGGTCGCGGTCAAGGCCATCAAGGCCGGCCTCGTCACCAAAGCCTGATCCGGCTCACCACCTCAGGTTCTCCGACCCGCGGCCATTCGCCGCGGGTTTTGTTTTGGCTGGCCGCGCCGACCGGCCCTGCATCGCAATACCTGGGCTGCAATGCCTCTGTCGGAAACGGCCAACGCGTGCTATATTGTCACCGCGGGGTTTCCGTCGCTGTCGCGCTGTTCTTTTCCCCTCCGAATCCCCGATCCCATCCCACCCGATCAAGGAGGCTTCCATGAGTCCCCACAGTTACCTTGAACACGGAATCACCATTCTGCAGACCCGCCTGCAAGACCCGGGCATCCTGTCCCGCACGCCGTTCCAACCCGCCGTCCAGCCGTTCCTGTCCGTCTCGCGGCAGACCTGCGCCGGCGGCACCACGGTCAGCCAGGAGGTCCTCCGACTGCTCAACGGCCTCGAAGGCGCCGAACGCAGCAGCTGGGCCCTGCTCAACAAAGACCTTCTCTTCCGCGCCCTCCAGGAACACCACTTGCCCGAGCGCCTGGCCGGATTTCTGCCGGAGGATCGCGTCTCCGAAATCCAAGGCGTGATCGGCGAACTCGTCGGCCTGCATCCACCGCTGTGGGAACTGGAGCGGCATGTCGCCGAGGCGATGCTGCAACTGGCCAAAGTCGGACGCGTGATCCTCGCCGGACGCGCCGCCCATCTTGTCACGCGCGAACTGCCGGGCGGGTTCCACGTCAGGCTCATTGCGTCCCCACCCGTCCGCCTGCAACGCATGATGGCCCGGCTGCATTGCGACGAGGCCACGGCGCGCACCTGCCTCGCACAGAGTGATCAGGCCCGCCGGCGCTTCGTGCGGGCGCGCTTCGACCGCGAAATCGACGACCCGGCGGACTACGACCTGGTGCTCAACACGGACCGCCTGGATCCCGGCATCGCGGCCCGCATCATCGTCACCGGCCTGTTGGAAAACGTGAACGCCCGGCACGCAGTGTCCGCGGCCGCCGCGGCCAATCCGTCGGTCTCCCGGGCGGGCTGACGCGCCGTTGCCGCGGGCTACCGGTTCGGACGCAGCCGCGCGAGAATCTGTTCCAACTCTTCGCGTCCCTCGATCCGCATCAGCCAGAGCAAAATCCCGTAGACCGCGATTCCCGCCGGGATCAAGCCCAGCACCACGGCGAGATCGCGGGCCCGGACCGCCAGCGGCAGCTGACCGATCAGCTGCTGGCCGCCCCAGACCACCGCGCCCATCAACGCCGCCGCGACTCCGATCTTTGCCAGACTGGGCCCCAGCAGCCGGAGGTTTAGCTGCGGCAGCGTCCGGCGGAGCTGACGGTGCAGCAACCAGGTTTGTGCGATGATGGCAACCGTGCTTGCGATCACCAGGCCGGCCACCCCGAGCGAACGCATCAGCACGAGGCTCACCGCGAGGTTGATCACGAAATCGATCGTCGCCACCCGCACCGGCGCCCGGGTGTTTTTCACCGCGTAAAAAGCACGCACGGTCAGGTTGACGACCGAGAAAAACGGCAACCCGATCACATAAATCGCAAGCAGCGGCGCCATCGCCGCGGTGTCCGCCGCGGTAAAATTGTGCCGCTCGAACAGCAGCCGCACCACCGGCTGGCTGAGCAACGCCAGTCCGACCGCGGCGGGCAGGTTGATGACCAAAATCAGACGGACCCCCTTGCGAAAATCCTCCGCGAGGCCCGCGTAGTTGCGCTCCACCGCGTGACGCGACAGCAGCGGGTAGATCACCGTCGACACCGCGATCGCAAAAACTCCGATGGGCAGCTCCATCAGCCGGTTCGCATAAAACATCAGGGTGCCGGCGGAATCGTTGATCGAAAACGCCAGCATGCTCGAGACGTAGGAGTTCACCTGGTAAATCGCCGTGCCCCAGAGGCCCGGCGTCATCAGCAGCGCGATCTCGCGCACGCGCGGCGAAAGACCGAGATCGAAGCGCGGCCGCCAGCCTTCGCTCCAAATCAGACTCGCCGCCGGCACCGCCATCTGCAGAAACCCGCCCAACAGCACGCCGAAACACAGCCAGTGGATTTCCCCCAGCGGCGTGGACGCAAAATGCAGGCCGGCCCCTCCCAACGAGGCGATCATGGACAGGTTCAGCCAAATCGGCGACAACGCCGGTTCCAGAAAGCGGTGCAACACATTGAGCGTCGCGCTAAAGGCGGCCGCGAGGCAGACGAACACCAGATACGGCACGAGAATGACCGTCAGGTCCGCGAGCAAATACCACTTGTCCTCGTGCCCGGGGAGACGGTGCGACTGGCTGAAAATCGCCATGAGGACGGCGGCGAGCCCACCCGTCACGACGAGCAGCCAGCTGGCGACCTTGTTGAGCAGGGCGAACGCGCCGATGCGGCCGTTCTCGTGCAGCTCGTGCTGCAGATTGGGCAGGAACGCCGCCGTCAGGGCGCCCTCCCCCAGCAGCCGGCGGAAAAGATTCGGCAGACGGAACGCCGAAATAAAGGCCGTGTTCAGGACGCTCGCGCCGAAAATCGCCGCTCCGAGCTGGTCGCGCATCAAACCCAGCACCCGTGACACCACCGTCAGCGCAGCGACAACACCGATGTTTTTCAGGCTTTTCGACAATGGACTCGGGCGAAAAGGCCGCGCCGCGTCAGGATGCGGACGGCATCATGGCTTGGTGCTGATCTTCAGCAGGTCCCCGTCGAACGAGGCGGCGGTCATCTTGTCCAGCGCCAGGCGCACATCCTCGGGAACGCCCAGGACGGCCATCATCCGTTCGGCGACGAACTGCGAAACCCCCGGCATCTTGTGCAAGGGACAGGACCCGAAATAAAAGGTGTCCGGGTCGAAAACGTAATGCTGCCCGTCCCGGGCGAAACCTCCGGTGGTCAACACCCAGACATCGGAGCCGATGCCATAGTAGTTGAGTGAACACTTGAAGGCGATCTGCAGCTTTCGGTCCTTGATCCGGAAATTCAGTCCGCCGGCAGCAATAAAATCGGTCTGCATCGGCTTGTCCTTGGCCGGATCGGCCGCGGGCTGCTTGGTCAGCACAGTTCCTGATTTCGGCTTGGTCGGCTCGGGTGCCGTGGCCTTGCCCACGGTCTTGGCCCAGGTGTTGAGGTCCTCCTCACTCAGCAAAACCTCCCCGCCTTCGACAAACGTCTTGAGCTTCTGCTTCCAGTCCTTGGTCTTCACCGTACTCTCGCGACCGGGCATGAAATAAATCACATTGGGGACCGGTTCCTTGGGCATGATCCGCACCGATTCGACCGGTTTGAACACCAGATACAGGCACGAGCCGACAAGCCCGACGAGGATCCCGAGGATCGCCCCAGTGGCAACTTCCCAAGGACTCGGCCCATAGAGTGCTTTCTGCAGTTTGTTATCGGCCATGGGAATCGACTATTTGGCCGCGGCCTTGGCCGCCGGCTTGGTTTCGGTTGGTTTGGCGGCCGGTTTCTCGCCGCCGGAATCCTTTCCGCGACTGGATTCTTTCGCTCCGTCGGAGTCCTTCGCGCCGGGGGAAGATTTCTTGTAGTCCGTGATATAGAATCCAGTGCCCTTGAAGATCAAACCCGCCCCGCGGCCCACTTTGCGGCGCAACGAAAGCCGGCCGCACGCAGGGCACTTTTTCAACGGATCATCCTTCATCGACTGGAATGCCTCCATTTCGTGACCGCATTTCGCGCAGGCATATTCGTAAGTGGGCATGGTGAGGACCGGCGAATCAAAGAAGGGGCCGCCCGGGTTGGCGAGCCTGTTCTGATCGCTTCCCGCTCCAAATAGTTGGCGGAGCGGCTTGACCCCAAGCCGCTTAGCGAGTTGAGGTCAACGCACCCCCGGCATGGAATTTACAGCCCAGTTACAGGCTTACCGCGAACAGGTCGAGCTCGGCCTCGCCCAACTTGTCCCGCCCGCCACCACCCGACCCGCACGCCTCCACCAAGCCATGCGCTACAGCTTGGAGGCCGGCGGCAAACGCCTGCGCCCCGTCCTTGTACTCGCCACCGCAGATCTGTTCGCGAACGCGGACCGCTCCGCCCATGCCGGCCCGGTCATAACCCAATCGAAAATCGAGGATCGAAAATCGAAAATTCCCGCAGCCCTTCCGGCCGCCGTCGCCCTCGAGTGCCTCCACACCTACTCGCTCGTGCACGACGACCTGCCGTGCATGGACGACGACGACCTGCGCCGCGGCCGCCCCACCGCGCACAAACAATTCGACGAAGCCACGGCCCTGCTGGCCGGCGATGCCCTTCTCACTCTTGCCTTCCAGCTGCTCGCCCGCCACTACGCGGAAGCCCCGCCCCTGTGCGCCGCACTCACCGGCGTGCTCGCCGAAGCGGCCGGCAGCGAGCACCTGATCGGCGGCCAGATGGAAGATCTTCTCGCCGAGAAGAAATCCGACGCCACCGCCGACGAACTCGACTTCATTCACCTTAACAAAACCGCGGCCATGATCACCGCCGCCCTCCTCGCCGGGGGCTTGTGCGGCGCCCACGCGGCGACGGCGGGGCCGGACATGATCGAGGCGCGACTCGCGTTGCTGCGCATGGCCGGGCGGCATCTCGGCCTCGCCTTTCAAATCGTCGACGACATTCTAGATGCCACCGCCGACCGCGCCACGCTCGGCAAGACACCCGGCAAAGACGCCCAGGCCGGCAAAACGACCTACGTGAAACTGCACGGCCTCGACGCCTCGCGCCAATTCGCCCGGCAGCACACTGACGCCGCCCTCGCCGCGTTGGCGAATCTGCCCGGCGACAAATCGTTCCTCGCCGCCCTGGTCGAGTCCATGGCCGGGCGGATCAACTGAACCGTCCATGGCCGGCCAGCAGCAGGATTACCTCCTTCGCCAGATCGAACTGCTCGGGCTCTTCGTCGCGCGGCTCCGGCGCCGCAATGGCCCACCGACCGCCAAAGACGAGGCCGACCTGAACGAAGCCCTCCTCCTGGCCATGCATCTCCAGGAGAAAAACTTCGGAAAACCTGCCGCCGAATTCCTGCTTCTTTCGGCCGACGATCAGGTCGCGGCGCTCAAAAGCGGCGCCTCCAAGTCCGCCGGTCACGAACGCTGCCTGACCTACGCCACCATCCTGAAAGACACGGCCGCACTCTATGATTTCCGGCACAGCGAGGACCTCGCCCTCGGGGCCCGGCACCTCGCCTTGCACGTCGCGCTCTCGGTCGCCTTGGACCAGCCCGGCGATCCGATGTTCGTTCGCACCCTGGTGGGTGATCTGCGGCGCGCGTTGGGCGACGCCCCGTTGCACGCCCCCACTCGCGAACTCCTCGCCCGGTTCGAGCAACTGACAGCGCAAAACCGCCCCTGATGCCCGGCAACGGGTCGCCAGGGTTCAATTTTTCGCTCTCTTGGAGTTGTCTCGGCCAAAATCGTTCACTCTGTTGGTCTCGCTGGTCGGGGCCTTGTCCGACACGACGAGCGCTTTGATCCGGAACCAGATCGTCCTT
>Ga0265331_10002788_pt1 | contig 11586 bp, 12 predicted proteins | sample 41923metaG_FD_202088 | JGI IMG/M metagenome (GOLD analysis project Ga0265331, IMG submission 202088) | Rhizosphere microbial communities from Carex aquatilis grown in University of Washington, Seatle, WA, United States - 4-19-23 metaG | ecosystem: Host-associated > Plants > Roots > Rhizosphere...
GCCTTGGACGTGGGTGCTGCTTCGAGGCATTCTTTGGCGGGAACAAAGTCGCTGACATTGCCTGCGGTCAGGACAAGAACAACGGGACGACCTTTGTCATCTGTAACTGCGTGAACCGATGTTTCAGGCCTGATGGATAATAGCCTGATCTGCTTTGTTGGCTCAAGAAAGACGGGGCGATATGTTTTGACATGATGAACTGCCAGAACATCACCTATTGTCCCTTAATATCAATGGGTTGATGAAATCCATTGGATTTTTGCACAAAAATGTCGTATATTTGCGTGTACGAAATGTCGTGTTTTTGTTCATCTAACCTATTGGTCTACAATGAGTAAATTCGGAACTCTTGAGTACAAGATTTTAACAAGAATTGTGCGCAAAAAATGCGCGGTGTTTCTGCGTGGGGATTTTGAGGATTTAGCCGACTATGACCAAGCCGGTCGAATTCTGAGGGGCTTGGTTCGCAAGGGCAGGATCATAAAAATCGGCTATGGCCTCTACGCCAAGGCACAGATTTCCCCGTTCAACGGTCAGGTCATCCCCCAGAAAAATCTGCCCCAGCTTGCGAAGGAAGCGCTTGAACGTCTGGGACTGAAAACGGCCCCTTCCAGCATGGAGCGCGATTACAATGAAGGGCGATCAACGCAAGTGCCGACAGGCCGTTTGATCGGGGTCAGGGGTCGCATAAGCCGCAAGATCGGATACAATGGCGCCTATGTCAGCTACGAACGATTCGCCGGATAAAGAGACTTTCGAGCTTTTATCCAACCAACTCGGCATTGGCGCAGCCTTTGTCGAAAAGGATTGGCATGTCACGCGCGTTATCAGAATCATCGCTGAACTGCGTTACGAGAATTTTCAGATTATTTTTACTGGCGGCACCGCCCTGGCGAAAGCCCATAATCTGCTCCAGCGGTTTTCGGAGGACGTTGATTTTCGTGTTATCCCGTCACCGGAAGCATCTCCAAACCGCAAGTCGTTGTCCCGTTTTAAGGACGCCGTCATAGAAAAATTGCGGCAAAGCGGCTTTATGATTAACGTCGATCAGATCAAAGCTAGGGATGAGAACCGCTTTTTCTCGGTCGAACTGGATTATGAAAGCTATTTCACCCGCGCCGACGCCCTGCGCCCGCACATTCAGGTCGAGGTAAAAGTCACCAACCTTCAGCGACCACCTGTTTACCTACCCGTCGCTTCTTTTGTCAGAACCGCTGCGACGCAACCGCCGGAGATAGAACAAATTGCCTGCATTGATCCGGTGGAGAGCGCGGCGGATAAATTGAGTGCTATCACTTGGCGCATTCCTGATCGGGCGCGGGGTGGACAGCACGACGATCCGTCAATCGTTCGCCACCTCCACGATCTCGCTTTGCTTAAGGATAGGGCGTTGGCGGCAAAAGACTTTCCAGTACTGGTTGCAGATGCGATGCAGGAAGACGATGCGCGCGCCAAGAATAATCCTGCATTTGCCGGGATGTCTATGAACGAGAAATTCAACCACATGCTACGCATTCTGGGTACAGATCAGGAATACCCTCCGGAATATGTCCGGTTCGTTCAGGCCATGTCCTATGCTTCCGAAGGAGATGTTCCCGATTTCCAAACGGCGATGCAAGCAGTACATGCCCTTGCGAAAGCGGCAGTCGGAACTGATCAGAGTTGACGAGTGCATCTCTGCAAATCGCAATTTTGTGGGAGTTATGTGGGAGTAAAGAGTGGGAGAAACGAACAATTTTTGGGAGAAACCGAAAAAAATTGACAAGGAAATCAAAAAATTAGATAGGAGAACATGGGCACGGATGGACTTTCACACGGTAGGGGTCACAGGTTCAATCCCTGTCGCACCACCAGTCTTCGCGAACGCAGTGAGTGGAGACTGCCCGTTGCGTAGCCTGAAAGGCGAAGCCGGGCTGGTTGCCGCGTTCGCTATGCCTGGCAAGCCATTCTTCAGAAAAGTATCCGATTCTTTTGACCTTTGATCGGCGTGGGATGGAACGGCTTCTGATGCATGTGACGACACACAATAAGCCCCTCATTCTCATTACCGAATTCCTCACCCTTTTCATCGGCATTCCCATGCTGCTGTTTTTTACGGCGTCGCGGGTGGGGATCTATATGGCGTTGTGGGGGGCGGGGATTTATGCGTTGGTGGTTTTGCGGCGCGCGCCGGATTTTTCATGGCGGCGGTTGTGGCTGGGGGATGGTTGGTCGCGGGCGGCGCAGCGGCGGGCTTTTTGCCGGTTTGTGGTTCTGGCGGCTCTCGTCGCCGTGATTACGGCGGTGGCCATGCCGGAGCATTTGCTGCAATTCCCGTTAAGCCGTTTTTGGGTTTGGCTGCTGGTGATGGTGTTGTACCCGCTGCTGTCGATCGTGCCGCAGGAATTGTTTTTCCGCAGTTTTTATTTCGCGCGTTATTCCGGCTTTGTGACGGAACGCGCCGCCGGACTTCTGGTCAACGGGTTGGTGTTCGGTTTCAGCCATATCGTCCTGAACAACTGGATCGCGCCCAGCTTTTGTGCCATCGCGGGCGTCATTCTGGCGCATAGCTACCGACAGCATCGCTCCCTGAAATGGGCGGTGATCGAACATTCGCTTTACGGCTGTTGGATCTTTACGATAGGAATAGGCTGGTATTTTTTCACCGGCAATTGGCGGCACTGAATGAGCAAGGCGTTTACCAAAGAAACCGACGCGGATGACGATGAATTAGAAGAAGCCGAAGCGCTTCCGGCGGGGCAGAAAAACTACATGACTCCCTACGGCCTGTCGGTGCTGAAGGATGAATACCGCAAACTCCTCTACGAAGAACGTCCGAAGGTGGTGGAGGTCGTGTCATGGGCGGCGGGCAATGGCGACCGTTCCGAAAACGGCGATTATATCTATGGCAAGAAACGTTTGCGCGAAATCGACCGCCGCGTGCGTTATCTCGGCAAACGCATTGAAAGCTCGGAACTCGTCGATCCGGCGCAACAGAAAAACACCGATCAGGTTTTTTTCGGCGCGACGGTCACCTATCTTCGCGAAAACGGCGCGGAGCAAACCGTGACTCTGGTCGGTATCGATGAAGCGGATCTGGCGGTCCAGAAAATCAGCTGGCTTTCCCCCGTCGCCCGTGCCCTGATGAAGGCGCATGTCGGCGACACCGTCGAATTCCGCGCTCCGGCAGGGCGGGAGAGTCTGGAGATCATCGCCATTCATTACAAACAATCACCGACGTCCTAACCTTCAGGAGCCCGTCATGGAAAAAGAACGTCTTGCGGCCTTCAGCGATGGTGTAATCGCAATCATCATCACCATCATGGTTCTGGAAATAAAAGTGCCGCATAGCGCGGAGCTTGATGCTCTTGTCAATCTCGCGCCCGATTTTCTCAGCTATGCCCTCAGCTTTTTGTATGTGGCGATTTACTGGAACAACCATCATCACATGCTGCATGCGATGACGCGGGTGAATGGCGTAATCCTCTGGGCCAATATGCATTTGCTGTTCTGGTTGTCGTTGATGCCGTTCGCCACCGGTTGGGTCAGTGAAAACCACATGGCAACCCTTCCAACCGCGCTTTACGGGGGCACGCTGTTGATGGCGGCCATCGCCTATTTCCTGCTGCAAAGTGCCATCATCCGTTCCCAAGGCGTAGGTTCGGTGCTGGCCAAAGCCATCGGCAAGGATGTAAAGGGCAAAATCTCGCCTTTGCTTTATGTAACGGGCATTGGGCTAGCGTTCATTTACCCGTGGCTGGCCAATGCCGTTTACGCCTTCGTCGCCTTGATGTGGCTGATCCCCGACCAACGCATTGAAAAAGCGTTGCGGAAGAAATCGTCGGTCTCTTAGCGTTTCGGTTCGACCACAGCCTTCAGATTGGCGAGGCCTTTTTCAAACTTGCCGCCCACCATCTTGTCGCAGTTGAAAACCAGACTCATGGCTTTGCCGATAAAACCGTTGGTACCGTTCATGCTCCACGATACCAGCGTTTGATCGCCTTCGGGTTGGAAATTGAATTCCGCCGTGTTGGTCGCGCGCATCGGCTTCTGGAAATCAAGGCGGAAACGAATCGTCGCACTCGGCTGGCTGTCGGTAATCGTCATGCTGCCGGTGCCGACCTCGGCGACGTTGCTGACCCAGATCATTTTTGCGCCAACGCCCTCTGTGGGGCCTTCGAAACGGCTGGTGGCATTCGGGTCGATACCGGCCCAAGGCGACCAGGCTTTCCAGTTTTGCAATTCATTGACCTGCGCAAAAACCACCGCTGCCGGAGCCGCGATCAAAGCCGAACGCGTGACGCGAAAGGTGCTCGATTGCGTCGCGGCCAAAACGACAAACACGATAACGACGACGGCGATAAGACTAAGAAGTGTATGAAGCATGGCAGACTCCCTATACCTTGATGTTGGTTGACTTCTACGCGCTGTTGTCAGTTCTGACAATTGTGGTTCTGTCGCGAGTTGATATTATATTGCTTCAATTTACATAAAATTGCACGTTATATTAAGTTGTAGTTATCTGTTTGCTGTTACGATCGCCAGAATATTTTTATAACATTGAGGGGATTTATAATGGCGACCCTATGCAAAATGAAGATCGTAGCGGCTTTTCTTTTTGTCGCCGTTGTCATGGTGGGCTCCCCCTTAGCCATGGCTTATGCCGCTACGACACAGGCTGCTATTGTAGCTCCTGTGACAGCATTGAAGATTGATGTTGTTGCTTCGGGGGTCGCTGTTAAGGGAGCACCGGTCATGATGCTTCGTGTCAATGGCAAGAATGTGTCTGGCCAGACAGTGGCGAACAATGATGCCGGAAAAGTGTACAGTTTCTCCCTGCCAATGCCCAACCCATTCAACGCGTTTAGTCTGGTCTTCGTCAATCCGGCATCTGGCAGCAATGGGGTTGGCCGTACGCTCGACATCAAATCCGTTACGGTCAATGGCGTCATTCTATCACCAACACAAGGATTTCTGATCGACACAACGGGCAAATCCTTGCCGGGCGTAGGCAAGATGACATCCTTCGGCGAACTGATGTTCTCGGTCTGGGGATTGAAAGATCTGGTTGCCAAACTTTATCCGCAAGTGCCCGTTGTCGACAAAACCCTCCACGACAATCAAGGGTACACCAGCGGTTCCTATACCGCCTATGTCTCCCCTTGGGGCAAAGGAACTTATGTTCAGGGCAAGGATTACACGGAACAGATGGATCTGGTCACACGTACTTTTCCCAACAATACGACAATCAGTTGGAATTGGCCGAATGTACCAGCGAAATCAGGCGTCTATAATTTTGACGCCATTGATTTTGGTAACTACTACGGCACCGTGCCGCAAAAGCCCATCACGCCCAAGCAGATCAAGAACATTAAAACCTTGACGGAGGACCATAATCTTGCGCTCTCCGGCAATCTGGAAGGCTTTGACGTGATTGATGACTTGTTCCTGACACAAGGCGCCAATGACGTAGCCCACAGATTGTACGAGATCGAGATCTTGTTGCACACGCCGGCCTTTGCAGTCGCCTATGCTGGATCTGTCAAGCAACTCGGCACCTACACGGTGGGAGGCGTTGATTGGAAGGTGTCAATTAACGATAAGATGACACCCAAAGATATCCTGATCATGCCAGCTAACCATGCTGACATCATAGCCCAGAAAGTGGACGTCAAAGCCTTGTTCGATGCCTTGGTCGCCCATGGGGTGTTAACGGGTAACGAGTGGTTCAACGGCTTCGGTCTTGGCTCCGAGACGCGGCTGGGAAGCGGAGCGGTCAAGGTCAAGACCTTCACCGTCACCTACAACTAAGTCTGTCGCGTGATCACCAAGTCCCCCGCTTATGGCGGGGATGAAGCAAGCAGTTAAGAGCTTGAAGCATGAATCGTTATAACGTCTCCCTGAGGAGCCGCGAGGAACCTCAGGGAGACAATAATGAAGCCAAAGAAAAACCCGCCCCGCGGGGATAAAAACACCATCTCATGGTATCCCGCCCCTGAATTTCCCAACAGTGTAAACCCAAAGACAGCAGGTTGATTTTCTGCTATATGTTTAAGGTGCGATTAAAAAATATATTCAGGAAAAATAATGCCCGAACCGTTGCCGTTCCCCCTTGAAGGCAAGGAAGAAGAATTTAAATTCCCCGCCGAAACGCATCTTCATTTGGCGGCGTTGCCGTTTGCGGGTGTGCAGAAACCTTTGTCGGAGGCCGAACGTGTGGCGGTCATTTTCTGGGGGCCGCCCAACAGTGGCAAGACGACCGGATGCAGCCAATATGTTCTGAAGCATTATCCCACTGACGTTTTGAACAGCATGGTTCCGGTATCTTACGACGAACCTATTTTGCGGCCCTGCACGGGGGCTTTGCTCAATATTCCCGCCTATGCCGAAATCTATGCCGCGCAAGAAAAAATTGCGAAGGCGTGTGGTCGTCCGGATCGCGACCTGTTGACGGAAACCTATCGCACCTATCGTTGGGATTCGCAGCGGGTGCGGTCGCTGACGCTCAATCGGGCGGTGGTCGAAGGTTATCATGTCTGCGTTGATACGACCTCATCAAGCTCCGGCATTTACAAGATGATCGAGGCTTTACGTAAATTGGGTTACACCAAAATTGACATCATCGGCATGGTGGCCCCGTTGGCTGTGGCCGTACCGAGGTCGGAAGAACGTCTCCGGATCGTTGAGCCTGACGAAGTCTTTAGCAAACGCGACGGTGCCTTCCGCACCTTCGGCGGGCTTGTCGAACGCGCCGATAACCTTGTGCTGTTGAACAACGCCGTCAACGGCCAATCGCCTGAGTTTGTGCTGCGCGCCAAGGAAGGTGCCGTTGTGGAAAACAGACTTCTCGCAGTTCGGCACATTGCGGCCTATGTGGCGACGGAACAGGATTATTGCGCCCGCCATCCCGTGGGACAGGGGTTTGCCGAGAAACTGGCGGAATCCGGTATTTCCTTTGTCGATGTTCTTCACGCGCCTGTTGTAGCTGTGCGAAAAGCCGCTGAACTTGGTTCTTCATGGCTTAAACCACGCTAAATTGACGGGGCATTTCTTCCCCGTTGCCCGTGGCGCGGTGTTTGGTTAGAAACAAGGGATGCAACACTCCCTTCGCACCCCGTCCGCCCCCGTCCGTATCACGCTGCCCGATAATAGCGTGCGGGAATTTCCCGCGCCCGTTACCGGCCTTGAACTCGCCGCCTCCATCGGCAAGGGGCTGGCCGCCGCCGCGCTTGCGGTTTCTGTGGATGGCGAGCTGCGCGATTTGATGCGCCCCATCGAACAGGATGCGCGGGTGTCGATCATCACCCGTAAATCGCCGGAAACCCTCGACCTCATCCGCCACGACACCGCGCATATTCTGGCGGAAGCGGTACAGGAACTTTTCCCCGGCACGCAGGTCACCATCGGCCCGAATATCGAAAACGGTTTCTATTACGATTTCGCCCGCGCCGAACCTTTCAGCACCGACGACTTCCCGAAAATCGAAGCCAAGATGCGCGAGATCATCGCCCGCGACGCCCCCTTGGTCCGCGAAGTGTGGACCCGCGATGAAGCGGTCAAATTTTTCGAAGCCAAAGGCGAAAAATACAAAGCCGAACTGATCAACGATCTGCCCGCCGACCAGACCATCACGCTCTACAGCCAAGGCACGTGGAAAGATCTGTGCCGCGGCCCGCATTTGCCATCGACCGGCAAGGCAGGGACATCGTTCAAATTGCTGAAACTCGCGGGCGCGTATTGGCGCGGCGATCATCGCAACGCGCAGTTGCAACGTATCTACGGCACCGCTTGGCGCGATGATAAAGAACTTGCCGCCTATCTGACGATGATCGAGGAAGCGGAGAAGCGCGACCACCGCAAGCTCGGCAAGGAATTCGACCTGTTCCATTTTCAGGACGAAGCCGCGGGCAGCGTGTTCTGGCATCCGAAGGGTTGGACTCTGTATCGCGCTCTGGAAAACTACATCCGCCGCCGCCTCAGCAACGCAGGCTATGTCGAAGTGCATACGCCACAGCTGTATGATAGCTCGCTGTTCAAAGCCTCCGGCCACTGGGACATGTATGGCGACAACATGTTCAAAGTGCCGGTGAAGCATGGCGAAGAAGAAGGCGAACCGCAAATGGTCGGCATCAAGCCGATGAATTGCCCCGGCCATGTGCAAGTCTTCAAGCAAGGCATCAAGAGCTACCGCGATCTGCCGTTGCGTATGGCCGAATTCGGCAATTGCCACCGTAACGAAGCGCATGGCGCGATGCATGGCCTGATCCGCGTGCGCCAATTCGTGCAAGACGACGCGCATATTTTCTGCACCGAAGACCAGATTCAAAGCGAAAGCGTGGCTTTCTGCGAATTGCTTCGCTCGGCCTACAAGGATCTGGGTTTCGACATCGCCCGCGTCCGTCTCGCCGACCGTCCGGAAAAACGCACCGGCTCCGACGAAAGCTGGGACAAGGCCGAAGCCGCGTTGCACAACGCGCTGAAAGCCGCCGGATTGGATTACGACATCAACAAAGGCGATGGTGCCTTCTACGGCCCCAAGATCGAATTTTATCTGAAAGATGCGATTGGCCGCGAATGGCAATGCGGCACGTTGCAGGTTGATTTCAACATGCCGGAACGCCTCGACGCCGTGTATGTCGGCGAAGACGGGCAAAAACACCGTCCCGTCATGCTGCATCGCGCGGTGCTGGGGTCGTTGCATCGTTTCATCGGCATCCTGATCGAACATTACATCGGCAAATTCCCGCTCTGGCTCGCGCCGACGCAGGCGGTGGTTTGCACCATCACCAACGATGCCGATGGTTACGCCGACGAAGTCCACGCCGCCTTGTTCAAAGCCGGACTACGCGCCGAGATCGACACGCGCAACGAAAAGATCAACGCCAAAATCCGCGACCATAGCTTGCAAAAAGTCCCGCTGATCCTCGTCGTCGGCAAGAAAGAAGCCGAATCCCGCAGCGTCGCCCTCCGCCGTCTGGGTGGCGAAGCGCAGGAAGTCTTGCCGCTCGACGAAGCCATCAAACGCCTGACGGCAGAAGCCGCACCGCCGGATATGTCTGTCGCGTAATTGAGTTCGGTCGTGGGGCCGGTGCGTTATAGTCCCCTCCCCCTTGTGGGGAGGGTTAGGGAGGGGGGAGTTCCACAAGAGCTTTCGTTTGAGAGTTAAGCGCGATTAAGCCGTTAGGGTGGACACATGAATCCAATACATCGCACCCAGCGTCACCCCCCCCTCCCTAACCCTCCCCACAGGGGGGAGGGGACACCTGTGCGCTTGTCGATAATCTGTCTCGTCATTTTCCTGTTGTCTTCCCCCGCCCACGCCGCCCCGCCCGCTGCCGCCACCTTCTTCCCCATCCTCCCCCTCGATGCCGGAGCGGATGCGGAGCCTTCGTTTTTGCCGGTTGCCAGCAATCACCCGCTCGATGGCGATCATGCGGGCATGACCCGTGCCGTCATTGTCATCCATGATTTCTCGCGCGACGCGGGGAAGGCGCTCACCACCCTGACCGCGCTGGCGGGGGCGGAGAATGGCCGGACGATGATCCTCGCGCCGCAATTCCTGCTCGAATCCGACATCACCCGTTTTGCCGATAATTTGCCGGACAAAGGCCGTGCCTTTGCCCGCTGGACAATTGCCGGATGGGGCATGGGCGATAATTCACTCAGCCAGCTCGCGCATAAGGGCATCAGCTCCTTCACTGTTCTGGATTTGCTGTTGCTGTATCTGGGCGACCGCGCCTCGTTTCCTGATCTGAAAGAAGTCCTCGTCATCGGCCATGGCGAGGGCGCGGATTTCACCCAGCGTTACGCCGCCGTGGGGCAGGCACCGGATTTGCTGAAAGACCAAAATCTGCCGGTCGGCTTCATCGTCGCCGATGCTTCGTCTTATCTGTACATCACCCCTGTCCGTCCACGCGGCGCGCGTCAGGGCTTCAGCCCGCCGGATGCCGCGGCATGCAAGGATTACAACGCGTGGCCCTATGGCCTCGATGCGCTGAATGATTATGCAAAACATGCGGGCGTGAACGCGATCAAAACGCGCTTTGCTTCGCGGCAAATCGCCTATCTGGTCGGCGCGGATTCGTTCAAGAACGATCCCGCCCCCGACACCGCCTGCGCCGCCACGTTCCAAGGCAAAGACCGCCCCGCCCGCGCCATCAATTACGTCGGCTATATCGGCCTGTTGTATGGCGAAGACGCGGGCAAACAACAAAACCTGACCGTCATCCCCAACACCAGCTACGACGCGGCGGGCCTGTACGGGTCAAAATGCGGCATGACTTTGTTGTTCGGCGATGGCAATTGCGAACTGAAGTTGGGCAGGGAGTAATAATATTCCTCCCCCTTGATGGGGGGGCGCAGGAACTTAGGTTTACGACTTGCCGCGCAGCGGCAACCAAGTAAGCCTTAGTTCCTGCGGTGGGGGTGCTCTGTAACAGGAGAGATCACCCCCACCCAACCCTCCCCCATCAAGGGGGAGGGCTTTTCACACCTCCAAAAACCCACCCACATCCGCAATCTGCGCCTCATCCATCAACGCGGGGGCGTGGCCTATTCCGGCATAGGTTATCAACCGTGCCTTCGGGCCGCGCTGGGTCATTTCCACCGCGGTTTCCGCTGGCAGCACGTCCGAGTTTTCGCCGCGCAGCAACAGGGTCGGGACTTTGATCGCGTCATACACCGGCCACAGATCGACATCCTCATGCACCGCCTTGAACGCTTCGGCGATCAGCGGATCGTGGCCGAGGACAAGCTTGCCGTTCGGCAGCGTGCGAAACGCATGGTCGGCCATATGCGCCCAATCCGCGTCACGCGTAATACCGAACGGTGCGTAGATCTGGCGAATGTAACGTTCGGCCTGCGCTTTGTCGGCGAATTCGGCCATCAAACCCGCATAGGCGGCAATGCGTTGCAACGCGGCCATGGGAATAAACGGCGCGATATCGTTCAACACCAGACGGCGGATTTTGGATTCGGGCGCAGCGGCCACCATCATGCCGATCAACCCGCCCATGGATGTGCCGATCCAATCCACCGTCGTCGCCTTTTTCGCCGCGAGCAACGCGGTGATGTCGGCGATATATTGCGCGTAAACATACCCTTCCGGATGCGCGCTGAGGAAATCGCTGGGGTTCCGTCCAACCATGGTGGGGCACAGCACATGCCGTCCTTGCCGTGCCAAGGCTTCGGCGATCCGGTCAAAATCCCGCCCGTTCCGCGTCAACCCATGCGCGCAAAGAATCGTCGGCGCATCCGACGCCTGCCCCCATTCGGTATAAGCGATGCGATGTGTGCCAAAAGGATCGGTGCAGGTGAAGAAGGAGGTTTGCATGGTGTTAGATTTTGTCATGTGCCTTAAGCCGTTTCGTGTAGAAGTTTCGAATGATGCTCATGGACTGCCAAATAATCCAGTAAAAGATGCTCGTGTTTATCAGGGCTGATAATGCCCAGAATGCGTTTGTATAAAGATTGTCGAATGTGGGGGGTAAGTTATGAATTGCTGAAAAAGCAAACAGACAGGCGAAGCCCAGCCAATGATAAGGTGTAGCAAACAAAGCAGCCCAATGCCTAATGACATAACGTATCGCAATATAGCAGAAGCCGATC
>Ga0265331_10002795_pt1 | contig 11582 bp, 9 predicted proteins | sample 41923metaG_FD_202088 | JGI IMG/M metagenome (GOLD analysis project Ga0265331, IMG submission 202088) | Rhizosphere microbial communities from Carex aquatilis grown in University of Washington, Seatle, WA, United States - 4-19-23 metaG | ecosystem: Host-associated > Plants > Roots > Rhizosphere >...
CCAGCCGTGGTACGCAGCGACGGGCGAGGTCGGAGGCATCGTGATTTTCACGGAGGACATCACCAAACAGCGCGAAGTGGCGGACCGGTTGGCGCTCAGCGAGGAGCGTTTCCGGCAGCTGGCGGACTCGGCTCCGGTGGGCATTTATCAGGGAGATCTCACCGGGCACTGCTTCTATGTGAACCCGAAATATTGCGAGATTGCCGGAATCACGGCCGACCAGGCCATGGGGCTCGGCTATCAAAACGCCTTTCATCCCGAGGACCTTCCCCGGATGCTGAAGGAGTTTCTCACCGCCGCGGCCGCGGGCCGGGAGTTCGTGTGCGATTGCCGCTTTCTGCGGCCCGACGGTTCCACCCGGTGGGTCTTGTCCCGGGCCAGCCCCTACCGTGATGTCCAGGGCAACATCGTGGGCTACGTGGGCACCAATGAGGACGTGACCAAGCAGCGGCGCGCCGCCGCGGTGCTGCAGGAAAGCCTGGAGCGCTTCCGGACGCTGACCGAGAATGCGCCCGTCGGCATCTACATCAGCGACAACGAAGGGGCTTGCTCCTATGTGAATCAACGGTGGAGCCAGTTGACCGGGCTGAGTGCCGAGGATGCCTACGGCGACGGCTGGAGCCAGGCGTTGCATCCCGACGACCGGGCGCGGATGTACGCGGCCTGGGCGGAGATCACGCGCGACGGCAGCAACGCCAGCATGGAGTACCGTTTCATGCACAAGGACGGCACGGTCATCTGGGTTTCCGGCCACGCCGTGGCCCGGCGCGACGCCGCCGGCCAACGCATCGGTTATCTGGGCACGATCACCGATATCACGGCGATCAAGGAGGCCGAGGCCCGCATCCAACACGCCTCGCTCGCGCTCGAGCAGCAAAAATTTGCCCTGGATCAGCACGCCATCGTGGCGATCACCGACACCCGGGGCGCGATCACGTACGTCAACGACAAGCTCTGCGCCCTCAGCGGTTACACCCGGGCGGAGCTGATCGGCCAGAACCACCGGCTGTTGAATTCCGGCCATCATCCGCGGGAGTTCTTCCTGGAAATGTACGGGACCATCACCCGCGGGGAGGTCTGGCACGGGGAAATCCGCAACCGGGCCCGGAATGGAAAGTTTTTCTGGGTGGCGACCACGTTGGTGCCGTTGAAGGGCAAGGACGGGCGGCTGGAGCAATATATTGCGATCCGGGCCGATATCACCGGACTGAAGGAGACTGAGCAGGAGTTGAAAGTCGCCCGCGACCATGCGCTCGATGCGTCCCGGCTCAAGTCGGAGTTCCTCGCCACCATGAGCCACGAAATCCGCACGCCGATGAACGGCATCATCGGGATGACCGAGTTGCTCATGGACAGCCCGCTTTCCGACGATCAGCGCCAGATGGGGCAGATCATCGGGACCAGCGCCGAAAGCCTGCTGACCATCATCAATGACATTCTCGATTTCTCGAAGATCGAGGCGGGAAAGATCCGGATGACCATGGCCGATTTCGATCTTCGCCAGCTGGTGGACGACACGCTGGCGATCCTGGCGCTCCGCGCCGCGACGAAGGGTCTGGAATTGGAATGCGATCTCGATCCCGCACTGCCGGCCTTCCTGCAGGGAGATGCCGGCCGCATCCGGCAGGTGTTGATGAACCTGGCGGGCAATGCGGTCAAGTTCACCGAAAAGGGCGGCGTTGTTGTGAGACTACGGACGGAGCCGGCCGCGCCCGGCCGCTTCGCCTTCCGCCTCGAAGTGCAGGACACGGGCATCGGGATCACCCCGGACCAGCAGTCGCGGCTTTTCCAACCCTTCACGCAGGCGGACGGTTCGACCACGCGAAGGTTTGGCGGCACGGGCCTGGGGCTCGCCATTTCCCGGCAATTGGTCGAGCTGATGGGTGGAATCGTCGGCGTGGAAAGCGAGCCGGGACGCGGGTCAATTTTCTGGTTCCAACTGGACCTGGCCATCGCGGTCCCGCAGGCCGCCCCCGTGCCGGTTGCCGTCGTGCCTGCTCTCTCCCTCGTGGCCGGCCGCCGCGGTCGCGTCCTGGCGGCGGAAGACAACGAAACCAACCAGATCCTCCTCCACCTGCTTCTGGAAAAACTGGGCGTCGAGCACGACATCGTGTTCGACGGCCAGATGGCGATCGATCAACTGAGACGGAACGAATATCTTCTGGTGCTGATGGACTGTCAGATGCCCGGGCTCGACGGCTATGATGCGACCCGGCAGATCCGCCGGGGCATCGCGGGCGAACGCAACTTGCTCGTGCCCGTCGTTGCGCTCACCGCCAACGCGATGGCTGGTGATCGCGAAAAATGCCTTGCCGCGGGCATGGGCGAATATCTTTCCAAGCCGATCCGTTTGGAAAACCTGCGGGAACTCCTCGCCAAGTACGGCGTGGCGGTCCAGCCCGACGCCGAGAAACCCGCGGCGGGCCGGCCGGCCGGCCTGGCGGCTCCGGGTCCCGCTGCGGCGCCGCTGCCACGGCCGGCGGACCTGTCCCTCGATCCGATTCAAGTCGAGCAATTGCGCGAGCTCCCGGGACGCCATCGCCCGACCCTGCTCGAAGATCTGGCGGCGGCGGCGTTGCAATCCTTACCCGCCGAACTGTCCGGTTTACGGGCGTTCGCGATCCGCCGGCAGAGCGAAGCTTTGGCGCAAGCCGCGCACCGCCTGGCCGGAACCTGTGCGAATCTGGGCGCGTGCAAACTGCGGGTCATGCTGCAAGAAGTGGAAATCTCCGCCCGCGCCGAAAACTGGCCGGAAACCACCCGCCTGCTGGGCGGCACCGACCGGGAATGGGTCGCGGTGCAGAAGGCGCTCCAAGGTCTCTCCTTCCCGGTCACCCCATGAACATTTTAATCGTCGAAGATGACCGCGTGGCCAGCACTGTGCTGGCGGCTTCCCTGCAAAAGCTCGGTCACGCGGTCACGGTTTCGGCCGACGGCGCCGACGGCTGGCGGTGTTTTCGGACGACCCCGCACCGGCTGGTCATCAGCGACTGGATGATGCCCGGGCTGGACGGCCTGGAGTTGTGCCGGCGCATCCGTGCGCACGACGGAGATTACACTTACTTCATTTTGCTCTCGGGTCAGACCGCGGAGGGAGAAAACCTCGACCAGGCCATTGCGGCCGGAGTCGACGACTTCCTGCAGAAGCCGGTCCGGGTGGAGGAGCTACGGATGCGGCTGCACGTGGCCGAACGGATCCTGGGCTACGCGACCCAATTGCGGCAGCTCGAGTCGTGCATTCCGATCTGCGGGTACTGCAAGAAGGTCCGCGACGACAAAAATTACTGGAATGAGATTGAGCAGTACATCAACACCCGCACCGGTTCCGAGTTCAGTCACGGCTGCTGTCCGGCCTGCTACGACCGGGTGCTGGTGCCGCAGATGCTGGCGGTCGGGATCACCCCGCCACCGTTTCAACGGGCGGCCGCGGTGAAATAGACGCGTCCGCCGTCTACTTCGGCTCGGCGACTTTCAAGATTGCCGGATCGGCTTCAGCGGCCTGCAGCAGGTCGTGCACGGTGCCGATGATCTTGATCACCTCGGGGTTGCGGGCGGCGAAATCGAGGAGGCGGATTTCGCGTTCGTCCAGGCTGGAACGCCGGATGGTTTCAGTCAGCTGGGCGGCCAAGCGCTGCGCTTCCCGGCGGTAACCCGTGAGTTTCTGGCGCGCCTCGCTCAGTTTTTCCGGGGCCGACAAAGCGACGCCGCTGACCGACTCGACCCAGAGCAGGGCCATGCCGGCCATCTCAGGTGAATCTGCGACGAAGCCCATTTTTTCCATGAGCAAGGCGATGGTGGCGAATTTCACCGGGCGCCCGCCCTCGAGGTTGATGATCGTGTTGCGGTGCCGGCGGGAAAGGGCGGCGAGGGCGTCCAACGTGAGGCCCCGTTGCTCCCGCAGTTTACGGAAAAGCCGCGCATGTTGCATCACGCAGGGGGATGATGGCAGCGACGGGGTTTGTCAACGAAAGCGCTCGGGCAAATTGTTCCAGGCAATATAGTTGACAAATAATAGTCGGTCTAAAATAAATGGTTTTCCGATCCCTCATGGCCAAGCCCCAGCGACATTCTGCCCCGGGTTCAAAAGCGGGCGCGGCCCGGCGGCCCGAGGCGATTCGCCTGCTCCGGACGCTGCTCGCCATCTGCCGGCAGTTGCGCAGTCTGCAGGCGGATCCGGTCGCGCGCGCCGCGAATCGCGAGGTCGAGCGTCAGCTGTTGAAGATCAAGGCGGCTTACCGGCCATGAGCTCGATTTCCGGGGTGAAGCCGGCCCGGATTCTCCTGGTCAGCCGGCGACCCTCCGAACGGGCGCGCTTCGGATCAATCCTGCTGGCCGCCGGTTACGCCGTGCATACCGCCGGTCACGGGGCCGGGGCCTTGCAGCAAATGCTGGCCGAACCGGCCGAACTGCTGCTGCTGGACGTGGATTTGCCGGACATGCCCGGACTTCAGCTCTGCCAGCTGGTGCGGGCCCGGTTTGGCCCGCGGCCGGTGATTTTTATGAGCGATCAGCCCGGAGGCTTGGCGCTCCGACTGATCGACGGGCTGCCGCTTGTCCGCTTTCTTCCGAAGCCGGTCCAATCTGAAATTCTGCTCGCCGCATTGGACGCTTTGCGAGGCGAGGCGGCGATGGTCCATCCGGCGGACTGAGCTGCGGTCGGTGCGCATCGCCGGAGCCTCAGTTCGGCGAGGCAGGAGCCTGCTTGCCGGCGACGGTCTGGGGGTGGCACGGGTCTCCCGACCCGTATTCCGCTCATCACGGGGCGGGAGACCCGTGCCACAAAGGTCGCCTGCAAGCAGGCTCCTACGACCGCATGTGTCCAGCTTCAGCGCCGCAACGCTTCGCGCACGAGCCGGTCGTCGCCGTCGTTGGGCGCAGGCCGGAGGCCGAGTGCGGCGCACAGCAAATTGTAGACCTGGATGTTCTCCACCTCGGCAAATTCGTGCGCCTCTTTGAAGGAGGGGCCATGCGCGATGAAGAGTGCGCCCATGTCCGCAACGGCGGGATCCCAGCCATGCGTGCCGCGATTGTAGGTCAGCGTGCGCATCGGCCAGGGCAGGCCGGCCTTGCTTTCGATGTTCCAATGCTCGTCTGCGATGAGCACGACGGCCGGGATGCGGTTGCTCGCGCGGTAATGCAGTTGCTCCGGCACCTCCTCCCGCAGGTAAACCTGAACGTGAGCGGGATGCTTCGCCCGGATGGAAGCTACGAGCGCGGCGGCCTCGCCGGATTTCGGCCGCACGCCGCCGACCGGTCCGGTGGCTTCGACCTCCACCGCGGACGCGTCCATTAAATCCTCGATGAAAACGACCCGGTCGGGCCCGGCCGCGGCCATGCCGTGGTCCGACACGATCACCAGATCGGTTTTGTCGCGCAGCCCGCGGGCCTCCAGCCCGGCGACGAGGCGGGCCATGGCGTCGTCGACCTGCCGGACCGCCCCGGCCGTTTCCGGCGCCTCGGGACCGTGCGCATGTCCGGCCCGGTCCACCTCGTCAAGATAGAGCGTGCAGAAACGCGGTCGTTGCCCGGGCGGCAGATCGAGCCAGGCTAGGAGGCCGTCCACGCGCGCCGCGGAGCTGCGCTCGATGTCGTACGGCAGGAAGAAACTGGGCCGCCGGCCTTGGATTTCCGCATCGGAACCCGGCCAGAAATAGCAGGCGGTGCGCAACCCCTGTTTTTCCGCGGTGATCCAAACCGGTTCCCCGCCCGACCACCAGTGCGCGGCGCGGGTGGTTTCGGGTTTGTTCACGGCAAAGGTCTCCCGGGACTCGGGATCGAAGAACGTGTTGCCGACGATGCCATGATGTTCCGGGTAAAGTCCGGTGACGAGGGTGTAGTGGTTGGGAAAGGTCTTCGACGGAAAGCTCGGGATCAGCCGGCGCGCGTGAACACCTTCGGCCGCGAGGCGGCGCAAGACAGGAGCGGGGTATTTCTGCAGGTAATCCCAGCGGAAACCATCGATGGAAATGAGGATGAGCAGCGCGCTGCGCGAGTCGGACGCCGACGCGTCGGCAAAGCTCAGGCCGCACGCGGCCGCGAACAGGAACAGCAGAAGGACAAAGCGTTTCATGGACGAGCCACTGTACCGCAGGCTCGGAAAAAACGCCAAGCGCGGAAATATATCTTCGCCTTCGACCGGCGGTCCGGATGCAATCGTGCCATGTCCGACTCCGACCGACTGACCCGGCTCGAAGAACGCTACGCCCATCTGCAGCGGCACCTGGCGGAGCAGGACAAGGCTGTGCTCGAACTCAGCGAAGAGCTTGCACGCTTGAAAAAAGAACTGACCGTCCTGCGTTCGCAAAACCATCCGGGCGCCGCCCCGGGCGCGGGGACCGAGACGGACGACGAGCGCCCGCCGCATTATTGAGCGCGCTGCAGGGCAGCCAAGGTCTGACGAGTTCCACGCATTCGTCCGCGTGGGTCATCGCGACGAAATGTCCGCCGTGGAGCAGGTGGTCCACCTCTGGCGGCGCCGGGATCACCGGATCGCGGTCCCCATGGATTCGGAAAACCTTCAGACCGTGGGGCTGCAGGCCGTCCCAGATGAAAATGGCCTTGATCATGGCGCGAATGAACGCGGGGTCCCGATCCTTGAACATTTGCGCGATCACACCCGGCCATTGGCCCGCGGCTTTTTGAATGAGCGACAGCGGGGTCAAGTCGACCAACGGGTGAAGGAGACGGAGCAGGCCGCCGATTTCGGCCTTGGACTTCGCGCTTCCGATCAGGACCAGTCTTTCAATTGAAATCAGATTCGCTATTTCGCAGGCCACCATGCCGCCCAGCGAAGATCCGATCAGCACGCTGCCAGGCTGGATGTGTTCGGTCGCGATCACGCGCCGGGCCAGAGCGTTGATCGTGCGCTCCTGGCCGTAGTCCGGCCAGTCGATGAAATTGCAATCGGGCAGTGAACGCCATGGGCCCGGATACATCCGCTGGTCGGCCCCCATTCCGGGTAAGACATGGATCATAATCCTCCGCGGTCCCGCTCGAGCGCGGTCGCGCCGGTCTTCGCTCAGAACAGCGCCGTGGCCTCGGTGTGCTTGCCGGGTTCGATGTGGAGCTCGCCGGACAGCGCGGCGACCTCATCGTTTTTGTAAAGCTTGATGCGGACCGGACCCGCGGCGTCGTGGGTGGACCAGCCCCATTTGCCGATCGAGACGAATTGCATCGGCACGCCGCGATCCCAGCTCAGGCCGGGGCCGTCGCCGCGGATGAAAAGCTTGTTGCCGATGCCGATGTAGGCGGTGGCGAGCAGGCGCGTGGCGCCGTCGGACGAGGCCGAGGATTCGGGGTCGCCGGAATTTTCGGCGGCAGGCTCCGGCAGCGACACCGGGTCCGACATGGCCGCGAGGGTATCCTCCGGCTTGGGCTTGCGCGGTGCCCGCGCGAGCTTCGGCTTGGGCGGCTCGGTGATGACGGTATGGCTGACGACAGCCGGTCTCTCGGCCGGAGGCGAAACGGCCGGGGCGTGGATTTCGGCGGGCACCGGGGCGGCGGCCGCCACCGGCGGAGCCGGCGGCACTGCGGAAGGCGGTGGTTCCGGTCTGGCGAGGAGAATGGCGGGCGCAGAGGCGGCGGACAAAAGTTTTTCGGTCCGGGTGTCGATCTCGGCGAGAGCGCGTCGGAGGACTTCGTCGATTTTGGCCGCGGCTTCCTGGGCGGCGCCGAGCTGCTTGCGGGTGGCGGCCTCCAGGGCGGTCCAATCGGCGACCGCCTTGCCGATTTTTTCGGCCACCGCGCGGAGCTGGCCGCTGTTGGCCGCGCGCAATTCCTCGAGTTCGGTTTCGAGCGCCTCGCGGTCGCTGTTTTCCTTTTCGGCGAGGGCCTCGTTAAATTCGGCGAGCTTCTCCTGCATGCGGTAGGGCAGCGTCTCGGCGTCGCGGGCAGACTTTTGCACGGCCTCCTCGACCGCCTTGATCTGTGCCGCGGCGCGCTGGAGACTCTCGGTGGCGCTCTGCACGCGGGCGGTCTGGGTCTCGAGTTCCTCCCGCAGGCGGCGGGAGGATTCCCGCGAATCCGCGGCGTAGTCCGCCAGGGCGGGGATCATCAGCGCGATCACACTCATGACCAGCAGGCCGACGGCGGTCAGGAACCACAGGGGGGCGAAGCGGTTTTCGGCAAAGAGTCCAATCAGGACGACGGCCGTGAAGCAGACCACGGCGGTGATGATGAAGGGCTGTTTGTTGAGCCGGGGTTCGGGAGAATTCATAGGATGACTCCGCGTCGATTGTTTTTTGCGCGCGGCCGGCGGTTTCTCAAGGATAAAGAGCCTTGAGCAGCGGCGGCGCCGGACCAGGATCGGTCCCGTGGCGGAGCAATTTCCTCACTTTGTGCGCATCGATCGCGACGGGCGGCAGACGCGGCATTTTGTGGTGCACACGGACGAACCCCGGTTCACGCTTGAACTGGAGCCCGATCCGGCGGCGCCAGACAAGATCGGTCGCGGCCTCATCAAACGCGTCTGCCTGCCGAATTCCTGGGCCGGCGATTACGGGCGGTACACCCGGTTGATCGGGGCGGCGCAGGAATTTTTCGCCCGGTCGGCGGTGCGCGGGCCGGAATCGCGTCTGCCCCGTTAGCCCGTAGCCGCCGGGTCACCCCGACCAGCGCCGCCAGGTCATCCCGAGCAGCGAAAGCAGCATGCCGATGCGGATGGCGCTCTCGAAAGTGAGGATGACGAGCGTCCATTTCAGGCTGGTGGTGGCGCGCAGGGCATAGCCTGCGGCGGTCACGACGAGCAGCACGACGGCCTGGGTCCGGCCGATGGGTTGGAGCAGCAGCGCGAGCATCCACAGGCAATAGAGCAGCAGTCCGATCGACCAGAAGGCGGCCACGCCGTTCTTCATCGGCAGCTCGCGAGGATCGGCGTTCACCCGGATCTGTTTGATGCCGAGGTAGCGTTCGCTCTGGTAAAGCTGCCACAGCTCGAAGGCGAAAAACAGCAGGGCGGGCAGGACGACGGGGTGCATGGGCTGGCCTCCCCAGCAAATCGCGCGGCCCCGGCGAGGCCAGTGTTTTCGGCGGCCCCGGACGCGGGCCGGCGATAATTCTGTTTCCCTGACCGGGAAACTTGTTACGGGTACCAACCACCGCAACCGGCCATGACGTTTCCCGCCCGAATCCGGATCGGCAGCTACCGGAAGCAGTTCCTGCTTGCGCTGTTGAGCCTGCTGCTGGCGGCGTTGGCGGCGATCGTGGTGATCAATGCGCATTTTCATCGGCGGGTGGCCGACGAGCATGTCCGGCAGCTCGCGCAGCAGGGGTTGAAACGGGCGGAGGCCCGGCTGCAGGGCATTGCCAGTGTGGCGGCCGATCAAAATGCGGTGCTGCAAAACCTGATCCGACAACATCTCGATCACCTGGATCTCGTGAGCCTGCTGTCCGAACTGGCGCCGGCGTTCATCGCCCGGCCGGTCCTGACCTATGTCGGGGTCGGGCTCGAGGCCACCGGCGAATACGCCATGCTCGAGCGGATCGAAGGCAAAAAAATGCGCCTGCGCCATTTCACCCTTCGGGCCGATGGAGGCCGGGAAATCCACGATTATTGGCCGGACGCCGCCAACCGGATGACGGGACCCGAAATCGTGCCGTGGAACGGCTACGATCCGCGGCCCCGACCGTTTTACCTGGCCGCGAAAAAAGCCGGGCACGCGGTCTGGACCGACAGCTTTGTCTTTTTGGGCGACGGCGCCCATCCCTCGGAGCTGGGGGTGACGCTGGCGGTTCCGCTCCGGGACAACGCGGGGCGCCTGATCGGGGTGACCGACACGGATTTTGGGGCGGGTTCGTTGTCCGTTTTCATGCAGGAGATCCAGAGCGACCTGCCCGGACTCATCTTCCTGGTCGAGCAGCGGGCGGACGGAAGCCGGCGGGTGGTGGCGCATTCCGACTTCGCGAAGCTGGGGCCCCTGCAGGAAAACGACCTCGACCGCGATCCGCTGACCCGGGAGGTCGTGCGCCGGCTGCCGGCGGATTTTCGTGCCTTCAGCCATTCCGGCGAGACTCGCGGCGCGATCACCTTTTCCTTCCACGGCGAAGACTACCTCGCCGGCTACACGGCGTTGGAGGGGCCGAACGTGCCCGGCTGGCTGGCGGTGGCGGTGCTGCCGCGCTCCGCCGCCGTCGACACGCTCAATCAGATCCAGCGCTACTCGCTGCTGGCCCTGCTGGCGGTGGCGGCGGTGGGCACCGTGGTGGCGGGCTACGTCGCCCGCCGGGTCACGCAGCCGCTGGTGCGACTGGCGGATGACGTGGAAAAAATGGGGGACGACACCCGGGCGAAGCCGTTGCGCGAGGAGGGTCCGGACGAGGTGGTGCTGCTCGCCCGGCGCTTCAACCACATCACCGAGCGGCTGCGCTCGCGCCAGGCCGAGCTGGTCGCCGTGGAGGGACAGCTGCGGGCGCGCACCGACCGGCTGCAACGCGTCAACGAAACCCTGTTCAAGGCCGCGCAAATCTCGACGCTGAACGAGACCGAGCCCGCCGAATGTGCGCAGCGGCTGACGCGGTTGTGTTGCGAGGCGTTGCAGGTCACCCGGGCCGCGGTGTGGCGGCTCGTGGCCGACCCGGAACGCCTGCGGATGATCACCATGTTCGACGCCCCGACGGGCAAGTTCATCACCGGCATGGAGCTGAAGACGGCCGATTATCCGGAATATTGGCGGGACTTCCTGCACGAACGACGCGTGGCGACCATGGACTGCGCCGCCGATCCGCGGACGGCGAAGTTTTATGCGGAGCAGATGAGCCACCTCGGACGCGTCGCCCTGCTGGATGTCGCGATCCGGGCGCACGAGGAGACCCTGGGAATTTTTTCGTTTCATCAGGTGAATCCGCAACGCGACTGGACGGCCGAGGACGAGATCCTGGTGCTCGCCGTGGCCGACCTGCTGGCGCTCGGCTTCGAGCGCACCGGGCGGCAGCAGGCGGAAGAGTCGGTCCGTGAACGGGCGCAACGCCTGGCGGCCCAGAATGCGGCCCTCGCCGAGATTACCGAGGTGATGAAACCCGGCGCCGAGCTGTTGCCGGCCGTTCGCCGGATCAACGAGATCAGCGCCCGGGCGTTGAAGGTGGATCGCGCGGCCTTGTGGCTGTGGAGGGATGAAGAGCGCGGGCCGGCCCTGAGCCAGATCGACGCCTTCATCGTGGAAACGGGCGAGCACCGCGCGGGCATCGAGCTGCCGGAAGTGAATGACGCCCTGCTATGGGCTCGGCTGGCCGCATCGCGGTGCTTTGCGGTGAACCGGCTGGCGGATCATCCTGAATTTTCGGAACCGCAGCGGAATTTCCTGCAACGGCAAGGGCTCAATGCGGTCGTGCTTGCGGCGGTGCGTTCCCAAGGCCGGGTGGTCGGGCTCGTGGGTTTCGGCGTCCTGGGCTCCGAGGGCCGGACCTGGACGACCGAGGACGAGTTGTTTGCCAGCGCCGTCGCCGATCTGACCGCGCTGCAAATTGAGAGCGATGCGCGGCGCCGGGCGGAGGCGATCACGGAGGCGCGATCGCTCAGCCTGGCGAGGCAGAACACCGCCCTGGCCGAGGCGAATCTCCACGTGGTCGGGCAACCGGATCTCCTGGGC
>Ga0265331_10002800_pt1 | contig 11561 bp, 8 predicted proteins | sample 41923metaG_FD_202088 | JGI IMG/M metagenome (GOLD analysis project Ga0265331, IMG submission 202088) | Rhizosphere microbial communities from Carex aquatilis grown in University of Washington, Seatle, WA, United States - 4-19-23 metaG | ecosystem: Host-associated > Plants > Roots > Rhizosphere >...
GGATTTCAGGAGTCCCGCGACGGCGACCCCCGCCGCGCCCTCGATGATCCAACGATCCGCTTGGGCAACCGCACGCATGGCGGCCGCGATCTCGGGCTCCGTCACCGTGATCCGCTCGTCTATTACCTGACTGCAGATGGGGAATGTGACGGATCCCGCTTCGACGGCGCCGGCGGTCGCGTCAGACAGCGTGGGATACTCCACGACGTCCACAATCGCGCCGGTCCGCAGAGCTTCCAACATGCAGGGTGAGTTTTCCGGCCAGACACCGACGACACGGGTGCCGCGGCTGAGCTGCTTCAGGGCAGTGCCGATACCGCTGATGAGCCCACCGCCACCTACTGAAACAAACACCGCGGCGAGCTCCGGCGCCTGCCGGGCCAACTCGACGCCGATTGTGCCCTGACCCGCGACCACATCGAGGTCGTTGTAGGGGGAGATGTACGGTTTGCCCTGAAGTTGTCCCTGGCGGCGTGCTTCCAGTTCCGCCTCGATCGGGGGGCCGTCGATCGCGACGACCTCACCGCCAAGGGCACGGATGGCTGCAATCTTTTGCGGCATCGTTCCCGTTCCGACATAGACGGTTACTCTGACGCCGGCGAGGGCGCCTGCTCGAGCTACACCCAACCCGTGATTACCCGTTGAAGCCGTGATGACGCCAGCTCGACGGGCGGCCTCATCCAACACGCGGATCTTGTTCGCGGAGCCGCGCACCTTGAATGACCCGGTCGGTTGCAGATGCTCGCACTTGAGCAGCACCTGGCATCCGCAGGAGGCCGACAAGGCCTGGCTCAGCTCGAGCGGCGTCACCGCCACCTGAGGTCCTGAAGCCCCATGGCTCAACCGGATTCCAACATCCGCCTGCAGGATGCGCTCGTACAGCGTCGCCAAGCTTCCCCCCCATGGCGGGGACTTAGGGATTCACCCGCGCGATCTCATCATACGCATTCTTCAGCCAGGTCCGCAGCCGCTGGCGCTCGAGCACGCCGAGCCGTGTGCTTTTGTCGTCCGGCTGCGTGGCCGCCCAGAAACTGGTGCTGGCGGCATCGATCCGGGTCAGCGTGCTTTCCTGAGCGCGGGCGAGCGTAATCACATCCGCGCCCCAGCCCTGGGCGCGCCCGAGCTGCCCCGATTGCCGCAGAATACTGAAATCGTCCCCGCGCAGCTGGTTCTGCACGATGACGTAGCGCAAACGCTGCCCGTACTTATCGAGTAATCGCTGCAGCAGGTCCAGGGAGTCTTTCCCGTTGTCCATGACATGCCAGTACCGGATGCTCAGCCCCAACTCCGGCGCGACTTCCAGAAGCTGCGACTCGTCCATCCAGCTCATCAGGGACTTCTGGGTTTGCGCGGCGAGGTCCACCAGGATGCGCCGCTCGGAATTTTCGGTCGCGGCCTCGACGATCGCATCGAGGCTCTCATAGTGGTCGATGAATACGGGAGAGGCGTAGCCTGCGTAGAATCGCAGGAGCGCTCCGTGTGAGCGGTCGGAGTCGAAACCGAGAAATGCGATCGAGTGGTCGATGAGGTATTGCGCGAGCACGCGCGCGACGAGGGATTTGCCGACTCCGCCTTTCTCGCCGCCGATGAGATGAATATTGGCCATGACAGTGCGGGACTTGCTGTTTCCTGGGAAAATATGCAGGGCAGGGCAACTTAGCACGGCACGAATCGTTTATGGTGCCTTGCACTGTCATATGACTGCAGACGCCGCTTTTGCACGAGAAGAGTGCGGACGAACTGGAGGCCTCACCGTGAGCGATCCCCATCTGAAAGAAATCCGCAAAGTGACGCCCAGCGCCGAGGGCTGCGAGGACTGTCTACGGATTGGCTCTGACTGGGTGCACCTGCGTCTGTGTTTGACGTGTGGTCACGTCGGATGTTGCGACGACTCGCCTAACCGCCACGCTTCGGCTCATTTTCACGCGACCCGCCACCCCATCATCCAGTCATTCGAGCCGGGCGAGGACTGGCGCTGGTGCTACGTTCATGAGGCCGTGGTGTAGGAAGCGGCGTTTGCCGGCTCGCTCGCGACAAACAGGAGTGAGCACGGCGCACGTGCGAGAAGGTCAGCCGGCACCTCGCCGAAGAACAGTTGCTCTCCGGGCCTTGGACTGACGCCCATGACCACCAGGTCATAGGCGCCGCCGCTGACCTCCCGGATGATCGCGTTTTCAGCGGCTCTGCGGCTGCGCAACGTCCCTTTGACCTCGACGCCGTAGGCTTTGCCGAGCTCGACGATGTCGCGCAATGTTGCGTCGGCGCCCGGATCGGGCGCCAACACCGTGCCGAAGCGGAGTCCCCAGCGCCCGTCTCTCAGGTAGCTGCCCCCGACATGCAGCGCGGTGACGTTGCCGCGAGAGCCTTGTGCGAGCGCGATCGCCAGCTCCGCGCCTCGTCGCGAGGTCTGAGTTCCAGTTACCGGGACCAGGATGGTCAGCGGTCGGTTGTCATTTGCCTCAGAGCGCGCACCGCGCGCGATCGTGATCGCAATCGGCCCGCCGAAACTCACCGCGCTGCGCGTAATCTGGTCCGTGAAGCGATTGCCCTCCGAGGCCGGCTCGCGCCCGATGAACAGTAGTCCGTAGCCTTTCTTCGCTTCCTCGCTGATGGCCGCCTCACTCTCGGCGGGCTCCCTGATTCGAGTCGTGATGTCGACATCGTGTTTGGGGGCGGCTGGCTTGTCAGCGGAGTCCGAAGCCTCGCCAGCCAATACAGCCGCTTTGGTCAAAACGGTGGCGGTGCGTTCCGCTTGCTCTTCTCCGCCCGGGAGCGATTGAGCCGTGGCGTAGTCGAAGTGCAGGGCGGTTGTCGGAATCTGGCGCACTCCGGCGAGCAGTCCCACGAGTCGCGAGGCCAACTGTCCGCTGTAGCTCGAGTCCACTGCAAGCAGCAGCCGCTCTACGGTGGAAACGAACCCGCGCGCTTCCTGGTCTTCGCGCTCGAGTCTTTCCCGCTCATCCGGGCGAATGGGCAAGCGGGCGAAAGCCCAACGCAACATCGGGGGCATCGCCATCGTGGTGACGACCGCCATGGTCACGATCGACGTGAACAGGTTTTGACTCAAAGCACCCATCGACAGACCGAAGGAGGCAATGATGACCTCCGTCGAGCCTCGGGCATTCATGCCGCAACCTACCGCCAGGGACTCGGATACCGTCAGTCCACCGATGCGCCCGCCGAGAACGGCGCCGGCAAACTTACCGATGCTGGCGATGATGATCAGCCCGATAGTGAGCAACATCAGATCGGGGCTCGTCAGCGCGCGAAGGTTCGCGGACAGCCCTGCGATACCGAAGAATACGGGCATGAAGAGTGCGACGATCAAACCGCGCAACTGCTCGTCGATATGCCGCGTGAGAATGGGCGATTGTCCGACGAGAATGCCCGCCACGAACGCGCCGAGGACGGTGTGGACACCGATAGCGTCGGTGGCCAGCGCCATCAGCCCCGCCACGACAATGATCATGGTAATGGGAGACAATTCGCTGACGAACCGGTCGTTCGCCCAGCGGATCAGAAAAAATACGATGCGGCGTCCGATCGTGAAGCTCAGCACCAGGAAGAGGGCGGTCCCCAACACGCTGCGCGTAACGGACATGACATCGATGGTGCCGTGGAGCGCCAGGCCGAACGTCACCGACATGAGGATCCAGCCGATCGTGTCGTCGATGATGGCGGAGGCTACGATGACCTGGCCGACCGTGCGGCGGAGAAATCCCAGCTCGCGCACCACCAGCGCGACTATCTTTACCGAAGAGATCGAAAGGGCGGTGCCGAGAAACAGCGAGGTGATGAAGCGCCGGTGGGGGTCCGGCAGGATCGCATCCGGCAGCCAATGTGCCACCAGTATGCCGCAGGCGAAAGGAATGGCGATTCCGGCAATCGAGACGCTGAAGGCGGTCCGCCGCGAACGGCGGATGACCGACAGGTCCGTTTCCATGCCGGTGAGCAGCAGCAGGAGCAGAATCCCGAGCTGCGATACGGCGTCCAGCATGGCTTTCTGCCCGGCCGAATCGGGAAACAAGGTGTGCTGCAGGTTAGGAGCGATCGCCCCGAGGAGGGAGGGACCCAGGAGCATGCCGCCAATGAGCTGGCCCATCACGGCCGGTTGCCGGATGCGCTCCATGAGCTCGCCCACGAGCCGGCCGCAGACCACCAGAGCGACGATCTGAGCCAGGAAAATAGCTAGCGAGGGCTCGTTCATCCGCCCATTATCGAGGAACGCGCTGCGGGGTAGCCATATTTAGGAGTTACCCGGTCATAAGTGTCAGACAGGATGTTCGGGGTGCGGTGAGCGGCAATGACGGAGGCGACCAAGGACGCATGGCTCGAGGGGATCGTTCATCGCAACGATAGCGACCTCAAGCGCTATCTGTCGCATCGGATCGGTAACCGGGCCGAGGCCGAGGACCTGGCGCAGGAGATCTACCTGCGCCTGCTGCGCGTGGAGCGCAGAGATCTCATCCGAAGCCCGGAAGCGTTGCTGTTCCGCGTGGCCTCGAACGCGGTGTATGAATGGCGCCTCCTGGCGCGTAACCGGCTCCCACACGGGCCGACTGAGCTCGACGCTCTCGAATCCGCGGACCGCGAGCCCTCGGCCGACATCTGGCGGGCGGAGCTTGCGCAAGCCCTGACGGCCGCGCTCGAGCGCCTCTCGCCGAAGTGCCGGGCGGCGGTGCTCCTTCATCGGCGCGAGCAACTGACCTATTCCGAAGTGGGGGCCGCGCTCGGTATCTCGGCGGCCATGGTTAAAAAGTACCTGTCTCAAGGGTTGGCCGTGTGCCGGAGCCACTTGCGCGAGCGACTGGGTCTTGCCGCGGAGGAGACGGACGAGTGAGGCCCCCAAGACCGTCAGAAGTCATGCAGCAAGCAGCCGACTGGATCGTGCAGTTGCGCTCGCCCGAGCGTGTGCCCAACTGCGCGGATCTGTTCGCGGATTGGCTGCGCGCCTCGCCTCTGCACGTCCGCGAATATCTGCGGGCCGTCGAAGTATGGGAGGGGTTATCACATCCGAACGCCGGCAGCGGGCGGTCGCGGGAGCAGTTGATCGCAGAGGCTGGAGACTCAAATCTCGTCGAGTTGCCAGGTCGCGAGGATGTCTCCGGCAACGCCCCGACTCGGCGAATCATCGCCAGCGCTTTCCGCTGGCGGCGCGTCGGATTTGCGCTGGCCCTGTCAGCGGTGTTCGTGTTGGCCTACCTGGGCCGGCAACGCACGACGATGATCGTTGTGAGAACTGGCGTGGGCGAGCAGCACTCTGAAGTCCTTCCCGACCGCTCGATCGTGGATGTCAATACACAGAGTGAGATACGGGTCGCCTTCACGAGCACCGAGCGTCGCGTGGAGTTAGTGCGTGGCGAAGCCTTCTTCGATGTTGCAAAGGATCCCGCGCGGCCATTCGTCGTCGCGACAGATCTGGCCACCGCCAAGGCCATCGGCACCCGCTTCAGCGTCTATCGCGCGCAAAGCGCGACCATAGTTACCGTAGCCGAAGGCCGCGTGCTGGTGCGCGACAGACACGCCGTCGCAGGCGAGTCCAAGGGCATCACCGACCCGGAAGATGCAGTCGAAGTCATACCCGGTAACCAGGCGGAAGCGCAGTCCGGGCATCACGTCCGGATGCGCAGGGCCAACGTGACGAGCACATTCGCATGGCGTGAGCACCGGCTCGTTTTCGACGGCGAGCCGCTGGCGACGGTGGTCGAGGAATTCAACCGATATAACTCGCCACCACTCGTCATCACAGACCCGCACCTGCGCGAACAACACATCAGCGGCGTCTTCGGCGCGAATGATCCCGGGTCGCTGCTCGATTTTCTGGTCAAGGTTGACCACATCGCGGTAACCCGCGACACAAACGGCGTTACGCACATCGGTGGCGAAACGTCCGACTGAACTTCGCGACAACAAGACAGGGGGAATTACATGGAAAGTTCGAACGCGGGGCGCGCGTTTCGGTGCACAGGGCCATTGCTCATGGTCCTGGGCGCGTTGGCCTCGCTACCGGCTCTGGCCCTGGCAGCGGCCCTGACGTACAAATTTCACATCGAAGGTCAGCCGCTCAACCAGGCGCTGCAGGTCTTCTCCGATCAGTCCGGGCTGCAGATCGTCTATAACACCGAGTTGCTCCCCGAGATCGCTACCCGGCGTGTCGATGGCACTTATGACGCCCAGACGGCGTTGAATAGCCTGTTGCGTGGCACAGGCCTGGTTGCCCGCCAGCTCAACACCCGCACCTTTGCAATCGCCGCACAAGAAGCGAAACGGGATATCGATAGTGAAATTCTCGCTACCAGGGCTGTGCGTGTGGCGGACCAGCGCGCGCAATCTCCGCTGCTGGCGCAGGTAACGCCGCCAAACCCCACGATCGCTGTGTCAGCGGCCCCCGGGGAGAGCAGCGAGAGCAACCAACTTACGGAAATCGTCGTAACGGCGCAAAAGCGCGCCGAGAACATCCAGGACGTTCCGATCGCCATCACCGCCTACTCGGAGAGTGACCTCCGCAGCAAAGGCATTACCGACATCCACGGCCTTTCGCGCCTGACACCGAACGTCAACCTCGATGCCGGCTCCCCGTTCTCGGGGTCGAACTCCGTACTGTCGGCCTCCATCCGCGGCATAGGACAAGACGACTTCGCCTTCAACCTCGATCCGGCGGTAGGGGTGTATGTGGACGGTGTGTATTACGCGCGCACGGTCGGAGCAAACCAGAATCTGCTCGATGTCGAGCGCATCGAGATCCTGAAGGGGCCTCAGGGCACACTGTTCGGACGCAACACCATCGGGGGCGCCATCAGCATCGTCACCCGTGCGCCGGGAGATCATCTGGCAGTCGACGCGGAAGTGACAGGCGGCAGCTTCAACCGGCGTGATGTCGCAATCATGGCCGACTTGCCGATTACCGACACCCTGCTTTCGACTGTGACGTTCTCATCACAGTTCCGCGATGGATACGAGCGCCGTACTCACTATCCAAACGAAGGCTACGTGTCCGACCCCGTGGGTGCTCTGCATAGTTCGGGCACCGAGACATTCGATACGCAGGGCGGTCAGAACGAGCAGGTCATGCGCGCCAAGTTGCAATGGAAGCCCAGCGACGCGATCACCGCCATGGCTTCGGTGGATTGGACGCACACCAATCAGCCGTCCACCGCCAGTACGGTGCTGCAGACCATCACGTCCGGGCCGCAGGCCGTTTTCGGCGCGATCTATAACGCCTGCCTGTTGGGAATTCCTTTCGCTCCCTCCGCGGCGCTGGTCTGCGGTCCGCGCAACGTCGCAGGGACGCCTTTATGGCAGGCGAATCTCAATCCCGCGACCACCCGGCTGCTCTACGGCGACGGTGTAACCAACACCAGCAGTATCGACACAACTTACGCTACGGGCCAGAATTTCGACAAGCTGGATTCCTACGGCCTGGGTCTGACCCTGGATTTCAGGCTCGACCAGGATCTCACCCTGCGCTCCATCACCGGGTGGCGCCGCCTGCACTGGACGAGCGGACTGGACGCCGACGGCTCGCCCATCAACTTCTTCGAGCTGAGCTTCGCCGAAGGTCAGCACCAGATCTCGCAGGAGCTGCAGCTCATCGGCGACCTGCTGGACTCGCGCCTGAAGCTCGTGGCCGGCTTGTACTATTTCAACGAGGGCGGCTACATCAACGACTTCGTGACCTTCGGCGGCGGCCTGCTGCAGATCGACGGTCCCAATACCCTCGAAACGACTTCCTACGCCGGATACGTGCACGCCGACTACAAGATCACCGATAAGCTCGGCATCACCCTGGGCGCGCGCCAATCCGAGGACCGCAAGAAGTTCACCGGGGGGCAGCAGGATCTCAACATGTTCTTCTACAAGATCGCCGACTGCTATCCCTACAACGCGTCGGGCAGTCTCGTCGGCGCACCGGCCAATCTGACCTGCCAGCAGGCGCTCGGCTTTCCCAACCCCGCCAACCCCTTTCAGATGTACCCGCCCGGGCAGAACCATCAGAACTTCAACGAGTTCACACCGACGGCCGGAGTGCAATACCACTTCGATGCGGATCTCATGGCGTACCTGTCGTACGCCAAGGGTTTCAAGACCGGCGGCTGGACGACCCGCCTGACGGCGCCGCTGCCGCCGGGCTCTCCCGCGCAGTCCTTCGGCCCGGAAACCGATAACACCTTCGAGCTGGGTCTGAAGTCGGAATGGCTCGACCGCCATCTCATTGTGAACGCCGCGGCTTTTTATAGTAAGTACGACGGAATCCAACTCACCTACCAGGTAGTCACCTCGCCGGTCACCCAGAACGCGGGCAATGCGCAGATCAAGGGACTCGAGCTCGAGGTCCAATCGATCCTCGGCAATCACTTCTCCCTCTCGAGCAGTGTCGGGTACATGAACGCCCGCTACACCGAGATCAGTCCCTTCGCGATCGCGACGACGGGCCCGGTATTGCCGAAGACGCCGCGGTGGAAGGCGGCGCTCAGTCCCGATCTCCACACAAAACTCGACAGCGGCGCAACGCTGCGCGTGGGGGTGGACTACACCTTCACGGACGAGATGTTCAACGACGTGCAGAATACGCCGCTCCTCGCGCGGCCGAAGGTCAGCCTGGTCGATGCATCGGCCAGCTACGTATCGCCCAGCGGTAAGGCCACTTTCACCATTGGCGGAACGAATATCACCGACAAGCGCTACATTTCGACGGGGCAGCCGCAATTTGCGGGGGGCGTCGTGTTTGGTACCTACGACGCGCCGCGTGAGTGGTACGCCACGATCGGAGTGAAACTCTGATCGTGCCGCGGTGCTCGGTCGGTCGTGATCAGCCCCGGCTGGCGCTCTTGCGGTTCAGGCGATAGGTGCGCAGCAACCCTTCCGTGTACCCGTTGGGTTGCGCACGCGCCTCGAACACCAGGGCGCAGGCCGCCGCGAAGGCGATGCTGGTTGCGAAGTGGCCGCTCATCGGCAGATAACCGGGGTCGTTGGCATTTTGCTGATCGACGACCTTGGCCATGCGCTGCAAGGCCTGCATGACCTGCTCCTTGCTGCAGATGCCGTGGCGCAGCCAGTTCGCCACGTGCTGGCTGGAGATGCGCAGTGTCGCGCGGTCCTCCATCAGGCCGACGTTGTGGATGTCCGGCACCTTTGAGCAACCCACACCGGCGTCGATCCAACGAACGACATAGCCCAGGATGCCTTGCGCGTTGTTGTTGAGCTCGGCTTCGATCTCGGCCTGCGTCCACTTGGCGGGGGAGGCGAGCGGCGGAGTTAGAATTGCGTCGAGAGAGGCGCGTGCGCCGTCGACGAGAGCTCCCTGGACCTTCGCCACGTCGACCATGTGATAGTGCAGGGCGTGCAGCGTGGCGGCGGTCGGTGACGGTACCCATGCGGTGTTGGCCCCCGCGCGCGGATGTCCGATCTTGGCGCCGAGCATGTCCGCCATCTTGTCAGGCATCGCCCACATGCCCTTGCCGATCTGCGCCTTGCCGCGCAGTCCGCAGGCGAGCCCTACGTCGACGTTGTTTTGCTCGTAGGCGACCAGCCACTTCGTCTGCTTGATGTCGCCCTTACGAACCATCGCGCCCGCTTCCATAGACGTGTGGATCTCGTCCCCGGTGCGGTCGAGAAAGCCGGTGTTGATAAAAACGACCCGGTGGCGCGCAACATGCAGGCACTGCTGCAAGTTCAGGGTGGTCCGGCGCTCTTCATCCATGATGCCCATCTTGAGCGTGTTGCGGGCGATGCCGATGAGGTCCTCGACTTTGGAGAACAACTCGTCCGCAAGCGCGACTTCCTCGGGTCCATGCAACTTCGGCTTTACGATGTAGATGGAACCTTGGCGCGAATTTCGGAACGTGCCGTCACCGTGGAGGTCATGCAGGGCAATGAGAGAGGTGAGCGCGCAATCGATGAAGGTCTCCGGTACCGGCTCCCCGTTGCAAGTGACCATGTCGGTCAGCATGTGATGGCCGACATTGCGCACCAGGAGGAGGCTGCGCCCGTGCAACGAGAGTGTGCCGCCAGTGGGTTTGGTGTAGGTGCGGTCGGGATTCAACCGTCGCACGAGCTTCCGGCCGCCTTTCGGGAAGGTCGCCTCCAGCGTGCCCTTCATGAGGCCGAGCCAGTTGCGGTACACGCGTACCTTGTCGGCGGCATCAACAGCCGCGACCGAATCCTCGCAGTCCTGGATCGTGGTGATGGCCGATTCGATGACGACATCGGCAATGCCGGCCGCATCCGTCTTGCCGATAGGGTGATTGCGGTCGAAGTGAATCTCGACGTGCAGCCCGTGATGCTTCAGGAGCACGACGCCCGGTGAGTCCGGCTCGCCCTGGTACCCGACGAGGGCGCTGCCATCCGCCAGGCTCGTCTGTCCGGAGCCCGCCAGCTGCACGACGAGTTGTCCGTTATTGATGACATAAGACTGTGCGTCGGCGTGCGATCCCTGCGCGAGTTTGAAATGGTCGTCGAGGAAAGCGCGAACATAAGTGATAACCCGTGCGCCGCGCGTCGGATCGTAGCCGCCATGCGGCGCGGGCAATCCCTCGCTGATGGCATCGGTCCCATACAGAGCATCGTACAAGCTGCCCCAACGGGCATTGGCTGCATTCAACGCATAGCGCGCGTTGTCAACGGGCACCACGAGCTGGGGGCCGGCGATGTGTGCGATCTCAGAGTCGACCGCCGCGGTCTCCACCTGGAATGCGGGACTTTCGGCGGTGAGATAGCCGATCTCGCTGAGAAAGCGCTTGTAAGCGGCCGCGTCGAACGCCGGACCGGGATGTTGTCGGTGCCAGGCGTCGATCCGGGCCTGCAGATGATCGCGTTTTTCGAGCAGGGCCCGATTGACCGGCAGCAACTCGCGGATGAGCTCGGCGAGCCCGTGCCAGAAGGTCTCCGGAGCGACACGGGTCCCGGGCAGCACCTCCTGGGTCACGAAGTCGTGCAGCAGGGGAGCGATACCCAATGGGCCGATTTTCAGCGAGGCAGGTGAATTCATGGTCTTTTGGCAGCAGCGCAAACCGTGGTGCGATCATACCGCCGGCACGGCATAATTTGCGTGGTGAAATTGACCAAGTGAATTTGACAGCGCGGAAAGAAAGGGGATTCGCAGGTGAAGTCAAGAGTGGCACTCGAAGCGGATGAGGTTCAAGCGGCTCTGGCGGCGGCCAAGGCGGAAGCCGTCAAAAACGGGTGGGTCGTCTCGATTGCGATAGTCGACGACGGCGGGCACCCCTTGGGATTTCTGCGGCTGACGGACGCTGCACCGTTGACTGCACAGATCGCATTCGGGAAGGCACGGACGTCGGCGCTATCGCGCCGTGAGTCCAAATTTTACGAGGAAGTCGTAAAGAACGGCCGTACGGCGTTCTTGTCGGTAGATATCACGGCACTCGAAGGCGGGGTTCCCGTCATCGTGGACGGACAGTGTGTTGGTGCCATCGGCGTTTCGGGTGTCAGATCGGATCAGGATGCGCAGATCGCCCACGCCGCCGTGCAAGCGTTCCTCCAGAAAAAATGAAATGGCGCGTCGGGCTCACCTTCGCCGCGTTGTGTGTCATCTGGGGCCTGCC
>Ga0265331_10002805_pt1 | contig 11550 bp, 9 predicted proteins | sample 41923metaG_FD_202088 | JGI IMG/M metagenome (GOLD analysis project Ga0265331, IMG submission 202088) | Rhizosphere microbial communities from Carex aquatilis grown in University of Washington, Seatle, WA, United States - 4-19-23 metaG | ecosystem: Host-associated > Plants > Roots > Rhizosphere >...
GAAGGGGTGTCACGCTGCATGTAGACATCATGAACAACCCACGGTAGCGACGTCCGTGCCCACTTGTCGAAGGTATCACGGCGTCCTCGTGGATGGATGGTAATCGGTGTTTGTGCAGGCCGGCCAGGCCAGTACACCTCGGCATCAGGCGGCCCTCCGAGGTCTCCCTGCCGATGAACGAACGCGGACCATCCTGATCTTCTTGGCCGGCGATGCCGTGGTGTTCCGCAGCGACGAGCGAACGTCGCCCCGGTCGATCAAGTGCAGGGCGTGCGCGCGGAGCACCGTCGCGAGGACGAGCTTCATTTCGTAGACGGCGAACGAGGCGCCGAGACAGCGGCGCGACCCGCCGCCGAAGGGAAGGTATTCGAACGGGCCGTGGTCTCGTCCGAGGAAGCGTTCCGGCAAGAACCGATCGGGATCGGGATAGAGGTCGGGGCGCCGGTGGAGGCCGACGATGCTGATCCCCACCGAAACCCCCGCTGGCAGCGTGTGTCCCTTGAGGGTCAGGCTCGAGCGTAAGGTGCGGCCCATCAGGGGCGCGACGGGATCGAGGCGGAGCGCCTCGCAACAGACGGCGTCCAGAAACGGCAGGCGCGTCACTGCGGCCGGGTCGGTCTCCGCGCCCATCGCGCGCAGCTCGTCGAGCAGTCGCTCCCTGACCCCAGGATTGCGGTGAATGTGGAAGAAAGCCCACGTCAGGGCGCTCGCCGTCGTCTCGTGGCCGGCGCCAATGAGCGACAGGATCTGCTCCAAGATCTCCTCGCCCCCGAATGCGGTCCCGTCGTCCTTGCGGGCAGCGATCAACAGGCTGAGGAGGTCGTGCCTCGGATGGTCCTCCGCCCGCCGAACCGCCACCTCCCGCTCGAGGAGCGCTGCCGCGGCCGCGGTCCGCCGCCGAAACCGTGCCCACGCGCTCAGGCCGAGCATGGGCCGGCGCAGCCGGGGGATGAACATGAACGACGGCTCGAGTGCCCGAACCAGCTGGAGGACGGCGCCCTTGAATGCTTCGCGCGTGCCGGGCTCTCCCAGTCCGAGCACGACCTCGAGGATCACGTCGAGCGAGATGGCACGCATCGTCTCTTCCACGACGAAGGGTCGGTTGGCAGGCCAGCGCGCCGCATGCCCGTCGGCGATTCGCGCGATGACCGTACCGAAGTGGTGCAGGTGTTGACCGTGGAACCGTGGGCCGTAGAAACGCCGCATGGCGCGATGGGGCTCGCCACTCAACAAGATGAGATTGTTCACTCCGATGACCGGGCCAAGGAGCTCGGCACCGAGCGCGCTGTAGACGTCGGGGTCCGCGGTGAGGATCTCCGCGATCCCCAGCGGATCTCCGGTTACGACGACCGGCCCGAGGAACGTGCGCCAGGTGAAGGGGTCGCCATGGCGATGGGCCGTATCGAGCAAGGTCCCGCATGGATCGCGAAGGTAGCGAACCGTGGACATGAGTGCGCTCCGCGGTCCGGCGGGCAAGAGCGGTGGATCCTGTCGGCTGGCGGTCATATCAGTCCCCCGTGCGATGGGTTCGATGATGAGGCCGAGGCATTGCCCATCATGGGCCTCAACCCCGACTCACTCCAGCAAGGCACGCACTTGCTCACACGGTGAGCGGAAGAGGTCGGGCCGCCTCAGGTCGGCAGCCCCGCCAGCAATGCGAGCTCGCTGTCCGAGTACGGGCTTGGACGGGCTTCGCCTTCCCCGTAGAGGATATCCAGGATCGGCGCCCGCCAATTGCCCCGCGCTCCGAGCTTGGCCAGCACGGCGTACAAACCCCAGTTCAAACGGTAGGTGAACACCCAGTGCTTGGGCGTGGTCAGCCGGAAGCGATTTCGGTTGTCGGGCCACGACATCCGCCAGGTCCGTTCGATGAATTCCTGCGTGAAGGTGAACGGCCCATCCACCAGCCACGGCTGGTGAAGGTGCAACGAGAGCCGATGGTGGAACGCGAAATCGAACCCCTGCGGGTCGGGGATGTAGCCGCTCTCGACATGCAGCTCCGCGGCGCGCGAGAAGTCGCGCTCGAGGATCGCGCGGAGCAACGCCCGCCAGCGCCCGAGGTGCTCCGCCGGGAACCGCTTCACGCAGCCAAAGTCGAGGAAGGTGACCCCGCGTTCGTGAAACAGGTAGTTCCCGGGGTTCGGATCGGCGTTGAAGAGACCATGGCGGAAGATGGACTCGTAGGCGAACCGAAACATGATGTCGCCCGCGCGGTCCTTCCGTGCCTGGGAGGCGCGGCCCGCGAAGGTCTCGAAATCGTCGCCTGATGCGAGCTCGGTCACGAGGATGCGCGTCGTCGTCATCTCTTCGAACACGCGCGGGATGAAGACGTCGTCTCGGCCAGCCCACAACCGCCGGAGCTCCTGCTGGTTGGCCGCTTCATGCCGGTAGTCGCACTCCTCGAGGAAGCGCGCGCGCAGCTCGGCCGAAAATACGCCGGGCTCGACCCCGCGGAAGATGAGCGCACTCGCTCGCTCGGCCAGCGCGGCATTTCTCAGATCGGCGTCGATCGCCTCGACGATCCGCGGGTACTGCACCTTCACGGCGACGCGCTCGCCGGACTTGAGGCGGGCGCGGTGTACCTGCCCGATGCTGGCGGCCGCGAACGGTTGCGGCGACCACTCGGCAAACAGCCGATCCGGGGTTGCCGCCAGCTCTCGAACGAAGATGTCCGTTACGATCGAAGGCGCCATGGGCCGGCTGCGGGTACACAAGGACGTCAACGCCCCGCGAGCCTCCTCGGGGATGGCGAAATCGAGGTAGCTCGCGCTCTGGCCGATCTTCATGGCGAGGCCCTTCATCTCACCCAGCGTCTCGGCAATGCGCGCCGCGATGGCGACGTGCGCTCCCGCCGAGAGGACGCGCGCACGCTCTCGGTCCACGAACATGCGCCCGAGCGCGAGGATGGTGGCCCGCGCGGCGATGCCCGCCGCGGTCCGGGACAGCTTGGCGTTGCGCGATATCCGCGACACGGGGAGAGCCTCGAGCGGACCAACCTCGCTTCCGCGCAGCTCGGGCGCAAGGCCCAGATCCCGCTCGTAGAGTGAGAGGAGGCGCAGCACCGGCCCGGACAGCGGCCGTGCGCCCGATTCCCACAGGCCCACCGCGCCATGCGCGACGTCGAGCTCCGCAGCCATGTCACGCTGAGACAGCCCGAGGCAATCGCGTACGCGGCGCAGCCGCGCGGCCGGAGCCCCTCCGCCGGTGCGTCGCCGCCTCGACCGCTTGACCCCGGCGTCATCATCTCGAGCGCCCGTCCCCGATCGACCGGAAGGATCGGCGGTCGGAGCACGATCGGCGGCATGAGGTGGCGCAGGATGTCTCTTCGACACGAGGGCTACGATATCACCCCGGATCAGCCGATCCGGGACCGGACCATTCAGCATGACTGGAGCACGAATGAAGCGACAGAAACCCGAGATCGGAATTGAGCAGCATCGCCTCGGCCGCCTCGACCGCCTCCGCACCGTCGAATCGAGGGCCTGGTGACGGCGCTCCAGATCCTGGCGGCCCTCGTCACCGTCACCGCCGCCTTCTCGTACATCAACCATCGCTGGATTCGCCTCCCGGCGGCGATCGGGATCATGGCCATCTCCCTCGGGGCGTCATTGCTGATGATCGCCGCGGACCGGCTCGGCTGGCTGCGGGCGGCGGACCTCGCCACCCGGATCCTCGAGCGGGTGGCGCTGGATCAGGCCTTGCTTCACGGGGCGCTCGGGATCCTGCTCTTCGCGGGCGCCTTGCACATCGATCTGGGCGAGCTGCGCGAGCAACGCCTCCCGGTGGTCCTGCTGGCGATCGGCGGCACGGTTTGCTCGACGTTCATCGTGGGACTGCTGGCCTATCTGGCATTGCCCTGGCTCGGCCTGCCGGTACCCTTCGGGTTCTGCCTGCTGTTCGGCGCGCTGATCTCCCCCACCGATCCGATCGCGGTCCTCGGGATCCTGAAGGGGGCCGGGGTGCCGAAGAGCCTGGAGATGCAGATCGTCGGGGAGTCCCTCTTCAACGACGGCGTGGGCGTGGTGATCTTCGCGACCGTCCTCGAGGTCGCGACCTCCCACCAACCGGTCACCGTCGCGGCCGTGCTCCGGGACTTCGGGCGGGAAGCGGTCGGGGGCGCGGCGTTCGGCCTCGGCAGCGGCTACCTGGCGTTTCGCCTGCTGCGCACCATCGACCACTACCAGACCGAGCTGCTGATCACGCTGGCCCTCGTGCTCGGGGGGTACGCGCTGGCCGAGCGGCTGCACGTCTCGGCGCCGATCGCGGCGGTATTCTCTGGCCTGGTGATCGGAAACCCGGGCCGGGCCCTCGGCATGTCGAGCCTGACCCGCGACACCCTCGACAAGTTCTGGAGCCTGGTCGACGAGGTCCTGAACGCCCTGCTGTTCGTGCTGGTGGGCTTCGAGCTGGTCCGGCTCACCATCTCCTTCGCCGCGCTGGCCGCCGGAGCGCTGATGATCCCGGTCGTGCTCATCGCGCGGCTCGCGAGCGTGAGCGGCGTGGTGGCGCTGCTCGGCCGACGCTGCCGCTTCCCCCCGGGCGCGCACAGGCTCCTGACCTGGGGCGGCCTGCGGGGCGGGATCTCGGTGGCGCTGGCCCTGTCCATCGATGATCCACGCCCGATGCGCGACCTCCTGGTGACCATGACCTACGTGGTGGTGGTCTTCTCCATCCTGGTGCAGGGCCTGACCCTCGGAGGCCTGGCGCGCCGGTCGAGCCCGCGTTAGCTTAGACGTTACCCTCATGCTGGCTTCACGTGCCTCGCTGCCCACGAGCGTCCTCAATCCCCGCCAGCTCATTCGACTGGGGATGTCCCTCGCCATTCCCCGCCACCTCTTCATGGTCTCCGGACCCGCCACCAGTCGCCGCGTGGCGCTGACCTTCGATGACGGCCCTCACCCGACGCACACCCCACGGCTGCTCGATCGCCTGAAGGCCCGCAACATCCCGGCGACCTTCTTCGTCCTCGGGCGCGCAGCCGAACAGCACCCCGAGCTCGTGCGACGGATGTTCGACGAGGGACACGACGTCGGCCACCACTCGTTCACCCACGGGGAGCCACCACGAACCTCGGCCCGCACCCTCACCGCCGAGGCGCGCCAGACCGCTCAGCTCCTCGGCGGCCTGCTCGGGATCGCCCCGCCCCGCCTGTTTCGACCGCCGCACGGCAAGCTCACGGCCCCCAAGGCGCTGGCCCTGTGGGCGGCAGGCCAGAGCATCGTGCTGTGGAACCGGGACCCGAAGGACTTCGCCTGCGGCGACGCCGAGGCGTTGCGCTCGTGGTGCCGGTCGAACCGGCTGGCGGGCGGGGACGTGGTGCTGCTGCATGACACCCACCCACACGCCGCCGAGGTCATCGACGACATCGTCGGCGCGGTCACCTCGGAGGGCCTGGCCTTCGGGCGCGTGTCGGACTGGGTGCTGTCGTGAGCGCCGCCCCCGAGAGCCCATCGCCGTCCGCCGCGCCCCCCGAGGTGCCCACCGCGCCGGCCGCTGACTTTCCCACCATCCTGTACTTTGGCAACGACTGGACCGCCGAGAACCGCACCTCGAGCCACCACGTGGCGCGCTGGCTCGCCAAGCGGTACCGGGTCATCTACATCGAGAGCCCGGGGCTGCGCGCGCCCAAGGGGACCGGGCGCGATCTCAAGAAGCTCCTCACCAAGGTCGGCCTCGCCCTGCGGGGTCCGCGCCCCGCCGAGGAGGGGCTCTCGGTGCAGACCCTGATCCAGATCCCCCTGCACCGGTTCGAGCTCGTCCGCCGCTGCAATCAACTGGTGTTGCTCGCGACCTTGCGCCTGCTGATGCTACGGGAGAAGGTCAGCCGGCCCATCACCTGGTTCGTGGTGCCGCACATGGCGCCGGTGGTCGGGCGTCTCGGCGAGCGCCTCTCGGTGTACTACTGCATCGACGACTACGCGTCGCTGCCCGACGTCGATGTCGCCGCCATCCGGCGGATGGACGACGAGCTCACGCGCAAGGCCGATCTGGTGTTCGTGGCCTCGGACACCTTGCTCGAGGGGAAGCTGGCGCTGAACCCGCACACCCACGTCAGCCCGCACGGGGTGGACTTCGACCACTTCGTCAAGGCGCAGTCCCCCGAGCTCGACATCCCCACCGACGCCCGCCCGTCCGGCGCGGCCGCCGGTGGCCCGGTGATCGGCTTCTTCGGACTGATCGAGCGCTGGATCGATCTCGATCTCGTGGCGTACCTGGCGGATCAGAGGCCCGGGTGGACCTTCCTCATGATCGGACGGGTGGCCATCCCCGACGAGGAGGTGCCGAAGCGCCCCAACATCGTCTACCTCGGACGGCGCCCCTACGAGTCGTTGCCCGCCTACGGCAAGACCTTCACCGCCGCCATCATCCCCTATCGGCTGACCCAGCAGGTCCTCCACGCGAACCCCATCAAGCTGCGCGAATATCTGGCCATGGGTCGCCCCATCGTCTCGGTCAGCACGCCTGAGATCGACAAGTTCAGCGACCTCGTGGCGGTGGCCCGGACCCGCGAGGAGTTCCTGGCCCGCCTCGATCACGCCGTCACGGTGGGCCTGTCCCCGGCGGAGGTTGCCGAGCACACGCGACGCGCCTCCACCATGACCTGGAACGCTCGCCTCGAGCAGGTCATGCAGGTCGTCACCCGCGCCCTGCGCGGATGACGTCACCTTCGTCACCGGAACTTTGACGGCTCCCGTGCCGCGGGTGTCGCGGCCGGCTGATGTGCCGCCGAGGGCCTGCCACCGAGGGCCTGCCCGAAGGCCTTATCGATCGCCGCCTCGGCCAGCGGCGCCATGATGGCGTAGCCGGCTGCGTTCGGGTGCAGGCCGTCGTCGGCGAGCTGCCTCTTCAGCATGCCCCGCTCGTCGACCATCGCCGAGAAGTAGTCGAGGTACACGGCGGCACCTCCCGCGGCGCAGGTGGCCTTCAACCATCGGTTGAGGGCCTCGATCTTCTCCGGGGGGCGCAGAGGAAACGCCAGCTGGGATTGGGGCGTGTCATTGTGAACGGGAAGGATCGACGCGAGGACGACCCGGATGCCGTGCGCGCGCGCCAGCTCCAGCAGCGACGCGAAGTTCGCCTCGATCGCCTCGATGGTCATGGGCCCGGTGTTGCCCGCGAGATCGTTGGTGCCCGCCAGGATCACCACGACCTTGGGGTCGAGGTCGATCACGTCCTGACGAAAGCGGAGCAACATCTGGGAGGTCGTCTGGCCGCCGATGCCCCGGTTGACGTAGCTCTTTCCCGGGAAGGCTCGGTCCAGGTGCCAGAGATCGGTGATCGAGTCACCAAAGAACACCACCCGGTTCTCGCCGGCCGCCGGCGCCTTCAGCCGGGCGTTGGCCGCGCGATAGCGGCCGAGCTCGCCGAAGTCGTTCAGGTAGATGGCCATCCGACCTCTCCGCCATTCCTCCAATCGCTGGACCGCCAGCGATGGCTCGGCGGCCACCACCGTGGCCGCGGCCAGGCAAGGGCCGAGCCCCAGCAACACGGATGCAGCATCGAGCCAGCGACGCACCATGGGCACCCCTCAGGTGTTCGGCGCCGCCACGGCGCCGTAGAGGGCAACCACACCGCGATCGTTCGAGAAGCCGCTGTCCCTGACGTCACTACCCGAATCGACGCCGGCGTCGGTACCTGGGGAGATCTGGTCCGCGGGAACATCGGCGCTGGTGTCGGCGGCGACGTCGCCACGGGTATCGGCGCTGCCGTCGGCGGCGGCGAAGTCGCCACTGGCGTCGGCGGTGGCATCGCCGCTCGCATCGGCGGGGCGACCGTCCGGGGTCGCACCGGCCTCGAGCGAGGCGGCGTCGGCGGCTGGCGCCCCGTAGACCGGGGTGGCCACGGTCTTCTCGCAGGCGGCGCCACCGATCAGCGTGGCGCCCGCCGCCCACAAGGCGGCACGGCTCATCCGTCCGAGCGGCTTTGCCGCCTTGCCCGTCGTCCCCGCGGTCAGGCCCTGACCGGCGCCAGGCGGCGCCGAAGCGCAGGCGCAAAATGGGCACGTGGCCTCCGAAGCCCGGATGTGCCTCTGGCAGTGGGGACAGGGAAACAGATTAGCCATGACCGACCTCCTCCACGATGATCTCGAAATGGCCGCGGTCGAACGGTTCGCCCGGAGCGCGCTCCACCTGAACCAGGCGCTCGCGCAGGCCGCGGCTCTGCATCTCGAGCGCCCGGTGATGGCACAGGGGGTTGTTCCCCGCCTTGCCAAGCAAGCTGAACCCCGTCCACGTGCATCCGGCGCGACACTCGTCCGCATAGTAGCAGGTGCGGCAATAGCCCCACAGATCGTCGACCGTCCGGTCGCGCATCACCCGCAGCGGCGCCGACCGCTCCCAGATGTCCCGCAACGAGGCGTCGCGGATGTTGCCCCCCGTCCACGGCACCGTCTGTAGCGAAGGGCACCCCTTGATGGCGCCGTCTGCCTCGATGCCGAGGGTTGTGCACCCCGCGCCGCACGACCCCATGTGGCCGCGCGGCAAGTGTCCGCGCAGCGCCGATTCGTATGGACCGAAGTAGCCGACGTTGTTGCCGGGCCACAGGGAGATCCCCGCGGCCGCACATCGCTCCTTGAGGCCGCCGAGGAGCGGGAAGAGCTCCAGGAGCTCGTACGGTTGAAGCAGGAGCTCGGGGATGTCGGCCCCACGCCCCATGGCCACCGTGAGCTGGATCTGCCAGGCGTGTCCGCCGAGCTCGATCAACGTCTCCAGGATATCGGACAGCTCCGCCATGGACAGGCGATTGATCTGCGTGTTCACCGACACCGCGACGCCGGCGGCCCGCAGGTTGCGAGCGGCGGCCAGCGCCGCCCGGTACGATCCCGCGACCCCGCGGAGCCGATCGTGGGTGGCCTCGTTCCCGTCGATCGACACGCTGGCGCTCTGCAGCCCAGCGGCGGCCGCGGCGGCCGCCCGCTCCGCGGTCATCCCACGTCCCCCCGTGGTCATCGTGCATTGCATTCCGGCGGCGCGGATCGCGGCGATGAGCTCGACCCAGTCGGGGCGCAGATAGGCCTCGCCCCCGATGACCGTCACCTCGAGGACCCCGAGGTCCGCCATCTGCCGCACCAGATCCAGACATTCGGCGGTGTCGAGCTCGTCGGGGCGTTCGCGGCCCGCGCGCGAGCCGCAGTGCCGGCAGGCGAGATCACACTTCAACGTGGTCTCCCAGACCGCGTAGACGGGTCGCCACCGCCGGTCCGTCTCCCGGATATCGGACGCGAGCGGCAGGTGGCGCAGGCCCCGGGGAGCCTTCGGCACCAGCGGCAACGAGCGACCATTCGCGGGCGAAACCACGGCCAAGGGAGTATAGACCCGCCCGGGCGCCCGTTCTCGCGAGCGTCTCGGACGCAGCCGCCAGAGGTGCATGCCCGCCCCCGCATCCCACGGGATGGGCGCAGCTCCCACCTTTCGGGAAACGTCGGCCCGGCTGGCGCACACATCTCGTCGTCGCCAGTCGTCGCCAAATGAAGCAACAGGACCAAAATGCGTTACTCTCAAGCCCGAGGGGACGACACATGCAGGAACGGATCGCAGTGATTGGTCTTGGATACGTCGGGTTGCCGGTGGCCCTGGCCTTCGCACGGAAGTTCCCGGGCGCCATCGGGTTCGACGTGAACAAGGAGAAGGTCGAAGAGCTCCGCCGCGGGTTCGATCGCAACCAGGAGGTCCCGGAGAGCACGCTCAAGGGGACCTCGCTGACCCTGACCAGCGACGTCGCCGATCTCAAATCGGTGACGTTCTTCGTGGTCGCCGTGCCGACGCCCGTCGACCACAACAACGTCCCCGATCTCACCCCGGTCGTGAAGGCCTCGGAGACCGTCGGACGGGGCCTCAGCAAGGGCGCCGTCGTTGTCTACGAGTCCACCGTCTACCCGGGCGTCACGGAGGACATCTGTGGTCCGATCCTCGCCCGCGTCTCGGGGCTCGCCCAGGGGAAGGACTTCAAGCTCGGCTACTCGCCTGAGCGGATCAACCCCGGCGACAAGGAGCACACCCTCGAGCGCATCGTGAAGGTCGTCTCGGGCGAGGACCCGGCCACGCTGGAGCGGGTCGCCGCCGCCTATGGTGGCATCATCGAGGCCGGGGTCTTCCGCGCCGCCTCGATCAAGGTGGCCGAGGCCGCCAAGGTCATCGAGAACACCCAGCGCGATCTCAACATCGCGCTCATGAACGAGCTCGCCATCATCTTCGAGCGGCTCGACATCCGCACCGCCGACGTGCTCGACGCCGCCGGCACCAAGTGGAACTTCCTCAAGTTCCGCCCCGGGCTGGTGGGCGGACACTGCATCGGGGTCGATCCCTACTACCTGACGATGAAGGCCCAGCAGCTCGGCTACCAGCCCGAGGTGATCCTCGCCGGTCGGCGCATCAACAACAACGTCGGCCCATACCTGGCCCAGCGCCTGGTCAAGATGCTCATCAACCAGGGGTTCCCGGTGAAGGGGGCGCGGGTGGGGGTGCTGGGCCTGACGTTCAAGGAGGACTGCAACGATCTGCGCAACAGCAAGGTCCCCGACATCCTGACCGAGCTGCGCGAGTACGGCATCGAGGCCCTGATCCACGACAGCCGCGGCAACCCCGCCGAGGCCAAGCACGAGTACGGCCTCGAGCTCTCCCACCTCGAGGCGTACAAGGATCTCGACGGCCTCATCGTGGCGGTCAGCCACAAGGAGTACATCCAGCTCGGGCAGAGCAAGCTCCTCGGCATGCTCCGCGACAACGGCTGCTTCATCGACGTCAAGAGCGTGTTCTCGCCGGCCAAGATGGATCGCGGAATCCAGTACTGGAGCCTCTGAGGACCTCGCGCCGCGATGGCGGGAACCTCGCGAGACGCATCGTCCGAGCACCGGCCCAATCGATCTGAGACGCCCGTCACGCAATTTGCCTATGGCGCATCGCGCAGCGACCTGGCATTGGATCGCCCGGCCTCCCCGGTGCTAAAAGTGGCTCGATCGGGGAAGCATCGCGGGCCGGTTCCTCCGGACCGGACCGAATATCCGAAGCACACGAAGCACGCGAAGCGCGCGCCTCGGCGGGGTTCAATCGAAGGAGGAGTCCATGTCCACCGTCCGTCGGAATCAGCAGGGCGTCGAGATGACGCGGGCAGCGACCTCGGCATCAAGGCTCGCCCGGAGGGCCCGGGCCATTGGACTCGGCTCGGCGTGTCTCTTCGCGGTCGCCTGTGGCTCGAGCGGCAGCGACACGAGTGGAGGCTCAGGCGGCTCGTCCACCGGGAGCGGCGGAAGTCTCGCCAGCGGCAGCGGCGGAAGCACGAGCTCGGGCAGCGGCGGAAACGTCAGCACCGGAAGCGGAGGCAGTGTCTTTCTGGGGAGCGGCGGGGCCACCGGGAGTGGGGGAAGCACGAGCAGCGGCGGTAGCCCCGGCTCTGGCGGGACCACGAGCAGCGGCGGCACCCCTGGTACGGGCGGGAGCAGCACCGGCAGCGGCGGGCTCACGGCCGCTGGCGGTGGCACCGCCACGGGCAGCGGTGGCGCCGGTACAGGAAATGGAGGGAGCAGCGCTGCCGGCGGTTGTCCCACCGGAGCTG
>Ga0265331_10002808_pt1 | contig 11547 bp, 10 predicted proteins | sample 41923metaG_FD_202088 | JGI IMG/M metagenome (GOLD analysis project Ga0265331, IMG submission 202088) | Rhizosphere microbial communities from Carex aquatilis grown in University of Washington, Seatle, WA, United States - 4-19-23 metaG | ecosystem: Host-associated > Plants > Roots > Rhizosphere...
TCATAACCAGCGTCTGCTCGCTTTGAGTGGAATTCAATGAAACTGTTTTTAAGCCAGAGTTGAATCCGTAATCTTTAATGAAAACAGCGTCGCTTAAGCCAAGCGCGTCTGAGAGCCTGCTTCCGTTAATTGAATTTATGAATTTATTACTCAGGACCTGTATTTTATTAGGCGCAAGCAGCTGCGAGGTTTTCACCCTGTTTGCATTAACTATAATTTCTTCTGTGACAATGCTATCCAGCGCAGAAGATTTCTCCTGTGCCTGCAAGCATGCCTGAAAAAGCAAAACAAATAATAATATTTTGAATAATTTTATCAATCTTTTCTTATAACTACTCTTCTTGGCCCAACGCCTGTTGAGAAAGTTCTTTGCAGTGTATTGCTGATATCATATATGTATGCTTTGCCGTCGACAGAAAAATTAAACGCATCTAACACATAGTGCTTTTTGTTGTCAGGATCAAAACAATAGCCATAAAATGTACTCCCGCTGTTTGCGTTTATAATTGTTGTGAAAGTTTTTGATGACAGATCCAATTTTACGATTCTGTCGCCTGAGAAATTCAATCCACCTATAAAGTATACTGCCGTACTGTTAATATCGACTGAAATATCAGAAATAAATCCTTCGTTTGAGGTCATTGAATCAAGTTTTGAGTATGAGGATACGTCAATTTTATAGATAATGTTTGAAGGACCCGGACAGCCAACAAGCAGTTTTCCGTCACTTGTCACAGCTAATGATGATGGATTCTTTCTAACGACAATAGTCGCCACGACGCTGTCATGAACGGCGTCTATTACCGATATCGTTGAGTCTTGACCGCCGCTGAACAAACTCTGGTTCGCGACAAAAACCTTAGATCCGATAGCAAGAATTTCCTGCGGATAAACGCCAACATTAATTGTTTTGATTAAAGAAAGAGAATTTGCATCCAGAACCGATACTGCGCTTGCCGGCCCGTTTGTTACATAAATTTTATTATTCGCAACTGCGGCCGAATAAGGATTTGTTCCAAACGGATTTGAAGATAGCGTTACCGCTCCGTTTGTATCAAGCTTATGCAATTCGCCCGGGCCGCCGAAGTTTCCCTGCTCGGTTATAAAAAGATTATCTCCGCTGAATATCATCCCGTCCGGATATAATCCCAAAACGCCATTAGAGTATATGCTTTGATAAAATGTATCTTTCACAGAGCTGTAGAATGAAAGCTTGCCCGGACTTGACATTGTCCCTTCAGATAAAATGTAAGCGCCTTTAGTCGAAATAATTCTAACGGGTACCAACGGGTTATTGGAGGAGCAGCCAAAAAAATAAATTGAAATAACAACCAATGCGCCAAGCGTCAAAAATTTGAAAGTATTATTCATTGTTTCCGATTTATTTGAGTTTATAAAATAAAAAACCCCGCTTCTTATATAACCTCATTGGCAAAATGAATAAATGAGATTATTAAGAGGCAGGGAGCCTCATACCGCGCGTTAGAGCAGTATAACCCATTAATCTTTACCCTCGAAGATCATAGAAGAATGTATTTCCGGCAGGTCTCCTGGCTTAAGAGCGCTTTCCGTACCGCCTTCCCATCTCCTTAGAATCGGAGACAGTGACTTAAAGTGGAACGGTTTTCTCTATTACAGTTGCGGGGACAGCTTCGGAATCACTGCTTTATAGCGCAGGTTACCGAATTCCCTATTAATCGTCCCATAACGGGACGAACCGAAAACATGGTTTTCAAAGAACTGCCCTAAAAATAACTTAATAAGCAGAAAGATGCAATGCGCCGGGTAATTAGAGATTAAGCAAGTTGATGAAAAACATAAAAATGAGAAAATTTTGTTTCTTTATTATATTAAACTTTTTGCACAACTTTGTATAATTATGCTAAATAACCATTGTTCTTTAATAACTAATTGCTAAATTTGTTCAACATTCTATTTGTTTTTGGGCCGGATGAACATGAAATCTAATACTCTGAAAAGAATACTCTTAATAGAGCTGATCCTGTTCGAGTTGTTTGTTCTTGCGGTTATGGAAACATATAAATATTACGTCAGTTACGAATCAAACAATTTCTTTTCATTATCTTTCCTTCGTTACTTTGCCAAAAATTTCGAAATAACTTATTGGGGCAACCTGTTATGGCCGGCGGCTTTTGCTGTTGCAATAATATCGCTGATTAATTTGTACAGGCACATTGAGCTTATTAAGAGCTCAATATTCAGGATACTGTTTTTATTCTCGGTTCTGCTTCTTGTTATTCTTGCCGTTTCAATTTTTATTCCTTCATCAGATTTTATAGATGAAATTTCGGGAAAAGTGATTCAGCTTAACACAAAAGGCACGAAAATAGTATTTCTTGCGGTTTTTGCATCGCTGAAATTCTTCATGTCAGTTTCGCTCTGCGTAATATCTTTCTCCGCTCTGAAAAAATTCTACGTGATCAGAAGTATCTGGATCTCTTTGCTGGCAGGAACAGTGTTTTATTCTTCGCTTCTTATCTGGATAAATTTATACAGGGATGACAGAGCATATATTGAAAACAACAAAATAAAAATTGATGCCGGCGTTGTGTTAGGGGCCGCCGTATGGGGAGGCAACAGGCCCTCGCCTGTGCTGAGAGAAAGAATTAACAAAGGTTATGAACTGTTAAAAGACAGCGCTACCAGGTACATTGTGCTTACCGGAGGCGGTTCGCCGGGAGAAATGACTGAAGCCGATGTTGCTAAAAACGAACTGCTCAAAAAAGGAATCGATGAAAAAAATATTTTTATTGAAAATAAGTCCAACTCAACCCTGGAGCAGATCACGTATATTAAAAACAATTTGTACATAAAGAACAACTGGCGCAGCATTGCGCTCATTACAGATAATTTTCACTTGCCGCGCTCGAGGCAGATATGCCGTTTTTACGGAATTAACGCTTATTCCGTCGCTTCAGATACTCCTCTATCCACGGAATCAAGTTTTTATTTTACAACTAAAGAATCTTTTGCTATAATTCTATTCTGGTTATTCGGAATTGGATAATTAATAAACACGAAAAAACATGAACAAAATAGTTTCAAGAAGACAGGTCAGGGAAAAAGCGCTTCAGATATTGTATGCTTATGAAATGACCAAAGACCCGATCGAACCGATTATCGCGGAGCAGCTCCAAAACATCGAAGACGGCGAGATAGAACATTTCGCAAGGAAACTTATTAAGCACACGCTTGAAAATAACGAAGATTATGAAAAGCTGATCAAAGCTACCGTGGAACACTGGGATATGGAAAGAATTGCAATCCTCGATTCTATCATAATTAAGATGTGCCTGAGCGAATTTTTCTTTTTCCCGGATATTCCGACAAAGGTTTCCATAAATGAATCCATCGACCTAGCCAAGAATTTCAGCACAAAGAACTCCGGAAAATTCGTTAACGGCGTGGTTGATGCGCTGCTTGCAGGGCTTAACGATAAGAAAAAAATCAAGAAGAAAGGAAAAGGACTTATTACTCATACTACAGCTCATGAACCGGCAGCTAACAAAAGTAAAGCTCCGAAAGAAAAATAGAATTATTGGAAGAAGTAAAAACCAGAAATAAGTGGCTGAACAAAGACGTATTCATGTGGTCTTTGTTCGACTTTGCTAATTCGTCATATGCGGTTATAATCGTCGCATTTGTATTTGCAATTTACTTCAAGAAGGTTATAGCTTTCAATGAACCGGTAGCTGATTTTTACTGGTCGACATCTATAAATATTTCTATGATAATAGTCGCGGTCCTGAGCCCTGTATTGGGCGCAGCCGCAGACTACCGAAGCAATAAGAAGCTTTACTTGTTTTTCTTTACAGCTCTTTGTGTTGTAACCACTGCGTTTATGTATTTTGTCGGGCCCGGGATGATATTCCTGGCGATGGCGCTTTTTATCTTATCGAATATAGGGTTCCAGGCAGGGTTGGGGTTTTATGACGCCTTCCTAAAAGATATTACAGCATTAGAAAATTACAATAAAGTTTCTTCTTTTGGATATGCAATAGGATATTTAGGCTCGCTTGCCGCGCTGGTAGCGGTAATGTTCCTCAAAGATAACCCTCCGATGACGTTTATCGCATGCGCTATAATGTTCCTTATTTTTGCCGTCCCGATATTCGCTTTCGTTAAAGAAAAGAAAATCCCGATTGATGGCGAGCAGATTAATTTTATTACTATCGGATTTAAACGCACCGCAGAGACTCTTAGACATGTGAACAATTATAAAAATCTGCGCAATTACCTGCTTTCCTATTTTCTCTACATCGATGGCGTAAATACGATTATTTTCTTCTCTGCAATTTACGCGCAGACTACGCTTAATTTTACTATTCCGGACCTAATATTATTCTTTGTAATCGTCCAGATAACAGCCTTAGGCGGCTCGTTCCTTTTTGGTTTTATTGCAGACAAAATGGGACTAAAGAAAACTCTTTCATTCAACATTTTATCATGGGCAGTTCTTTGCACTTTGATCTTTTTCAGCAATGATAAAACCTCTTTTATGATAATCGGCGGACTTGCAGGAACGTTTCTTGGTTCAACACAGGCGTTATCAAGAAGCTTTATGTCGGTCTTAACGCCGGATGAAAGGAAAACGGAATTCTTCGGATTTTTCAGTTTGTTTGAAAAAACGTCCACTATATTAGGTCCGCTAACTTTCGGACTGGTCTCGTGGCTGACCGGGAATCAACGGTACGCTGTAATTTCAATTATTGTGTTTTTTATTGCCGGGTATATCGGATTCAGAAGAGTTATCAATCCTGCAGAAAAACAAAAAGCCTCCCAAAATATTTGAGAGGCTTTCTAAAAACTTTTACGAATTACTATTTTTTACCTATATAAAAAGCGGCGCCAAGATAAAATGTTAAATATCCAATTGTCCTACCGCTGGTCAAATTATTATTTAATGAAGCATCTGCGGCATCATTCAATTCAAACTTGTTCAGGTCTGTAGAAAGGCTTGAACTCTTGGTTAAATTAGCCAGCCTGTATCTGAAACCTGCTGCTACTCCGAAAAACCTTGTTACCCTTCCATCAACGCCTGCGCCAATCGAGCCGCCAAATCTTGCAGCCTGTTTAATTGTAAATGCTATTTCTCCGGGAACAGTATTTACAGGCACCGAATTTGGCGTTTGTTTATATGTGCCAAATATCATGTTTAAACCAAGGTCCAAATTTAGATACGGCGTCCATTTTGTCTTATTAGTGAAAGCATATTCAAATCCCAGAGCTGCATTAAATACATGCATCCAGATCTTCGAAGTACCCGGTACGGGCGAGCCTGTTGAGTCGCCGGTAAATGGATAGGCGTTTGTTGTATTCGCCCCAATATATGCTTGATTACCGTTATTGTTCATCAGCAAGTCATAACCTAAAGAAACATAAGGCCTGATTCTGCCTTTCTTATCGGTCGATAGCTTCATGTTTATATGGCTTCCTACGCCGAATTTCAAACCATAGTTCTTAAATGTGAACATGTCGCCCAAATCTCCATATGCATTGGGCAACGGTTGGTTAAAGCTAAAATCCCACTCGATTATGAAAGCCGCGGGTTTCAATTTTGAAGAAGTGTAAGTGACCTGTGAGTTTGAAACATTTGAAAGCAGAAGAAATAAAGCAACAAAAAATAAAATTGTAATTTTTGGCATTTTCATATATTAACCCCCATTTTAAAATAATGAAATAATTACCTTGTTTTAACAAAATTATCACATTTTTTGATGAAAAACAAACCTGTGAAAAGGCTAAATGTGCGATGAAATTCAATAAAAATGATCCATTAAATCTCTTCCAATAAAAACATTGTTAAATTAACGGCAAAAAACAGTAATTTAAATGATATATAAAACCAGCTATTATTTCTTAACTAATCATATGCTAAGAGCTAAGGATGAATATCTAAAATGATTTTGTTTCGCTTAACAAAATCTGAACGCCGCAATAAATTACTTAACAATAGAACTCAAATCAGTGTCAGCATAATCCCCATCGCTGATATACTCCAATATCTTCTGGAAATCTGATATTTTAAAATACCCGGGCAGATTATTCATTTTTACATTATCGTATTTGTAATCAATAACTTTTCCATTCGGCTCAAGGAACACGGTTGTAGGGTAACCGGTTACCTGGAATAAAGAAGCAAGATCAGATTCAGAGTAAGCCGTTCCCATGTAATTTATGCTTGAGCTGCCTTCTGCGTTAAGTTTTACAAATACAAAATTGTCCTTAATAATCTCCTTAATTTTCTTTTTGGCGTATACATCAGCGTCCATCTTTTTACACCATCCGCACCAGTCGGTATAAACGTCTACAATTACCCTCTTGTCCTGTTTCTTTGCAGTTTTAAGCGCGGTCTCAAATTCTGACGATTGCGCGCTGCTGTTTACTACAATACACAGCGAGAATAATACCGCTAAAAATATTCCAGAATGTTTAAATAATTTCATTCTATTCCTTTCGGATAATTCAAATGCCGGGGTCTAGTTTGCCCGGTCAACTGATTTTAAAATTGGTTTATTAACGTTCAACAATTCCGTAAGCTTTAGATAAACATAATCAACATCAAGCTCCATCATGCATTTATGCTGATAAGGACATTCTTCAATTTTCGTCAGGTTGCATCCAAGACAATTCAATGATTCATTGGAAATTATCACTGAATTTTCTGACAATGGCCCCTGTAATTTTGAATTTGTCGGCCCGAATATTGCCGCTGTATTTACTCCAAGCGACCATGCAATATGCATCGGCCCTGTATCATTTGTCAAAAAAGCCCTGCACTTCGTCAACAGGGCGCCCATATATTTGATATCAACTTCAGGTATTAAAAGAGCGTTTTCGCCGATCTTTTGTTTAATGCTTTCAGCCACCTTACGCTCCTGGGCATTTCCCCAAAACAACAGAATTTTGTATTCAGATGCAAGTCTGCTTCCAAGGGCCGCAAACTTTTCCATACCCCACACTTTTGTGGGCCATGTGCCGCATGGATTAATGCCTATAACTTCAAATTCATCAAGTCCGTTCGACCGGAAAAATTCTTCCGCAAATTCTTCATGGATCCCGTTCAGATAAAAATGCGGGGAGCTTTGAACTATTTCAAGCCCTAATTTCCTCAGACTATCTAAATTGAATTCGATGTTATGAACGAAAGCGCTTCTCGGTTTAATTTTAATGTTATAAGCAAGCGCCCGCCAGTTGAACCTGTAACCTACACGGTATTTTGCCCTGCTGAAAAACGTTATGATTGCCGTCCGCGGATTTCCAAACAGGTCTATTACAAGATCATACTTTTGTTTGCGGATGTTTCTTATCAGGCACCAGCCGCTATCAAGCTTTAAATCGTAAGTCAGTATCCGGTTTAAGAACGGGTTGCCTGTCAGGACCTCTTTGCAATACTTTTGGGTAAGGAATATTATCTGAGCCTCCGGAAAATTATGCCTCAGATTTTCAATTACTGGCGTGCACAGCAAAACATCGCCTATTGCCGCAGGCTTAATCACGAGTATCTTCTTTACCTTACTCTTTTCAAATATCAACTAAACGTGCTCCAGTATAATAAAATTATTTTCCTTCGGTATGTTCCCTGATAGCCGGCCCAGCTCCGCATAATACTCTTTTCTGTTAAATTCACACATATCATATAAGCTGCATTTTGAACAAAGCGGATTATTTGACCTGCAAACCTTCCTTCCAAATCTAATTAACAGGCTGTGCAAAAGAAGCTTCTTTCCTTCGGGTATTTTATTTTCAAGCTGGCTAAAAGTCTTCTCCGCAGTTTTCGCATCTGCAAGCCCCAGCCTGTTGGCAAGCCTGTGAACATGTGTATCAACCGGAAACACATCTCTTCCCAAGCTAAAAGCCAGAACACAGGAGACAGTTTTAACTCCAACTCCGTTGAATTGAAGCAGCTCGCTGTAAATTTCTTTGTTCGATAATTTTTCAAGACGGCGAAGGCTCAACTTCCCGTCTTTGTGGCTTAGTTTCTTTAACAGCCCTTTAATATTTATTGATTTCTGATTTGCCAGTCCGCATACTTTAATTGATTTCCTGATCTTTGAAAGCGGGGCATCCATAACGGCTTTCCAGTCTTTAAAATCCTGTTTCAGATTCGTAAATGCCCTGTAACTTGTCTTATCAGTAGTATTTTGTGAAAGCATTGTCGCAATTAACATATCCAGAGGGTCCGACTTTCCCGCCTTTACTTTCAACTCAGGAAATTCCTTTTCAAGAACAGCGATAATATTTTCAATCTTAGCTTCTGGCTTTGCCATGTTAACCTTATTCAGCAAATATATCAAAATATAACATTTTGAATGAGATACAAATAAGAACCCTGAAACGTGAAACGTGAAACGTGAGACGGCAGATGGCAGACGTGAGACGACAGACGTAAAAGGATAAAAACCCATACCATTTACATCCCTCTTGAGTCCGCATGCCGGACGAAATCCCGCTCAAGCGGGATCCGAAAAAAATAGAGGGGGAAAGCGCACCTATGGTGCGCGGGGGTGAGGTCAATAAAAAAAGCGCCCTGTTTTCACAGAACGCCTTTAAAAAATTAACTTAATTTCCGGTAAGTATCCGGCTTAATCAAAATATTATTTTATCAATATCATTTTCTTTGTTTCGGTAAAATCGCCCGCCTTTAGCACATAGAAATATATTCCGCTCGCATAAGATGAGGCATTGATTTCAGCCTCAAAATAGCCTGCGTTCTGAACGCCGTTTAAAAGCACAGCTACTTCATTTCCAAGCACATCGTATAAAGTAAGCTTAACCTGGCCGCTTTTAGGCAGATCAAATTTAACTTTCGTTGTCGGATTAAACGGATTCGGATAATTTTGATGCAGCGCGTATTGCTGGGGAATCCTGTTGCTAAGATTAATAATTCCAATTGGAGCTATCGTATCCCATATTGCTGCTTCAACTACTACCCCGTTCATAGGGATCTGCACGGTTGCATTGGGGCCTGTATATGAACCGGCGCCTGTACCCTGCCATCTCTGAAAATACCATGTCTGATTATTATACTGCAGCTGCACCGGGGATATTGATAGCCCGGCATTAGAAGCGGAATCATAATACGTATTGCCGCCTGTAATTACAGCAGGTATGGCAGAAGGCTGAATATTTGTTAAAAGCTTAAACTGAATTCCGTAGTTGACAACATAAGAGGTTATTTGCGGCGTAATATTAGCGACATGAGAAGTATCCCCGCCGTCGCTCCAGCTCCGGAATATAAACCGGTTTGACGCAATAGTCTGCGGAGAAACTGCGGACAGTGTGTGAGGGGCGTTGAGGTCCCATGTATTATATTGCCCGGCTGTGTATACCTGGTTATCAATTTTAAACTGTAGGTATCTATCCGGCCTGTTCGAGTTTACTGAAACATAGTTTTTTCCGACAAGATAACTTACTGAAGAATTATGCGTTCTGCTGTTTGCGTTTGTTCCTGTTACGATTATTCTGTAAACGCCGGATGTAACGCCGGATGTAGATGTTACATGGACATTAGCTGAGCCCGGGAATGAACTGATAATATTTCCGGTCGTAAAGCTGACGCTGATCCCTGCATTTGGAGGATCAACCGCCGCCGATAATGTAACGGGCAAATTGTAACCAGCCGCAACAACTGGTATCTGGAACTGAAAATCCGCGCTCTGGCTTTGACCCTGCTGAACTGACACAAATGGCGAGTTAGGAATTAATGTAAAGTTATTTGTCTTCTGGCCAACAGCTAAAATCTCTTTATTAATAGCCTGCACAAAAACCGCATTTCTTATCTGCCCAGACTGCCATGCAGGATCCATTTTGTATTTTTGAACAATATTGTATGTCTGTCCCGGATATATGGTCAGCTGCGTTCCCTGTGAGTTGGGGTTCGCTTTCCTCATCACGTCATAGAAATCTTGTTCGCCATTGGTAGCAGGCGGATTAATGTTGGTAATGTGTTTTTCAATTACCATAAAATTAACTACAACAGACGGACTACTTAAACTTACTTCGCTGTAGATCCTTGCTCTTACTGCAACAGAATCCCCGAATGTGGAGTCTGTGACAACTATTGTAATTGGAGTTGGAATATTTGTGCGTGAATTTAAATACGAAGTCAGAGTTCCAGAATTATAAGCCGGCTGTATATTGATCAATCCATCCATGAAAGCCTGTGGAATAGAATTAACTGAATAATACGTTCTTCTTCCTTCGTTGTCGGATACGTTATACCAATACATAGGATCGTTGCCCGGCGAAGGCCAGTTCATATGATACGCTATCCCGAGAACTCTGTCTGAATCCTGGGAGTGAAGCCAGGCATCCATAATGGGATTATTTGACGCGCATGGCGGGCACGTTGAGCTTGTGAACCTCTCAACAAACACAACCCTGTCACCTGAAAATACATTGTTTGAAACAAGTAATATTAAGTAAAGAAAAATTGAAAGCGTCGTTTTCATAAATAAAGTAATTAATTCTAAAAAGTCATGATATATTAGATAAAAATATAGATATGATATAGTTATTTCAAGTTCTTAATATTTAGCTATGATGATGTTCAATATCGTGTAGGATCTTATTAAGCTAAAAGCCGAAAATATAACAAAAAAGGGGTCATTCGACCCCCTTTTTCTAAAATATTAAAATTATGAAAATCCTTTACTTTATCAAACTCATTTTTTTTGTTTCAACAAAACTATTTGTTCTCAAAGTATAGAAATATATCCCGCTTGCCCAGTTTGATGCATCGACTTCAGCATTGTATGTTCCGGATTTCACAAATCCGTCAACATATGTATCAACTAAGTTACCAAGCATATCATAAACCTTCAAACTAACGGTTCCGTCTTTAGGGACTGAAAAATGAATATTTGTAGTCGGGTTAAACGGATTCGGATAATTCTGCGAAAGGTTAAATTGCGTAGCAACCGTATTCTGGTTTATGATTCCGGTCGGGCCTGTTGTCGCCGGGACATACGTGCCCTGCTGCACATTATAATCAGATGATATGGTAGAACCTTGTTGATAAACGAAAATATTTATGTTGCAGTTTGCATCAATTACTCCGGCAGGAAAAGTATAGTTCAAAGGTGTCGATACAGAATTGCCCTGGGTCCAGTTATCACTGGTGGCAAGCAAAGTACCGTTAGCTCCGTTTATTAAACCCTGTACAACGTTTTTGTGAATAAATGTTGTGCTTCCGGGGCATCCGCCATTTCCGGTCTGCGAATATACCAAATTGTCCTCTGTGAAAACCATCATTATATAAAAATTTCCTGTTAAGTTGGTCCGCGCGGTACTGATAACGTTTGCAGTAACCGTATGAGTTGAAGAATTATAATTATAGTTATAGACCGCAATATCACAGCTTGGCTGGATAAAATGATTATAATGCGATACATCGCTTGACCATACGCTTCTGTCAACTATTCCGGTGCTTCTGCAAATCACTCCGGTGGGATATGCGTTAAAGCCAAACAACGAGATCATTGGGGCGCTTACTGTTGCCCAGGGATCGCCGTAGCCGGTTGG
>Ga0265331_10002809_pt1 | contig 11547 bp, 13 predicted proteins | sample 41923metaG_FD_202088 | JGI IMG/M metagenome (GOLD analysis project Ga0265331, IMG submission 202088) | Rhizosphere microbial communities from Carex aquatilis grown in University of Washington, Seatle, WA, United States - 4-19-23 metaG | ecosystem: Host-associated > Plants > Roots > Rhizosphere...
CAGTGTAGGCAGCCTCGCCGTCACCATCGAAACCAAACACATCGCTAAACGCGCTGCTGATGGCCAAGGAGGTGAAGGCCGAGCCGGAGTTATTGATGACGCCGACATAGGTGTCTTCAACGCCGTCGTACGGGCCATTGTTCTGGCCGTAGGCGACGCTGATGCTGCCGCCAGCACCGACGGTGATGACGACGTCCGGGGCCGTGTCGTTGCCGAATGCGATGAACGCGTTGTTGGTGGCGTAGGCACCGGAGGCCAGCGCGAGACTGGCGACGATTGCTAGGATTTTGCTTTTCATATGATTGATGATTTCGAGGGTGTATGCTGAAAGCAGATGACGGGACCAATTCAGCAGCAATTCTGCCATCGGGTTATTCCGTATTCATTAATATTTATAAATCATCGAGATAAAACTTTTTTAGCACCTCGCGTAGTTCTTCTAATGACCACCCTTATGTAAGTAATTCCGACGTAAAAAATATATTCAGGGGAATGTAAACAACTCGCATTACATTGTCTATAACGCACTTAAACCTAATCGCCGCCCGCTTGTAAGATAAAGTGACAACTCCAGTCAATTTCAGCGTCGATGCCGGCGAGGAGATCGATCCTGTCCAGATCGTACAGTCGCCGAACGAGTTTTCAGAAGCTGCGAGTTGCGTTGCCAGGCAGCTCGCAACAAGGACCGCCGCTCGCACCTGCTCGAATCATCAGGCCCTCCGCTGCCCTGCTCATGAATTACCCTAACAGCTCGGTTACCATCACCAATCCGGCTGGTGCCCAGCCGGGTGGCGGTAGCGACGACTCGCTGACCGGCGTGCTCAACAATCCCTCCACCGCGCCGAGCTCGACCTCGCAGTCCGGCAGCGACATCTTCGGCTCCGACGGCATCGGTGCCTCCATCGGCATTTCCCCGACCGCCCACTACAACTCGTTCGTCGGCTACGGTGGCTCGAATATGCGTTCTTCACGGTTGTCGGCAACAACCACCGCACGGTCGATTTCATCACGAGATCGCGGGCTATGGTGGGACCGGCTCCTTCCGCCTGGAAGAAAACCTCGCTGCCGCAGGCGCGCGACAAGTCACCGGCGCCGCTCCTGATACCCCCTCGACCGTCGCCCTCCTCGGTGTCGCGGTTCTGGCCATCGGCGCTCTCCGCTGCCGCGTCGTCCGCTAAGCCTCTTGGCGATTGTTTGGATTAGTAGTTAAATTTGGGGAAAGCCAGCGCCCACGCGCCCTGCCTTTTCCTTTGTGCCCGGACGGAACCCCTGAGCCTCGTGCTCTTCGCCACTCCGGTTGGGCCGTGCTCCACGGGCTTTGACGGGCGTCAAGAAAACATGCATTCAAACTGACCGGTGCCCCTGAAGTCACCGTGATCGATCGGAAACTCGCGACGCCCGGGCCGGAGCCGACCAGGCACGATCTCGACGGCCGGCCTGTCGGCAGCTGGAGCCGGTCCGGAAATTGGTCGCCTGCACATCGCTCGTCGCGCGAGCGCGCCGACGAAATCGCCAATTGCGCAGGCAGCGCACAACCCGCGTTTCCGCGCGATTTTTTCGGCAAATTCCCGAGGAGAGAACCGCATCTCAAAATCCGAGCTCCGACTGTCACCTCGGGTTGTCAACACAGCCGGATGAATGACCCAACTGAAGTGAAAACAGTTAAAATATCTCGCCAGCGTGCAAATATTCTGACTCTCGTTTTCGTGTCATGGGTGCCCCCCGTCCGACCCGATGTTTTGCCCCGGCTGCGCCGTGGCCAGTGACTCCGTTGCTTGCCCCCCTGCTGCAAGGGCGGTCGATTTCCGCGTGGATCGCCGGGGTCGCCGCCCTCCACCTCGCCCTGGCCCAAAACGGCCTCGGCGGCCTCGATTGCCCGATTCACCGGCTCACCGGGGTTGCCTGCCCTGGCTGCGGCCTGACCGCCGCCTGCCTTCACCTGTTTCACGGCGAGTGGTCGGCGGGCTTCGCCTGCCACGCCTTCGCTCCGGTTTTTTTGGCGCTGACCGCAATGATCGCGGCGGGCGCTGTGCTGCCGGCCGCTCCACGCGCCGTGTTGGTCCGTGGCGTCGCCAACGTGGAAGAACGGACCGGCCTGGCCCTCTGGCTGGGCGCCGCCCTGCTACTCTACTGGGCTGCGCGCCTGGCGAAACCGTAACCGCGGCCACCCCTGCATTTCCCTACCCCACGCTCCACCCCCAAGGAAAAAAAGCCCCCACCCCATGCAATGTAAGAACCACCCCGCGGTCGTCGCTGCCGATCGCTGTGCCGGATGCGCCGAATCCTTTTGTGCCGATTGTCTCGTGGAAATCCAAGGCCAGAAATATTGCTCCGCGTGCAAAGTCATGACGGTGAAAAACCAGCCCGTCATGGCGGAGGGCGCCACGATTCCTTGCAAGGAGGCCGGTGAAGCCCTCACCTACGCCATTGTGAGCATCTTCTGCTTCGGGATCATTCTCGCGCCCATTGCGCTCGTGAAGGCGAGCAAGGCCCAGAAAATGATCGACCTCAACCCCCGCTTGACCGGCTCCGGCAAGATCACCGCCGCTCGGATCATCGCCATCGTTGCCCTGATCCTCTGGGTCCTCAGCATCATCGTGCGGGTCGGCGCAATCGCGAGAGGCCGATGAACCATCTATGCCCCGATTGCTTGGGAGCGCTGACCATGGGGGCAGACGGGAAGGCCCGCTGCACGATCCATGGCGGGGCCTATCAGGTCCTGTTTCAACGCACTCCGGAGGCTCCTCCCGCCCTGGCGGCCGCTTCCGACGCGGCCGGTGCCGCCGCGGACCCGGCGGCCAATCCGCCGCCAGCCGCCCCACCCCTGTCTGCCGGGCTGCGCTGCGTCCAACATCCTCATCTCCCCGCGATCCGGCAATGCCAGTCCTGCGGGGCCTATGTCTGCAGTACCTGCGATTTCGCGTTCCCCGGCGACCTCCATTTGTGCCCGACCTGCGCCACCAAGCCCCAGACCGAGTTGAGCGGAAAACGCCGGACGATGCGCGCCTGGTCGTTCGGCCTCGCGGTTGGGGCCACGGTGGGCATGGTGCTAGTATTCGCCGGCGTGTTCCAAGGCAAGGCGAGGAGCGCAGCGGAAGTCGAGGCCTTGGGCGGATTGCTCATGCTGATGATCCTGGTACCCGCGATCGTCGGGATTTCGCTGGGCTTGGGCGCCACCGACCGCCGGCTGGCCAATCCCCTGTCGCTCCGGGTTGCGGTGATCTGGAACGGGCTGTTGATCGGTGCGTTCCTTCTGCTCTGCATCGTCGGGCAGCTGCGAAAATAAGACGACCCCATGGGCTTGACCATCACTCACAGCAACCTGCTGACCCGGCGCTACCTGAAAATCCGGAAGGACGGCGTGAAGTTCTACGGCGGTTCCTTTTTCGGCGGCCGCCGTTTCCGCTTCGAAGAGATCGACTGCGTCCTCCTCTCCGCCACTCACGAGCTTTCGTTTCAGGTCGGCCAGGAGGTCTTCACGATTGCCACCCGGCCAGACAAGCCCAAACACCAGCAAACCGTCGCCGCGCTGCTCGAAGGCCTTGAACGCAGCCGCTCCCAAAAGGGTGCCAGTTGGAAATACCATTTCGCCCCATGAGCATGATCAAAATGCGCGTTTCCGATATCTCCGGCAGCCGGCTCGACGAGGTCGAAGCACCGGACGACGTCGCCGTCAACCGGCTGCTCGTCGTGCTGATCGAGCGGTTGAATCTCCCGCTCAACAGCCCCGACGGCCAGCTGATGAGCTATAAGCTGCATCACCGCCGCACCGGCTCGCAGCTCCTCGATCAGCAAACCCTCGGTCAGGCCGGTGTGCTCGACGGCGATGAACTGCGCCTCCAGCCCGAAATCACGGCCGGGGCGGAACGCTGAGGATTTTCCTCCGCCTCCTCATGTCGATTGCCGTCGCCGCCAAGGACAGCCGCTTCGCTCGCCTGGAGGCGATCGAGTGGTGGGACCAGGCCTTGCTCGCCCGGGCGCAAATCCTGGTGGTCGGCGCCGGCGCGCTCGGCAACGAGGTGCTCAAAAACCTCGCCCTGCTCGGGGTGGGCCGGATCGCGATCGCCGACATGGACCGGGTGGAGCTGAGCAATCTCAGTCGCTCCGTGCTTTTCCGCGAAAGTGACGAGGGCCTCCCGAAGGCCGAATGCGCCGCCCGGGCCGCCCGCGAAATATTTCCCGGCGCGCAAGTGTACCCGATCACCGGCAATGTCCTGGCCGATCTCGGACTCGGGTGGTTCCGGTGGGCCGACGTCGTCATTGGGGCACTCGACAACCGGGAAGCCCGGGTGTTTGTGAACAGCGCCTGCGCCCGCGTGGGCCGGCCGTGGTTCGACGGCGGCATCGAAGTGTTGCGCGGCATCGTCCGCGGTTTCTCGCCGCCCGTCACCGCCTGCTACGAGTGCACGATGAGCCAGGTCGACTGGGACGTGCTCAACAAGCGCCGTTCGTGTTCGCTGCTGGCCCGGCGGGCGCTGGCGCATCAGGGCACGCCCACGACTCCCACGAGCGCCTCGGTGATCGCCGCAATCCAGGTGCAGGAGGTGGTCAAGCATCTCCATCGGCGGCCGGCGTTGCTCGGCCGCGGCTTCGTTTTCGACGGCGCCGATCATGCCTCGTTCAACGTCAGTTATCCGGTCTCGCCCGACTGTCCCTGGCACGAGACGCCCGCCCCGGTCGTCGGGTGGCCCGAGTTCAGCTCGGCCATGCCTTTGCAGGCGGTGTGGGACGAGGCCGACCGCCGCCTGGGCGGGGTCGACGCCATCGATTTCTCGCGCGAAATTGTCGAAGGCCTCGAATGCCCCGCCTGCGGCCACCGCGCCGACATCTTCCAGGCTGCGGACAAGGTGCCGGCCGACCAGTTGCTCTGCCCCCGTTGCGGGGGGGAATGCGCCGCGACGTTCCTGCATTCGGTCACGGCCGGCAGCCCGCACCTCGAGCGCAGCGCGCAACAACTCGGCCTGCCGCGATGGGATGTCGTCTGGGCGCGCCGGGGCGCCGAGATCATCGGACTGGAAATGAGCGCCGACCGCCTGCCTGCTCCGGAACCCACGATGGCCGCTGCCTCCTGAAACCATGCCCTCTCCCGAAAAACCCGACCCCGCTGACGAAAAAATATCCGTGCGCAGGACGGTGACGGGCAAACCCGTGCGCCGTCTGTTTCCCGGTCCGCGCGGTGCCGAGGCGCCGCTGCGCGTCGCCATCGACCGCCGCGCCAACGCCGACCTAGTCGCCCATGCCAAGGAGTCCCTCGAGGCCGAGGTCTGCGGCGTTCTGGTCGGACAGATCGGCGAAGATGACGAGGGCCTCTTTGTCCACGTGGAGGCACTCATCCGCGGCAACGCCGCCACGCAGGCCGCCACGCATGTGACCTTCACCCAGGCGACGTGGGACGCAATCCACCAGGTCCTCGAGCGCGATCACCCGAAGCAGCGGATTGTCGGGTGGTATCACACCCATCCGGGATTTGGCGTGGAATTCTCCGAGATGGACGTTTTCATCCAGCGGAATTTCTTCGCTGGCCCCACGCAAATCGCCCTGGTGACCGATCCGACCAACGGCGCCGTCGCCATCGCCACTACCACCCCTTCCGGCATTGAGTATCTCCCCCGGTACTGGATCGACGGACGGGAGCAGACCGCGAAGATTCCGGTCCTGGCCGTCACCGCGGGAAATGGCTTGGGCGCGCCGCAGTCCGCGGGCGATCTGGCTTCCGTCGTGAAAGGCCTGGAGGCCCGCATCAGCCAGCTGATCGAGTCTCATGACGACCAGCGCAAGATTTTCCAGCAAACCCTCTTCATGATCGGAATCGTCTTTTGCGTGGCGATCCTCGGGACCGCCGCCTACTTCATCCGCTCCCAATATGTTTCCCGCCTCGAGCCACCGCGGCTCAACAGCTTTGTCCCGATCCCGGTGAAGGTCGGCGACAAGACCGTCATGCTGGGAGTGGGAGTTGTCGAATGGGATGTGCCTCCAGAACTCGATGCCCTCCTGCTCGACTTGGCCAAGCGCAAGCAGGAAGAGCAGGCCAAGGCCGAGGCGGGCGGGCCGCCCGCGGCGGACAAAAAGGCCCCTGAACCCCTCCCGCGCCCGGCTCGAAGCACCCCATGAACGAAACCAACCCAACCGGCATCATTCGGATCACCAAGGCAGAGGCGGAAAGCAGTCATGTCGACGACCTGCTGAAACGCCAGATGAGCATGCGCGGCGAGCCGGGCGTGACCCGCGACCGCCGGCGCAAATGGTACTACCAGAACTGGCTCGTCTTCGCGCTGGTCGGCGCGCTGGGAGCCTTCGCCGCGTGGGCCATGATCGAACCTTTCTTCGACGACGAACTCTACGTCCAGGGGGCCATTACGCACCTCAATCCCGACGACGCGCTGCCGGAACGCGTGGTCGAGGGCGATCAGGCGCTCGTGCTCCGTCGGGGCACCCAGGGTTCGCTGCGCATCAACGGCGAGCGGATTTACCTGCTCGAGGGCCTCAGGGAAATCCTGCCCGGCGGCGGCACCGCCATCCTCGACCCGGCCGAACTCCGCGAAGGCCGGACCGTCGGGCTCTACGTCGAATTCCATCCGGGGGTCGCGGCGGATGTCGCTTTGGCCGCCTTCGTCGTCCTGCATCCCAAGCCGATGTCGCCGGAACGCGCCCAGATGAAGCTGGGGCAGCTGCAAGCCCGCACGAATTCCGCCGCTCTCATGCTGTTTCCCCTCGTGGCCGGGATGATCGGGTTGTTCCTCGGTGCAATTGACGGAGTGGTCTGCCGCCTGCCCCGGCGCGCCCTTCTGTCCGGCGCCGTGGGACTGCTCGTCGGCCTGGTCGGCGGCTTTCTCAGCTACATCTTTGCCAATCTCGCCTACACCCCGCTGCATCAACTCGCCGTGGGGCAGATGCAGGGGGGCGGTCCGCTTGGAGCGTTCGGTTTCGCCGTGCAGATGGTGGGGCGTTCGCTCGCCTGGGGCGTGGCCGGCCTGGCCATGGGTCTGGGTCAGGGCTTCGCGCTCCGCTCGCAACGTCTGCTGATCTACGGCCTGATCGGGGGGGTCATGGGCGGTCTGTTCGGCGGCCTGCTGTTCGATCCGATCGATTTGATCCTGCTCGGGCCGGACAAGCCCAGCGCCCACCTCAGCCGCCTGATCGGCCTCGCCGTGGTCGGCGCGAGCGTCGGCGGCATGATCGGCCTCGTCGAACTTCTGGCCCGCGACGCCTGGTTGCGCATGACCCAGGGCCCGCTCACGGGCAAGGAATTCCTGCTCTTCAAGGATGTGATGAGCATCGGGGCGTCGCCCCGCTCGGACGTCTATTTGTTCAACGACCCGCAGGTGGCTAAGCTGCATGCCTCGATCCGCACGGTCGGCGACGAATGCGAAATCGAAGCCCGCGAAAGCACCGCCCCCGTCCTGCTCAACAACCGGGCGGTCCAGCGCGCGCGACTGCGCCACGGCGACAACATCACGATCGGGCGCACCTCGTTCATCTTCCAGCGCCGCAAAGGCTGAGGACCCATGGCCGAAACCCCCACGCTGGCGTGCCCCTATTGCCTGAGCTCCATCGGCGACCAGGAGCGGACCGTCTCCTGTTCTTCCTGCCGGGCGGTCTACCACGAGGAATGTTGGGTGGAAAACGGCGGCTGCGCCGTCTACGGTTGCAAGGAGGTGCCGGTGGTCGAGGCCCGGCGCGCGGTCGAGATCCCGGTTTCATACTGGGGCCGGGAAAACAAACCCTGCCCCGCCTGCCACCAGGAGATCCTCGCCGCGGCCCTGCGGTGCCGGCATTGCGGCGCGACTTTTGCCTCGGCCCGACCCGAGGATGCGGCGGAATTCCAGGCGCGCGCCGCGATCGGCGCCTCCCTCCCCGAGACGCGGCGGACTGCGACGTGGATCTTTGTGCTGAGCGTGGTGCCGTTCCTCGCGCCGGTCGGCGCGGTCTGGGGCCTGATCTGGCACCGCGCCAACCGCGACTCGGTCCGGGCGTTGCCGGCCCTCTACGGCGCTCTCGGCCGAATCGGGTTGATCGTTTCCATCGCCCTGACCGTGGCCATTGTCGTTCTGACCGGTCTCTACATCGGCGTGCGCGGTCATTGACCATCCCATGCAAGCCCGACTCCGCCGTCTCCACTCCGACCACGCCCAGGTCCTTGCCCATTTCGCGAACCATCCGCGCATCAGGCTCCTCGCCGCCGACGGAGTCCCGCCGGACAAATATACGTTTGAATTCCTCGTGAGCGGGCTCGTGCCGGCCGGCGAAGACACCTCCGGACCCTCTTCCGTGCACCGGGCGGAGTTTTTCCTGCCGCTGGACTACCCGCGAAGACCGCCGTTCTGCAGGATGGTCACGCCGGTGTTTCATCCCAACATCGACCCCCAGAAGATCTGCATCGGCGATCACTGGAGTGCCGGGCAGTCATTGGTCCAGATGGTGGTTCGCGTGGCGGAAATGCTGTGCTACCAGAGCTACAATTTGAAAAGCCCCCTCAATGCGAAGGCCGCGGCCTGGGCGGAACAAAACCTGACGGCGCTGCCGCTCGAGAAAGCCGACCTCTCGGCCGGCTTGTAGTCCGCGCTGCCGCGGAGCCGTGCGGGCGAGGGCCTATTCGCCTTTCGAGCCACCCACTTGATCCGCCTCGCCAGGACGCCGGCATTAATTGTCACCAGCCGCCGGCTGCGGCCGGGACGTGCCCGGTCCATCTGATATCAGCTGCAAGATTCCCGTTACACCCGGGCGCTGATCCAATTGATCTGTTCGGCCCGGCCGGCGGAATTGAACGTGACGACCGCACCCGAGAGCCGGTTGTCGCCCGCGGCGACCTCAAACCGACGCGGCATGCCGTCGACAAACCGGCCGATGACCGGCTCGATCTCCCGGCCGAGCACGGACTCGTGCGGCCCGGTCATGCCTACATCGCACATGAAGGCGGTCTGCCGTCGGAGGAGCGAGGCATCCGCCGTGGCCACGTGCGTGTGCGTGCCGAGCACGGCCGTGGCGCGGCCGTCAAGATGCCAGCCGAGCGCCTGCTTCTCCGAGGTGGCCTCAGCGTGGACCTCGACCAGCGCCCCGTGCACCGCGCCCTCGTGTTTCTTCAGCAACGCATCGGCGCAGGCGAACGGACAGTCCGCCTTGGGTCCCATGAAATTTCGCCCGAGCACGGTGAACACGAGCAGCCGGAAACCGTTTTTTTCCAACACCAGATGGTCGCGGCCGGGACAGGCGGCGGACAGGTTGGCCGGACGGCAGACGCGGTCCTGCGCCGCGATTTCCGTCTCAAACAGCTTCTGGTCCCACACGTGGTCGCCGAGCGTGATCGCATCGACGCCCGATTCGAGGAGCGTTTTGCAGATGGCACCCGTGATGCCGGCCCCCGCGGCGGAATTCTCGCCGTTGGCGACGACGAAATCCAGACCGTGTTCCGCCCGCAATTTCGGCACCAGCGCGCCGACAATCTCCCGTCCGGGCTTGCCGACGATGTCGCCGATGAAAAGCAGCTTCATGCCGTCACCGCGGAATGTAACTCGCGTTCCAGGCGTTGCCGAGCGAGCTCGGACTCAGGCGGGTGGATTTGCCGGATTCGGTGTCGACGATGTAGAGCGCACGAGAGGTCGCCGTGCGAAAAGTGCAGACGACGTGCCGGCCGTCGGCCAGCCAGACGGGCTCGATGGCATCCATCGGCGCCTTGGAGGCGATTTTGGCCGCCCCGCCCCCGAAATCGTAGACTGCGATCTGGTAACCGCGGCCCACGCCGGCCGTGAACACGATCTTCGTCGGGTCGGCCACGCTCCAATCGGGCTCGGCGCAGTAGCGGGAAACATTGGTGTTGAGGCGCGTCATCCCTCCCCCGGCCACGGACATCACGAAAAGTTGCGGACCGCCGGCGGCATCGGAGGTGAAGACGAGACGCGAGCCGTCGGGCGACCAGGCGGGAGAGGCCTCGATCGACTGGTTGTTGGTCAGGCGTCGGATCTGCCGGCCCTGGGCATTGGCGACATAAATCTCCGGATTGCCCTCACCCGAGAGGATCATCGCGACCCGCGAGCCTTCGGGGCTGAAATGTGCGCCGCTGTTGGTGCCCTTGAAACTGGCAAAAATACTCATCTGGCGGGAGTGCAGGTCGAGCACATAGATGTCGGGAAACCCGCTGCGGTAGCTCGTGAAAAGGATCTTCGAGCCGTCCGGCGCCCAGCGCGGCCCGACGATCTGCTGGCCCTGCACGGGATAGGTCTGCATCTCGCCGAAAAAGAGGTCGCTGGTCAGGATCTTCTGCCCGCCGTAGTGATCCGAGACGAAGGCCAGCCGGCCGGAGAAAAAGCCGTGCAGCCCGCTCGTGGCCTTGACGGCGACGTCGGCGGCGCGGAGGAGGGCGTTCCGCAGACTCGTGCCCGCGACGGTTTCGCTCGCCACGGGCGTGCCGGCGCTGCCCTTGGTGATGGTAACCGTCACCTGGCTCGGTCCGGCCGGGGCGAAGCTGATCGTGTAGGCCCCGTTGGCGACGAGCCGGTAGCGCCCGTGGACATTGAAGGCCGCCAAGGCGAGGCTGTGCAGTTCCGGCGAGGAGGAGACAACCGTGATCGGGATCGTCTGCGTGTCGCCCTGGACGAGGACTTCACCGATGTATTGGTCGGCCAAGGCCGTGCTCGCAAGCAGGAGACCGAGAAAAAAACGAAAGACAGTTTGCATGAAGTTGGAGGATCAAATAAGGAAGGACCGAATTGGCGGGATTTTGTTTACGCGCGCAGGCTCTTCACAAGGTCAATCCGCCGAATTTTCCAAGCTCATTTCGCAAATCTCTCCGTGACCGCCGAATCCATCAAGGAAGCACTTAAACAGGTGAAGTACCCCGGTTTCAGCCGGGACATCGTCTCGTTCGGGCTGGTGCGCGCCGCGGCGTTCGCCGACGGCACCGCCAAGGTCTCGCTCACGCTGACGACCTCCGACCCGAAGCTGCCGACGCTGCTGAAAAACGACGTCGAGAAATGCCTGCTGGCCCAGCCCGGGGTGAAGGAAGTCATCGTTGAGCTCGCGGTCTCCGCCGCCAAAGCCCCGCCGAAGCCCGGCGCCGCTGCGACCGGCGGCGGCGCAACGCCCGCCGGGCTCAAGCACTCGGTGGCCATTGCCTCGGGCAAGGGCGGCGTCGGCAAATCGACCTTTGCCGTCAACCTCGCCTGCGCCCTGGCGCAGATCCTCGAAGCGCGCGGGCGCCCGGGTCGCGTGGGGCTGATGGATTGCGACATCTACGGGCCGTCGGTGCCGTTGATGATGGGCATTTCCGGCCGGCCGGAAATCGAAGGCGAGTCGCTCATTCCGCTGCAACGGCACGGGGTCAAGGTCATGTCGATGGGATTTCTGGTCGACGACAACACCCCGGTGGTCTGGCGCGGGCCGATGGTGATGAAGACCATCCAGCAATTCGTGCAAAACGTGAAATGGGGCGAACTCGACGTCCTGCTGGTCGATCTGCCGCCCGGCACGGGGGACGCCCAGCTTTCGCTCGTGCAGACCCTGCCGCTGGACGGCGCCGTGATTGTCACAACCCCGCAGGCTGCCGCCACGAAC
>Ga0265331_10002810_pt1:0-2500 | contig 11543 bp, 8 predicted proteins | sample 41923metaG_FD_202088 | JGI IMG/M metagenome (GOLD analysis project Ga0265331, IMG submission 202088) | Rhizosphere microbial communities from Carex aquatilis grown in University of Washington, Seatle, WA, United States - 4-19-23 metaG | ecosystem: Host-associated > Plants > Roots >...
TCATGGCTAGTGGCAAATGCATAGGCCAAATCTTATATCTCCCGACGAGGCCCGGCCGCTACGCTAGCCAGTCGATCAGCGATGATCGCCCGTCGTAGATCCGTTCATCCTCTATCGGACGGCCGACGGCGATTTGGCGGGAGCTGATCCTGCTCTCCAGTTATGGCTGTTCGCAAATTCAATGTATAGGCTTAATCGGATCCTCGAAGAATTGCCTCTCCCGTCGAGCTCGGCCGATATGCTAGCCAGTCGACCGGCGATCATCGCTCGCCGTAGATCCGGCCGTCCTCTACATTTTTTGCCGACGGCGATTGGGCCGGCGCTGATCCCGTTTTGAGATATGGCGGTTCGCAAATTCAATGTATAGGCTAAATGGGGTCCTCGAAGAATTGCCTCTCCCGTCGAGGTCGGCCGTAATGCTAGCCCGTCGACCGGCGATGATCGCCCAACGTAGATCCGGCCGTCCTCCACATTTTTTGCCGACGGCGATTGGGCCGGCGCTGATCCCGTTTCGAGATATTCCGGTTCGCAAAGTCAATGTGTAGGCTTAATCGGAGCCTCGAAGAATTGCCTCTCCCGTCGATGTCGGCCGCTATGCTAGCCGGTCGACCGGCGATGATCGCCCGCCGTAGATCCGGCCGTCCTCTACATTTTTTGCCGACGGCGATCGGGCCGGCGCTGATCCCGTTTCGAGATATGGCGGTTCGCAAATATATGGCTAGACGCAAATGCATGTATAGGCTAAATTGAATCTCCCGTCTAGCGCAGTCGCTACGCTAGCCAGCCGAACAGCGACGATCGCCCGTCGTAGATCCGACCATCCTCTACCAGATGGCCGACGGCGATTTGGCCGTAGCTGATCCCGCTTCCAATTGTGGCGGTTCGCAAGTTTGGCTATTCGCAAATTCAATGTATAGGCTTAATCGGATCGTCGAAGAATTGCATCTCCCGTCGAGGTCGGCCGTTATGCTAGCCCGCCCACCGGCGATCATCGCCCGCCGTAGATCCGGCCGTCCTCTACATTTTTTGCCGACGGCGATCGGGCCGGCGCTGATCCCGTTTCGAGATATGGCGGTTCGCAAATATATGGCTAGACGCAAATGCATGTATAGGCTAAATTGAATCTCCCGTCTAGCGCAGTCGCTACGCTAGCCAGCCGAACAGCGACGATCGCCCGTCGTAGATCCGACCATCCTCTACCAGATGGCCGACGGCGATTTGGCCGTAGCTGATCCCGCTTCCAATTGTGGCGGTTCGCAAGTTTGGCTATTCGCAAATTCAATGTATAGGCTTAATCGGATCGTCGAAGAATTGCATCTCCCGTCGAGGTCGGCCGTTATGCTAGCCCGCCCACCGGCGATCATCGCCCGCCGTAGATCCGGCCGTCCTCCACATTTTTTGCCGACGGCGATTGGGCCGGCGCTGATCCCGTTTCGAGATATGGCGGTTCGCAAATATATGGCTAGTCGCAAATTCATGTATAGGCCAAATATGTATCTCCCGTCTAGCTCAGCCGCCATGCTAGCCAGGCGATCAGCGCTGATCGCCGGTCGTAGATCCGACCATCCTCTGCCAGATGGCCGACGGCGATTTGGCCGTAGCTGATCCCGCTTCCAATTATGGCGATTCGCAAGTTTGGCTATTCGCAAATTCAATGTATAGGCTTAATCGGATCGTCGAAGAAGTGCATCTCCCGTCGATGTCGGCCGCTTCGCTAGCCAGTCGACCAGCGATGATCGCCCGTCGTCGTCTATCCGGCCATTTTCCACATTATTGCCGGGAAGGATCGGGCCGGAGCTCATCCCGCTTCCGATTATGGCGGTTCGCAAATTACACTTGCAAGAGAGAATGGCTGTTCGCAAACTCGTGTTATATTTTTTTATGTTGTATTGTATACGGGAAGCTGGATCAGTTCAATGCCTAACCTTACCCACCTCACAGCCCGTCGTCGGACGACATTCGCGCGTCTTCGATCGACCCATCCTTTACTTGATGTGTAGCAGTGGAGCCGCCGTCGTTGATAGCGCTGCTTTGTCACACATCGTTTTGACTACTTGTTCGCAAACTCATGCTATGTTGCACGTACTTTATGTGGCCTATCTGTATGCGTGAAGCTAGATCGGCGGCTCAATGTCTAAACGTACGACGAACCCCACAGCCGGTCGTCCGACGACATTCGCCAGTCTTCGATCGATGCACATGCTCTTCATTGATACGTAGCAGTCGAGTCGTAGATGATCTATGCACACATCGTTTTGACTATTCGCAAACAACACTTGAAATTGCGCTGTTCGCAAACTCAAGCTGTACTATATTGCATGTGGCCCATATGTGTAGGCCAATATATCTGCATATTATCATATATATGTCTGTACATCGTGCATATGCGTGTGTATGTATATAGGCATACCTATAACTACACTATATCTATTCTCTGCTGATGTATGCAACTTACGGCTTCACCTTGCGCACATACGTATACTAGGTGTTTTTAATTCGC
>Ga0265331_10002811_pt1 | contig 11539 bp, 9 predicted proteins | sample 41923metaG_FD_202088 | JGI IMG/M metagenome (GOLD analysis project Ga0265331, IMG submission 202088) | Rhizosphere microbial communities from Carex aquatilis grown in University of Washington, Seatle, WA, United States - 4-19-23 metaG | ecosystem: Host-associated > Plants > Roots > Rhizosphere >...
AGCGCCACCGTCGTGAGGCTCCTGACGAGATTCACGTCCCCTCCCCTAGCCCCGCGGCCTGGCCGTGCCCAGCGACTGCAGGTAGTCGATCAGCGCATCGAGCTCGGTCTTGCCAGCCACCGCCGCCGGTGCCGCCGCGATCTGCGCGTCGGTATAGGGCGTGCCCAGCATCCGCAGCACGCGCATCTTCTTGGCGACCAGCGCGCCGTCGACGGTGCTGTTCGCGAGCCACGGATAGCCTGGCATGTTCGACTCCGGAACCACGTCGCGTGGATTGTTCAGGTGCACGCGATGCCAGTCGTCGCTGTAGCGCATGCCGACGCGCGCCAGATCCGGCCCGGTCCGCTTGGACCCGAACTGGAACGGATGGTCGTACTGCGACTCCGCGGCGACGGAATACGGTCCGTAGCGCTCGGTCTCGCTGCGGAACGGGCGAATCTGCTGCGAATGGCAGTTGTAGCAGCCTTCGCGCTCGTAGATGTCGAAGCCGGCGAGCTGCAGCGGATCGCGCGGATGGACCTCGACGTCGCCCTGCTTCGCATAGGCGCCGGCTGCCAGCGGGACGATCTCCACCAGTCCGCCGACGCTGATCACCGCGACGATCAGCACGGTGAGCAGGCTGACGTTCTTCTCAACGGTCTCGTGACTCATGCTACCGCCCCGGCGGGCAGTGCCGCGCGCACCGGGACCGGCACCGGCTTCTCGTTGCGGATCGTCATCCAGACGTTGTAGGCCATCAGGAACATCCCCGACAGGAACAGCAGGCCGCCAATCAGTCGTACCAGATAGAACGGGTAGGTCGCCTTGAGGCTCTCGACGAAGCTATAGGTCAGCGTGCCGTCGGCATTGAACGCACGCCACATCAGTCCCTGCATGACCCCTGCGCTCCACATCGCCGCGATGTAGACCACGACACCAATGGTCGAGATCCAGAAGTGCACGTCGATCAGCTTGACGCTGTACATCTGCTCGCGATTGAACAGCCGCGGAATCAGGTGGTACATCGATCCGATCGTCATCATCGCGACCCAGCCGAGCGCACCGGAATGCACGTGCCCGATCGTCCAGTCGGTGTAGTGCGAGAGCGCGTTGACGGTCCGGATCGCCATCATCGGGCCTTCGAACGTCGACATGCCGTAGAAGGAAAGCGCGGTGATCATGAACTTCAGGATCGGATCGGTCCGCAGTTTGTACCACGCTCCCGAGAGCGTCATGATGCCGTTGATCATGCCTCCCCAGGACGGCGCCAGCAGCAGCACCGAAAACACCATGCCGAGCGACTGCACCCAGTCCGGCAGCGAGGTGTAATGCAGATGATGCGGTCCGGCCCACATGTATACCGAGATCAGCGCCCAGAAGTGCACCACTGAGAGTCGGTACGAATAGATCGGACGCTGCGCCTGCTTGGGCACGAAGTAATACATCATTCCGAGGAAGCCCGCGGTCAGGAAGAACCCCACGGCGTTGTGGCCATACCACCACTCCATCATCGCGTCGACCACACCGGCGTAGATCACGTACGACTTGGTGAAGGTCACCGGTATCGCAAGGTTGTTGAAGATGTGCAGCACGGCCACCGTCACGATGAACGCCGCATAGAACCAGTTCGCGACATAGATGTGCTTGACGCGCCGGATCGCGAGCGTGCCGAAGAACACCACCGCAAAAGCCACCCACACGGCCGTGATCAGCAGGTCGATGGGCCACTCGAGTTCCGCGTATTCCTTGCCCTGCGTGATACCGAGCGGCAGGCTGATCGCTGCCGCGAGGATCACGACCTGCCAGCCCCAGAAGGTGAAGGCAGCCAGGCGGTCGCCGAACAGGCGCACGTGGCAAGTGCGCTGCACCACGTAGTACGCCGTCGCGAACAATGCGCTGCCGCCGAACGCGAAGATCACCGCGTTGGTGTGCAGCGGACGCAGCCGGCTGTAGGTCAGCCACGGCACGTCGAAGTTCAGTTGCGGCCAGTACAGCTCGGCCGCGATCCAGGCCCCGACGAGCATCCCGACGATGCCCCAGACGACCGTCATGATCGCGAACTGCCGTACCACCTTGTCGTTGTAGGTTTCGTTCATGGGTTGCCTCATCCGTGCACGCGGCGCATGGTACAAAAGACCTGAGACCGCGCCCCTACGTAGTTGCCGCAGAGTGCACACACATCGCCGCTGCAATGGTATGTAATGCGACCTGTTTCAAGGATCGAAAGATGAATCCTGCATCGCCCGAGCCAACCCCGCCGCAGCCGATCGCATTGCCGCCTCCACGCGTGGAGCGCGATCGCACCGTCTTCATGGCGCTCTCGCAGCGCCGGACCACGCGGCGCATCAGCGCCGCGCCGCTGCCGCTGCAGGTGCTGTCGAACCTGCTCTGGTCGGCGTGGGGCATCAATCGGCCGGTCGGGGCCGGGAGTGTGCCCGGAAGGACCGCGGCGTCGGCCAGCAATTCGCAGGAAATCGATCTCTATGTCGCACTGCCGGACTGGGCCTGGCTCTATGAGGCCACGCGGCATGTGCTGCTCCCAGTGGTCGCGGGCGACCTGCGCGCCGGCGCGCTGACGCCCGGGCAGCGGGGTGTCGAGGCTTCGGCCCCCGTGCAGCTGATCTTCGTAGCGGACTTGGACCGGCTCACCTATTCCCGCGGCTATCAGGAGCCGGGACTGCAGGATCCCGATGTGCAGTTGTCCTATGCCTATGTCGCGACCGGACTGATCGCCGGCAATGTCCACCTGTTCGCGGCCGCGCAGGAACTCGCCGCCTGGTTCCACAACTGCGACAAGCCTGGGCTCGCGCACCGGCTGCGGCTGGGGCCGACACAGCGCGTGCTGTTTGCCCAATCCGTCGGGTATCCCGCGCCGGAGCCTTGAACCGGCGCATTTGCGTTTAATATATGCGGCTACTGGGAAGAGGACTCCGCATGCTCAAGCGCATCTACCTGCTCAACGGACCGAACCTTAACCTGCTCGGAGAGCGCGAACCGGAGGTCTACGGCTATCAGACGCTCGCGGATGTCGAAGCGCTGTGCCGGGAAACTGCCACGCGCCATGGCTTCGAACTCGTCGCCCGTCAGACCAATGCCGAGCACGAGATGATCGGCTGGCTGCAGGAGGCCCGCCGCGCGGCGGGCATCGTGATCAACCCGGCGGCATTCTGTTACCACTCGGTGCCGATTCTCGACGCGCTGCGGGTCTGCGTATGCCCGGTGATCGAGGTGCACATCAGCAACATCTATCGTCGCGAACCCGAGTGGCGGTCGAAATCTCTGCTCGCGACCGCCGCGACAGGCGTGATCACCGGCCTCGGCGTCGATGGCTACCGGCTCGCGATCGAACATCTTGCCGCGCGCCTGGCGAAGCAGTAGCTGGGTCCTAGCTGTGGATGTAGCGCTCGAGCTCCTCGATGGTCTGCTGCTGCTCCACGAGCGCGGCGCGCAGCAGGTCACCGATGGAAAGAATTCCGATCACCTGGCCGCCCTCGAGGACCGGTAGGTGCCGGACCCGGTAGTTCGTCACCAGCTCCATGCAATCACGCGTCGTCTGGTCGGGGCGCACAGTCAGCACCGGCGCGCTCATGATCTGCGAGACCGGCGTATCGCTCGAGGAGCGTCCACACAGGATCACCTTGCGGGCGTAATCACGCTCGGAAACGATCCCGACCAGCCGCTGGTTTTCGATCACCAGCAGCGCCCCGATACCGTGTTCGGCGAGCATCGCGATCGCCGCGAGCACCGGCGCGTCGGGTTCGATGCTGTGTACCGCCGGACTCTTGTGCGCCAGCAGCTGGGCTACGGTTGCCATCTTCGACCCCCTTGCCTGCGGTGCTGTGGATGGCGCCGCTGGCCGCCGATCATACGCCCTCTGTAGCAGCCCGCGGCACAGCAGGTCGCGGCCGTTACGCGGCACTGCGTCATTGTCAACTGAATCCCGCACGCTGCGTTGCCCACCCGATGACCACGAGAACTCCGCATGACGGCTGATGCCGCCACACTCGCCGCGATCGCCACCAATCGATTCGGCTTCGGCGCGCGTCCGGGCGAGCTGCTGGCGGCCCGCAGCGACCCGCGCGGCTGGATTCTCCAGACTCTGCGCCACCCGTATCGCCCACCCGATGAACTGGCGGGTCTGGCATCCGGCCAGGAGCTGCTGGCAGCGTTCCTGGCGGTGCGCGCCGAGCGCGCGGCCGAACGCCGCGCGGGCGGCCGAGCCGGTGCCGGCACTACCGCGGCGCCGGCCGGTCTCGACACGGTGCGCGAGCGGCTGCTGCCGCACTACGTTGCGCAGGCCGCGGCGCGCTGCCGGGTTGCTATTGCCAGCGACACGTCGTTCCGCGAGCGACTGGTGCACTTCTGGTCGAACCACTTTGCCGTCTCGATCGATAAGCCGATCTGCCTTGGGTTGGCCGGTGCGCTCGAGAACGAGGCGATACGGCCCTACATCGACGGGCGCTTCGAGGACCTGCTGTACGCGGTCGAGACGCATCCGGCCATGATCACCTACCTGGACAACCAGCGCTCGATGGGTCCGCACTCGGATCTCGGTCAGCGCGTCGCGCGGCGTGCGCCTGAAACGGCCCAGGGCCGGACCGGGCTGAACGAGAACCTCGCGCGCGAGATCCTCGAGCTCCATACGCTTGGGGTGGATGGCGGCTACGGCCAGGCGGATGTCACGAGCTTCGCTGCCGTGATCACCGGCTGGTCGATCGGCGGCGGCGAGGGAAGATTCGCGGCCGGTGAGCCTGGTGCCTTCGTATTCCGCGACGCCCTGCACGAACCGGGGGCGCGTGTGGTACTGGGCCGGCGCTACGCGGAAGGCGGGATGGCACAGGGCCGCGCGGTGCTGCGCGACCTCGCGGCACATCCCTCCACGGCACGGCACCTGGCGAAGAAGCTCGCGCGCCATTTCGTCGCGGATGATCCGCCCGCGGAGCTCATCGAGCGTTTGACCCGGGCCTATATGGTCCACGATGGACACCTGCCGGCGGTGTACGAAGCGCTGGTGCGCGCAGATCTCGCGTGGCGCAGCGAGGCGTACAAGTACAAGCAGCCCTGCGAATTCATCTACTCGACGCTGCGCGCGCTGGACGTCGCACCGCGCGAGCCCCGGCCGCTGCTGGGTTCGTTCGAAGCGCTCGGCCAGCGCCACTGGAGCCCTGGCTCGCCCGCGGGATGGCCCGACTCCGCAGCCGACTGGGACGGCGCCGACGCGCTGATGCAGCGCATCCAGTGGAGCGTCGCGCTGGGCGAGCGCGTCGGGGACGCACATCCGGCACTGGATACCGCGGAGGCAGCGCTGGGTCCGCTCGCGACCGCGCATACTCGCACGGCGCTCGAGCGCGCGGCATCGGGTTCACAGGCGATTGCGCTGCTGCTGATGAGCCCGGAATTCCAGAGGAGATGAGCCATGCGTACGCGTCGTGACTTTCTCGCTGCGGGCGCGCAGCTCAGCCTCGGCGCGCTGCTGGTCCAGGCCTTGCCGGGGGTGAGCTTTGCCGCACTGCCGGGTGCCGGGCCGTTCGTGGTCGTGATCCTGCGCGGTGCGCTCGATGGCCTTTCCGCGGTGCCCCCATTCGGCGACCCGGACTATCGCAATGCGCGCGGACCGATCGCAATCGCGCGGCCAGGGGAGCCCAATGGCGCGCTCGACCTTGACGGTTTCTTCGGGCTGCATCCGTCGATGCCTCTGCTGCACGGGCGCTACCAGGCGGGCGAACTGCTGGTCGTGCACGCTACGGCGTCCGCCTACCGGGAACGCTCGCACTTCGACGGCCAGAATGTGCTCGAGAACGGTGGTGAGCATCCGTCGGGCAGCGCGAGCGGCTGGCTCAACCGCGCACTCGGCGCGCTGCCGGGCCGCGGCATCGACGGGCTGGCGCTCGGCCAGAACGTACCATTGATATTGCGCGGACCCGTGCCGGTCGGGTCCTGGGCCCCATCGGCGCTGCCTGAGGTCGAGCCGGAATTGATTGCCCGATTGCGTGATCTGTACAGCGATGACCCGACGCTCTCGGCCCGGCTCGACGCGGCAACGCGCATGGACGCGCTCGCCGGCGAAGAAAGCGCATCGGGCGCGATGGGGGGAGCCATGACGGGAACCGCGACGCGAGCGCCCGGAAGCGGCGGCATCGGGCGGCTCAAGACCATCGCCGAAACGGCCGGACGCATGATCGCCGCGCCGGGCGGGCCACGTATCGCAGTACTCGACGCCCAGGGCTGGGATACGCACGCCGGGGAAGGCGGGGCCGCCGGTCAGCTGGCGGGGCGCCTCGGTGGCCTCGACCAGGTGCTCGATGCGTTGCGCAGCGGCCTCGGCACGGAATGGCAGCGTACCGCGGTGCTGGTCTGCACTGAGTTCGGACGCACCGTGCAGGTCAATGGCACCGGTGGAACCGACCATGGCACCGGCTCCGCGGCCTTCCTGCTTGGAGGGGCGGTGCGCGGCGGACGCGTGCTCGCCGACTGGCCCGGACTGGGCGAGCGTCACCGCTATCAAGGGCGCGATCTGATGCCGACTGCCGATCTACGCGCGTTCGCAAAAGGAATTCTGCGTGATCATGTCGGCGTCCCGGAGGCGAGGCTGGCCGACGTGTTCCCGGACAGCGCGCAGGTATCGGTGGCGCGCGACCTCCTGCGCGGCTGATTCTCAGGCCTCGCGCGGCAGGGCCCGCGATCCGTCCGTGCCCGGAGCCTCGGCGGCGAGCGCTGCGCGCTGCGCATCGCCGCCAAAGTGCGTGCGCAGCCGGTCCAGATACACATAGATGACCGGCGTCGTGAACAGTGTCAGCGCCTGTGAGACCACGAGACCGCCGACGATCGCTATTCCGAGCGGCTGACGGAACTCCGATCCGGTCCCGAGGCTGAATACCATCGGCAAGCCGCCGAGGAACGCACAAGCCGTGGTCATCAGGATCGGACGCAGGCGCTGATGCGAGGCCTCCACCACCGCGCGCTCGGGCGAGAGCCCCTGCTCACGCTCCAACCGCAGCGCGACATCCACGATCATGATGCCGTTCTTCTTGACGATGCCGATCAGCAGGATCAGGGCGATGATGCCGATCACGTTCAGGTTCTGGCCGGCGATCAGCAGCGCCAGCAGCGCGCCCAGTCCCGCGGACGGCAGTGTCGAGAGGATCGTGAGCGGGTGGATATAGCTCTCGTACAGCACGCCGAGCACCACATAAACCGATACCAGCGCCGCAAGGATGAGCACCGGCTCGTCGGCCAGCGACTGCTCGAAGGCCTGGGCAGTGCCCTGGAACGCGCCGTACAGCGTGGCCGGTGCCCCAAGCTTCTCGCGCATCTGCTCGATCGCACGCGTGACCTCGCCGAGCGCCGCCCCGGGGCTGAGATTGAACGACAGCGTCACGGCCGGCAGCTGTCCCTGGTGGCTGATCGCGAGGCTTCCCTGCGCATTCGCATCGACCTTCACGAAGGTCGAGAGCGGTACGCGCTTGTGCGTGAGCGGAGACTGCAGGAACACGGAATCGAACAGTTCGGGCGTGGCCTGCAGGTCCGGCGGCGCCTCGACCACGACGTGGTAGGCATTGAGCTGCGTGAAGTACTGCGCCACCTGGTGCTGGCCGATCTGGTCGTAGATCGCCGCATCGATGTCGCCCGGCGAAATGCCGAAGCGCCCGGCCGCGTCGCGATCGATGGTGAGATTCACGGCCGCGCCCTGCGACTGCTGGTCGGTGCTGACATCCTGCAGCTGCGGCAGGCTGGCCATCGCCTCCATCATCCGCGGCGCCCAGGTATTGAGCTCCTCGAGATTCGCATCCGACAGCGTGTACTGGTATTGCGCCTTGGCCTGGCGGGCCCCGATGTTGATGTCCTGAGTGGCCTGCATCACGGTGTCCGCGCCGACTACGGCCGCCAGCCGCGGACGCAGGCGGTCGATGATCTGGTTCGCGCTGGCCTTGCGCCCACCGTCGCGCGAGCTCAGCGCGACACTGAAATTGGCCTGATTCACGCTCGAGCTGCCCATGTAGAAATGCACCTCGGCGACATCCGGGTCCGCGCTGATGATGCGCCCGACCTGCTCGACCTTGGCACCGGTCTTCTCGAAGGACGCATCCTGCGAGGTGGTAGTGACCCCGCTCAGGAACGCCGTGTCCTGCTGCGGGAAGAAGCTGGTTGGCACGATGACGTACAGCAGGATCGTGAGTGCCGCGGTGCCAAGGAACACCGCCAGAGTCAGGCGCATATGGCGCATCACGCGATCGAGCGCGCGCGCATAGCCGGCCTCGAGGGCCTTGAAGCCGGCTTCGAGCCCGCGCATCAGCCGCCCCGTGGCCGGCTGTGGCGCCTTCAGGAACTGCCCACACAGCATTGGCGTCAGGGTCAGCGAGAGAATCAGCGACATCACGACCGCCGCGGCGAGCGTGATCGCGAATTCGCGCATGAAGCGGCCGACCACGCCTCCCATGAACATCACCGGGGTGAACACGGCTATCAGCGAGATCGAGATCGACAGGATCGTGAAGCTCACATCGCCGGCGCCGTTGAGCGCCGCCTGGATCGGATTCTGGCCGTGCTCGATGCGTCGCCAGATCACATCCAGCATCACGATCGCATCATCGACAACGAAGCCGGCCGCGATCGCGAGGGCCATCAGCGACAGGTTGTCGAGGCTGAAGCCGAGCGGCAGCACGAGCCCCGCCGCGCTCAGCAGGGACAACGGCAGCACGGCGCTCGGAATCAGCGTCGCGCGAGCATTGCGCAGGAACAGAAATATCACCAGTACGACCAGCAGCACCGTGATCATCAGCGATATCTCGACATCCCGGACCGATGCGCGGATCGTCTGCGTACGGTCAGCCACGATATGCACCGTGATCGCGGGAGGCATGCTTTGCTGGAGCAATGGCAGCTGCGCCTTTATCCGCTCGACGGTCTCGATCACGTTCGCACCCGGCTGCTTGAACATGAGCATGATGATGGCGCGGCCGGCGCGCAGCCCCGGATCGGGACTGGCGCCTCCGGGGAACGTCCACGCGCCGGTCTGGTTGTTCTCGACGTCCTGGATCGCACGACCGAGATCGCTCACCCGCACCGGTGCACCGTTGTGGTAGCCGACGATCATCTGGTTCCACAGCCCCACATCGAACACCTGGTCATTGGCGTAGACAGTCATGCTGCGCTGCGCGCTGATCAGCGTGCCCTTGGGCAGGTTCACGGTATTGGACGCGATCTGCGCGCGCACCGCGTCGAGCTGCAGCCCGAGCTGTGCCGCGCGGCGCGGATCGATCTGGACGCGGACCGCGGGCTTCTGGGCGCCGCCGATGTAGACCTGGCCCACGCCCTGGATGCGCGAGAGCTGCTCGGCGAGCAGGCTGTCAGCGTAGTCGCTGATCTGGCTCAGCGGCAGCGTATCGGAGGTCAGCACCACGATCATGATCGGCGCGTCCGCCGGATTGACCTTGTAGATCGTAGGCGGCGCCGGCAGATTGGTCGGCAGCTGTCCGCCAGCGGCGTTGATGGCCGCCTGCACGTCCTGTGCGGCGCCATCAATGTCCCGCGACAGGTCGAACTGGAGCAGCACCGAGCTCTGCCCGAGCGAACTGGTCGAGGTCATCTGCTCAATACCGGCGATCAGCGAGAAATGGCGCTCGAGTGGTGTCGCGACATTTGAGGCCATGGTCTCGGGGCTCGCGCCGGGCAGCGAGGCCGAGACCTGCAGCGTCGGAAAATCCACCTGCGGCAGCGCGGCGACCGGCAGGCGCCGGAATGCGACGGCGCCCACCAGCAGCAGCGCGGCCGCCAGCAGCCAGGTCGCGACCGGACGACGGATGAACGGCGTCGAGATGCTCATGGAGCCGCGGGAGCGCGCGCTGTCGCATCGCTGACGATCACCGGCATCCCCGGCTTCAGCGACATCTGGCCGTCGACCACCACCCGTTCACCCGACTGCAGTCCCGAGCGGATGATTGCGGTCCTGCCCTGCACCGACTCGATGGTGATCGGGCGCATGGCCGCCGTGTGGTCCGCGCCAATCACGTAGGCGAAGCTCTGTGTCGGACCGCGGTTCACCGCCGCGAGCGGGATCGTAATGGCAGCGGGAATCACGCGCAGCAGCACGCGCACGTTCACGAACTGCCCGGGCCACAGCCTGCGGTCGGTGTTCTCGAATCGCGCCTTGAGCGCGATCGTACCGCTGGCGGCATCGACGTGATTGTCCGCGACCACCAGCACGCCGGTCGCGATCAACGCGTCGGTGTCCTGGCTCGTGGCCTGCACACTGAGCGTGTGACGAAAGGCATCCGACGCTTCCGACAGACGCTGGAAGTCCGCCTGCGGCACGGAGAACGTGACTGCTATCGGCGCCAGCTGGTTGATCGTGATGATGCCGCCGGTGTCGGTCGCTGACACCAGATTGCCGGCGTCGAGCAGTCGCACCCCGACCCGGCCAGTGACCGGCGCGCTGATCCGGCAATAGCCGAGGTTGACCTGCGCCGCATCGACCGCCCCCTCATCGCTCAAGACCGTGCCGGACAGTTGCTCGACCAGCGCCCGCTGCGCGTCGATCTGCTGACGCGAGATCAGGTTCTGTGCGGTGAGCTGCCCATAGCGATCCAGATCGAGCTTCGCGATCGAGAGCTGGGCCTGGTCGCGGCGCAGCGTACCCTGGGCCTGCAGCAGCACCGCCTGATACGGCGCCGGATCGATCAGTGCGATCAGCTCACCCGCGCGGACGTCCGAACCCTCCTGCACGGCGACCTGCTGCAGGCGGCCGCTCACCTGCGCACGGATCGTGACGGCCTGCCAGGACTGCGCCGCGCCGAGCTCGCTGATGGCCACCGGCACATCGCCGCGCGTGACCAGGGCGGTCGCGACCGCGACCGCCGCCGGCGGCTCGGGCGCCAGGGCGCCACGATGGCCCGCCGCGAGCCAGTAGATCAGTCCGCCGGCGACGACCGCGGCGGCCAGCAGACCGAGGTGGTGCCGGCGCAGGATTGCCATGCGCTGATTCTAGTCCGGCGCCACCGTCCGCACAGCGCGCTGCGGCTCAGGCCTGTGCCGCCGCCTTCAGCTTCGCGACCTCGGCAATGACCTCATCGGCCACTGCCCGCGGTACCGGGTCGTAGTGCGAAAACTCCATCGTGTAGGACGCACGGCCGCTCGTCATGCTGCGCAACTGGCCGATGTACCCGAACATCTCGGACAGCGGCACCAGCGCCACGACAGCCGTATTGGTTCCGCGCTCGAGCTGCTCCTGGATCATGCCGCGGCGTCGATTCATGTCACCAATGACGTCGCCAAGATTGTCGGCTGGGGTCACGGTCTCCACCCGCATCACTGGCTCGAGCAGTATCGGCGAGGCCTTGCGCAGCGCTTCGCGGAACGCCGCCTTGGCCGCGATCTCGAAGGTCAGCGCGTTGGAGTCGACGTCGTGGTAGCTGCCATCGGTCAGCGTCGCGCGGAAGTCGACGGTCGGATAGTGCGCCAGAACCCCGTCTTCCTTCTGCATGCGCAGGCCCTTCTCGACCGCCGGAATGAATTCCTTCGGCACCGAGCCGCCGCTGGTCTTGTCGACGAATTCGAAACCGGC
>Ga0265331_10002813_pt1 | contig 11537 bp, 9 predicted proteins | sample 41923metaG_FD_202088 | JGI IMG/M metagenome (GOLD analysis project Ga0265331, IMG submission 202088) | Rhizosphere microbial communities from Carex aquatilis grown in University of Washington, Seatle, WA, United States - 4-19-23 metaG | ecosystem: Host-associated > Plants > Roots > Rhizosphere >...
GTCGCCCGTCTTCTACCTCATCGCGATCGCGGCGGCATTCTGGTCACAATGGATTGCACAATGCCTGTACGTGCTGGTAGCGCTGCTCTGGCTGGTGCCCGACCGGCGCATCGAGCGGGCCCTGACCGCGCGGGAAAACTGACCGCGACAGTTACGAGAGCGCGCGCACCAACAGCGACGCGCCGATCAAAAGCAGCACCACGCTCATCACGCGCGCCACCTGCTCGCGCGAGATGCGGCCGTGGATGCGGTTGCCGCACCATAAGCCTGCGAGCGCGAACGGCAGCAACAAAACGAACATGATCAGGCGGTCCTTCAGCATCAGCCCGCCGACCGCAAACACGAGCGCGCGCATGCCGGTCGAGAGCACCACCATGTTGGAAAGCGTCGCACGCAGCGCGCCTTTGTCGTGCAACCGCCGCGACAGGTAGATTGCGTACGGCGGCGCGCCGATGCCGAACAACGTGCCCATCGCTCCTCCGACAAAGCCGGAGACCGGCGCCCACCGCTGGCTGACGGTCCCGGTAAACGGCCGCTGGCGCAATGTGTACACGCCGTACACGAGCAGAAACGAGCCTAGCGCAATCAGCGTGGCATGCCGCGGCAAGCTTACGAGCAACGTCACGCCGAGCACCGCGCCGATGAGGCACGCGGGCGCCATCCACGCGAGTTCCGTCTTGTCGGACTCGCGCGAGAACCGCGTGCCGATCGCAATTGCCGCCGAGACGTCAAGCAGCACGCACACCGGCAACACGAAATCGAGCGGATAGAGAAACGAGAGCGCAGGCACGGTGACGAGCGCGGCGCCGAACGCCGAGATGCCGAATATGACGTAGGCGGCGCTCACCACCAGCGCGCTGATGACCAGACTGTGAAACTCTACGGGTAGATCCATAAATTAAAACGCCGGTTGATCGGCGGCACAAGCCGTCCGTTCGAACCGGCGTAATTAACCCGGCGCTTCGCGGCCGGAGTTAAACGATATTCAGGTGCTCGATGCCCGACATTACGTCCTTGTCCTTCGACTCCTGGCCTTCGAGCTTGATCTTCAGGCGCAGCTCGTTCACCGAGTCGGCGTTGCGCAGCGCGTCTTCGTAGCTGATCGCACCCTCTTCATAAAGATCGAACAGCGCCTGGTCGAACGTCTGCATACCCATCTCACGCGACTTGGCCATAGTGCCCTTGATCTCGTGCACTTCCCCCTTGAAGATCTGGTCCTGGATCAATGGCGAATTGAGCAGGATTTCGATTGCGGCGCGCCGGCCCTTGCCTTCCTTGGTCGGAATCAGGCGCTGCGAGATGAGCGCGCGTATGTTGAGCGACAGGTCCATCAGAAGCTGCGCTTTGCGCTCTTCAGGGAAGAAGTTGATGATCCGGTCGAGCGCCTGGTTGGCGCTGTTCGCATGCAGAGTGCCCATCGCGAGGTGGCCTGTTTCGGCGAACGCGACGGCGTGCTCCATCGTTTCGCGCGAGCGGATCTCGCCGATCAGGATCACGTCCGGCGCCTGCCGCAACGTGTTGTGCAGCGCGTGCTCCCAAGACAGCGTGTCGACGCCGACTTCACGCTGGGTGATCAGGCAGTTTTTATGCTCGTGCACGTATTCGACCGGGTCCTCGATCGTGATGATGTGGCCATAGCTGTTCTCGTTGCGGTAGCCGATCATCGCCGCGAGCGAAGTCGACTTGCCCGAACCGGTGCCGCCGACAAAGATGATGAGCCCGCGCTTGCTCATCACGACGTCTTTCAGCACCTGCGGCAGCCTCAAGTCGTCAAACTTCGGGATGGTGGTTGTGATCGTGCGCATGACCATGCCGACGCGCTGCATCTGCACGAACGCGTTGACGCGGAAACGGCCGATGCCGGCCGGCGCGACCGCGAAATTGCACTCCTTGGTTTCCTCGAATTCCGCCGCCTGTTTGTCGTTCATCATCGCGCGCGCGAGGTCCGCGGTATGGGACGGGGTCAGTGTCTGATTGGACACCGGCGTCATCTTGCCGTCGACCTTGAATGCGGGCGGAAACCCGGCGGTGATGAACAAGTCGGATGCCTTCTTGCTGAGCATCGCGCGCAGCAGGTTGTGCATGAACTGTACTGCCTGATCACGATCCATAACGCACTCCCCTATTGCTCGTAAGCGGTCAACCGCCGGAACGCGGCGGGTATTACTTGAAGTTGTCCTTGTTGGCGGCCTTGCTGCGCGCCTCGTCGACCGACACGACGTTGCGCTTCACGAGTTCCAGCAGGTTCTGGTCGAGCGTCTGCATGCCGAACGACTGGCCGGTCTGGATCGCCGAATACATCTGCGCGACTTTCGCCTCGCGGATCAGATTGCGGATGGCCGGTGTGCCGATCATGATCTCGTGCGCCGCGACGCGCCCGCTGCCGTCCTTGGTTTTCAGCAGCGATTGCGAAATAACGGCGCGCAGACTCTCCGACAACATCGCGCGCACCATTTCCTTCTCTTCCGCGGGAAACACGTCGATGATCCGGTCGATCGTCTTGGCGGCCGAGCTCGTATGCAGCGTGCCGAACACCAGGTGGCCGGTCTCGGCGGCAGTCATCGCGAGGCGGATCGTTTCCAGGTCGCGCATCTCGCCGACCAGGATCACGTCCGGGTCCTCGCGCAGCGCCGAGCGCAACGCGTTCGAAAACGACAGCGTGTGCGGGCCGACTTCGCGCTGGTTGATCAGGCATTTCTTGGATTCGTGCACGAACTCGATCGGGTCTTCGACGGTGAGGATGTGGCCGAGCTCGGTTTCGTTCTTGTGATTGACCATGCCCGCGAGGGTCGTCGATTTGCCCGAGCCGGTCGGGCCCGTGACCAGCACCATGCCACGCGGCTGGTCGGCGATTTCGCCGAAAATCTTCGGCGCCTTCAGTTCCTCGAGCGACAGGATCTTGGACGGAATCGTCCGCATGACGGCGGCCGCACCCCGCTGCTGCACGAACGCGTTGACGCGAAAACGCGCGAGGTTGGGAATCGCGAACGAGAAGTCGCACTCGAGATTCTCTTCATAGAACTTGCGCTGGCCGTCGTTCATGATGTCGTACACCATGCCGTGCACGTCCTTGTGCTCCATCGCCGGCAGATTGATGCGCCGCACGTCGCCGTGCACGCGGATCATCGGCGGCAGGCCCGAGGAAAGGTGCAGGTCGGAGGCCTTGTTCTTGACGACAAACGCGAGCAGTTCTGAGATGTCCATTATAATTTCCTGGTTGCGGGAGATGGGTAAGCGCAACGCGCCTGCCGCGATGCGGCGTCCGTCAGAAGCTATCGCTCAAAGTCCGCGAAATTATGGCCACAATCGGGGTTAACTTGCAAGCCGTACGGCAGCGCATCGCGCAAGCGGCCCGCGCGTGCGGACGCGACCCCGGCGACGTTGCTCTGCTCGCGGTCAGCAAAACGTTCGGCGCCGACGCCGTGGCCGCTGCACTTGCCTGCGGCCAGCAGGCGTTCGGCGAGAATTACGTGCAGGAAGCGCTCGACAAAATCGCCGCGGTGCCGGACTCCAGACTCGTATGGCATTACATCGGCCCTATCCAGAGCAACAAGACGCGCGTGATCGCCGAGAATTTTGACTGGGTGCACAGCGTCGACCGCGCCAAAATCGCCGAACGCCTGGCGGCGGCGCGCCCGGCGCATCTGCCGCCGCTGCAGATCTGCATCCAGGTCAACATCGGCGGCGAGGATACGAAGAGCGGGGTCGCGCCCGCGGACACCGCGGCGCTGGCGCACGCGGTGGCAGCGTTGCCGCGGCTCAAGCTGCGCGGCCTGATGGCGATACCGCCGCCGAGTGAAGATCCCGCGCAACAGCGGCGTTATTTCGCCGCGTTGCGCGAACTCAAAGAGCAGCTCGCACGTGACGGCAGTGCGCTCGACACCTTGTCCATGGGCATGTCGGCCGACCTCGAAGCGGCGATCGCCGAGGGCGCGACGCTCGTGCGCGTCGGCACCGCGATTTTCGGCGAACGGCACGCGCATTAGCGCCGGATAAAACAGAATGCACGCGAAAACCCCTAGAATACGGACATTCTCCGCAAAGGATATTTCGTGAGCATCACGTTCATCGGCGGCGGCAACATGGCGAGCGCAATCATCGGCGGCCTCATCAAGCGGGGCCAGGCCGCGGCTGCATTGCGCGTGGTCGAAATCGATGCCGCCGCGCGCGCGCGCCTTACGCAACAGTACGCGGTGACAACCTTCGAACGCATCGATGCCGCCGCGGTCGCGGCTGATTGCCTGGTGCTCGCCGTCAAACCGCAAAACCTGCGCGAAGTCGCGGCGGCATTGCGCCCGCACGTCAAAGCGCAGCTCGTCATCAGCATTGCCGCCGGCATCCGCGGCGGCGATCTCGCGCGCTGGCTCGGCGGTTACGCGCGCATCGTACGCGCAATGCCCAACACGCCCGCACTCGTGGGCGCGGGGTGCACGGGAATTTTTGCGATGAGCGGCGTATCCGGCGACGACACCGCGCGTGCGGAGGCCATACTCGGCGCGGTCGGCACCACGCTGAGGGTCGAACGCGAGGAGCTACTGGACGCGATCACCGCGGTGTCCGGCAGCGGTCCGGCATACGTGTTCTATTTCATCGAAGCGCTGCAAGCCGCCGCGCTCGAACTTGAACTCGCGCCGGATGCTGCGCGCCGTTTGGCGCTCGGCACGTTCGCCGGCGCGGTCAAGCTCGCGACTGAGAGCACCGAAGACGTCGCGACCTTGCGCGCGCGCGTCACGTCGAAAGGCGGCACCACCGCCGCCGCGCTCGCGAGCATGCAGCAGGCCGCGATTAAAGAGGCGATCGTGCGCGCCGTTAAAGCTGCGGACGCGCGCGCGCGCGAGCTGGGCGACGAACTGGGCAAAGACTAGAACGCATTCTTCAGATGCTGACGCAAACCCTGATTTTTTTGATCACCACCGCGGGCGATCTCTTCGTGCTTGCATTGTTGCTGCGCTTCGTTCTGCAAATGGTGCGCGCACCGGCACGCAATCAGCTCTCCGAGTTCCTGGCCGCGCTGACGGACTTTGTCGTGCGGCCGGCGCGGCGCGTCATTCCGGGCTGGTGGGGACTCGATCTCGCATCCCTCGTGCTTGCCTGGCTGACGGCCGCCCTGGAACTCGGGATCGTATTGGCGATCAAGGGCTACGACTTGAGTTCCGCGGCTGGAATAGCGGTCGCGGCGCTGGCGGCGCTCGCCGCGCTCAATCTCGCGCGGCTGGCGGTGTATATCGTGATGATCGCAGTCATCGTGCAAGCCGTGTTGAGCTGGGTCCAGCCGTATAACGCGCTGACGCCGTTGCTCGCCAGCGTGACGCGGCCGTTTCTGCGGCCGCTCCAGAAGCGGGTGCCGACCGTGGCCAACGTCGATCTCTCGCCTTTTTTCGTGTTGATCATCTGCCAACTGATATTGGCGGTGCCGCTGGTCTGGCTCGAAGCGACCGTCGGACGCCTGCTCTAGGCACGGCCCGCGCCATGCGCCGCTCGCGATGAACTGGTACCGCTACGACCCCGCCGCGCGCCGCGCAACGCTGACTTTGCATGTCCAGCCCAACGCACGCGTAAGCGCGGTAGCGGGGCGCCACGGCGACGCGCTTAAAATAAAAATTGCCGCCCCCGCGGTCGACGACAAGGCCAATTCCGAGCTGATTGACTTTTTACATCAATGGTTTAAGCTTCGAATCAAAGACATTACAATACGCCAAGGAACGCGCGGCCGGCGCAAGATAGTGGAGTTGAACGAGGCCGGACCTGCCGTTGCGGCCATACTCGCCCGAACGGACGCCATATGCCAAACCAGCTCGAACAACGCATAGCCCAGTTCACCGCATGGCGTGAAAAACTCGTCGCGTCGATCGACGAATTCCGCGCCTGGCAGGACACATACGGCCAGGCCGATATCGAGCAGACACTGCGCATTTACGATCTTGTGGAAGGCTTGCGCAACGACCGCATCCGCCTCGCGTTCATGGGCGAATCGGCGGAAGACAAGATCGGCCTCATCAACGCGCTCCTGTTCGCCAATCTGCCGGGCGGATTGTTGCCGCTCGGTCCGGGCTGCGAATTCCTCTGCGCGACCGAAATCTTCTACGACCCGAGCGAGTCGCCCTTCGTGCGCGTGCTGCCGATGGAGACGCGCAAGCGCGAAGACAGCATCGCCAACCTGCGCCGCAGTCCCGTCGACTGGATCACGATGCGGCTGAATCCGGATTCGCCGGAATCGATCGCGGAGGCCACGCACAGCCTGATGGAGTCGCGCGCCGTCAGCGTCGACGAAGCGAAATCGCTCAACCTGACCAACGTCGAGCGCAGCGGCGACGCGGTAATGATCCCGGCGTGGCGCTACGCCCTCATCAACCTGCCCCACCCGATGCTCAAAAGCGGCTTGATCGCACTCTACAGCCCGGGGTCGCAAATGCTCGCCGCGGAACCGGAAGTAGCGATGCGGATCGCGTCGAGTTCGCAATCGCTCTTGATGGTGCTCGGCAAGGAGCTCACGCCCGCGGCGCGTGACGTGTGGAAGCAGTTCGTGCAGAATTCGTCGGCCCACAAATTCACCGTGCTGGACAGCGGCTCCGGCGCGGACGCGGCCGCCGAACGCGCGGTCGTCCAGGCCTTCGGCATCCCGGCCTCCAACGTATTGTCGCTGCCGATCAAAGAGGCCGTCGCCAGCCGGCTCAGCCACAAGGAGGGCGCCGATTCGACCACCGGCATCGAGCGGCTCGAGAAGCTGCACGCGGAAAAGCTGGTGCCCGAACGCCAGGCGCTGCTGCTGACGTCCGTCGCCAAGGAAATCGGCCCGCTCGTGCAGTCGGCGCGCCAGGCGGTCGCCGCGCGCTTCATTTCGACCATCAAGGAAATGCAGGACCTGACTTCGACGGCGGGCAAGAACCAGAACGTCGCGCAGGACATGCTCACCCGCCTGGAAACCGAGCGCAAGACCTATCAGAAAAGCGTGGCCGCTTTCAACGTGACGTATTCCGACCTGACCGCCAAAGGACAGGAACTGCTTGCGACGCTGCACGACGACCGCATCGAGGAAATCCTCTCGCACGACCGCGAGTTCATCCAGGGCGCGTGGACCACGGCAGGCATGTGGAAAAGCATCCAGGGGCTGTTCGGCTACTTCACGACCCAGGTCGAAAAAATCCTCAATTACGCAGTCAAGCTGCGCGAAGCCGTGGAGGGCATCTACCAGCAATTCCACGAGAACTTCGGGCTCGCCAAGCTGAGCCCGCCGCCGCTCACGCTGCAGAAACACCTCGAATCCATGCACGCGCTGGAGGCCAACGCGCGCTCCTTCTGTCACGACCCGATCAACATCGCCACCTACAAGGATTTTCTCGTCAAGAAATTCTATGACGGGCTGGTCGAGGAGGCCCGCCAGACATTCGAACTGACGCGGCTTGATACCGAGCACTGGCTGCGCGGCGCATTGGGCCCGCTGAACGGCCAGATCATGGAGCGCCAAAAACTCATGCTGAAGCGGGTAGAAAACCTGCGCGACATGAAAGACAATATGACGTCGGTGAAGGAACGCATCAAGGTTCTCGACGAGCAGCGCGTAGAACTCAAAAAGCAGGGCGAGCAGCTCGACCAGCTGCGCACCAACCTCGCGCTCACGGCGCCCACCGGGGCGAAACCCGCCGCCGAGGCCAAGCCTGCGCTGTCGGGGTAATCGCGGCCTGCTACGGGAAACGGCCGACGCCGGGTAGGCGTTCCGGCCGAAGCGGGTTATCATGTGGCGCGACAAGCCTAAGCGCCGGAAAAGGTTCGGCTTTTGCCGGATCGCGGACGCGGCATGCAAGATCGCTCGCCACTTTTGAGCAACTATGACGAGTCAACTCGAAAAAGAAGTCGCCCACTACCAGGTATGGCGCGACCAGATGATTTCAGGGATCGAGTCCTATAAATCGTGGCTCGACACCAACGGCTACGCCGATATCCAGCAGTCGCTGCGAATCTACGATCTCATTGAAAGCCTGCGCAACGATCGTATGACGCTGGCATTTCTCGCCGAGTTCTCGCGCGGCAAGACCGAGCTCATCAACGCGATGTTCTTCTCCGACTTCAAGCAGCGCCTGCTGCCGTCGAACGTCGGCCGCACGACGATGTGCCCGACCGAGATCTACTACGATGCGACCGAGGAGCCGTACATGCGGCTCCTGCCGATCGAAACTCGCAGCCGGCAGGAAACCGTGAGCGCGTTAAAGCGCCAGCACGTCGAATGGATCAAGGTCAAGCTCAACGTCGATTCCCGCGAGGAAATGGCCGAGGCGATGAAGCACCTCGTCGAGGTCAAGATGGTCGGCACCGAGGAGGCGAAAGCGCTCGGCCTGTGGGACGAGAACGACCCGATGATTTCGACGGTCGTGACCAAGGACGGCGACAAGATCGAGATTCCGGCGTGGCGCCACGCCATGATCAGCTACCCGCATCCGCTCCTGAAAAGCGGTTTGATCGTGCTCGACACGCCGGGACTCAATGCGCTCGGCACCGAACCCGAGTTGACGCTCTCGATGATCCCGAACGCGCACGCGGTGCTGTTTCTGCTTGCGATGGACACCGGCGTCACCAAGTCCGACCTCGACGTGTGGCAGAAATACGTGCAGCCGGCGGCCACGCGCCGCATCGCGGTGCTGAACAAGATAGACCTGATGTGGGACGAGCTGAAATCCGACGCCGACATCGCAACCGACGTCGAGCGCCAGCTCGAGCAGACTTCCACGCTGCTCGCGTTGCCGCGCACGCATGTCATGGCGATATCCGCGCAAAAAGCCCTGCTCGCGCGGGTGCGCGGCGACGACACGCTGCTGGCCAGAAGCGGGATCGAGCAGCTCGAATACCTGCTCGCCTCCGAGATCATCCCGGCCAAGCAGGAAATCATGCGTGCCGCGGTGCAGCGCGAGATCGGCAGCATGGTCGATGCGTCGCGCCTCGCCGTCGCCAACCAGTTGAACGCCACCAGGACCGAGCTGAAGGAACTCGCCGCGATGTCGGGCAAGAGCCGCAGCATGGCGCAGACGATGGTGGCGCGGCTGGAAGTCGACCGCAAGAATTATCACGCCACGGTGCAAACGTTCCGCGCCACCGTCAACACGGTCACCAACCAGGGCGCAACGCTCCTGAAGCAGCTCGACGACGAGCGCCTCGACGAGATTCTGAACAAGGATCGCAAATTCATCGAAGACGCCTGGACCACGGCGGGCTTGTGGAAGAACATGCAGATGTTGTTCCAGCACTTCACCGGCGTGTCGGCCAAGATATTGAACTTCTCAAACCAGATCAAGGGCCTTGTCGACGCGACGTACAAGCATTTCCATGAAAAGTTCGGCTTCGCGCGCCTGTCGCCGCCGGCGCTCAATCTCGAGAAGCACACGCTGACGATGACCGGCATGCAGGAAACGGCGCGCGAGTTTTGCCATGATCCGGTCAACATGGCGAAATACAAGGATTTTGTGGTCAAGCGTTTTTACGAGAGCCTGGTCGGGCAGGCGCGCCAGATTTTCGAGATGACGCGGCTCGATGCGGATACGTGGCTCAAATCCGCGTTGAATCCGCTCAACCTGCAGATCAAGGAGCACGAGAAAGTGCTCGCCAAGCGCATCGAGAACTTCAAGAAAATCCGCGACAACATCAGCTCGGTCGAAGACCGCATCAAGCATCTCGAAAAATTGCAGGTCGCGCTCGACAGCCAGGCCAAGGTGCTGACCGGCATCAAGACGAGCCTCGACAGCGAACCGCACGTGGTCCATGTCGCGGCAGAACCGCCGGTGGCAGAGGTCGCTTAAAGCGTCGGCGCTGCCCGCGGCCTACAACGCCGCTTCGATCCGCTCGCAGAGCGTTTTCAGGATGTGGATGCGCGCCGAGTATTTGTCGTTGGCCGGCACCAGCACCCACGGCGCGTTCGCATTGCTGGTGCGTTCGACCATGTCGCATACGGCCGTTTCATAGTCGTTCCACTTCTTGCGGTTGCGCCAGTCCTCGGCAGTAATCTTGAAAGTCTTGAACGGCGTTTTCTCGCGTTCGCGAAAACGCCGTAACTGCTCTTCCTTGGTGATGGTAAGCCAGAATTTGGTCACGATGCCGCCGGCTTCGACCATCTGCTCCTCGAAATCGTTGATCTCGTGGTAGGCGCGCATCCAGTCTTCCTCCGAGCAGAATTTTTCGACGCGCTCCACCAGCACGCGGCCGTACCATGACCGGTCGAATATGGTCACCCGCCCGCGCCGCGGCAGGCTGCGCCAGAACCGCCAAAGGTAAGGCTGCGCGCGTTCCTCCTCGGTCGGCGCCGCGACCGGCGTGACCTGGTAATGGCGCGCGTCGAGCGCGCCAGTGATGCGCCGTATGCTGCCGCCCTTGCCCGCGGCGTCCGCGCCCTCGAAGACGATGACGATCGATTTCTGGCGGAATTTTTTGTGCCGCGTCAGCAGATTCAGTTCGCCCTGGTACTTTTCGAGCTTGCGGTTGTATTCCTTGCGGTCCATGCGCTGGCCGTAATCGAGGCTGGAGAGCACGTTGCGCCCGTCGAGCGCGGACTCGGGCAGCGCAGCCGGCCGGCTGATGGCGGGCTTGCTGCCGGCCAGGCGCTTTTTCAAGGCGTCGAGGATGGCGCGCCCGACGGTCAGGTAGCGGTAGTTCGGGTCCGTGCCTTCGACCACGGTCCACGGCGCAAATCCGGTGCTGGTCTCGCGCAGCGCGTGTTCCGAAATTTTGCGAAAGCGGTCGTAGAGCTTGAACCGCTCCCAATCGGTATCGGTGACGCGCCAGCGCGTCTTGGGGTCCGCCTGCAGCGCGCGCAGCCGTTTCTTCTGCGCTTTCTTGGACAGGTGGAACCAGAACTTGAGTATCAACGCGCCTTCATCGGCGAGCATGCGCTCGAAGTGCACGATTTCTTCCATCGCGAGTTCAAGCTGATCGTCGTTGGTCACGCCGCTGACGCGGTTCACGATGGGTTCGGTGTGCCACGCGCCGAACAGGATGCCGATGCGGCCTTTGGGCGGCAATGCGCGCCAGTAACGCCACATGCGCGGGCGCTCGCGCTCCTCGTCCGACATCTCGCCGAACGCGTGGGTCACGATGTGCCGCGGGTCCATCCACTCGTTCAGGATGTTGACGGTCTCGCCTTTGCCCGCGCCGTCGACGCCGCCGATGACGATGACGACGGGAAACGTCTTGTTCGCGAGCAACTCGTACTGGACTTTCAGCAGCGCTTCGCGCAGTTTTGGTTCTGCGCGGTCATAGGCGCGGCCGGTGACGTTGTGCCCAAGTTCTGCGGATTCAAACATGCTCCGGATCTCCCATCGATAAGGCCCATCTTGATTTCGACGCCACCTGCGTACACCCGGCTTCGGCGGAATAACATTTTAGGCCCGCCCGCGGCAACGCGGCAGCACGTCGCTGCCGACCAGGATGCCCCGGCAAGTATCGCACCCGGTAAAAACTTTACGTGAACGGGCCGGTTCAGGCTTGATCAGGATCAACTAACGGCGCGCGGGACCGCGTAAATTGATCCTAAGAGGCGAGTCGGCCGGCGGGGAACC
>Ga0265331_10002822_pt1 | contig 11517 bp, 10 predicted proteins | sample 41923metaG_FD_202088 | JGI IMG/M metagenome (GOLD analysis project Ga0265331, IMG submission 202088) | Rhizosphere microbial communities from Carex aquatilis grown in University of Washington, Seatle, WA, United States - 4-19-23 metaG | ecosystem: Host-associated > Plants > Roots > Rhizosphere...
GGGGTCGACGCGCTGGCGGAGCGCGCCGGCACGATCGGTTACGAGATTTTGACCCGGCTCGGCCGCCGCTACGCCCGGCGTTACGTTGGCGGATAGACTGCCGTTCCGTTTGCCATCGACCGCTCGACGTGGCACTGCGGCGCCATGTCGTCCTCTGAGAACTCCTCCGCTCCGGCGCCGCGCGTCTCCTTCGTCTCGCTCGGCTGTCCCAAGGCGCTCGTCGACAGCGAGCGCATCGTCACAAGGCTGCGCGCCGAGGGCTATGAGCTTACAAAGACTCACGCCGGCGCCGATGTCGTCGTCGTCAACACCTGCGGCTTTCTCGACAGCGCCAAGGCCGAGTCGCTCGAGGCGATCGAAGCGGGGCTGAAGGAGAACGGCAAGGTCGTCGTGACCGGCTGCATGGGCGCCGATCCTTCCGACATTCTCGCCAAATTCCCCGACGTTCTCGCGATCACGCGCCCGCAGGACTATGAGAGCGTCGTCGAGGCGGTGCATCGCGCCGCGCCTCCCGCTCACGATCCCTTCCTCGATCTCGTGCCGGAAGAGGGCGTGAAGTTCACGCCGCGCCACTATGCCTATTTGAAGATTTCGGAGGGCTGCGACAACAGCTGCTCCTTCTGCATCATCCCGCATCTGCGCGGGCCGCTCGCGTCTCGCCCCGCGGCGGATGTGCTGCGCGAGGCCGAAAAGCTCGTGAAGGCGGGCGTGAAGGAGCTTCTCGTCATCTCGCAGGACACGAGCGCCTATGGGCGCGACCTGCGCTACGCCGAGAGCCTCTACAAAGACCGGCAGGTGCGCGCGCGCTTTCTCGATCTGGTGAAGGCGCTCGGCGATTTCGGCGCATGGGTGCGGCTGCATTACGTCTATCCCTATCCGCATGTCGACGAGGTGCTGGGGCTGATGGCCGAAGGCAAAGCGCTGCCTTATCTCGACATTCCCTTCCAGCACGCCGCGCCTTCGGTGCTCAAGGCGATGAAGCGGCCGGCGAATGAGGAGAAGGTTCTGGAGCGCATCCGCGCCTGGCGTCGGGCCGTGCCCGATCTCACGCTGCGCTCCACCTTCATCGTCGGCTTTCCCGGCGAGACGGAGGAAGATTTCGCCTATCTTCTCGACTGGCTCGAGGAGGCCGAGATCGAGCGCGCCGGCGCCTTCAAATATGAGCCGGTCGCGGGCGCGCCGGCCAATGATCTGGGGCTTCCCCTCGTTCCTGACGAGATCAAGGAAAGCCGCTGGAACCGCTTCATGGCGCGCCAGCAGGCGATTAGCGCGCGGCTGCTGAAGCGCAAGGTGGGAAAACGCCTCCCCGTCATCGTCGACGAAGCCGGCGGCGGCGCGCTCGGCAAACCCGCCAAGGGCCGCAGCAAGGGCGACGCGCCTGGGATCGACGGCGCGGTGCATATCGCTTTGCACCGTCCCTTGCGCGCGGGCGAGATCGTCAGCGTGAAGATCGAGCGCGCCGACGCCTATGATCTGTATGGCTCGGCCTCCTAACCAAAGGAAGCGCGTTGACCCCTCCCTGTCCTGCCCCGCAAGCGGGAGAGGAAGTTCGGCCGCGCATGTCATCGATGTTTCGCGTAAGGCCGGCAGGCCCCTCTCCCGCGCAGCGGGAGGGTGAGGGAGGGGGCAAAGCTGCGACCTTTGAGACGACGTCAGCGTCGGTACTTTTTCGCAAGCGCCTCACAAAATCCCCGCATCGAGACTCGCGGCCATAAACATGCCGAGCTCGCGGGCCTCATCGACGAACGCTTCGCGCCAGGGCCCGCGGCAGATCAGCGGCTCGCGCGCCTTGCGCCAGCGCAGGCCCGTCGCAATGCTCTCCACCGCGCGGCGCGTTCCCGTGCCGTCGCTGCCGGCGCGGATGAAGAGCGCATAAGGGAGCCCCTCGGTCTTCTCGAGCAGCGGATAGTAACAACGGTCGAAAAAATCCTTCAGCGCGCCGCTCATATAGCCGAGGTTCTCGGGCGTGCCGAGAATGACGGCCCGCGCCGCCAGCACATGCTCCGCCTGCGTCTCGAAAGGGTTTTGCGCCTGCGTTTCGACATCCTCGATCTCAGGCGCGCGCGCGCCGGCGACCACGGCGTCGCGCAGCCGCTCGAGGTTCGGCGAGGGCGTATGCGCGATAATGAGCAGGCGCTTCGACATGGGTCGCAACTTTCCCTATCCCGCTGGCGGGGAGAGGGTCAGGGTGAGGGTCTTGGCGCGTCTGCGCAAGCTGGCATAGTTGTTCCCTCTCCCCGCGAGGGGCTTCAACCCGAGGGTCCGAAATGCGCACGGAGAGGCTGACGGCCTTCAGCGACGGCGTCATCGCCATCATCATCACGATCATGGTGCTGGAGCTGAAGGCCCCGCATGAAGCCGGCTGGTCCGCGCCGAGTCCGCTGGCGCCGACCTTTCTCGCCTATGCGCTGAGCTTCGCCTATGTGGCGATCTATTGGAACAACCATCATCATCTGCTGCATGCGGCGCGCTTCGTCACGGGCGCGATTCTCTGGGCCAACACGACGCTCTTGTTCTTCCTCTCGCTCGTTCCCTTCTCGACCGCCTGGCTCAGCGAAACGCATTTCGCGAGCGCTCCCGTCGCGCTCTACGGCGTGACCCTGCTCGCGCCGGCGCTCGCCTATTTCCTGCTGTCGCGCCTGCTCATCGGCTCCGGCGCGCTCAACGCCAGCGTGGCCGAAGCGATCGGCAAAGACTGGAAAGGGCTGATCTCGATCGCCCTCTATCTCGTTGGCGTCGCGACGAGCCTCGCCTTTCCCTACGCCGCCATCGCGCTTTACGCGCTCGTCGCGGTGATGTGGTTCATCCCCGACCGGCGCATCGAAGGGCGGCTCACGGCCGGCGAGGAGTGAAGGCGATCACCCCGCCAGCGCCGCGAGCACGCGCGCCCAGCTCCTCGCGCCCTTGTGGAAGGAGGTCAGCGAGTATTTCTCGTTGGGGGAATGAATGCGGTCGTCGTCGAGCGCGAAGCCGATCATGAGCGCGTCCATGCCGAGCGTTTCCTTGAAGGCGCCGACGATCGGGATCGAGCCGCCGCAGCCGACGAGCGCGGCGTCGACGCCCCATTCCTCCGCGAGCGCCTTTCTTGCGCGCGAAAGCTCGGGCGAGCTGAAGGGGAGGCTGAGCGCGCCAGAGGCGCCATGCGATGAAAACTCCGCCTTCACATCAGCCGGCAGACGCGCGCGCACAAAGGCGCGCAGGCTCTCCAGGACCTTCTCCGGGTCCTGCGTGCCGACAAGGCGGAACGAGAATTTCGCGCCGGCCTTGGCGGGCAGCACGGTCTTCGTGCCCTTGCCGATATAGCCGCCATAGACCCCGTTCACCTCGCAGGTCGGCCGCGCCCAGATCTGCTCCAGCGCGCCACGTCCGCGCTCGCCCGCGACCGTCGTGAGGCCGAGGGCCGAAAGGAAGGCGGATTCGTCGAAATCGAGACCGCGCCATTGCGCCGCCACGTCGGCTGGAATCTCCGGCACGCCGTCGTAAAAGCCCGGCAGCGTCACTTTGCCGTCGGCGTCGTGCAGCTCGCCGATGATCTTGCTCAGCACATGGATCGGGTTGACGATTGGCCCGCCGAACATGCCCGAGTGAAGATCGTGGCTCGCCGCCGTCAGCACGACCTCTTCATGCGCGAGGCCGCGCAGCATCACGGTGATCGCCGGCGTCTTGGCGTTCCACATGGAGGTGTCGCAAACGAGGGCGAGCGAGGGCTCGGAAAGCTCCTGCCGATGCTTGGCGAGGAACTCCGGCAGCGATGGGGAGCCCGTCTCCTCCTCGCCCTCGAAAAGGAAGGTCACATTGCAGGGCAGGCCGCCATTCGCCTCATAGGCGCGGCAGGCCTCGACGAAGGTCATGAGCTGGCCCTTGTCGTCGGAGGCGCCGCGCGCGACGATCTCCTCGGCGTCCTTGCCGTGACGCACGCGCGGCTCGAAGGGCGGCGCCTCCCAAAGCTCCAGCGGATCGGCGGGCTGCACGTCGTAATGGCCGTAAAACAGCACATGTGGCGCGCCCGCGCGCTTCGCCTTGGCGTGGCCGACGACGATCGGATGGCCCGGCGTGGCGCGCCTCTCGGCCGTGTAGGCAAGCCCTTGCAGCGCGGAGACGAGCCAGTCGGCGGCGCGCTCGCACTCCTTCGTATAGGCCGGGTCTGTCGAGATCGACGGGATGCTCAGCAGATCGACGAGCCGGCCCTTGGAGGCGTCGAGATTGGTGTCGATGGTGGAAAGAACGGCGTCGAGATTGGCCATGGCGCATCTCCCTTTATCGCGCTTGTTAATCCCGATTCGGCCCGCTTGACAGGGCTTGGCCAAAATTTCAGTTCTCATGACGTGACGTCACGGCAACTGACATCATTGCGCGAAGCTCATAAGGATCAGACGAGTCTGCGCATTTTCGACGCGGCCATCGAAGAGATTTGGGAGGGAAAGCTCGGCGCTGGCGCCGAAGCCGGCCGCGCGGCGGCGGAGGCGATCGCCATTCTGCTTGGCCGCCGCTCGGCGGAGGATCAAAGCGGCCTCTCACAAGGAGAAGAGACATGACCTGCATCGCCCATGCGTCCATTCCGGCCGACAATCCCGAATTCGCCGCGAAAGTGCTCGCCGAGATCATGCAAGGGGAGGCGACGCCGTTTCCGCCCGCGGGGCCCCGCTCCTGGATCGCCTGGTCGGGCGACGGCGAGGTGGAGCTCGAAATCGCGCCCCGCGGCCACGTGCTCGCACACGGCGACGTGCAGGGCTACTGGATCCCGCAACCTCAGATGAGCCGCTTTTCCGAGGCGCATCTCGCCATTTGCGTCGCCCGGCCCGCAGAGGAGATCATCGCCATCGCCGAGCGCGCCGGCTGGCCCGCGCGCGCCTGCGACCGGGACAGAGGGCTGTTTCAGCTCTCGGAAGTCTGGATCGACGGCGCCTTCATGTTGGAGTTTCTCGATCCCGCGCAGACCGCGCGGTATCGTGAAGTCGTGACGCCCGCGAACTGGAAGCGCCTGCTGCGCGCGAGGGAGAGCGCGGGACCCGCCGCAGACTGAGACTTGCCCTTCAGCTCGCGCCCGGCAGCGCGTGGACATGCACGTCTCGGCCCGAGTGTCTCTCCAGGATGTCCTGGGCGTTCGCCTCCTGCTCGGCGTCGGCGCAGCGCACCCAGAGCAGCAGGCCGCCATGCGCGATCTGCTGGGTGACGCTTTCCGCGTGGTCGGCCCCTAGGAATTTTGCGAGAAGCTCGCCGAGCACTCCCCCGGCGCCCGCGCCTATTCCCGCAGCCAGCAGCGCGATGGCGAGCGCGCCGCCCGAGGCCGCGACGACCCCCGTGGCGCCGAGCGCGCCCAGAAGACCGAAGGCGCCGATCGCGGCGCGCTCGGTCTCCTCTATTGGCAGGTAATGCGCGCGCGGCGCGGCGGGATCGTCCTCGAGCTCGGAAACCTTCTGATATTTGTGGCCGAGCTTGGCTTCGACGGCCGCTTCCGAGGCGAGGAGGCTCAAGGCTTCGTCCGGGAAGCCTGCGTCGTGCAGCTCGTCGACCGCGCTTTGCAGGCTCGCCGCATCGGCGAAGACTCCCACCGCCTCACGACTCCCCTCGGCCCTCGTCATGTCGCTTCTCCCCGTCGCCTCACGCGACAGCCCGATCTAGAGCGCTGCGCGGGCGATGCAAGCAATAAGCGGCTGTCCGGCGGGATTTCCCCCGCGAAGGGGCAGGTTCGCCAAGCTTGATCTCGCCCGCCGCCGTCTCATGTTATGACGGGGCGGGCGCAGGGCGCTCGTGACCCCCGAATCGTTTTAGAGAGCGAGAGACGCGATGACCCTTAAGGCCGGAGACAGAATTCCCGAGGCGACTTTCACCCTCGTGGGCGCGAAGGGCCCCGAGCCCGTGAAGGCCTCCGACTATTTCAAGAACCGCAAGGTGCTGGTCTTCTCGGTTCCGGGCGCCTTCACCCCGACCTGCCACAATACGCATCTGCCCGGCTTCCTCGCGAAGGCCGAGGAGATCAAGAAGAAGGGCGTCGCGGCGATCGCCGTCGTGGCGGTCAACGACCCCTTCGTGCTGGACGCCTGGCTCGATTCGACCGGGGCCAAGGGCAAGATCGACGGGCTCGCCGACGGCTCGGGCGAATTCGCCAAGGCGACTGGGACGGAGCTCGACCTCAAGGCGCATGGATTGGGCCTGCGCTCGAAGCGCTACGCCGCGCTCATCGCCGACGGCGTCGTGCTCTGGATCCACGCCGAGGACGATTCGAGCAAGGCCACCGTCTCCAGCGCCGAGGCGGCGTTGAAGCATTTGAACGTGTGAGCGGCTTTATCGTCTGATGAGGCGGGAGAGTCGCTTGTCTCCAGCGTTCGTCATGGCCGGGACAAGTCCGGCCACGACGGCGCTGGAAGCTCAATACCCCGTCATCTCCGAATATCCCTCGCCATCGTGGCTGCCGCGAAAGCTGATCGGTCCCTCCCAATAGGGATTGCGCGCGCCGTTCAGGGCGCGCGGGTTGAGGGGCGTCGTCTCGATGTCGAGGCCGAGGCTTTTGACCATAGCACGCCAGCGCGTCGGGACCTTGCGGTCGCCGACGGCGGTTTCGTCCAGAGGCGTAAGCGCAATGTCGTCCGAGGAGAGGGCGTGCGTGGCGCCGTCGGGCTCGACCCATGTGCCGGCGAAGTGGTTCGTCGCGCCGCGGTAACGAAACAGCATCAGCTTGGCGCCGCTCGCGAGATGCAGCGCGAACCAGTCCCAGCCTTTTTGATCGGGGCTCATCGGCTGGCTCGCCCATTCGTGATCCATCCAGGCGCGTCCCGTCACCTTCGCCTCGCGACCGCGCAAGGTGAGCAGGCCGTCGACGACGCGAAAGAAGGGCTGGCTGTAATAGTATGACGCCTGCCCCTGATCCGATTTGCGGCTGAAGCCCTGATCGCCGTGCAGAACCAGCGGTCCTCCGGCTTGCAGATCGAGGCTGTAGGCGAAGTCCGGCGCCTTGGCTTCGATGCGCCAACGCTCGCCGCTATGAGAGAAGCGCCAGTCGTCGATGAAGGCGTCGAAGGGCGCGGCTGAGACCCCCGCCTGCCCCACGCCGCCGCGCGCCAGCGTCGAGGCGAAGAGATGATCCGAGGCGCTCGTCGCCGCCGCATGGCCCATATAGACGGTGCGGTCGGCCCAGCGCTTGCCCTCTGCGCCCGGCTGCATGGCCATGCGAAACAGCGTCCATTGCGCGCCATAGCGCGCGCCGTCGTCGCCCGTGAGATTGGCGGTCAGATACCACCACTCGATGCGAAAGCCCGGATGCGCGCCGTGATCGCGCGGAAAGACGAGCTTTCGCCCCGGCAGAACCGGCTCGAACCCCTCCGCAGAGTCGGCCAGCCCGGCGTAGCCCTCGGCGCGGACCTTGGGCGCGGCGAGAAGCAGCAGCGCGGCCAAAGCGCGGCGGCGATCAAGCGTCATCTTCGAAGGCTTTCAGCAGAGCGGCGGGGGGCGTGCGCGCCAGACGCAGCGCCGGGAGAGCCGCGGAGAGAAGCGCCGCGACGAGGGCCAAAGCCAGCATCTCCATCCATTGCTCGGGAAAGATAGAATAGGGCAGCCGCCAGCCGAAGGCGCGCACACTGATCTCGGCCACGAGAATCCAGGCCATGGCGAGGCCGAGCGGCAAAGCGCAAAGCGCCGTCGCGCAGGCGAGCGCGAGGACGCGCGCGAGCTCATAGAGCGCGAGGCGTCCGCGCGTGACGCCGATCGCGAAGAGGGGCGCGAGCCGCAAGAGGCGCATGTTGGCGAGGGTGGCCAGGCTCGAGAACAGCGCCACGCTCGAGACGAAGAGCGTCAGCGCGCCGAGCGCCGCCGTCACCGCGAAAGTATGGTCGAAAACGCGCAGCGACAAAGCCTTGACGCTGGCCTGATCCATGACGCGCGCCAGCGCCGGACCGAAGCGGGCGCGCAGATCGGAAAGAAGCTGCGGAACGTCGCGCGGCGCGACGCGAAGGCTCAGCGCGACGCGCCTCACCTGCGGCCAATGGCGCGCGAGGGCCTCGAGATCGACGCGGATTTGTCCTTTGGGGTTGCCGTAATCGGCGTAGATGCCGACGATCTCGAGCGGCCAGACGCCCTCCGGCGTGGGAAGCGCGATCGCGGCGCCGAGACCGATCTTGAGGCGGCGCGCGAGCTGCTCGCTCATGAGCGCCGCTTGGCCCGAGGCGAGCTTCTCCCAGGCGTCGCTCCTTGCGGAAAGCGTCGGGAAATGCGCGCGATAGGTCTCGCTCGGCTTGAGCCCAAAGACCTCGACGGGCCAGCCGGCGAGCAGCGAGGGCGCGCGCGCCGTCGGAAGAATTTCGGCCACCTCCGGGCGGTCCGCGAGGAATTCGCGGATATGCGCCGCATCCGCGTCGCTCGCGGCTTCGAGATAGGCCTCCGCGACGAGCCTTTCGTCGAGCCAGGAGAGGAAGGTGTTGCGGAAGCCCCCGACCATCGCGCCGACGCCGATATTCGTCGCGAGCGCCAGCAGCAGCGCGCCGAGCGCAAGCGCGAGCACGGGCGTCTCGGCGCGGCACTCCGCCCAGAACCATTGCGCGAGCGCCCCCTTCGCGAAAGCCTCGCCGAGGCGCATCGCGCCGGCGACAAGCAAGGGAAAGAGCAGGATCGCGCCGAGAGCGAGCAGGCCCACCGCCGCAAAGGCGGCGCCGAGCCTGTCGGAAAGAAAGAGCGCCGCCCAGGCGGCGGCGAGGGCGAGAACGCCTGCGAGCGCTCGCAGCGGGATGTCGATCTTTCGCGCCTGCGGCTGAGCAGTCTCCGTGATCGGCAGGCGCAGCGTGCGGATGAGGCCGTTCGAGGCCGCCGCGACGGCGCCGAGCAGCGCGACGCCCAGCGCCAGCGCCACCCAGCGGAGCTCGAGCGGCAGCGCCTCGTCGAGATGCGCGCCATAGAGGCTCTCGAGGCTCGCCGCGACGTTGGGCAGCAGCGCCGCGGCGATGAGGCACCCGAGCGCGAGGCCGAGAGCTCCGGCGAGCAGGCCGAAGAGCAAAGCTTCGAAAAGCAGCGCGGAGCCCAGCGCGCGCGCCGAGACGCCGATCGCGCGCAGCGTCCGGATCGTCGGCAGGCGCTGCGCGAAGGCGAGGCCGTTCGCCGCATAAGCGATGAAGAGCCCGACGAGGAAGGCTAGCGCGCCGAAGGCCGAGAGATTGAGGTGGAACGACTCCGTGAGCCTTTCAAGATCCGGCGCGGCGTCGGGATCCTGAAGCTGCAGCGAGTCGCCGACGATCGATTCGAGCGACGACGCTCCGCGCTCCGCCCCCGACCGCATGACGAGACGAGAGAGCAGCCCCGGGCGGTCGAGCGCGTCCTGCGCGACGCCGATGTCCACGATCAGATAGCCCGGCGGCGCGGCGGCGCTCGGCAGGAGCGGCGGCAGGCGAGCCTGCACGCTCGGACTCTCCTGCGCCGAGAGCGCTTGAAGCGTGCTTGGCGCTACGAGCGTGACGCCCGGGCTCTTGAGGAAGCGCTCGGCCCCCGCGGTTTCCGCGACGGCCGCGAGCCGCGTGTCGGCCGGCGCGGTGATCGGGTCGACGCCCAGCAGCGTGAAGGACTGCTCGCCGATGCGCAGCGTCCCTTCGAGAACGGGAGAGACCTTCCAGCCGGCGCGGCGCAGGCGAATGTAGAGCTCCTGCGGAAAGAGGCCGCCATGCGGCGCGACGAGGCTTTGCGTCGAGGCTTCGTTGAGGAGCGCGGCGGCCTCGGCGTAGCTCGCGCGCGCCTTGGCGTTGAGCGCCTCGACGCCGGCGAAGAGCGCCGTCGCGAGCGCGAGGCCCACGAAGAGCGCGGCGAAATTGCCGGGGCGCCGGCGCCAGTGAGAGAGCAGCGCCAGCAGCGCATAGGCCAGCCGCCTCATGGGGAGGCCACCACTGGGGAGGCCATGACGCCATGCGCGAGCCGCGCCCGACGCCCGAGCCTTGCGGCGAGCCTCGCGCTATGCGTGACGATCAGCAGCGCCGCGCCCGAGGCGGCGGTGAGCTCGAGCATGAGGCTCAGCGCCGCGTCGCCCGAGTCCTCGTCGAGATTGCCGGTGGGCTCGTCGGCGAGGATGAGTTTTGGCCGAGCCGCCAGCGCCCGCCCGATCGCGACGCGCTGCTGCTGGCCGCCGGAGAGCGCTTCCGGATATCGCCCCTCGAGCCCCGTAAGACCGAGCCTTGCGGTCAGCTCCGCCTGCCACGCCGGATCGAGCCGGCCGCAGAGTCGCGCCTGAAAGCTCAGATTTTGCGCGACCGTGAGGCTCGTGATCAGGTTGAATCTCTGGAAGACCAGTCCGAAGGTCTCGCGCCGCAGCTTCGCGCGCTCGGCCTCGGAAAGCGCGCCGAGCGACTGGCCGCAAAGCCGGATCTCGCCGGCGTCCGGCGCATCAAGCCCCGCCGCGAGATTGAGCAGCGTGCTTTTGCCGCTCCCCGACTCCCCCATGAGCGCCAGCGACTCGCCGGGCGAAAGGGAGAGGTCGACGCCCTTCAAGATTTGCAGTTTCCCTTGTGGCGTGGCGTAGGATTTCACAATCCCCCGCGCCTCCAGGAGGGGGGAGGGGGAATTCCGCAGGACCGATGTCTGATTCATGGCGCTCGCAGATGGCCCCGGGTGGGCGGAGGTCGCAAGTCATATTCGGCTTCCCACAGAGGCTTGGCCAGTCTCGGCCTCGCCTCGCGGCGCCCGAAAGCCGCCAAACCCCAAGATTTAGGCCGGCTCCAGGTGGCTGCGCCGTTACATTGACATCCCCAGCCCCCCCTCTTATCTCTCCGGCCGAAAAAGGCGCCGGGAAGCGTCGGCCCTCGCACGGCCCCTCGAAGCCGGGCACGACGGCTTTTATCAAGGACACAACGTATGATCGGCGCGCTCGCCAAGAAAATTTTCGGCTCGGCTAATGAACGGCGGCTCAAGACCTATCAGCCCCGCGTCAAGGCGATCAACGCGCTGGAGCCGGAGGTCGAGAAGCTCTCCGACGAGGAGCTGCGCGCCCGCACCCAGGAGTTCCGCGAAGAGCTCGCCGCTGGCAAGACGCTCGACGAGCTTCTCGTGCCGGCCTTCGCCACCGTGCGCGAGGCGGCCAAGCGCACGCTCGGACAGCGGCACTTCGACGTGCAGCTCATCGGCGGCATGGTGCTGCACGAAGGCGCGATCGCCGAGATGCGCACGGGCGAGGGCAAGACGCTCGTCGCGACCCTCGCCGTCTATCTGAACGCGCTGAGGGGCGAAGGCGTCCACGTCGTCACGGTCAACGACTACCTCGCCAAGCGCGACGCCGACTGGATGGGGCAAGTCTACAAATTCCTCGGCATGAGCGTCGGCGTGATCATTCACGACCTTTCCGACGATGAGCGCGCCAAGGCCTACGCCTGCGACATCACCTACGGCACGAACAACGAATACGGCTTCGACTATCTGCGCGACAATATGAAATATGAGCTCGCGCACATGGTGCAGCGCGGCCATAGCTTCGCGATCGTCGACGAGGTCGACTCGATCCTCATCGACGAGGCGCGCACGCCGCTCATCATCTCCGGTCCGGTCGACGACAAG
>Ga0265331_10002825_pt1 | contig 11511 bp, 5 predicted proteins | sample 41923metaG_FD_202088 | JGI IMG/M metagenome (GOLD analysis project Ga0265331, IMG submission 202088) | Rhizosphere microbial communities from Carex aquatilis grown in University of Washington, Seatle, WA, United States - 4-19-23 metaG | ecosystem: Host-associated > Plants > Roots > Rhizosphere >...
ATCGATTTGCCCTCCCGCCTACAGGTCGCGGTTCCAATTCGTGCCGGCGTCGAAGACATTCACCGCGATCTTCCTGATCACCCGGCCTGATTTCTTTCGCGACGGCCGACCTAGGAGCAGGAAGCTCCAAGTTCCGGCTTCCGTTTACGCACGATTCGGCCTGGCGCGGGGATAGAGTACCGTCTCACTGGGCTGGGCACGGTGCGGCCTGCCGCCCGGCGGTGTGCTCGGATTGTTCCGGAGGAGAGCGCCCGTGCCCGGCCGGCCCGCCTCTGATCGTGGCCGGCAGTTACCGGTTGAGGTCGGTGTAACGGGCCACGGCTTGGGCACGCGAGTGCACATGAAGCTTCTCGTAGATCCGGCGAATATAGGTGTTCACGGTTTCCAGACTGATCCCCAGGGCATCGGCGATCTCCTTGTAGAGGTAGCCTTGGGCGAGCAATGCGATCACCTCGTTTTCGCGTTTGGAGAGTTCTTCGGCCGGTCGGACCTTCGGCTTCTGCGGTTGCAGCAATTGGACGACCTTCCGGGCGATGTTGCTGCTCATGGGCGAGCCGCCGGCGTGCACTTCGCGCAGCGCGGTGATCATGGCTTCTCGCGAGGTGTATTTCACCAGGTAGCCGGTGGCGCCCGCCGACAGGGCATCGAAGATGTGGTTGGAATCTTCGTACACCGTCACCATCACGAACTGCGTTTCCGGGGCGCGGGGCTTGAGTTGCCGCACGCATTCAATGCCGCTGAGCCCGGGGAGATGGATGTCGACCAGGACGATGTCCGGCTTGGACTGGACGATTTTCGGCATCGCGCTTTCCGCGTCCGGGAACGCCCCCGAGAATGAGAAACCGTCGGCCTCCTGCAGCCAGGTGGTGAGGATGTCGCGGACGGATACATCGTCCTCGACCACCATGGCGGTGATCGTGGAGCAGGGGACGGAGTTTGGATTCACGGATTCGGTTCCCACAGGAATAGGATTTTGGATTGGCTAGGGCGCGGGTTGGGAAGGGGAGGACTGCGCGGACGGTGGGGCGGCGGGAGGGATAGAAAGCGGCCGGGTGACGGCGACAATCAGCGAAACGCTCGTGCCTTCGTCTTCATTCCCCGTAATCTCGCAGCGCCCGCCGATGCGGGCAAGCCGCCGGTTCATGTTCAGCAGACCGTTTCCTGAATTGAGGCGACCCCGCTCGTTTGCGCCACCGGGGTTCTCGCCGAAGCCCCGACCATTGTCCTGGACGGTCAGGACGAAGGCGTCGGGCCGGAGTTCGAACGAGATGCTCACCTCGGTGGCTGCCGCGTGTCTCACGGCATTGTGGAGCGCCTCCTTGAAGGCCAGAAAAAGATTGTGCCGGGTTTCGGCGGTGAGCGGCCAGGCGGGGACGTCGACCGGAAGATCGAGGCGGCAGCGCAGGTTGGCCGTGGCGAGAAATTCATGGGCGAAGCGGCCCATGTAATCCACCAAGCTGTCGAGCGTGTCGTGGCGCGGATCCACGGCCCAGACGATTTCATCCAAAGCCCGCGTGACCTCGCGCGCTGTGTCGTAGATGCGCGTGAGCACCGCCGCCGCGCGGGTGGGTTCGGCGAGCTGGCTCCGGGCGGGCTGGCTCAGCATCGCGATCCGCGAGAGGCTGGCGCCGACATCATCGTGGATGTCCTGGGCAATCCGGGCGCGTTCGCGATCGAGCGCATGCTGCCGTTCCATCTTCTCCATCAGCCGCTGCATCCGCCGGCGGGTGAAGTAGCGGGCCAGCAGCGCCACCGCCGTGAGGGCGGCCAGGACGCAGGCGGTGACGAACCACCAGGTCTGCCAGAAATACGGGGCGACGGTGAACGTCAGGGAAGTGCCTTCGGTGTTCCACACGCGGTCGTTGTTGCAGGCGATCACACGGAACCGATAGGTGCCCGCGGGCAGATGGCTGTAGAAAGCGGTCCGCTTGCTGTCCGCCTCGACCCAGGTCTTGTCGATGCCGTCGAGGCGGTATTTGAACAGCACCTTGCTCGGGGCCACGAAGCTCAGACCGCTGAAGCGGAATTCCAGGCGCTGATGGTCGGGCGGCAGCCGGCTCAGCACCGCGCCGTGGCGCCACGGCACGGGATTCCCGTCCACCAGCAACGACTCGAACACCACGGGAGGCGGGGCTCGGTTCGGCGCAATCCGCGCCGGGTCAACACAGACGATGCCTTTGCTGCTGGCGAACCAGAGGCGGCCGTCGGTCGTCTTGCATCCCGCGGCTTGCAGGCCGCCGGTGAATTCGATGGTGGGCAACCCGTCGTTGTGATCGTAGATCTGACTGGAGACAGCCGGAATCAGCCCGTCGGCGCAGCGGTTCAATTCGCTCTTTGGCACCCGTTGGATGCCGTGACGGGTGCTCAGCCAGAAATAGCCCAGGCCGTCGTCCAAAACGCAGCAGATGGTGTTGTCGGCCAGGCCCTGCGGCACGCCGACGCTGGCGAACTGCCCGTCCTTGAAGCGGGTCAGCCCCTGGTCCGCCGTCCCAATCCAGAGCGCTCCGTCGTCGTCGGCCCGCAAACACTGCACCGCGTCGCTCGGCAGACCGTCTTTCCGGCGGAAAGTCGTGAGCTTTCCGTCGGCGACCCGCACGAGGCCGCCATCGGAGAACCCGCCCCAAATGACGCCGTGCCCATCGCGCGCCACCGCGCACAGGCCGCCCGCGGCACTGTCCGTCGATTTGACCAGCCCGGTCGACCGACCGGCCTTCAACTGAACCAAGCCGTTGCGATAACCGACGAGGAGCTCGTCCGTTCCCGGGGGGGCCAGGAGCGCGAAGACCTGGCTCGACGTCTCCTCCACGTTTCCCGGGCGGATGAAGTGCCCTTGCTCCAGTCGGTAGGGACCGCCCCACCAGAAGTTGCCCGCCCACACTTCGCCTTGCTCGCTTTCGGTGACCGCCGAGATATAGAGGTTGCCCAGGCCTTCGTCGGCGCCGTAGTGCGTCCACTTCCCGGCGGAAAAATGGTACAGGCCCGCGCCATCGGTGCCGATCCAGAGCGCACCATCACGGCCCGGCGCGACGGCGTTCACGGTGCAGCCCTGGAATTGATCGGGCGAATTCAAGACCGTAAACGCGGTCGGATGAATGGAGACGAGTCCGGCGCTGCCGGTGCCGGCCCAAAGATTTCCCTCCCGATCCTCGTACAGGAAGCGCGCCCAATTCTGAGGCAGGCCGTTGCTGCGGTCAAAATGGACCGGGCGCCGGCCGTCGCGGAAAATCAGATACAGTCCGGAATAGATCGTTCCGACCGCCAGCGTTCCGTCCCGCAGTTCCAGGACACAGGCAATGGACTCCGGTTTCCACTCGCCCAGATCTTCGGTCCAGCGGCCGCCGATCCATTTGCGGATGCGATTGCCGGCGATGATCCAGGCCCCGCCGTCGGCGGCGGCGGCGAGGCCGTAGACGTAACTGTCGCTGTCCGGGGGATCGAAGAAGATCGGGACAAGCGTCCCGTCGACCAGATGGGCGGCCCGGCCGTTTTCGGCCAGCCAGATGGTGCCGCGCGCGCTGACCGTCCAGGCCATGGGACCGGGGCGATTGGGCGCGATGAGCGAGGGGAGTTGGGGGCCGTTTTCGAGGGATGCGATCGCCCCGCCCTGACGCATGGCCCAGAGCCGTCCCTGCTCGTCGCTGCCGAGGCCGATCGTTTTTTCGCTGATCGTTCCGGCCGGGAGAGGCGCAGATTCGAACCCGCCCTCGCGGTAGCGGGTGATCACACCCGTCTCGTGTCCAATCCAGAGAGTCCCTTGCGCATCCTCAAAAAGGCACGAGATGCGCCGGTCCTGCAGTTCGGGCGTATTGGCGGAATCGAACAGCCGGAATCGCTCGCCGTCGAAACGGGCCAGGCCGCCATACGTCCCGAGCCAAACATAGCCATCGCGGGTCTGGACGGCGGAAGTCACCAGGTTTTGCGGCAATCCGTCCTCGGTTTGCCAGACGCGCATCGCATAGCCCTCGGTCAGAAAGGCCGTGGCAAAACCGCTCGTCACCAGCAACAGCTGGATCAGCGTCCAGACAGCGAACGCGCGGAGGCAAGGCAACATGACACAGGAGAGGGATGATCCGGCCCCGGGGGATCGGGCCAACGGAGTGGTGGGTGTGCTGCGGAGCAAAACAGAAAGCCCGGGTAGTACAAGGGGCGAAGAACGATTCCGGTTGTTGCGGCGGCCGCGATCGTCACCAAGCCTCATTTCTATTGGTGGCTGTCGGAAGATCGGACGACACCCCTGATCCGGACTCAGGCGGTTAAAATGGTTTCCCGGCGAGGTTGGTGGTTTGGAGGAGGAGCCCGGCCTCCGGGGGGGCTGAGGCGGCCGCACAAGGAAAACCGGTCACGGAGGTCCGGTTCCATCTCATCTCAACTGCCTGACCCCGGCTCAGACTGCGACCCCATCAACACCACCCCGACCTTCCGATCCGGCGTGACCTTCATCGGACGACCAGCGCATCGACGGCCACGGGGCCGCCACCGCGATTGACAATGCGAATGGCATGTTCGCCGGGAGTCAGACCCGTCAGTTCACACACCTTTTGCTCCGCTTGGCGCGCGCCCGGGGTCGACAGATCCACGGTCGCGCGCGTTTGACCGTCAATTTGAATCTCGATCGTACCAGCGCCCGCTTCTTTCGGAGCGATGACTGAAATGGCGGTACCCGTGAACGAACAGCTCCAGACATCGCCGTGGGTTTCGCTGATGGTGAGGTCGTTGTTGTAATCACCGGTGCCAAGATTACTGCGGCGCATCCAACCGCGGGCCACCACGCCCGGGTCGTCGTCGTTGAACCAACCTTTGTCGTGGGTGATTCGCAGCACCCGGCATCCGGCGGCGAGTTGACGATCGGTGATTCCCGCCAGCGGCTGCACCGCTCCGCCGGGTGTGACCGTCAGCCCTTGGTCATTTTGCACAAAAGTCAGCGCCACCTCGGAGCCGAGCAGTTCGACCTTGGACACTTTACCCAGGGTCGGCAGCCCGGTGCGCAGAGCCTTGAGAGTGACCGGGCCGCCGCTCCACTCCAGCAGCGCGGCATAGACGTTGCCATGGTTGCGCGTGTAACAGACAGAATCCTGGCCGCAGACTTCAAAGGGGCGGGACCCATAAACTGCTTCGCCGTCCGCTTTCAGCCAGGCCCCGACGTCCTTGGAGATTTGAATCACCTCCGGATCAAGATCGCCGCGGCCGTGCTGGGTGAGATTGAGCAGCATCGTTCCGTTGCGACACACGTTCTGCATCAACGAACGGATCACGCTCACCGCCTGCATATATTTCTGGCCGGTTTGATAGTGCCAGTCGGCAAGGCTCGTTTCCGTCTGGAAGGGATAGGCCATGATCTCCGGTTCGATGATGAATTCGTTGCTCTTGACCAGCGCACGGTCCACCTCGGGCAGCAGTTCCGGATGATTCTGGAAACTGTTGTACCGCCCGCCCACGCCCTTGAGGTTGAGCACCGCTTCCATTTTTCCACGATTCCACTCCAAGGATTTGTTGTAATAATTCGCGGCCAGCGCCGACGCGAGAAATCCGAGTCCCATGTGAACGCCGAGATCCACCTGTGAATCGCCGGCATGTTCGTCGAAGTAGATCAGGTCGGGATGATATTTGCCGATGGCGTCGTCGACCCGCCACATGAACTGGTTGGCAAAGGGCGAATGCAGCGGATCGTCCGCGGTGTGAACCGGCCCGTAAAGATCCACCGGGTCGAGACCTTCCCACCATTTTCCCTTGCCGTCCTGAATTGTTTGCCGCGCGTCGTACGGCACGCCTTTCATCGGTCCCGTCCGGTCGCTCGTGTAACGCACCGGCATGAACTGCCCCCAGGTTCGCGCCGGGGTGTCGTGAAAACCGATGCCGAAACGCAGCCCGTGCCGGCGCGCGACTTTTTCCCAAACGCCGACGATATCGATTTTGGGGCCGACCTTGACCGAGTTCCACGGTTGATATTTCGAATCGTAGCAGTCGAAGTTGTCATGGTGGCAGCCCATCGCCACGAAATAGCGGGCCCCCAGTTCGACATACAGATCCATCAGCTGCTCAGGATTCCACCGATCAATCACCCAGCAGTGACAGAGGTCCTTGTAGCCGGATTCTGCGGGATGGCCGAAGCGCTTGAGGTGGTCTTCATATTGCCGCTCGCCTTGGAGATACATGCCGCGCGAATACCAATCGCCCTGCTCCGGCATCGACTGCGGATCCCAGTGCGACCACGCCCCGAACTTGGCGTCACGCCACCACTCCGGCACGGTGTATTGCCGGCTGATCGACTTCCAATCCGGGGAATACGGGCCGTCGGCGACGGGCAATGGTGGCAGATTCCAAATGTCCGGCGACAATCCGAGATCGCCGCCGCCGACAATTATCTGATCTACGCCGACGGCGGCATCGTTCGGTCCTACCCTGATGGTCAACGTGGCCTCGGCCGGAATCGCGACGTCCAACACGGCGTGGAGAAAGGAACGGGAGATATCTCCCGATGAATGCACGTTCAACTTGCGCGCCGGTTGGTGGTTGACCTCGATGCTGAGGGTGCCCGTTTCCACCGACGAATAGCGAATCGCCAGTTTGCTGGCCGCCGGCAGAGCGGTGAACTCGATGGCCTGACCCGCCTTGGCCAAACCCACCAAATACCCCCCCGAGGCGGCGCTAGCAGCAACCTTCGATGCGCCATCCAACAGCCGGGCGTTCTCCGCCTCGAAAATGTGCGTCCTGTCCTGCGGATACGGAAGGACCGCGGGCTCGCCGGCAGCCAGCACTGTTGCCAGCAGCCAGCACACGGGGAACCCAGTGGCGATTCTCGATTTCATAAGCTGTCTTCCCCGGTCGCACGTGCTCCCGCCCGAACTGAAAGCCCGCCAATCGATTTGAGGCTTTGCGCAGTCTTGTCGGCACCGGGCAGACCGCGGAGAAAATAGAGCCGGGCGTTGGTCACGCGGGAGGTCCATGTATTGCCCGAAACGGCACCAGCTCCATGCCTTCGGCGGCGGGTCGATTGAGCGATGACGTCTTGGGGTGGCGCATGTGATCCGGTTCCAAGATAGTGGCGAAAATCGGCGCGAGCCAAGGCGGTTTGTCATTCGACCCGCGACGGTGGCCGGGAACTTGCGGCGCACTCCTCGGCCTGCGCCGGGAGCCTCCCGTGGCCAAGGGACGGACACACAAAAGCCGCTCACCCCTGAGCGGCCTTTGCTTACACCTAACACCAAGCAAAACTATGAACTACAGGGAAAGACGCATCAGGGAGGGAAACGTTCAAAACTTCCGGTAGTTGTTGTCGCCGTTGGCTATTTAGACTAGTCCCATTGGCATTCCGGTGAACGATCATCCCGAAATCAGGACCGATAGCCCAAGGCCGCCCCGGCGGGTCCTGATCGCACCCGACAAATTCAAGGGCACCTTGACCAGTGGGCAGGCGGGGCGGGCGATCCTGCGGGGATTGCGGAGAGCTTGGCCGCGAACCGGGTTTACGAGTTTTGCGCTGGCGGACGGCGGTGACGGATTCGCCCGAATTCTGACCCAGGCGACGGGAGGAAAGCTTCACAAGGTGCGTACGAGCGATGCGGCTGGCCGGCGCTGCGATGCGGTCTGGGGCAGGTTGGGGGACGGTCGGACGGCGGTCCTCGACCTGGCTTCTGCTTCCGGCCTCGCGGGGCTTCCACCGAACCTGCGGAACCCGGGTGAAACTTCAACTTTCGGGACCGGCCTGGTGTTGAAACGAATCATCGCCTCGGGGGCGAAGGTCATAATCGTGGGACTGGGCGGCAGCGCGACCAACGACGGCGGAGTCGGCCTGGCCAGCGCACTGGGATGGCAATTCCTGGATCGCACGGGCGGAACAATTCCACTGACCGGCCGCGGTCTTCTCCAACTCCATCGGATCATCCCACCTCCTGGGCGGCAGACTGTGCGCGTTGTCGCGGCGGCGGATGTGGACAATCCACTTTATGGACCGGACGGAGCGGCCTGCCAATTTGGGCCGCAAAAAGGCGCGACTCCGCGGTCGGTGGCGGTTCTTGATTCGGGTCTGCGTAGACTGGCGAGAATCGCGCGACGCGATACCGGCACTGATTTGGCGGACGTACCCGGCGCGGGTGCCGCCGGCGGATGTGGATTCGGACTTCTGACCTTCCTGGGCGCCGAGCTGAGGCCTGGTTTCGATTTGCTCTGCCGATACACCGCGCTTGACGAGCTGGTCGGTCGCCACGATCTCGTCGTGACCGGCGAAGGTTGTTTCGACCGCACCTCCCTCGCCGGCAAGGGACCCTACCGGCTCGCCTGCCTCGCGCGGAAAGCCCGGGTTCCGGTCTGGGGTGTCTTTGGTCGCATCGATCTCCCTCGCGCCGAGATGCCTTTTGAGCGCATCCTGGCGTTGTCCGAGAAAGAGGATGCGTCGCTGCAGTCTGCGACCGCCTCGACCCATGCCAGAAGGCTGGAGCGAGGCGCGTTCCGTCTGGCCTCCGGCCAAGCGTGAACCTCACAGTGCGCCCTCCGCAGAATTGTTCAGGTGCCGGCGGACTGCCCCTCGCAAGTCGTGCGAATGCGCGAAGCGGTTGCGTTTGAGAGCGAGATCGTGAATCTTTGATCCCATGCCCCGGATTCGTGCACCGGGAGGCGGAACCAGGGACCCGCTTTCGGGTGAGTGGAAACTTTGTTTCGAGTTGGTCTGGTGCCGCGAAGCATGTCTCGGCCTGACCTGAAAATGTAGGAGCGAGCAAGCTCGCTCCCACAAAATGGATTGTTTTGGCCGGGAACGCCCCGGACCTTGGGTAGAGTTCAAGACTTGCGTTTTATTTTGCAGGTTTGGCCCACCTCAGGCTATCTTTCGGGCGCAGGCCTTTCCGTCATGGACACCAATCCCAGCTGGAATTCCAAATACAATTGGTCGATGATCGCCCGGGCGGCGCCACCCAAGCGGCCGGCCGAAGAACGGGTGGCGGACTTCCTCGAGATTTATGCGAACTTCGACGAGGTGACGGCGCAAGAGCAGGCCAGCCGTTGCATCAACTGCCCGGATCCTTCCTGCGTGCAGGGCTGTCCCTTGAACAACCGCATCCCGGAATGGCTGGCCTTGACGGCACAGGGTCGATTTCTCGAGGCGGCCGAGCTTTCGCGTTCCACGAGCAACATGCCCGAGATCTGTTCCCGCGTGTGTCCCCAGGAACGGCTGTGCGAAAATTCGTGCATTCTCAATTCCCACACCGACCCGGTCGCGATCGGCGCCCTCGAGCGTTTTGTCAACGAGTACGCGTTTGCTCACGATGATGTCGCGCCCCATCAAGTCGCGCCCAACGGCCGCAAAGTCGCGGTCATCGGGTCCGGGCCGAGCGGGCTGGCCTGCGCCGACCAGCTCGTGCAACTCGGCTACGGGGTTGTGGTTTTCGAGTCCCTTTCCGTCCCCGGCGGCCTGCTTGTGAACGGCATCCCGGCCTTCAAGCTGGAGAAACACATCGTGGCGCGCCGCGTGGATCTGCTCGCGCAGGCCGGGGTGGAGTTCCGTCTCGGCGTCCGGGTCGGCTGGGAGGTTACGCTCGACGCGTTGTTGCGCGACTTCGACGCCCTGTTCCTCGGGGTCGGCGCGCAACAGACCAAAAAACTCGACGTCCCGGGCGCCCAGTTTTCCGGCGTGATCCAGGCGCTGCCGTTCTTGATCCAGAAAAACGTGGCGCCCACCGTGGGCGCCGGCGAGCCCATCGCGGTGGCGGGCAAGCGTGTGGTCGTGCTCGGCGGGGGCGACACCGCGATGGACTGCCTCCGCACGGCCGTGCGGTCCGGAGCATTGTCTGCGACCTGCCTCTATCGCCGCGATCTGGCGAACATGCCGGGCAGCCGGAAGGAATACGCGAACGCGATCGAGGAGGGGGCGCAGTTTCTGTTTCTCGTCAACCCGGTCGCGTTGACCGGCGATGCGGTCGGGGCGGTCACGGGCGTGCGTTGCGTGCGGATGGAACTCGGCGAAGCCGATGCGTCCGGCCGGCGCAAACCGCGCCCGGTGCCGGATTCCGAGTTTCTGGCCGAGGCGGATTTGGTGCTCATCGCCTACGGTTTCGACCCGAGACCGTTCCCGGCCGAAAGCGATTTTTCTCGCGTGGCCACCAATGACTGGGGCGGGATCGTGGTGGATCAAAATCTGATGACGAGCGTGCCGGGCGTTTTTGCGGGGGGTGACTCCGCGCGGGGACCGAGTTTGGTCGTGCATGCGGTCCGCGATGCGCGCAAGGCGGCCGAGGGCATCCACCGCTACCTTTCGGCCGTCAAGGTCGCCTAGAGTCGAATCGCCCGGGCCCGCGGTCGATCCGCGGAAAAATCTGCGGGTGGCGGGAAGAACGGGCCATCAAGTTGACCGGACGAAATCCGGGTCGGCGCGTCCCTTCAGGCCGAGCGAAAGGAAGCACGAGGATTGCGGCGCGTCCCGCGATTCTTCGCGGCGGGGCCGTCGCTCCCCCAAAGCGGTGACAAATGAATGCTGACGGCCAGCAGAAACCCACGGTATTTACTCTGCGTTCTCCGCGTCCTCCGCGTTTTTCGGGCTGAATTGAGGCTGCCCGGACCTCCGTGGCCGGTTTTCCTTGGGTGGTTACTTCAGCCCGCTCTACCAGGTCGGGCTCCCCTTCCAAGAAAGCGGGTTTGCCGCCAAATCAGCCGCAACCGCCTCAGCTTTTGCTCAGGGTTTCGGGGGCTCCATTTTGTCCAGCCCGTCGAGCATCTTCCGGATCTCTCCCAGTTTCGGGTCGATTTTCAAGGCCTCCTCCAGTTGGGCGCGGGCCTCGGCCCGGCGCCCCAACGTGAGAAGACAACGCGCCCAGTGGATGTGCAGGGCGGCGTCGCCTGGCTTGAGCTTGTTCGCCGCCTCGTAGTGGGCGACGGCTCCGGCAAAATCCTGTTTCGCCTGCGCCAGAGACGCGAGTTCCGTTTCCCCGTCGACGGGATCGAGCTGGCGGATCCGGGTGGCGAGGTTTCCCGCCTTCTCGAGATCGCCCCCCACCACCGGAGCCATTGTGTAATAAAACTGGCAGAGACCGATCAGGGCCGGGAGGCATTTGGGGTCGAGCGCGACGGCTTTTTCATAGACTTTGCGGATCTTGCCGGCGATCTGGTCCTGCTCATAGGGACCAACTTCGCCATACCGGTGGGTCAGCGCGCGGCCCAACTGGCAAAAATACGCCGGGTGGCCCGAGTCAGCCTTCACGGCCCGCTCGGCAAATTCCACCGCTTCAGCGGAACGCATCTGTCCCGTCCGAACCTGGCTCATCAGATTGAGTGCGGCGGCGTCCGGCCTCTTCCCCACCAGCGGCATCAACAGGGTTTCGGCATCGATCAGGTTGCCTTCGCTGACCAGGACAGTCGCCTGTTCGATCACCGTCTCCGCGCGGGATGCGGTCGCGGCGACCAGGCCGAGTCCGAACAGCAGGCAAAAAAACCGGGAAAACGAGAGCGAAGTGTGGAGAGAGATTCGACGCATGGCGGCTGGGCGGGCGGTGAAAGTTGATTCCCCACCGGCAAGCGCAAGGACTA
>Ga0265331_10002826_pt1 | contig 11507 bp, 8 predicted proteins | sample 41923metaG_FD_202088 | JGI IMG/M metagenome (GOLD analysis project Ga0265331, IMG submission 202088) | Rhizosphere microbial communities from Carex aquatilis grown in University of Washington, Seatle, WA, United States - 4-19-23 metaG | ecosystem: Host-associated > Plants > Roots > Rhizosphere >...
TAACTATCTGATAGCGGGTTCCTTCGCGCACGACACCCTCAATCGCGCGGTATTCGCCAATAGCGGTGGCATGCAGCGCCTGTCGATTCAGGCGGCGATACCGGGCAGCAGCTTGCCTTTCTATAAAGTATCCGCCAGAGCACAGCATTATTTTCCGATAGCCAGCGATGTGACGCTGATGCTGAACGCCGATCTCGGTTACGCCAACGGCTACAATGGCAAGGAACTGCCGTTTTTCCAGAATTTCTACGCAGGCGGTCCGCAGTCTGTGCGCGGTTTTTATCCGAGTTCTCTAGGCCCGAGAACCATAACCACGAGCTGTACGAACAGCGCGGGTACGCTCGTAGCCACCAATGTGGTGGGCGATCAGTGTCCGGCAGGCTCCAACATAAGCTATCAGGATCGCGCATTTGGCGGAACGGCAAAACTGGTACTCAATGCCGAGCTGTTGTTTCCGTTGCCGTTCATGTCAGACAACAAGAGTATCCGGATCGGTCCGTTCTTTGACGCTGGTAATGTGTTCACGCCTAACAGTTATGGGCTTAATTACTCACTCAAGCAGTTGAAATATTCAGTGGGATTGGGCGCCAAATGGCTGTCTCCGTTCGGCGCGCTGTCGTTCAGTGTCGCGCAGCCGCTGAATGCCGACCCGGTTTGCCAGGCTAACGCGCAAGGCATCGTTGATCCGAGTGGTCAGAATTGCGTGATGAGTTCAACTACTCAGCGCTTCCAGTTTACTTTTGGTCAGGGGTTCTGATTCGGAGGAAGAAGGAGCGCCGCCGGTTGGGGGTGATCTCAGGTTTGTGTTTTGTAGCTATTCGTATTTATAAGCCCGTGCGGGATGGGCTGGATGCCGGCAAATCAGCGCGCTTATCCGATGGTTCGGCAGTTTTTGCGGTAGTTCTTGTATAATGTGAAAATGGAGCCGTGTCGGTGCGGTTCTTATGGAATAACGATCTTTTTCTGGAGCGAGATTAAAAATGTTTAATAAAAGTCTTACCTTGTTTGTGATTGGCTTGTTGGCGAGCGGCAGCGTATTCGCGGCCGACCTCAAGATAGGCGCCGTTAATGTCATGGCATTGATGCAACAGTCTCCTCAAGGTGAAAGAGCAAAAAAGGAAATGAAGGATATGGAAGGCGAGTTCGGCAAACGGGGTAAAAAACTCGAAGCCGAACAGAAGGAAATCATCACTTTGCAGGAGCGTTTGCAGAAAGACGGTTCAGTGATGAGCGAATCCGAACGTGATAAGCTGGAAAAGGACATCATCAGTAAAAATCGCGAATTAAGGCGCGCTTTCGATGAAGCCCAGCAGGACGCCAACCTTCGCAAGAATGAAGTGTTGGGTCGTTTGCAGAAAGAGATCATGGAAGCTGTGCAGTCGCTGGCCAAGGATGAAGGCTATGATCTGATCGTCGGCGATGGCGTGCTCTACGCTACATCGGCCATAGATCTTACCAGCAAGGTCGAAAGCCGTCTCGGCGGGGTGAGCGGCGGTGGAGCGCCGTCCAGGTCATCCAGTAAGAGAAGCGGTGGTTCTGCCGCTACGGCCAAAGAAGAATAGCAGGGGGCACCCCGGTTACTGATTTTCGTGCCGGTTACGTTCCGTTGCCGGCGCCGCGGGCTCAGGAGGGTGCTTATGAGTGTCTGCGCGCGCGAAGCACAGCATGCGGCACGACTTTATACGATTCATGCCTGAGCCCCATCTGAATCTGCGAGGCCATGACGCCGAATTGCAGATCATTTCAAAATATCAAGGAGCACGTTTGGATATTCAACAAATCAAGGAGTATCTTCCACACAGGTATCCCTTTCTGCTGGTTGATCGCGTTGTTGAGTGTGAACCGGGAAAGCGCCTGCTCGCCATCAAAAACGTTACTTTTAACGAACCTTTTTTTCAGGGTCACTTTCCGGGCTTGCCGATCATGCCGGGCGTATTGATCATTGAGGCTTTGGCGCAGGCGACCGGTTTGCTGGCAGGGAATTCGGCCCCCGAAGTGCTGGGGAAGGGAAAAACCTATTATCTGGTCGGCCTGGACAAGGTGCGCTTCAAGCGCCCCGTAGTGCCGGGCGACCAATTGCGCCTCGAAGTCAGTTATTTGCGCCATAAACGCAATATCTGGGCCTTTTCCTGTCAGGCGGATGTCGACGGCGAGCTGGTTGCAAGCGCAGAAATCATGTGTGCAGCTGCGGAGCAAAGTGCTTGATACATCCGAGTGCAATTATTGATCCGGCGGCGTTGGTGGACGAAGGGGTCGATATAGGTCCTTTCAGCATAGTCGGCGCCGGAGTTGAAATTGGGGCAGGCACCAGGGTAGGGCCGCATGTGGTTCTGAAAGGTCCTACCCGCATAGGGAAAGACAATCAGATTTTCCAGTTTTCCTCTGTAGGCGAGGACCCGCAGGATAAAAAATATCACGGCGAGGTGACGCGTCTGGAAATCGGCGACCGCAATGTGATACGCGAATATTGCACGATACATCGTGGAACGGTTCAGGACCAGGGCGTGACGCATATCGGCAGCGATAATCTGTTTATGGCCTACACCCATATCGCGCATGACTGCGTCATCGGCAACCATGTCATCATGGCGAACGCGGCATCGCTTGCGGGTCATGTGCATATGGCCGACCATGTTATTCTGGGCGGTTTTTCGCTGGTGCATCAGTTCTGCAAATTGGGGATACATAGCTTTTCCGCCATGGGCAGCGTAATATCGCGCGATATACCGCCTTATGTCATGGTTGGCGGTCGACCGACGCGACCGCACGGAATAAACAGTGTCGGTCTGGAGCGTAAAGGCTACGATGCCGATGCGTTGCGCGCCATTCGCAAGGCGTACAAGCTGATTTACAAGTCGGGGCTGACTTTGGAGGATGCCATTAAAAGTCTGGATGAGACGGCCTCGGAAACGCCGGCCGTATCGGTAATGGCGGAATTCCTGAAAAATACCGAGCGTAGCATCATCCGCTGATTGAGTTTCCGGATCAAGAACCCCGTGCCGCGCTGACAATGGTCTTGCATGACAGAGTTGATGACTGACGTAGCCGGGACGGATGAGGTGGGGCGCGGCTGTCTGGCGGGGCCGGTAGTAGCCGCAATGGTGATTTTGCATCCTGAGCATATTATCCCCGGACTCGCCGATTCCAAGACGCTGTCTCCGGCTCGCCGCGAGCAGCTGGCGCTGCAGATCAAATCGAAGGCTTGCGCATGGTCTATTGGCCGCGCGGAAGCGAGCGAAATCGACCGAATCAATATTTTTCATGCCTCACTGCTCGCCATGCGTCGAGCATATGAAGCCCTGCCGATCAAGCCCGGAAAAGTGCTGGTTGATGGAAAGCATTGTCCGGAACTTTCCTGCGCTTGCGAAGCCGTTATTGGCGGAGACCGGACTGTGGCGGTAATTTCTGCGGCCTCGATACTGGCAAAAGTGGCGAGAGACAGTGAAATGGCTATACTCGATATATTATACCCCGGTTATGTATTCGCCCGGCATAAGGCGTACTCGACCAAACTGCATCAATCCAGACTGCTGGAGTTAGGTCCTTCCCCCATACACCGTTATTCCTTTTCCCCTGTAGCAAAGGCGCACCGTGAAACTGCTGTCAATCAACCTGGGACATCTGCAAACAATACGGCACGGTGAACGCGATGTCGAGACCGGAATATTCAAAAATCCGGTCGATGGCGTTCACAGCGTCGGTTTGCTGGGAATAGATGGAGACCGTCAGGCCGATACTGAAAATCATGGCGGGGCCGATAAAGCCCTTTATTTCTACACGGTGGAAAACTCTCGTTTATGGGAGATGGAACTGGGCAGAACGCTGCCTCCCGGCGCCTTTGGCGAAAACTTTACCGTCAGCGGCATGCCGGACGAAACGGTGCATATCGGCGATATTTTCAGGGTGGGCGGTATTACCGTGCAAGTGACGCAGCCGCGCGTCCCATGCTTTAAGCTTGGGATTAAAATGCAGGACATGAAGTTTGTAACGCGATTTCTGCATTCCGGTCGCGCAGGCTTTTACACGCGCATACTCGAGCCCGGCGCAGCGGCTGCCGGCGACGGCATAGCGCTGCTGGAAGTCGATCCTCATGGTCTGTCCGTAAAAGAGGCGATGCTGGCGCTGATCAAGGGCGATCGTCAGCAGGAAATTATCAAACGCGCACTGGAAGTACCGGCCTTGTCTGTTGCGTGGCAAACGGATCTACGCAAACGTTTGCAGTCCTGACGCCGTGTATTTCGAGCAAGCGCTTCCGGTTCAACAGCCGCTTCTTTTAACGGAGCAGCGCGCATATCCCAAGCACTCCGGCGTGATGCGAGGCGGGTTATCCGATGCGACTGGATAAAATCAGGCTGGCAGGATTCAAATCCTTTGTCGATCCGACAACTATACCGCTGGCAGCAAATCTGATCGGCATCGTCGGGCCGAACGGCTGCGGGAAATCAAATATCATTGATGCCGTGCGCTGGGTGATGGGCGAAAGTTCGGCGAAGCACTTGCGCGGCGAGTCGATGGCCGATGTCATTTTCAACGGGTCGACGTCGCGCAAGCCTGTCAGCCAGGCAACAGTGGAGCTGGTATTCGACAACTCGGAAGGCGACGCGCCGGGAGAGTATTCGACCTATCGTGAAATTTCGGTTAAGCGCCAGGTGACTCGCGACGGGCAATCCAGCTATTTTTTAAACGGGACGCGCTGCCGCCGCAAGGATATCACCGATATTTTTCTAGGCACAGGGCTGGGTGCGCGCAGCTATGCCATTATTGAGCAAGGCACCATATCGCGCCTGATCGAAGCCAAGCCGGACGAAATGCGCGCGGTGATAGAGGAAGCCGCCGGTATTTCCCGCTACAAGGAGCGTCGGCATGAAACCGAAATCAGAATGCGCCATACGGTGGAAAACATGGAGCGACTTCACGACGTGCGCGAAGAAATCTCCAAGCAATTGGGCAGCTTGCAACGCCAGGCCAAAAAAGCGGAAAAATATATCGCGTTAAAGGAAGAAGAGCGCCGCTACCGCGAACAATTGCTGGGCTTGCGCTGGCGTAAATTCGAACAGGCTGGCGAGGAAAGCCGGCGGACGCTGGCTGAGTGCGAGCAACAATTCAGGCGTGTGGTTGCTGAAGAAACCCGGCTTGCCGAGGAACAGCAGATAGCCCAGGCGGTTTACGAGCAACTGCAAAAAAAACTGCAGGATAGGCAGGCGGCATTTTATGAGGTGAACGCCGAGAGCGGACGCCTGGAGCAAGCGATAAAACATGCCCGGCAGGCGCAGGATGAAAGACAGCGCGAATGCGTGCGCTTGCAGGACGAGCAGCTTCAGACGCAGCTTGATCTGGCGCAGGATCGCGAACAACTCGAAGCATTACACGAAGAAAATCGGCTGATACTGATGCGGCTCGAGCAGTCTCAGGACGATGAAGCCGGCGCGCAGGAAAATGCATTGGCTTTGGACAAGGCCTTGCTGTTGAGTCTGGAAGCAAGAGACATGGCTCGCGGCAACATGCTGGCGCTGAAAAACCAGAAGGAATTGCAGCAGGCCAGAATGCAGCAGTTGCTGGAGCGTAAGCAACAGATTCAGGCACGCAGTGAGCGGTTGCTACAGGAGCAGAACCAGGTGGCGTCGATGGTGAACGACTCTGCCATGGAAGCTTTACAGGAAATGCTGGATGCAGGAGAAGAAAAAAAAGCGGAAATCAGCCTGCGCCATGATGAATTGACTCAACGCATGCAGCATGAGCGTGCTACGCTACAGAAAAAACAGACTGCGCTGCATGAATTGCGAGCGGAATTACACGAAGTTCAGGGAAAAATCAGTTCGCTGGAATTGCTGCAGCAGCACGCCATGGGCAAAGACAGAGAAAAGTTGAATGTCTGGCTGAAAAGTCTGGCGTGGGGGGCGGAACCGGTGCGTCTGGCCGAAGGACTGGAGGTGGAATCGGGGTGGGAGTCTGCGATAGAAACGGTTCTCGGCGTTCAACTCGAATCTTTATGTGTAGAAAATATTCAGCAGCTTTTCCAGGGCGTTGCGATGGATGCATGTCCGGAATCCGTGGCTTTCCTGGAAACGGATAAGTCGGAGATTGCGCGTGAAGCGCCCGCTTCTGCTTTGTCGTTGCCACGTCTGGTGGATATTGCGCGCTCGCCCTGGCAACTCCATTCGGTACTCGGTGCGATTTATGGCGCGTCCAGCCTGGATCAAGCGTGGGATTCTCGCGCGGAGCTGGCGCCGCACGAGTCGATAATTACGCGCGACGGCAATTGGGTCGGGCCAAATTGGCTGCTGGTGAAGCGGGCTGATGATGCTCATGCCGGTGTTCTGGCGCGTGAGCGCGATTTACGCGAGTTGAAGCGCCGCCGTGAAAACTGCACGCTTAGCCTTGAAAATGACAACGAGCAGGCAGTCCTGCTCGAAGAATCGTTGCGCGCGACGGAATTCGAGCGCGAGCAGCGGCAATCGGAGATCAACAGATTGATGACCGAGCTATCGCAAATCAACAGCCGGCTTAGCGCCGCCGGCGCGCGCCGTGAAGAGGCGCGTAAACGCATGGGGCAAGTGCAATCCGATCTGGATGAGCTGGCGCACGAACTGCAGCAATCCGAAGAAGCCTGGGTAGAATCAGGGTTGCTTATGGAGCAATTCGAGCAGGGCTGGGAAGATAGCCGGCTGCAGCTCGATACGGCGCAGGAGAAGGTAACAGATCTGGAGGAAAGATGCCGAGCCGCGACGGAAAGATTGAAAACGCTGCAGGATCAGACGCATAAACTGACTAGCCGCCGCGAAAGCATACAGGCGTCGGAAGCGCTGATCGCCAAGCATCTGGAGCGCGTTGAGGCGCAGCATGCGCAGGCGTCTTCTCGTTTGGATGAGTTGACCCGGCGCGTGGAAGACATGGATGCCCCTATGGACGAAGAGCGGCAAGCGCTGCAGCTGTTGCTGGAACAGCGCGCGGAAATAGAACTTGAGCTCGGAGACATGCGCAGGAAAACGCAGGAAGCCGAGGCCGGCAACCGAGCGCTGAGCGAAGCGCGCATGAGCGGCGGCCGCGATCTGGAGACATTGAAAGCGCGTCTGGAGTCCGCCAAGCTGGAATTGCAGGCCAACGACATCAGACGGCAGACGGTCGATGAGCAGCTTGCCGAGCTGGAAGCCGATGCTCCGGCGATATTACTGACACTGCCGGAAGACGCGGACGAAGGCGAATGGCAGCGCCGCGCCAATGATTTGACCTCGGAAATCAATGCGCTGGGCGCCGTTAACCTGATGGCGAAAGAAGAATACGACGAACAGCTGGAGCGTATGCAGATATTGGACGCCCAGTATCAGGATCTGGCAGAATCGCAAGCGACTCTGCAGCAGGCGATAGAAAAAATCGATCGCGAGTGCCGCGCCAGGTTCCGGGAAACCTTCGAGCGCGTCAACATCGGATTGCAGCGCATGTTCCCGAAGCTGTTCGGCGGCGGGCAGGCCTATCTTGAGTTGAACGAGCGGGATTTACTGGAAACCGGCGTCAGCGTGATGGCGCGTCCGCCTGGAAAACGCAACAGTTCCATCCATTTGCTGTCAGGAGGGGAAAAGGCGCTGACCGCCGTTGCGCTGGTGTTTGCGATCTTCGAACTGAATCCCGCTCCATTCTGTCTGCTGGATGAGGTCGATGCGCCGCTGGACGATGCCAACGTCGGGCGTTTCAGTCAATTGGTCAGAGAGATGTCGGAACAGGTACAATTCCTGTTCATATCCCATAACAAGGTTACCATGGAGATAGCCCGGCATCTTGCCGGCGTGACCATGAAAGAGCCGGGGGTATCGCGTATTGTTGCCGTGGATATAGCCGAAGCGGTAGAGTTGGCAGCACTTTCGTCATAAGGTTGAGCAATGGATAGAGATACTGTTCGGGTTGTTTTGCTGATAGTTGGTTTTATCGTAATCGTTTCAGTTTATGTCTGGGGTCGTTACAAGAGCCGTTTGATGGACTTTATCAATCGTCGCGGCGATTATGACGAACTTGATTACGGCTACGATGCGCCTATCGAGGAAGAACGCGAAAGCGGAGACGACGGCCTGAATTTTTCTTCTCGCGAGTCCGAAGCGATGATTGCATCGCGGCGTACCGGCCCGTTGAATACGCCATCGTTTTCCGCGCATCAGGAAGACCCTCTTATTGACGAAAGCATCGCGTATGGGCGGCAGCCGCAACCGCAACCGCAACCGGAACCCCCCCAGGAGCGCCCCGAAGAAGCTGTTGCACGCGATACGGATGACGAACCGTCCAGAAGTCACGGGCCGCTTGGTTCTCCGTTTCTGATCCAGCTCAGCGTCGTGGCGGGAGAAGATGCGTATTTCAGCGGCGAAGCATTAAGGGATGCGCTGTTGGATCAGCAGCTGATCTATGGGGATATGGGCATTTACCATCGCTACGACCGGGAATTTCGCGAGGTTTTATTCAGCGTGGCGAGTCTGGTAGAGCCGGGTACTTTCCCTGTCGATCATATGGAAACATTCGAGTGTCCCGGCGTGGTGCTGTTCTTTCAGCCGCAGCGCGTGAAAGCCCCTCTGGCGATTTTCGAGGATTTGCTCGATACCTGCCACCGGTTGGCGAGACAGTTAGGCGGCGAAGAATGGGATGAGCGCCGTGAAGTGTTGACGCTGAAAAAAATAGAGCAAATGCGTGAACGCCTCGAATCAGCCTATTGACGGCGAAGCTCCTGAGCCGATCGCGCAACGCATGCAGGCATTGCGCGAGGAAATAGAAGCGCATAACCGGCGCTATTATCAACTCGACGAACCGATAGTTGCCGATAGCGAATACGATAGCCTGCAGACGGAATTACAAGCGCTGGAGCGGCGATATCCCGAATTCGTCCGTCCCGATTCGCCGACGCAACGAGTAGGCGCGCCTCCGAGTCAGGCTTTTGCCGAAGTTCTTCATGAAGTGCCGATGCTGTCACTGGACAATGCGTTCACCGATGAGGCAGTGAACGCATTCGACCTGCGTATACGTGAAAAACTGGAGCGGGATGAAATCGAATACGTTGTCGAGCCGAAACTGGACGGCCTCGCGGTCAGCCTGCTGTACGAAAACGGCCTGCTGGTGCGCGGGGCGACGCGGGGCGACGGGCGTAGCGGCGAGGACGTGACGCATAATGTGCTGACCATAGCCGACATTCCGCGGAGATTGGCCGGTTCCGGTTTTCCGGAACGCTTCGAGGCGCGCGGCGAAGTATTCATGCCGCATGACGGTTTTGCCGCATTGAATGAGCGCGCTCTGGCCAACGGCGAAAAATTATTCGTAAATCCGCGTAACGCCGCGGCGGGCAGTCTGCGTCAGCTCGATCCGGCGGTAACTGCTACAAGACCTTTGCGTTTTTTATGTTACGGCTACGGCAGCTATCCCGAACGCGCGCTGCCTGATACGCTCCACCAGCTGATGGCCTGTTTCAGGCAGTGGGGATTGCCGGTTTCCGAGCACATGCAGGCGGTGCTCGGCGCGGAAGCCTGTTTAGGCTACTACCGCCGCTTGCTTGCCGGTCGCCACGAACTGCCTTACGACATCGACGGCGTTGTTTACAAGGTCAGCCGTTTCGATGCGCAGGCGGAAATGGGCTTCGTATCGCGGGCGCCGCGCTGGGCGATCGCGCATAAATTTCCGGCGGAAGAAGCGACCACAGTAGTACTGGCGATAGACGTGCAGGTGGGGCGTACCGGCGCTTTGACTCCGGTCGCGCGTCTGCAGCCGGTATTTGTCGGCGGCGCGACCTTAACCAATGCGACCCTGCATAATGCCGATGAGATACGCCGCAAGGACATTCGCATCGGCGATACCGTCGTTGTGCGCCGTGCCGGCGATGTCATTCCGGAAGTGGTAAAGCCAATTCCGGAAAAGCGTCCTGCGGATGCGCGGGAATTCATCATGCCCGATCGCTGCCCGGTTTGCGCTTCCGTAGTCGAGATTTCCGGCGACGAAGCCATAGCGCGCTGCAGCGCCGAGCTGTCCTGTCCTGCGCAACGCCGCGAAACCATCCTGCATTTCGCTTCACGGCGCGCGATGGATATCGACGGCCTGGGCGAAAAACTTGTCGATCAATTACTGGAGAGCGGGCGTATCGCCACGGTGGCGGATATTTACCGATTACAGGCGGACGACGTCGCCGGCATGGAGCGGATGGGGCAAAAATCCGCCGTTAATCTGATCAACGCCATAAATAAAAGCCGGGAAACCACGCTGGCGCGTTTTCTGTATGCGCTGGGGATCAGGGAGGTGGGCGAGGTGACGGCGGCTAATCTGGCGCGCCATCTGCAGACCCTGGAAAATATCATGCAGGCTGAACCCGATGCCTTGCAGGCTTACCCGGATATAGGCCCGACCATGGCCGGGCATATTGCCACTTTTTTCCGGCAACCGCATAATCGCGAAGTGATTCAGGCTTTGCTGGACGCAGGCATAAGTTGGCCTGAGGTCGAAGCGCCTCCCGGCGCGACGTCTCTCCTGGCGGGTAAAATCTTTGTGTTGACCGGTACGCTGGAAACCATGACGCGAGATGAGGCCAGGGAAAGGCTGCAGCGTTTGGGCGCCAGGGTGACAGGCAGCGTTTCCGCTAAAACCAATTATGTCATAGCCGGAACCGATGCCGGTTCCAAACTGGACAAAGCTTTGGCGTTGGGCGTCCCCACGCTGGATGAAACTGCGTTTTTAGGACTTCTGGAAGGAGATATTGACCGGGATTTGTGATTTTTATCGAAATAATACGTCAAAAGGGCTGTAATGTAGTTTCGTATAACACAATTTCGTAGGAGCGGCTTTAGCCGCGATCAACCTTTTTCGCGGCTAAAGCCGCTCCTGCAATGAAATACAACGCGAGCTGAAAAGTTACGTTCCTATAGCATTCCGTTTAAGCTTGAGATCACCGGAGCAGTCTGGAGCTTCCCGGCTGCGTGCCGCATCTGAAACGCCGGTATCAACTACCAGCGAACTTTCACCTTTTGGAGAGAACTCATGGAGTCGTTTCGTTGGGATAAGCATTTTGAAACCGGATTGGCCGATGTAGACGATCAACACCATCGTCTGGTGGATTTGATCAACCGTTTCGGCGACATACTGAACGAGTCGGGTTCCGTATTGTCGGAATCCATTGATGGCGTGCTGGATGAACTGGCGGCGTATACCGAATATCATTTTACGGAAGAAGAAACGATGATGGCCGAAGTCGGGGTCGATGAACGGCATGTCACAGCCCAAAGCAAAGCGCACGCGGCTTTTCTGGACGAGATAAGCGCCATGCGCGGAGCGCTTACGCACGATATCAAGGCGGCGGAAAATCTGCTCAAGTTCCTGACCCACTGGCTGGCATATCATATCCTTGGAACCGATCAGGCCATGGCGCGGCAGGTCGCCGCGATACAGGGCGGCATGCAGTCCGCCGAAGCCTATGATGCGGAGGAACGGTTCTCGACGGGGGCGATGGAGCCGATACTGGTCGCGATGGACGGGCTGTTCCATCAGGTTACCGA
>Ga0265331_10002827_pt1 | contig 11506 bp, 10 predicted proteins | sample 41923metaG_FD_202088 | JGI IMG/M metagenome (GOLD analysis project Ga0265331, IMG submission 202088) | Rhizosphere microbial communities from Carex aquatilis grown in University of Washington, Seatle, WA, United States - 4-19-23 metaG | ecosystem: Host-associated > Plants > Roots > Rhizosphere...
CAAGTTCCGACATATCTATCTTTTTCGGTCCTAGATAAAAATCAACCTGGTTATTGTTTACAGCCCTGTATAAAATAAATACCATCACGTTTACAATGTTAATATTCCTATGCGCCCACCGCATCATCTCAGGAATATATTTCATTGTGTCTTCGTAAACAGTCGAGTTGAACGAACAGGAAATTCCTTTTTCATCGGCCAGCATCCTGGCAAAATGATAACGCAGTTCGTTTAACTCAACCTCATTTGCTTTTTTCCATCCCGGGCGGTTTTGCTTGCTATCTATGTGAAAAGTGAAACCATAAGCTCCCGCTTTTTTCAGATCATGCAGCAATTCCGGCGTTAACGCGATGCCGTTTGTATTAATTATCGGCTTCGAGCCAAACTCTTTAACCATTTTTACAATTTCAATTATCTGCGGGTGCAGAAGCGGGTCGCCGCCGGCTATTGATACGCTGTCAGTATTACGGTTGCGGTGAAATACCTCAAGCTCTTCGCGTATCTCATCAAGCGATTTATGGCTGTCTAATTCATTTTTGCGGTAACAGCCCAGACACGCAAGGTTGCATTTCGAAGTAGGTTCGAGCCATGAGATTATGTTATCGGCGAGGTTCCAGGGGAGCCTGTAATAATCCAGATGATTCAGCTTAATCATAATTTTATCTCCAACAATGTTATGAATATTCATCCAATGACTTTTCGTCAATTGGTGAAACAGTAATCCGGTTTCTTATGATAGAAGGAAACTCTAAAGTATCCAAATATAACGCTTATATGCAAAATCTCAAATGATTTTTATCAATGTTTACATTTTTTTTCAATTAAGTTTCGTAAAGGTTAGCGTAAAACTGCGGTTTCCGTTTTTGGGCAAGACTATCTTTTGCCGAGAAATACAGAGAACCCGATGTAAAACTGCAGGTAGCTTATATTTCTGTCAGATGAAAGGTTTGTGTTCAGGCCGGTTGCAGCCTGGTCAAGCAGGTTCATTGAATTATCCCCCGCAAGCGTAGCCGCGGATTTTTTCCCGAACAGGTTTGCAATTGAATATTTTGCCCCGAATACAAATCCCAGATTCTGAGCTATTCTAAAATCTGTGCCTACGTCAATTCCTATGCCGATTCTGGTTGTGCTGTTTATGGGGAAAGTTGATTTATGGATTCCTTCGGGCCCGTCAACAAGTCTTGGCTCCTGCTCGTAAAATCCCCAGAGAAAATTATAGTCAGCTTCTATTCCGACGAACGGAACCAGGGTATGTCTTGGTCCCAACATATATTGGACCCCGAGTCCTAAAGAAATATTTCTGATTACAAGAAGTGAAGTACCTGAAATCGGATTATACATTTGATTTCCCGTGAGCGGGTATCCGTTGCGTATAATATTTGAGTCGATGTAAGAATTCAGCTCTTCGTCATTTTGTAACTGCGCAAAGCTGCCGGTAAAATATGGCCAAATGGATGCGCTTTTGTTAGCAGCATATTTTACATTGAGATGAAAACCAATACCCAGAACGAGTCCGTAATTTTTGAAGCTGAAGAAATCAGGGAGGTCGCCGCGAGCCTGGCCTATTGGGAGGTTGTACGAACCTACTAGTTCGATAACAAACCGGGGAGCCGTAAATTTATATTTTAACTGGCTATCCTGAGAATAGGAATAATTAACCGAGGCAAGCGCAGTAACAACAACAAGAAGAATAATTAGTTTATTGATTTCTTTCCTCCGAATTCATATTTATCGAACAGAAAAAGTGAATTTACCTTTCGTAGTGTTCCATTTCAAAGCGGGCGCGGGAATGATCTTAAACGTGTTAAGAAATTCCTTCAGAAACAACATGAACTTTGATTTACCGGGTATAATTTTCCTAAGGTCAAAATCGATGCCGAGGTATAGATTTTGTATTCTGCCGTCGGGTCCATAGTCCTCATACTTCAGAACTCCGTACCCTAATGTTATATTGAGATAGTCCGGCCAGAACTTCTCAAGCTTTTTGCCTAAGTAACTGTTCACATCGAACGAAAACCAGAATACTTGTCCGCCGTAATCATCAGGAAAATCGCCTTTGTGAGCGGGATCGTTAGTGGGTACATAGTTCCATTTCATTTTTACAGTTTGGAGCGGCGTCCACATATCCTGCGCTATTGCAAATATATCGCCTGTCAGGTTTGCAATCTCGTCGCCGGGGCTGTAACCCCATTGCTTGGCAAAGCCATCCTCAATTTCTATATCGGTCATATATGCTATGCTGAAAACAGCGCCGAGCCACAGAGAGGTTCTGTCGTTAATGCCGCTCCATATGAAAGCCCCTTTCATTGTTCTGGCAATAAGACCACCTTCCATAAAATGGCCAAGCTTATCCATCGACATCGCATATGCCCAGTCATTCTGAATGTGGAATTGTCCTCTCTGCCCTGACCACCATGCATGCTGCTGGAAATTATGAAGGAATAAAACCGCTCCAACCGTGAACCCGGTTATGCCGCCAAGTTTTATATAATTTATTTTATCGTGTAATTCTTTATCCTGTTTAGCGAGAGAAAGCTTCGGAAGAAATTTATCTGCGGAATCCTGTTTATCAGTAAAGTGTAATGAATATGGTTTTTCGCTCATTAATGATTGTGATGTAGACGCATTAATAGAGCAAATGCAAATTATGCAAATGAGCAGTAAATAATTCTTCATTATATGGTTTTGATCCTAATTGAAAAATTAAGATTCCCGAAACCAAACGTTAACCCTTTAGAATTATTCACTATAATATTAAGCAATAATATGATTTTTAATAAAATAACGGCACATTCTAATAACTTTTTTATTTATTATCAATAATGAAATTTTAGCGATTTATTTAGTAGTTTAATCAGTATACCTGTGTTCGCAAATACAAAATACTTAAGCGCGCTCAAACACAATTAATACTTATCTAATTTATGTTTATTTTTGTAACATAGATGCTGATTTTATATTTACATTTCAATTCTATTGCAAATATTTCAGAGTAAACGGGAGATAACGTATTTCTATTGAACACTTCATGCTCCTTACGGCAATTGGGCTTGTTGTTGGAGCTATCGGAACGCTGATAGGCGCCGGAGGCGGATTTATCTTAATGCCTATTCTGTTAATCATGTATCCGAAAGAATCGCCGGACATTCTCACCAGCATATCGCTTGCCGTCGTTTTCTTCAATGCCTCATCGGGTTCGTTCGCGTACGGAAGGATGAAAAGAATTGATTACAAATCGGGGCTGGTCTTTTCGCTTGCCACAATTCCCGGAGCTGTGTTGGGCGTGTATACTGTATCAATGATCAACCGCAGCGTGTTCAACATCATATTTGGAATTTTGCTTTTGGCGGTGAGCATATATCTTTTCATAAAACCGGACCTATCAAAGTTTGCACACCCCGGTTCAACTCAAAAACATACTAGAAGAACGATAACCGATTCAGACGGCAAGACTTATGAATACACGTTTAATATCTGGACCGGAATTATTATCAGCCTGTTTGTGGGGTTCATATCGAGCCTCCTTGGAATTGGCGGGGGAATAATCCATGTTCCGGCAATGGTGGGACTTCTTAATTTTCCTGTCCACGTTGCCACAGCGACCTCACATTTTGTGTTGGCCATCATGGCGCTGGTCGGGACAGTTGTTCACATAATCAACGGAACATTTGTAAGCGGCATGATGATCACTATAGCCGTATCTATAGGGGTATTGATTGGCGCCCAGGTAGGGGCAAGACTCTCTAATAAAATTAACGGCAAGTGGATCATTAAAGCGCTGGCAATTGCTTTGGGACTGGTAGGACTCAGAATGATAATATTCTCCTTCTGATCCATCATTTTACCAGAACCATTTTCTTCACTTCACTTTTACTATCTGTGCTAAGCTTATAGTAATATACGCCGGATGAATATTTAGCCGCATCAAATTCTATTTCATATTTGCCGGGATTTAGCTGAGCGTTCACCAAAGTTGTAACTTCGCGGCCGGCGGCGTCATACAGTATCAGTTTAACCAAAGAATTCCTGGCAATACCCTTGCCTCCCGGAATTTCAAAAACAATCTTTGTCGACGGATTGAACGGGTTTGGATAATTTTGAAATAGATTTTCTTTTACCGGAACTGAATTTGAAATTTGAGCTATTCCTGTCAAGCTTCCGCCTGTGGTAGTGTTTATAATTGTCCCCAGATCGCCCACCGCCCATCCTATAGAAGAGTTTGTGAATACGATTGACCTCAAAGTTTGGGTAGTTCCGCTGTTTTGTGAACTCCAGTTAACTCCGCTGTTAGTTGTTTCTAAAATTGTTCCGCCGCCGCCGCAGGTCCATCCGGTTGAAGAGACGGGAAAAAAAACAGAATTCAGTTCGGCGGTAACGCCGGATTGAACTTGAAACCATGTCGAGCCGTTAAAAGTTCTTAAAATTATTCCGCCAGCGCCTGTTATATAACCGTTGAAATTATCTGTGAAAAAAACTGAAGATAATGCTCCCGTCACACCGCTTACCTGTGGGATGAGTATAAAACCGTTAGCTGTACTATAAATCCTGCCTCCTCCCGTGACTATCCATCCAGATGACGATGAGGGGAAATGCACCGAATTAAAAATATTCGCTGCAGGAAGGTCGTAGTTGAGTTTAATCCACGAAACGCCCCCATTGGTTGTCTTCGCGACTGCGGGCCCGAGATCCGTTTCAAATCCCACGGCGAAACCCGAGAGCGCATTTGTGAAGTCGATTGAATACAACGTAAGATTGGGAAAACCGCTTTGCTGTATGCTCCAGACCTGTCCGCCGTTTATAGTTTTTAAGATTATACCGGTCGCTCCAACTGTCCATCCGGTCAAAATATTTACGAAACAAATCGACTGAAGGTTGACGTTTACTCCTGAGTTCTGAATGTTCCAGTTAAGACCTCCGTTCGTTGTATTCAAAATGATACCGTTATTCCCCGATACCCAGCCATTGAGAGTTCCTGAGAAGCTAACCGAATTCAATGTCTCGGTTGTGCCGCTTATTTGTGTCGTCCACGGCGATTGGGAATAACAAATACCTGCGGTCATAAATATTAATGAGACGATAGATATTATTTTTATTATTTTCATATTGTTTATTATTTAATGTGAACGTTTTTTTTATATTTTTATTTTATCATGACCTGCTTTGTCTAAATCCTCCTGTGGGATTATAGACGCCTTAAATACTATTACAAACGATGGAATGATGACGTGACTGAATCTAGTTGTTTTCATTTAGTTACCTTTTTTCCTTTATTATGATTTTAGTTTATTTTTTGAACAGAACAAAATGTATGTGAGTAATTGATCATAGTGATTATTGGATTTTAAAGTTATTTTAGTCATCAGAAATAAGTAAGTCATATTTGCCGTAAACATGTTTACGGCAAATATATGTCATCGAAAATGGTTTGTCAATACCCATAATCAAATTTTTGTGAAATTTATTTTATTCAGTTCCCCATTTCAGTCGTAAATAACTAAAATATTAATAACTTAGCACGATGTATATTTTTTTAGTGGATGAACGTTAGGGTAATTGACGAAATCAGACTATTTTGGTTTAATATTTGATAATTCACCCAAATTGATGAATTTTTCTCTATTGGTAACTAGCCGGAAAACTAATCAGATTTAATTTGTAGAAAATAGAAGCCGAATTAAGATATTTTCGTCAGAATTTGTAAGAAATGTTGAAAGTCTTGTCAAAGGGGTTAATGCTGTAACTCAAATGGTTTTCCTTTTTTTCTTTATTTGACGCAGCTAATATTCTGCTTTCTCTTCTCGAAAGCTCTGATGGGTTATTAAACATAACTTCTTTTGAAGTGAGATATCCTATAACTGCGCCTACAAATACATCTGAAGCCCAGTGGGTATCATCAATTATTCTGGCTATGCCTACCAGCGATGCAAGAGAATATGAAATTATGGGAACAACAGGAGTGGATGAGTATTGATTTGCAAAAACTGTGGCAATTGAAAATGCCGACGCCGTATGCCCGGATGGAAACGCATCAAAAGAAGAAACAGAACGACCGCCATTTCTTTTACTGCTGAATTCAACCATAGGTCCCCACCACTCGCCGCCTGATTCATGAGAGTAAATATTTTTCGCGCTTGGCCTTTCCCTGCCTGCAAGCATTTTTAAAGCGCGCACCCATAAACCCGAGGTTAGAAATGACTCAGCTGCAAGGTATGATGTTTCAAGAGCTTTTTGATTATGCATCACCAAACCCAGGCCGGTAAACGCCCCGATAACTGAAACTCCGTACCATGAACCAAAATTTGAAATGTAGGGGCTTGTCTTTCTCATCCAGCTGTTGTTTTGCTTTGTGCGGTGGATAGTATTGTAAGTGGCCTGGTCAGATGCTATCAAAACTCCGGTAACAAAAACTCCCACACCCATCCACATAGCGCTTTCTTTAGACATATGGAACACAGATGTAAGCTGGGTGAATAAGTCTCCTCCGATCCGGGCAAACGGCCCGCGGCTCTCATTTTGAGACGAGGAAGAATTCAGAGAATCTGAACTTTTGACCTGCTGAGCTGATATATTGCTGCAACTGATTGTTAGCGCCGAAATTACAATAATTAAACCTATCTTCATCCGGTGTTTTTAGTTGTAGAAAAACAATCTGCAAACGTAACTTTTTGTTAAGACAATATCAAGTATAAAGTGATAATGTAAGTAAGGTAGTTTGCAGCAATTTAGCTTAAACTTTCGTAATAAAATTCAGGACTTTCTCGGTCTTTGTGCGTTCATCTATTTTGAAAAGTGCCTTCGGGGAGTTATTAAGATAGATCCAGTTTGAAATGATCTTCATTTTATCAAGCTCATCCTTGCTGAATTTACCGCTGAAGTTGTATATAACGCTGCTGAACAGGTTCCCCCGGAAATAAATATTTTCTATCAATTCCTTTATGTAATCATTCTCATATTCGTATTCATCTCCAATCACAATGCTCTTCAGAAGCTTCCCTGCGGCAACAAAAAACACTTCCGATGTTTTTTTATCGCCTCCGTTTGCGTTGCATTTTACAACGTAGTTTTTCATGTTCATTTCAGCGTTAGTAAGTTCCATATTCATAAGCACTTTACGCAGGTCGTCCAGCCTGTCGCGGATGAGTGAAGCTTCTTCGTAATTCAATTCATCCGACATCTTATGCATTTTGTCCTCAAGCTGCTTAAGCGCCCCGGGGCTTGCTTCAGATTCCAGGAAATTTACAACGCGTTTTACTTCATTTGAATAGTCCGTGTGAGGTTGAGACAAATTGCATGGCGCTTTGCACTGGCCTATATCATAATACATGCAGGCAGATTTATTTTTTCCTGTTTCAAGATCGCTGGATTTACATTTTCTTAGATAGAACGTCTTATCAATTCTCTCCAGCAGCGAGTCGGCTGTGAATGAACTTCTGAACGGTCCGTAATATCTGGCCCCGTCAAGCTTAACTTCGTATGTCTTTTCGATTTTCGGGTAACGTTTCTTCATGTCAAGCTTTATGAACGGGAACCGCCTGTAACGTTTGATAGCCGAATTAAAATGCGGCTTATGAAGCTTGATAAGCCTGCTTTCAAGTATCAATGCAGATAATTCCGAGCCAGTCAGCTCAAACTCAACTCTGCGTACCTGCCGGATAAGTTTTCTCACCTTTCCTGTGTGCGAAGTATTATGGTAAAAATATGAATTGACCCTGTCATGAAGGTTCTTGGCTTTCCCAATATAAAGTATCTCGCCTTCTTTGCCAAGCATCCGGTATACTCCCGGGCTGGGCGGGATCTTTTTCAGATCATCTTTTATCCGTTTAATGTTTGGAGGGATCTTATCTTTTTCATAGATCTTCTTGTGCTGGAATGAAAGCGCGTCGTGGATTTCTTCAATGCCGTATTCATCCTGCAGAGTCTTTAGGAAATGAATTAATATTTCAGCGGTCGCCTTCGCATCGTCAAGCGCCCTGTGCCTGCGTTTTACTTTTATCCTGAAATGTTTTGAGAGCGAATAAAGAGATTTAGAGAGCAGGCTCTTGTTCAGTCTTCTCGCCAGGCGGCACGTGCAAAGAGTCGGGAGCTCAATTTTTTCACCCGTAGCTCTTTGGGCCGAAGAGCGCAGGAACTTGTAATCAAAAGATACATTGTGCCCGGCCAGCACGGTGAAATTTGTGTTTCCGTGCAGGTATTCTTTCACTTTGGGAAGCACATCTTCGAACGGGGGCTTATCATATATCATCTCATTGGTAATGCCGGTAAGCTCAGTTATATAAGAAGGAATGAATTGCCCGGGATTAACAAGCGCCTGAAACTCGTCTATTATTTTTCCGCCGAGTACGTGAACCAGCCCAACCTCGGTTATCCTGTTGTTGAGTGGGTTAAGACCGGTTGTCTCAAAATCGATCACGATGAAATTCGTGTTTGAAAGTAAAAGCTCTATTTCTGTACCGGGATGAATCATATTCATTAACAACAAAGATAGCTAACATTTTCTTTAAATGAAAAAGTATGCGGCGGCATGCTTTTTTTTAAATCACTCTTGCATTTAAGATATAAATAAATAAAATTGCATAAATCAGGCGGATAGAAATTAATATCAGGCGCCAATCAGAAACTTTATTTAGATATCCGGCAATGGAAAAGATCGAATTAAAAACTCAGGACGGCTCTCTTGACTGCTATATTTTCAAACCGGGGGAGGGCGGCAAATACCCCGTTGTTATTATGTACATGGATGCGTTCGGCCCGCGCACGGGACTGTTCGAAATGTGCGAGCGGCTAACAAGGAATGGATATTTTGTTATTCTTCCTGATCTGTATTACCGCGGCGGGAAGTACGACCCGTTTGACCCTAAAACCGCATTTAGCCAGCCTGAAGAGAAAGAGCGCCTTATGAAACTAATGCAAACTACCGGCATTGCTAAAGTAATGCAGGATATAGCTTCAATATTTGAGTACCTTGATAATGTTCCCGGAGCCGACAGCAGGAAAGTTGGCTGTGTTGGATATTGCATGGGCGGCAAGTTTTCTTTGACGGCGGCAGCAACATTTCCGGACAGGGTAAAAGCCGCCGCGTCATTTCATGGCGGAAGCCTAGCAACAGATAAGCCGGATAGTCCGCATCTGCTTGCAGGAAAAATGTACGGGAGAATTTATATCGGCGTAGCAGGTATTGATCATGGTTTCACGCCTGAAGAAAAGCAAAGACTGGAGAAAGCGCTGAAAGCTGCGGAGGTGAATTATAAGCTGGAAGTGTACCAGGGGGCATCACATGGATTTGCAGTAAACGGGACAGCCGTATTCGACCGGGTTGCTTCTGAACAGCATTGGGACAGGTTACTTGAGTTATTTGCAGATACACTGGTATAAGAATCGCAGCATTTTCCATACCAAACTAAAAATGCAGGATCTGCTGAGAATTTGCATCATTTCACCGTTAAATATCATATCGAAACCTGATAGAAATCATTGTTTTCATTATGGGGTTAGCCATATATTTGTATAAAAGCGAGTATCCGTAATCTTGTTTATATATTATTACATGCAAATTAATTCCTAACTATTATGAAGGCGACAAAATCCCAGATAGAAGAGTTTATAAATCTGAAGTCATTTGCCATTATCGGCGTTTCTGCCAGAAAGAAAAAATTCGGAAATGAAATAATGAAGCAAATGCTTCAGCGCGGATATGATATATACCCCGTGCACAGAACGGCGCCGGCAGTCGACGGAATAAAATGCTATCCAAACCTGATCAGCCTTCCCGAAAAGCCTGAGGGTGTAATTGCATGCGTGCATCCGGAACAGACTGAAAAAGTTGTGTTAGAAATGACTAACGCCGGTATTTCTCATATTTGGATGCAGACCGGTTCAAGCAGCGTGGCCGCCGTTAATTATTGTATATCCCGTGGTATTAAAGTTGTTAACAGCGAATGCCTGATCATGTTTCTGAATAATCTTGGGTTTCCCCACGGACTTCACAAGAAGCTATGGAATTTAGTTAACAGGTCAAGAGCATAGATAGCAGAAAATTTTTCATATGAATTTGCAGTCAAATGTCAAACATTGATGCGTAAGCCAATGTTTAGATCTAAGTAATTGTTTTCTCTATCCTTATCAAATCTAAAAATTTATTTTCCTTAATGAATAATATTACTTTAGAGAAGATTTCATCCCGATCTGATTATTTATGTTTAGCTTGGAACCATTTCGGTTTTTTTTCCCTTTAATTAGAATAGCATAGTCATCTTTTCAAATCGTGAGGCTAACCAAATTTAAATCAAAATTGAATTATTAATTTATAGTATGCGCATATAATTTTTTACATCAACCAATAAAATTAAAAAAAATGAAATATAAAAAATTTGGCAACACGGGGATGTTCGTTTCACAACTGTGCCTTGGTACTATGACTTTTGGCGGCAGGGGATTCTGGACCTCAATTGGCGCTTTAGAACAGGAAACAGCAAACAATATTGTAGCGCGTTCTGTTGAAGCCGGGATAAATTTTATTGATACTGCAAATGTTTATTCTGAAGGGCTCGCTGAAAAAATACTGGGCCAATCTTTGAAAGACCTTAAACTTGAAAGAGAAGACCTTATAATAGCCACTAAGGTCCGGGGGAAAATGGGTGAGGGTCCCAACCAGGTCGGGCTTTCGAGGCATCATATCTTTAATTCGGTTGAGCAAAGCCTGAAGCGCCTGCAGACAGATTACATCGACCTTTATCAAATTCACGGCTATGACAGGCTGACGCCATTGGAAGAAACATTAACGGCGTTAAACGATCTTGTCAGAAGCGGCAAAGTCAGGTACATTGGATGCAGCAACTTAATGGCTTGGCATATTATGAAAGCTCTCGGAATATCGAATAAGCAAAACATTTCCAGGTTTGAAAGCCTGCAGGCTTATTACACTATAGCAGGCAGAGACCTGGAGAGAGATATTGTCCCGCTGCTTCATGACCAGAAACTGGCGCTTATGGTATGGAGCCCGCTTGCCGGAGGTTTGTTGAGCGGAAAATTCAAAAAAGATTCATCCGGTCCCGAAGGCGCAAGACGAAGCACATTTAATTTTCCGCCAGTTAATATGGATAAGGCATACCCGATAATTGACGCTATGGATGAGATTGCAAAATCGCATGGCGTTTCTGTTGCGCAGGTTGCTTTGGCGTGGCTGCTTTCAAAAAAGCACGTAACGACAATTATTATAGGCGCGAAAAATCTGGAACAGTTAAACGATAACATCAAAGCAACAGAATTAGAATTAACGCATGATGAATTGAAAAAACTCAATGAAATAAGCGAGCTCGCGGAAGAATACCCGGGCTGGATGATAAACAGGCAGGGGGTCGATAGGTCGAAGATATTAGATGAATAAAGATTAAAGATTAAAGATTAAAGATTAAAGATTGCATATTAAGCTCACTTTTAAGTGGGCTTTTTTATTGTCCTTTGCAAAATTATAAATACGATCCGATACTTTTATTAGTAAAAATATCTG
>Ga0265331_10002828_pt1 | contig 11505 bp, 11 predicted proteins | sample 41923metaG_FD_202088 | JGI IMG/M metagenome (GOLD analysis project Ga0265331, IMG submission 202088) | Rhizosphere microbial communities from Carex aquatilis grown in University of Washington, Seatle, WA, United States - 4-19-23 metaG | ecosystem: Host-associated > Plants > Roots > Rhizosphere...
GTCTGGCTTCCGACGCTGATCACGGGTCCGCGCGGGATCGTGCAGGAGCTCGGCCGGCAATGGGGCCGCACGACGCTCTGGCTCTTGGAGAAAATCTGCGGCCTCAAGCACGAAATCCGCGGGCTCGAGAACATACCGAAAGGCGCGGTGATCGTCGCGGCCAAGCACCAGTCGGTCTGGGACACCTTCACGCTGCCGATCTTCTTTCCGGACTTCTCCTTCATTCTGAAGCACGAATTGGTCTATTTGCCGCTCTTTGGCTGGTATCTGCTGCGCTCCGAGCAGATCGCGATCGACCGAGCCAAGGGCCGCAAGGCGCTGCCGCAGCTCGTCGCCAAGGCCAAGGCGCTTTTCGCGCAACAGCGCCAGCTCTTCATCTTTCCCGAGGGCACGCGCCGGCCGGCCGGCCCGCCGCCGGCCTATAAGTTCGGCGTCGCCTTGATCTATCATGAGACCGGCGCGACGGTCTTGCCGGTCGTGTTGAATTCCGGGCTCTTCTGGCCACGTCACGGCTTTCGCATCCGCCCGGGCGTTGCGGTCATGGAGTTTCTGCCGCCGATCGCGCCCGGACTGAGCCCGCACACCTTCTTCGCCTTGCTGCAGGAGCGGTTGGAGACCGGAACCGAGAGGCTCTTGCAGGAGGCGGCGGCGAAAGACCCGGGGATCGCGGCGATCATCGAAAAGAACCGGCTCACGCCGGCGCCGGCGCCGCAGCGTGCCGAGGGGTGAGGAACCAGCGGCGCATCACGCAGGGTGCAGGGGATCTAAGCGACAGCCTCCTCCCGCCGCGCGCGGAAAGGATAGGCGGATTCGACGACATAGGGGCCGCCGCCGACCGAATTGCGTGACGAGTAGAGAACGAAGCGCGTCGGCGAAAATTTGAGCGACGGGAAATAGCCGCGCGCGCTCAGATAATCCGCGACCGCCATGGGCGAGGCGCCGCGCAGCCTCGCCAGCGTCACATGCGGCGCGAATTTGCGCACCTCCGGCGCTGCGCCGAGCCGCCGCATAAGCCGCTCCTGCTCGGCCTGAAGCTCGATGAGCGCCGGATCGGGCCGCGCCTTTGCAATGATCGCGCGCGGCTTGTCGCCGCCGAAAGCGGAGAGCTCTCCGAGCGTCACGACCGGCGCGGCGCGCCGAATGGCATGGAGCGAATGCTCGACGTCACCGGCCACGCGGTCGTCGACGTCGCCGATGAAGCGCAGCGTGAGATGATAGTTTTCGACGTCGATCCAGCGGGCGCCGAAAAGTCCGCCGCGCAGCCGCGCGAGGCTTTCCCCGACTTCGGCCGGGATCTCCAGGGCTGTGAACAGTCTCGGCATGACCTTCCTCCCCGCACCTGACAAAACATGATCTAATTGAATATCTTAGAGCGCATCTTGCGCGAATGCATTCCCCCCGGCCGGGCTTAGGGCGCCGCCGGCTCAGCGCCCTTTTTTGGCGCGCGCGATCATGATCTCGCGCAGACTTTCCTCGACCGCGGGCGCGATTCCCGCCACGATGCGCGCCACGCCCTCTTCGGTGGGATGAAGCCCGTCTTTTTGCAGCAGCGCGGCGTCCTTATCCAAGCCGTCGAGAAAGAAAGGATAGAGCGTCAAGGACTGCGCGCTTGCGAGCGCCGGATAGATGGCGTCGAACTGCGCCTTGTAGGCGTCCCCGAAATTGCCGCTGGCCTTCATGCCGGCGAGCAGAATCGCCGCGCCCTTCGCCTTGATCGCGGCGAGCATCTTTTCGAGATTGGCGCGCGCGAGCTTGGGATCGACGCCGCGCAGCATGTCGTTGGCGCCGAGCTCCAGAATGACGAGATCCGGCTTCTCGGCGAGCGCATAATCGAGCCGGGCGAGGCCGTCCGCCGTCGTGTCGCCGGAGACCCCGGCGTTGACGAGGCGCACGGGGAAGCCGTCCGCGGCGAGGCGCCGCTCCAACTGCGCCGGGAAGGCCTGGCTCGCTGGGAGCTGATAGCCGGCGGTCAGACTGTCGCCGAAGGCGACGACGGTGAGCGTCTCGGCGCATTTCTGGTCGCCGCCGAGCAGTGAAGGGGCGTTGGCGCATTCGGCGGCGGCGAAGGCGGGGAGGAGCATAACGCCGAGCGAGAGGAGGGAGGAGAGAGCTTGGAACGTCGCGCGCAAACCGGCATATAGGCGCGCGCTCCCTTTCAGCGTCTGGCTCGAGGCTCCCCCGGTGTCGCTTTCAACGATTGAACTCATCGACGTCGACCTCACTCTCGGCGCCGGCGCAGCGCGGGTGCACGTGCTCAAGGCGTTGTCCCTTACAATAACCCAAGGAGAGACGATCGGTCTCGTCGGACCGTCGGGCTCGGGGAAATCCACACTTTTAATGACCCTGGCGGGGCTCGAGCGCCCCGACTCCGGCGTTGTGCGCATCGGCGACCTCGACCTCGCCCAGATGGACGAAGACCGCCTGGCGCGCTTTCGCGGGGAGAACATAGGCGTGGTTTTTCAGTCCTTCCAGCTCATCCCGACCATGACGGCGCTGGAGAACGTAGCCGCGCCGCTGGAGCTTGCGAACCGCCCCGACGCTTTCGAGGTCGCCGCCGCCGAGCTCGCGGCGGTCGGTCTCGAGGGACGCCTGCGCCACTATCCCCGCCAGCTCTCGGGCGGCGAGCAGCAGCGCGTCGCGCTGGCGCGGGCGCTCGCCCCGGACCCGCTGATTCTCGCGGCGGACGAGCCGACCGGCAATCTCGATTCCGAGACCGGCGCGCAGATCATCGAGCTCATCTTCGCGCAGAAGGCGCGCCGCGGCGCGACGCTCATCCTCGCGACGCATGACGCGGCGCTCGCAGCGCGCTGCGACCGCGTCGTGCGGCTGCGTTCCGGCAGGATCGACGCCGACGAGCGGGGCGCGGGCGCGCGAAAGAGTCGCTAGATCGCGCTTGCATCGGCTCTAGAGCGGAGCCGGCCGCACGCCGCGGAGAATAGCGTCCGCGAGCGGCGCATAGGCGCCGTCCGAACGGTGCAGGATCAGGGGCGGGAGGAGCGAGAGCGGCGCTTTCGAGCCCTTGACGCCGCGGATCAGAATGCGCGTCGCCGCCGCGCCGTCGCGCGGCTGGACCGGCAGGACCGCGAGCCCGCCGACCCGCCCCTCCAGCGCCGAGAGACACTCACTGAGCGCCTCGGCGCGATGGATCATCGCGAAAGTTCCGCCTGGAGCGAGCAGGGCCAGCGCCGCGCGCGTCCAGTCGGCGAGCGGCGCGCCCGCCACATGCGCCAAGGCCTTTGCGGGATCGGGCGAGACCCGGACGCTCGAGCGCTCGAAAAAGGGCGGGTTGGTCAAGACGACCGCCGCCGCCTCGTCGATCAGGCCGACGGCGCGACGGTTGGCGGCGCCGATGAAATCCGCCTCGTAAAGTCTGGCGCGCGCCTCCAGGTCGTTGAGGCGGATGTTTTCGCGCGCGAGCGCGGCAGTCTCTGGGGCGATCTCGACGAGGCCGATTCGGGCTTTGGGCGCAAGCCGGGCGGCGCAGAGGCCGACGGCGCCGACGCCCGCGCCGAGGTCGAGGATCAGGCCGGCGGTGGCGGAGGGCGTGGCGGCGGCGAGGAGGGCGGCGTCGAGCCCGACCTGGTGCCCGCGCTCTTCCTGAGCCAGCTGCACCCGCCCGCCCAGGAAGCCGGAGATTCGCACCGCCATGGCGCTAGCCATCTCACGCGAAAGCCTTGGGAGCAAGCCGGTCAACCAAGGGGTTCGGTTCAGCTTGCCGCCCGTAACGCAAACAATTAAGCTGAGCTTGCCGTCGAGTTGATGGTCGAACGGATGATTGGGGGGGCTGTGGGCATCGTCATCTCGCTTGACGAGAGAGAAAAGAAAACCGGAGCGAGCCTCGATAGCTTGTTGGCTCTGATCCGTCCCGATCTTGAACGCACCAATCAGCTCATCATTGCGCGGATGGGGTCTGACGTTACGACGATCCCGGAAGTCGCCAATCATCTGATCTCGGCAGGCGGCAAGCGACTGCGCCCGATGCTCGTGCTCGCGACAGCCGGCATGTGCGGCTACAAGGGCGACGGTCACCTGAAATTCGCCGCCGGCATCGAGTTCATGCATACGGCGACGCTGCTCCACGACGACGTGGTCGACGAGAGCGACATGCGCCGCGGCAAGATCGCGGCGCGCATGCTGTGGGGCAATGAGACCTGCGTGCTCGTCGGCGACTTTCTCCTCGGCCACGCCTTCAAGATGATGGTCGAGCCCGGCAATCTCCCTTGCCTCAGCGTCGTGTCGAGCGCCGCGGCGGTCATCGCCGAAGGCGAGATCATGCAGCTCAACGCGGCCAAGGACACGCAGACGACCGAAGACGCCTATATGGAGGTCATCCGGCGCAAGACGGCGGAGCTTTTCGCCGCCGCCGCCGAGGTCGGCGTCATTCTCGCCGGCCGCTCCAAGGCCGACATCGCCGCGGCGCGAAGCTACGGCATGAACCTCGGCGTCGCCTTTCAGCTCATCGACGACGCGCTCGACTATGGCGGCTCCTCGGTGAAGCTCGGCAAGAACGTCGGCGACGATTTCCGCGAGGGAAAGATCACTCTGCCGGTTGTGCTGGCCTTCCGCCGCGGCAGCGAGAGCGAGCGCGAGTTCTGGCGGCGGACGCTCGAGAAGGGCGAGATCAAGGACGGCGACGTCGAGACGGCTTGCGGCCTCATGAAGAAGCACAAGGCGCTCGACGACACCATTGAGCGCGCGACCCACTACGCTGCGATCGCCCGCGACGCGATGGAGATTTTCCCGCCCTCGCCGTCGAAGAGCGCGCTGCTCGAGGTGCTCGATTTCTGCATCGAGCGCGTCAACTGATCCCGAATCGTAACGGAATGCATTGTTCTTCGCAGTCGTTCGGATTGCGGGGGTGAGGGGGTTCTGAACCTCACCCTCGTTTTGCAACTGGAAACACAAGTCGAGGATCGGCCCCGCGCCGGTCGTGGAGGGGTCGACATGTCGGGTCGAAACTACGGGAGCTTCGGCGTCAGGCTCAAAAGCTTACTTATTCGCGGCGCGGCCAGCCTGCTCATTCTGCCCTCCTCGGGACCGACCCTCGCGCAGACGCCCGCGCCGCCCCCGGCCTATGAGGCGGCGCCGAGCGCCGCGCCCGAGGCGCAGCCCCCGAGATTTACGCAGGCTGAGCTCGAGCATCTGCTGGCGCCGATCGCGCTCTATCCGGACGCCTTGCTCGCTCAACTGCTGCCGGCCTCCGCCTATCCGCTCGAGATCGTTCAGGCGCATCGTTGGCTGGAGAGGAACAGCGCCGCTGCCGCCAAGGGGGATTTTTCCGGCGCGGATGCGCAAAACTGGGACCCGTCGGTGAAGGCGATGCTGCGCTTTCCGACCGTTCTGCAAAAGCTGAACGACGATCTCGACTGGACCCGCAATCTCGGCGACGCCATCGTCAATCAGCCGCAGGAGGTGGCCGACGTGATTCAGCGCCTGCGCCTCAAGGCGCAGCAGGCGGGTGCGCTCGCGTCGAACGATCAGTTGACCGTCGCGACGCGAAAAGAGGGCCCCCGAGAGGTTATTGTTATCGAATCGCCCAATCCTTCGGTGATTTACGTTCCGCGCTACGACCCGGTCGCCGTCTTTGCGCCCCCCGCGGGCGCGGTGGTCGCCGCGGGTCTTTTGAGCTTCGGAGTAGGCGTGGCGGTGGGCTCCGCCTGGCGCGGAAATTACTGGAACTGGAACACGGGCGCTTTCTTTCCGCCGGTCTGGCCGGGCTATCCGGGCTGGCGGGGTGGCGGCAACAATGTCACGATCAACGGCGGCGGGAACAACACCATAATCGGCGGCGGAAACAATGTGATCGGCGGGAAGCCCTGGCGGCCGGACCCGGACCGTCGCCCCGGCGGAAGGCCGGGGGCCGGCGGGCCGATCGGGCGTCCGGGGCCGGGGGGCGGCGTCGGGGGGCCCAACCCGCCGGGCGGCGGCCCCGGTAATCGTCCGGGACCCGGAGGCGGAATCGGGGGCCCCAACCCGCCGGGCGGCGTCGGCGGCGGGCAGGGCAATCGTCCAGGTCCTGGAGGCGGAAACGGGGGTCTCAGACCGCCGGGCGGCGGCGCGGGCGGCGGGCAGATCAACCGTCCGGGCGGGGGAGGCGGAAACGGAGCCCTGAGACCGCCGGGCGGCGGAGGACAGATCAACCGTCCGGGACCGGGCGGCGGCGCCATCGGGCTCCCTCGGCCGGGCGGCAGGCCTGGGGGCGGCTTCCCGGGGCAAGCGGGCGGATTCCCGGCTCGGCCGGCGCCGGGTGGCCTCCCCGGTTTCCAGGGAGGCGGAGGCCATCGCGGCGGCGTGCAAGGCCGGCCGGCTCATCACGGCTTCCAGGGCGGCGGCGGCGGGCATCGCGGCGGCGGCGGACACGGGGGAGGAGGACGCGGGCATCACGGCGGCGGCAGGCGTCGGTAACGGCGCCGGCAGAGAGCGAGCGCGATGACCGAAGCGACGTCGAAGACCGAGATCCTGCTGGCGCGAACGGCGGTTGCGCTGCTGCTCGGCTTCGCGGCGGCGGATCTCCTCTGGTACGGGCTATCGACGCATGAGCTGGAGCGGCTGTGGCGGAACATCGTCGCGAGGCCCGGCGGTCCGATGACCTTCCGTTTCGTACTGCAGCCGGCGATGGCGATCGTCACGGCGCTGCGCGACGGCGTGGTCGACGCGCGGAGCGATCGCAGGCCCTATCTGGCCGCGATCCTGTTCGGCGGCGAGCCGCGTCAGGCTCGTCTGTGGGAGGGCGTGCTCTCGACCGCCCGGATTCTCATCCTCGGCCTCGGCATGGACGTCGCCTATCAGCTCGTCTTTCTGGACATGTTCCATCCAGCCGAATCGGTCGTGATCGCAATAGCGCTCGCCTTCCTGCCTTATGCGCTGGTCCGGGGACCGGCGGCGCGGCTGGCGCGCGCCTGGCTGGCGCGCCGAGCGTCCTAATCAGAAAGCCCGCGCCGGGCCTCACCATCCCGCAATGCGCTGACAGCCGTCTTTTCCGTCCTTTGCCGCCTCGAAGGCGTAATGGTCGCCGCAAGCATAGACGACGGGCGGCTCATGCGTGGATTCGAAAAGGTCGTAGCCTTCCTTGAGATTGCGCCAGAACGGAGCCCATTCCTTGCCGGCTTCGGCGTCCTGAGACAGGAAGGCCATCCAGCCGCTCGCCGAGGTCTCCTTTTGCAAGGCTGTGTCGGTCATGCGGAACGGGAAAATATGCACAGGCACCTCGCGCTGGCCGGCGGACAGCGCCGCGGCGACGAAGCCGTAGATCTCCTCGATCCCCTTGTCGGTCATCGCGAAGCAGCCGACGGACTTGCAGGCCCCGTGCACCATGACGAGGCCGCCGGTGCGCCCGTTTTGCTTGTCGAAGGCGTTGGGATAGCCGACGTTGAAGGCGCGGTGATAGTTCGAGTGCGGATTGAGCTGCTTTGGGGAGACGGAATAGAAGCCTTCGGGCGACTGATAGTCGGCCTCCTTGAGCTTGGGCCCGAGGTGGCCCGAAGATTTGCAGATCGGGAAGTTGCGATAGAGCGTGTAGTGGCCGTTGACTTTGAGCCACAGCTCGAGCTCGCCCTCCTTCTTGAAGATGCGGACATAGGCCGGCGCCCCCATGTTGAAGCGGGGCGGCGGCTGATCCGTGCGGTCGAAGCTCCCCGGAGGCGCGGGCCTTAACGTCGGTTCTGGCCCGAGGGCCGCGACCTGCTGCTCGGCGGGCGCCGGCGCGGAAGGCGCAGCGGCCTCGGGCGCAGGGGGGGCTTGGGCCGATTCCGCCGGCCCCGCCTCCGCCAGGAGGTTGGACGGGCGGCGCGGCGGCAGGGGGAAATCGTCCGACCCGAGGTCGTCAGGGCGGCGCGGCGGCGTCGGCGCGTCGACCGGCCGCCCGACGTTCGAGGCCTCCAGCGAGGCCGGCGCTTCCGAAGGACTAGCGGCCTCGGGAGGCGCCGCGGCGATCGGCGGCGCGAGCTCCTCCTCGCCGGGCAGGGTCTTCAGCCCCCCGCGCAGCGCATGCAGAAAACGCCCGCCAAGCCCGTCGTCGGGCCGCGTCGAGGCGAGTGGGTCCGGGGCTTCCGCGCTTTCCTCCCTCTCCGGAGAAAAGCTCAGCGCGAGGACGCCGATCGCGAGCGTCGCCGCCGACAGGACAGCCAGCAGAATCTGCGACCGGCTCGGCTTTATCGCCAGCACCTTCATCTCGTCAGCGCTCCGCGCCGTTCGAGGGGAGCGATCGCTTGAGCGCGTCGGCCGCCGGCGCCGCCGTCAGGCGGGCCGCTGTCTTGGCAGTCGCTGCGTTCACGCAAAAAGCTGGGGTCAAGCTAATGCCCTTCGAACGTCACGAGGCTGCGCACGGGAACATCCAGCGCCTCGATCCTTTTCGCTCCGCCAAGCTCCGGCAAATCGATGACGAAACAGGCGGCGACGATCTCGGCGCCCATTTTCCGCAGAAGGCGTATCGCGCCCTCGGCGGTTCCGCCGGTGGCGATCAAATCGTCGACGAGAATCACGCGATCGCCGGGCGACACCGCGTCCTCGTGCATCTCCATCTCATCGGTCCCATATTCCAGCTCATAGCTGATCGAGACCGTCTTATGCGGCAGCTTGCCCTTCTTGCGGATCGGCACGAAACCCGCGGAGAGCTGATGCGCGACGGCGCCGCCCAGGATGAAGCCGCGCGCCTCCATGCCGGCCACCTTGTCCATCTTTGAGCCGGACCAGGGCTGGACCAGCTCGTCCACCGCCTTGCGGAAGGCGCGGGCGTCGCCGAGCAGCGTGGTGATGTCGCGAAAGAGGATGCCCTTCTTGGGATAATCGGGAATGGTGCGGATCGCGGCGGCAAGAGGCATGGGTTCAGCTCTAATCCTTTAGGTTGCGGCTTCTTAGCGCATTTGGGCACCGAAAGCAGCCTTGGGCTTTACTTCCCCCTTTGGGCTCATGGGGGAACCAGCTCAAAGGTCGCCTCCACCTCGGTGGAGAGCGGGATCACGCCGGGCTCGACGGGAATGACCGCATTCGCCGCGAATCGGGGCATGGGCATATCCGCATAGCCGGCGGCTCGCGGCTGCGGATTGAGGACGAGAAGGCGGCCGAGCTTCATCGAGGCGGCCTTCGCATAGACCTCCGCGCGGCGGCGCGCCTCGACGACGGCCTGGACGCGCAGCGCGTCCATGCGGGCGGCTTCGTCCGTGACGCCAAAGGAGAGTTCCTGCGCCTCATTGGCGCCTTTGGCGAGAAGCTTGGCGACCACCAGACCGGCCTTGTCCACGTCGCGCAGCCGCAAGCGGAACAGGTGATTCGCCCTGTAGCCGGCGATTTTCTGCCGGGTCGGCTGGCGCGGCGCGGGTTCATGCTCCTCGACATAGACCGGGGAGACCGAGAAGGACTGGCTCTGGATATCCTTGGGATCGACGCCCATCGCCTTGGCCGCGGCGATGACGGCCTCGGATGGGGCCGCATTGTCGGCCGCCGCCTGCTCGGCGCTCGGCGCCTCGTTCACGACGCCGAAAGTGAGATAGGCGACGTTCGGCCGCTCCTCGCTCTTGGCGTCGCCGCGAACGGTGATGTGCGGCACGGCGCCTCGGGCGTCGGGCTCACCCGCCAGAGCGCCATTCGCGGCCATGAGAAGGCTGAAACCGAGAAACAGAGCTTTCGTCGCGCATTTCGTCCGTTGCGGCGCCCTCACAGGCGCCAGCTCGGCCGCCGCCCGGCCTGGCGCCCCCGTGAACGGCATAACCTCGGCTTGAGGGGATTTTGTGGCCGCCGCGGGCGCCGAAACGGGTCCCGTCTGTCAAATTTTGCGGGATTCGCTCCGGCGCTTCATTGCGCTATGCTCTGCGCATGACCCCGGCGCCTCTCTCCGCCTCCTATCTCTCACAGCTCGACGAGCGTTCGCGCGAGGTTTTTCGGCAGATTGTCGACGGCTTTCTCGCCTCGGGCGAGCCGGTCGGCTCGCGCCATATCTCGAGGGTCCTGCCGATGACGCTCTCGCCCGCTTCGGTGCGCAACGTCATGCAGGACCTGGAGGAGCTCGGGCTCGTCTACGCTCCTCACATCAGCGCGGGGCGGCTGCCGACGGAGCTCGGCCTGCGCTTCTTCGTCGACTCGCTCCTGCAGATCGGCGACGTCGAGCCGCAGGAGCGCGCGCGCATCGAGGCGCAGGTCGAAGCCTCCGCCAAGGAGCGCGACTTCGAGGGCGTGCTCGCCGAGGCGACGGGGCTGCTCTCGGGTCTCGCCCGCGCGGCGGGCGTCGTCGCGGTCGACAAGGCCGACGTGCGTCTGAAGCAGATCGATTTCGTGCGGCTCGAGCCGGAGCGCGTGCTCGCCATTCTCGTCGCCGAGGACGGCGGCGTCGAGAACCGCGTGCTTCCGGTTCCAAGGGATCTACCGGCCCCCGCGCTGATCGAGGCGGCCAATTACCTCAACGCGCGCATCCGCGGGCGAACGCTCACCGAGGCGCGCCGCGAGATCGAGGCGGCGAAGGCGGCCGCGCAGGTCGAGCTCGACGCGCTGACGGCGAAGCTCGTCGAGGCGGGCATCGCGAGCTGGGGCGGCGCGGGCCGCGAGCTCATCGTGCGCGGGCAGGCGCATCTTTTGGAGGATTTGACCGCGCTCGAGGATCTCGAGCGCATCCGCCTGCTCTTTTCCGATCTCGAGACGAAGACCGAGGTGATCGATCTGCTCGAACGCGCCGAGGACGGCGAGGGCGTGCGCATTTTCATCGGCAGCGAGAACAAGCTGTTCTCGCTCTCGGGCTCCTCGATGATCGCGGCGCCCCTGCGCGACGCCAACCGCCGCATTGTCGGCGCGCTCGGCGTGATCGGCCCGACCCGCCTCAACTACGCGCGCATCGTGCCGATGGTGGACTACACCGCGAAGCTGCTGTCGCGCGTGGCGGGGGGTGGGTGAGGGACGCCGGTTCTCGATCTGGAACCACTGCGCTGCAAGGAACGTTATTCCCTCACGTTCGCTCGTTGCTTTCGTTCGGGGCAGAGATGAACACTTTGAAAAATGTTCTGACTTTGTCATGCCTCGCCCTCACTCTCGTGGCGTCGCCTTCCCTCGCGCGGGCCGAGAGGATGCGCAGGATCGAAGACGCGGGCATATATTGCGCAAGCTTCGACAGGAAAATCGCCAACTTCTATCCTCTCGCAAAATCGCGCTGTTTAGGGAAATTCTCCTGCGCCATGCGAGCCACGATGGTGACGACGAAAGCCGATCTTCTCAAACATCAGTGCACAGGCTTCTTTGTTGCGCCGCTGTGCCATGGCTCGCCTGTGAATCGTGAGACCCACAACATCTTGGATACTCTGCACGTGTCCTGCGCCATCGATAGGGGCGGCTCGACGAATGTGGCGCCGCCGAGATAACGAAGTCGCTCAGCGCCTCTCAGACCTCTCGTTGAGCTTATTCAGAGCCGTCACGGCCGCCTGACGCTCATCCGTCAATCCCGTCTCTTCATAGAATGCGATGGCGTTCGTGTAAGCCGCGCGCGCTTCCTCGTCGCGGCCCAGCTTGCTCTCTAACTCGCCGAGA
>Ga0265331_10002837_pt1 | contig 11486 bp, 9 predicted proteins | sample 41923metaG_FD_202088 | JGI IMG/M metagenome (GOLD analysis project Ga0265331, IMG submission 202088) | Rhizosphere microbial communities from Carex aquatilis grown in University of Washington, Seatle, WA, United States - 4-19-23 metaG | ecosystem: Host-associated > Plants > Roots > Rhizosphere >...
GCACGAGGAGCGCGGCCGGCTTAGTGGAATGCACCGTCCGTCACCTTGTGATGGCCGGGCGGCCGGGGTTTGGCAATGCCCGTCATGTTCGCATCCGCGTAGACATGACAGGCCCCGGTGCAATTGCGCAGCTCGCCTACGGAATACGGCGCTCCGTTTGCGGTCTTTGGATGAGCGTCAGGCTTGAATACCCCTGCGTGACAGCCGGCACAGTCGGGCCGGTAAGGGGCGAACGTCCAGGTGGCCTGGTCCAATCCCGTGACGTGACAGGCGACACAGCCGGGCGCGCCTCGATGGTCACCGGGATACTGCGCCGAGGAGTGCACGAAAATCAGCGGTGTCCAGCTCGGATAGCGATGGCAGTCCGAGCAGTCGCGCGCCGTCGCCGGGTGGCTCGCGACCTTCCCTGTGGCGGCCAGATTGTTGTGGCAGCTCTGGCAGTTTGCGACGAGGCCCGAATGGTTGAAGCGCGCCGGGCTCCACGACAGAGTGGTATGGCAGTCCCCGCACTCGCCGGTCGTCGGCAGATGGCGCAGCGATTTGGCGGATGCCCGCACCCCGTTGTGGCAACCCGCGCATTGGCTCCTTTGCAGCAGGTCCGCATGCTCCATGCGCGCCGGAGCAAAGGCCACGGTCGTGTGGCAGGCCGTGCAGTTATTATCGGACGGGATGTGGCTCGCGGCCTTGCCGATGGCGCCGATGTTGTTGTGGCAGGCGACGCAAGGGCCTATCGCTGCCGTATGATCCATGCGGTAAACGGGTGTGAAGTTGTAGATCGCATGACACAGCACGCACCGGTCCGAGGTCAGAATGTGCGTCGGCGGTTTGGATGTGGCGCTGATCCGGCCCCCGATCGAGTGGCAGCCTGCGCAATTGCGGGGCGTCCCTTTGAATACGCCCTGGACGTGGCAGTATTCGCAGGCGAGATCGCGGTGCGCGCCTTGCAGCTCGTACCCCGTCGTCAGGTGGTCGAAGCTGGTCCGCTGCACGGCGCAGGCGCGGGAGCCCGGATAGAGTAGAGCCAGGCAGGTCAGGATGAGCCCCGCCATTGACACCGCTCGACTGCACGGATGGAGATTGGCCACTTCAGTTGTTGGTCCGTGGCCGCTTGAAGGTCGTGGTGGTGTGACAGAGCTGACACTGCGCGCCAAACCGGCCGCTGTGAACGTCCCTTTCCGCGTGACACCCGCCGCACAGCATCGACGGCTCTATGAGGTTTTGCGGTTTGAGGTGGCACTGGGCGCAGCCCACCTTCGAATGGGCTCCGGTCAGGGGAAACCGGGTCCGCGCCGCATGATCGAAGTCCCACAATTTCCAGCCATTCGGCGTGTGGCACGTGGCGCACGCCTTGGACAATGCGCCGTTATGGATGTCATCTCTCGCGTGGCAGGTATTGCAGTCCGGGGAGGTCTCCTTGAAATGCTGTGTCATGTGGCACTGACCGCAGGTCGCCGCAACGTGCAGTCCGAGAAGCGGATAGGTCGTCAGGTCGTGGTCGAAGGTAATGTCGCTCCAGCGGGTGATGGCATGACATCTCTCGCAGGCCTGATCCATTGTGGCGCCATGAGGGTTGTCGGCACGATGGCAGCTGACGCAGTCTGTACCTGATTTTTGATCTTTCACGGCCGTCGTGTGGCAGGTGTGACAACCGACTTTCGCGTGTGCTCCGGTGAGTGGGAATTTCGTGTGCTCGTAGCTGGTCACCCGCCAAAGGTCGTTGCCGTGACAATCCCCGCAGGAACTGCCCAGGCGGCTCTCATGGCGGTCGTCAGCTTTGTGGCAACCCACGCAGCTTTTCGGAACGGGGGCATGTAAGTCCCCGCTGCGGTGACAATCGGCGCACCCGATATGGGCATGACGCCCGAGGAGGGCAAAACCAGCCTCGCGGGCGTGATCGAACTTTTGCGTGTTCCAGTCCGTAGTGGTGTGGCAGTTGCCACACTCGCGGCCCTGGCTGCCTCTGTGAACGTCATCCGGTGCGTGGCAACCGAGGCATTCCCTGGGCACTTCCCTGTATCTTTCGCCGGCGTGACACGCCGGGCAGGATGTCTCCACATGTTTGCCGGTCAGTGCAAAGGTCGTCTTGTCATGGTCGAAGTGCGCGCTCTGCCAGGACCTGGCGTCGTGACAGGCTGCACAGTCCGGACCGAGCGCGCCCCTATGAGCGTCATCCTGCGTATGACAGCCACTACACACAGAGGGTGTCTTACGATAGGCCACGCGGGTCTCGTGACAGCTCTCGCAAGTCGCGGCGATGTGAGCACCGAGGAGCGCGAAGTTGGTGAGGTCGTGATTGAAACCAACCTGGCTGAGTCGCGTGATATCGGCATCGCGGCCCAGATGCTCGCTGTGGCAGCCGCTGCAGCGACTCCCAGCGGCCTGGCGCATGCGGCCGTGATAACCACTTTTGACGCGGATATCCGCAGCGATCTCTTTGTGACAACCCAGACATTGCGCGCTCTGCCGCTCACGGTTGGCGAGGTCGTGACAGTCCGAGCACTCCGCCTCGATCCTGGCGTGCGCCCGGGTGACCGGACCGGGCATCATGAACTTCTCAATGCTGGCCGCCCTGGCGCACGGGCTGAGCAACGACACGATAGACAAAAAAACCAGCGCTCTCGCGTAGTGGGTTAACGCGAGCATGCGTGGCGCTTTCGGTGCGAGCCGCTCTGCGCGGCTAGTAGAGATGTACCGCCACGACATGGACTATGCCCGCGGCGATGAGGATGAGAAAGAGCGGCACGTGCAGGACGTGCCACACCGAGAACAGGCGCTCGTACACGCGGAATTCCGCCACCTCACGGGTCGCGCGCAGACGTCGCGAGATGTAGTCGAAGGCAACGCGCTCGAATCTTTCTTTCTGGGTCGCGACGGCTTTATGTCTCGCCGCCGTCGCCTGTATCGCGGCGCGCGCGTAGCGGTGCAGGAGCCGTTCACTCGATGCGTGACGTGTGGCGATAATGAAAGGCGCCGCGACCATGCCCAGGCCGCCCCAGCCGGCCACCTTCACGAGGCGAGTCTCCTCGGCGTCGAGACGCTCGACGAGCTCGGGCATCATCGGAAGCTTGCTACCGCGCTCTTTGATCTCGTGGGCGCTGCGTTGCAGGTCCGAAAGAGTGGTGCGCCGTCCATTGAGCCCGCGATGGATTTTTGAATAGAAGTAACGGCCGAAGATGCCGCTCCCGGCGACCAGCAGCATGGAGAACAACGCGATGTTGCTGTTGGTCGCGCCGAGACTGAAGCCGCAATGAATGAGAATCACTATGGGTGCGATGACGCCCAACAGAATGTGCCACTGGAACCAGGTGGGCACGCTGCCCAGAAAGGCCAGCGAGGGCGTGCGCTTACGGACTGCGTACAGCGATTGCAGCAGGAGCATGACACCGCCGACGATGCCGAGTCCATATCCGAGGCCGTTCTTGGGGCTCAGGTAGCTCGCAAGCGGCATCTGTGAGCCGAGAACGAGAATCACGCCCGCGGCCACGAAGAGCGCCTTCTCCGGGGAGAACCGGGACCGTTCGGGCGCTTGGCGGATGCGGGCCGGTTGCATGGATGTCCCGTCAGGTGATCTTGCGATCGATGGAGATGTTGACGGCGTGTTGGCTTTGCGGATCTACAGCGGCGAGGCGGCCGACCAGGTCGCCCGGACCCGGCAGTGCTGCGCCGCTTGGCGAGATCCGCGCTTCCAACTGGATGCTCTTCACGGAGGACAGGTTGCGTCCCGGAATCATTGCATCCGCATCGTCGAGGACGAACGTGACCGGCCAGTGCTCGACTCGAAGGCGTAGCACGGCCAGCGGTGGCCCGGGTGCCGCCGTATCCGTCGCGTAGATAAAGAGAGTGGTGCCCGGAGTGGCCAGGGACGCCAGCCGGTCGTCTATTTGCACGGTCCCAAAGACCCTCGAGCCCGTAGGACCCGTGGACCAGCCTTCCTTGGAGCTTCCTCCCGCCGGCGAGTTTGCCGAGCTGGTGGAGGTCGCCGTGGCATGCTTGCGCGCCGCGCGCGCGTCGTCTGCTCTTCCCATGTATTCATACGACTGCGCCAGCAGGCGCCATTCGTCGTCGGTTCCTCCTTTTGTAGCAAGCCGCTGCGCGAGATTGCGCGTAACGGTATCGAGCGAGCCGGCAGTCGTCCCGGCTGGCGTAGACGCCGCGCCGCCCGTTGCTTTGTCCGCATCGGCCAGGCTCGGCCAGCGATCGCCCGGCATCAGCAGGTCCGGGGTGTTGGTTTGAGTCGCTGCTCCGTCCGCAGCCGCGACCTTGCCAGCGGCAGGCCAGCCCACCAGCAGGTAGACACCGAGCGCGCCGGCCATCAGGCCCGATGCCGCGCCGGCGATGAACCAGTAAGTATCCCGAGGTGACATATGCGCCCGGCCAAATCGAGCCTCGCCGCGTGTGTTGCCCGGGGAGACCCCGCGGCCAGAGAAAGGTTACTTTGTACGGGCGCGGCGCGTGTCCGCTGCATGCAAATCTGCGAACGGCGTCAATGAGCCTGAGGCCGTGGACTGTTTATCTCGCATCCTCACCGCGGGTTGCCGCGCGTTGTCGTCCGTAAATGGCGACACTTCTGGGTGTTCCGAACGCATTCAATGAGATTCTGTTCAATGTGTAGTGCGTTGCTGCTGGCTCTCGCCGGCTGCAGCACGGTCGTGCACCGGCAATCGCTCACACCGCACCCGAGCAGCGTAACGGCCGCCGCGGCTAAAGTTTCGTTGCGGACGAAACAGTTCCCCGCCGCGCTGCGTGAGTTGCAAGCCGGCGCTGAGCACGGTGACGTGCAGTCCGAATATCTTCTTGGTCTCGTCTACGCCAATGGTCTCGGCACCGACGTATCGGGTGTGGACGCGCAACGGTGGCTGCGTGCCGCTGCAGAGAAATCCAACGCGGATGCCGCGTACGCGTTGGCTTGCTTGCTTGCCCAAGGATCCCGGGAGGACCGCGAGAGCGCGCGTCGCTGGCTCGAGCGCGCCGCTGCTGCAGGGCAACCGTTCGCTGGAAAGTTGGTTGCCAGTCACTCGTTACCCCTTGCGCCGGCGCGCGGCGCATCCGGCGATCTGAAGCTCGCGCATGATCTGGTCATATGGGCCATCAGACACGACACCGAGTCGCTTGGGACTTTCGTCAAGGCCGCGGGTGTCGAGGCCACTGACGAGTTTGGACGTTCCCCTCTGGCCTACGCGACTGCCGTCGGGGCTGAGGTCGCCGTGCGGCAATTGTTAGCCGCTGGAGGGTCGGTCGATCATGCCGATCGTTTCGGCGCCACACCGCTCATGCTTGCCGCCGAAGGCACAAGTGACAACATCCTCGAGGTGCTCCTGAAGAGCACAAGAGGTGTCAACATCAGGGACAGTGTGGGCAATACCGCGCTGTTCTATGCGGCCCGCGTGGGTCGGGCAAGACACGTCGCACGGTTGCTAGCGATGGGCGCTTCCTACAATGGCACGAACGCTGACGGCTGGACGGTTCTCGATGTGAGCGCCAAAGCGGGCCACGACGAGGTGGCGAAGCTACTTCGCGCGGCAGGCGCCACGGGCAGTCTGAAGGTCTCCAGGGTGCGGGAGACGACAGCTGTTGATCCGACGGATCCCGGAGAGCTCTATGAGCGCTGGCCGGCCCTGGCGATTGCCGCGAGTCGCGACGATGTCGGGGCGCTCGAAAAGCTACTGGCTGACGGAGCACGAGTCGACGAGCTCACACCGCAGGGTGATACGCCGCTGCTGGTGGCGGCGAAGTATCGAGCCGCCAAAGTCATTGCTCCTTTGTTGAAGGCGGGCGCGAATCCCGGGCTAGCCGACAAAAAAGGCAGCGCCGTCCTCGGTTACGTGGCGGGGCACGGGGGCCTGGAAGTACTGGATGCTCTGTTGGAGAGGGGTGTCTCTCCCGACATTCATGGAAGCTCGGAGGTGCCGCCGCTGGTAAGCGCCGCCCGTGTCGCAGACCTTGCCGCAATGAAACACCTGGTCGACGCTGGCGCCGACGTCAATTCCGCCGATCCCTCCGGAACCACCGCGCTGATGGTCGCCGCCGCCGCCTCGAATGTCGAGATGATGCGGATGCTACTGGCGGCGAATCCGCGACTGGCAATCTACGATCACTCGGGACGCAATGCGCTATGGTTTGCATCGAGCAGTGGCAGTGATCAGAGCGTCGATCTGCTGTTGGCGGCGGGCTCCCCGATCGGCGGGCCCGCAGGCGAGGATTCGCCGCTGTTCGCTGCCGTGCAAGGAGGAAAGGTCAACACGTTGGAACGGCTGTTACGCAAGGGGTTACCTCCAGATGCCCGGAGCGGTGCGCGGGATACCCCTCTCATAGCGGCCGCGGCGCGCGGCGATGCACGGATCGTGCGCGTACTTCTCGATGGAGGCGCCAGCATCGATGCCCAGAATGCCGTTGGCAATACCGCGTTGATGGAGGCGGTCAGGGCAGGGCAGACGGAGGTCTGCAGGATGTTGCTCGCAGCCGGCGCGGACGCCGGACTGCACAATCGTGATCGTATCGATGCGCTCGAGACAGCCCGGCGGCGCCATTTCTCCGCTATCGTCGCGATGCTCGAGAGCCACTAGCAGGAGTCAGACAGCCTCCCCAGGCCTCCTAGGAGACTCCTAGCGCCCGTCCAGCTTGAATGTCATGCGGAGCTGGACCTGGGTCGCCACCGCAATGCCGTTGACTGTCCTCGGTTGATACTTCCAACGGCGTACGGCCGCGATGGCGGCTCGATTGAAGATGCCGGAAGGCTCGGCGTGCACGACGGTCACATCGCCGACCTCTCCCCTGGGGGAGACCACGAAGGCCAGGTCAACCGCGCCTTCGATCCCTTTCTCGGCTGCGTCATCCGGATATTCCGGAGCGACGCGCTTGATGAGCTCCGGCTCTTTCGTGAAGCTTGCGGGTTTGTTGGAATCCTCCACCGTCTTGCCGGTGAAGGTCGAGGGCGCCTCGGGCGCCTGCGGCGCCGACGCGCCCGGCCTCGCCCGGATGGGGCTCACCGGTGATGGCGCCCTCGTGGGTGATGTACTTGCGGCCACGCGGGCAGGTGCATTGTTGACCTTGGGTGGCGGGGAAGGATGCCTGGAGAACCATCGCGCGGGACCCGAGGACGGAGCCGTTGCCGACTCGGCCTCGTGCTTCGCCAGGAGCGCCTCGAAAAATGGCAGCCGTGGGTGGGTCGGTGCAATCTGCTGCAAGGCGGCGATGTCGGTGCGGGCCGCCTTGTAGTCGTCTTGTTGCAGAGCCAGTTCGGTATCGGCGACGAGCTTGATGACTTCCGGCGGGTCGCGAGTCGATCGCGTCGACAAACTCGCGGTACTGAATGTCGGTGTGTCGTTGCTGTTGACTGCACGGAAAGCTACGGCCATGACGCCAATCACCACGAGCACGCCAGCGCCAACGAACAAGGCGCTTCGTTTCGCGGTGGGCTCCATGAGAGGAGGGGGAAAAGCCTTTGCTCGCGCCGCGGCCGCGAGGCGCGATCCGACCGCGAGCGCCTCCGGCGGTGGTTGGTGCGCACCGCGGTTGGCCTCCCTCGGCGGGCCGGCACGAGCGCCGCTGCGCGACTTGCCTCCTTTGCGGAGCTTCGGTTGCGGCGGAGGCGCCGGCTCTTCGTCGACGAGGGTGAAATCATGCACCTCGCGGCGCGCTTGGGGCGCGGGCGCTTCGACCATAGCCTGCGTTGCAGTCGGTAATCGTGTTTGCACGGGAGGGGCAGGCTGACGAACGGAACGTACCGTGACCTCAACAGGTGATGGAGGGACGTGCGCCGGAGCTGGCGCGGCCGTCTCTTCGAGGGATTCGATGTCCTCTTCGATACCCGCCGCCGCGGACAGCGCGGCCAGCAATTGCCGGGGCTCGATGGGGTAGGCCAAAGTGCGGAACAGACGAAAGGGTCCCAGGCGTCCCCGGAGGAGTTTAAGACGTTCCCGGTCTACTGCGAAAATGCGCAGCATGTCCGGCCGGTCGCGTCCCATCTGTCCCAACAGCTCGAGGCCCGACCCGTCCTCGAGGCGTTCCCCCGCAACAATGACGTCAAAGTCATTGACGCGCACGAGGTCGAGGCAGTCCGCCTTGGTCGTGACCGCGTCGATGGTGAAATAATCCCCGAGCAGCTGGTTGATAGCTGTCAGTAGAGCCGAATCCTGATCGACGACGAGGACGCGCATAAACCCACTAGCTCCCATCCCGAGAGCCTGACCATACCTCCATGTCTTAATACAGCGACAGGGCCGTGCGAACGCCGTTCCAAGTCACATATTACATCGTCTCATCGCAGCCGCCGTGCATGGATCACACTCGGCACCCCGCCGAGCCGTTTCATGACACGGGTGAGTTGCTCGAGATCGTCCACCGCCACGGTTATCAGGACATGGGCGGTACCGGAGCCGCGATCGGTCGTAGTCGACATGGCCTCGATACTAAGACGTTCGTAGGCCAGTATATCGGTTATGTCACGTACCAGGCCGCGACGGTCGTAGGCGCTCACAGACAGCTCCACCGTTGGATTGACGCCAGCCCCCTTGGACCATTCGACGCTCAGGACCCGGTCGGGCCTGGTATCCCGCATCCGCATCAGGCTGGGACAGTCGTTGCGGTGGATGGTGACCCCGCGGCCGATGGTGACATAACCGGCGATCGGTTGAGGTCGCAATGGCGCGCAGCAGCGCGCGAATGTGACCGGGAGATCACCGACACCTTCGATTTCAACAGGCGAGCCGCCTCGGTTGGTTCCCGGCCGCATGCGGCGAGTGCTCGCGTGTGTTGGTCGAGCCACGGGCGCATGGCGTCGGGGCGCGGGTTGCAAGCCCGGCAGCCTGGAGGCGCTCTGCAGAAGTTGGGTTACGGTGATCTCGCCCTCGCCCAGGAGTTGGTAGAGGTGGTCTGCATCACGGCCCTGGAGCTCCTGCACCAGGGCGGAGAACTGCTCCATCTTGAAACCGATGCGTGGTAACTCCCGATCGGCGATGGCGCGGCCGGCGGTCCGGTTGTCGCCGACATCCTGCTTGCGGAACCACGCGCGCACTTTAGATCGGCTGCGCGCGGAGATCAGGTAGCCTTGCTCGGGCGCCAGCCAGTCCCGGCTGGGGGCTTCCTGTCTGGCTGTTATGATCTCCACGATCTCGCCATTTGCGAGCCTGTAGGTCAAGGGGACGATGCGTCCGTTCACCTTAGCGCCGCGGCAACGGTGCCCGAGCGAAGTGTGCACGGTGTAGGCGAAGTCGAGCGGCGTAGCTCCACGTGGCAGGTCAATCACTTCGCCCTTTGGTGTCAGAGCGTAGACCCGGTCTTCGAACAGCTCGGTGCGCACGCTTTCGAAGAAGTCATGTGCAGAGCCGTCGCCATCGCCATTTGACGCGTGCGCATCGTGCGGCTCCAGGAGGCGCCTGACCCATTCGATCTTGCGCTGGTACTGCGCGTCCCTGGCTCCGCCTTCCTTGTAGGTCCAATGAGCCGCGACACCCAGCTCTGCGTGCTCATGCATCTCGTGCGTGCGGATCTGAACCTCGACGCTCTTTCCCTGCGGCCCCATCACGGCCGTGTGGATGGAGCGATAGAAGTTATCTTTGGGAGTTGCGATGTAATCGTCGAACTCGCCTTGAATGTAGGGCCACAGACCGTGCACGACGCCGAGGGCGGCGTAGCAGTCGGGAATGGAGGCGACGATGACCCGGACGGCGCGCACGTCGAAGAGCTGCTCGAAGGCGAGATGCTTGCGCATCATCTTGCGATAGATGCTGTACATGTGTTTGGGGCGCCCGTAAACGTTCGCCTGCACGCCGGCCTTCTCGAGCTCCGTTCGTAACGTGCCGCACAGTGTCTCGATATACCGCTCGCGGTCGGCCCGGCGCTCGTTCAGCTCCGCGGCGATCCGCCGGTACTCATCGGGCTCGAGATAACGGAAGGCAAGATCCTCCAGCTCCCACTTGAGCTGCCAGACGCCGAGGCGGTTGGCCAGAGGAGCAAAAATCGCGCGGGCCTCGACCGCCCGGCGCTCCCGTTCTTCTGGAGAAATCTCACGCGCATGTCTGAGTCCGACGAGCTGCTCAGCTAATCGTGCGAGAACCAGACGCGGGTCGCTGACGACGGCGAGCAGCATTTTGCGCAGGGTCTCGGCCTGCCGCGCGTCGAGCCCCTGCGCCGGAGACCAATCGCGTGGCAGCCCCAGCTCACCGAGCCGCAGCAGAGCGAGAGCCGTATCCGTGGCCGCACGTCCCACGAGACCGTTCAGTGCCTCTGTCTGGAGCCCCTCGCGGCCGATGACCGGCCGCACCAGGACGGCATTGGCGAGCTCGATATCCTCGGTGAGCGAGCCCATCACGTCGGCGGCCTCGGCTCCGACGGCGAGGTCGGCATGGGATTGAGGGCTCAGCAGCTCGATAGCGGCACGCGATCTGGCAATCGCATCCCGGATCGCAGGCGGAGAAAGTTGAATGGTCTCCAAGGGCTACAGCTCTTTATTGCACATTGACGGCATGTCGCCCCCGCAGGTTTACGGCTATCATACCTGCCTGTTTTCTCAAGCGGCGTCGAAGCTTAGCTTCGTCGTCGGCCCGCTTCCCCAGCATTGGCCGATCAGCGGATTTCATGGCAGGTCACACGAAGTGGGCTAGCATCCAGCGCCGCAGAGCGGCACGGCCGAGGGGGAGGCAAAAGGAGCCGGTGCAGGCGGTGGGTGGATCATTCGAAGCCGTTCGCTACGAGGGATACGGGCCGGGTGGAGCGGCGGTCGTGGTCGACTCGGTCACGGCCGATCGCAGCCGCACGGGCTCGCAGGTTCGTGAGACGTTCACCCGGTATGGAGGCAATCTGGGCGCGCAGGGCTCCGTGAGCTATCTGTTCCACGAGGTCGGCCTCATGACGTTTCCGCCCGGTACGGACGAAGCCCGGCTGATGCAGGTTGCACTGGAGGCGGGTGCGGAGGACGTCATTGTGAACGACGACACCTCCATCGAGGTGCTCGCCGATCCGGTCGAGTTCGAAACGGTGCGCGCGATTCTGACAGAGAAGGGTTTCGAGCCGTCGACGGCGGAGGTGACCGAGCGCGCCTCGATAGCCGCGCCGCTTGCGGGCGAGGCGGGTGAGTTGATGGTGAAATTGCTGGAAGCTTTGGAAGGTCTGGACGACGTACGGGACGTCTATTCGAATGTCGAGATATCGGACGAAGTCCTGGCGCGCATTTGATCCGGAAGCTTTCGCGGCGGCCGCGAGCACGGCTGCCCGCGTCGTCGCCTCGTTGCCGACGGTGAAGCCGGGAGTCAAGGTTCGCATCCTCGGCGTCGACCCCGGTTCGCGACGCACCGGCTTTGGTGTGATCGAATGTCGCGGAGCCGACTATGTTCATGTCGCGCACGGCTGCCTCAATGTGGGCAGCGCCGTGATGGCGGAGCGTCTGCGTCTGATTTTTGACGGCCTGCAAAGCCTCATCGACGAGCATCAGCCGGCGGAAGTCGCCGTCGAGCGCGTGTTCGTCAACCGGAACGTGCAAAGCGCGCTCA
>Ga0265331_10002842_pt1 | contig 11476 bp, 14 predicted proteins | sample 41923metaG_FD_202088 | JGI IMG/M metagenome (GOLD analysis project Ga0265331, IMG submission 202088) | Rhizosphere microbial communities from Carex aquatilis grown in University of Washington, Seatle, WA, United States - 4-19-23 metaG | ecosystem: Host-associated > Plants > Roots > Rhizosphere...
CCTGGTCGCCATGACCCTGGAACATTATCCGGCCATGACCGAGAAGCGCCTGGCCGAGATCGAGGCCGAGGCCATGAAACGCTGGCCGCTCCAGGCCTCGCTCGTCATCCATCGCTACGGCCGCCTCACGCCCGGCGAACGCATCGTGCTGGTCGCGACCGCTTCCTCCCATCGCCAGGCCGCGCTCGAGAGCTGCCAGTTCCTCATCGATTGGCTGAAGACCGAGGCGCCGTTCTGGAAACTCGAGGAGGCCATGGCGGGCGATCGCTGGGTCGCCGCCCGGGAATCCGACGACCTCGCCGCCCAGCGCTGGAAGCGGCGCTGAACCTTCCTCTCCCACAGACATCGGAGTCACCATGCCCGACGATCTCTGCTATCTGAGCGCGACCGAAGCGCTGGCCGCCTTCAAGGCGCGCAAGCTGTCGCCCGTGGAACTGCTTCAGGCGGTGATCGCGCGCGCCGACGCGGTCGATCCCAAGATCAATGCCTTCCCGATGAAGCTCTACGACCGGGCTTTAGGCGAGGCCAGGAAGGCCGAGGCGCGCTACATGAAAACCGATGGCCGGACCCGGGCCCTCGAAGGCGTTCCCATGGCGATCAAGGACGAGACCACCATCAAGGGCTGGCGCACGACCTTCGGCTCCGTAGTCTTCAAGGACAACATCGATACCTACACGGCGCCGGCGGCGGAGCGGATCATCAAGGCCGGCGCCGTGATCCACGCCCGCTCGGCGGCACCGGAATTCTCCTGCGCGCCCTACACCCATTCCCGCCAGTGGGGAATCACCCGCAATCCCTGGAACCTGGACTACAGTCCCGGCGGATCGTCGGGCGGCGCCGGCGCGTCGCTCGCCGCGGGATCGACCACGCTCGCCAACGGCTCGGACATCGGCGGCTCGATCCGCATCCCCGCCTCCATGTGCGGCGTCGTGGGCTTCAAGCCGCCCTATGGGCGCAATCCCGAGGGCAGCCCCTTCAACCTCGATCACTACTGCCACGCCGGCCCCATGGCGCGAACCGTGGCCGACTGCGCCCTGTTCCAGAACGTTCTCTCCGGCCCCCATCCCGGCGACATCGCCAGCATCCGGCCGAAGCTGAAGATCCCGGCCAGGCTCGAAGGCGATCTCAAGGGCTGGCGCATCGCTTATTCCCCCACTCTCGACGGGTTCGAGGTGGAACCGGACGTCGCGCGCAACACCGCCGCCGCCGTCGAGGTCTTCCGCTCCCTCGGCGCCACGGTGGAGGAGATCGAGATCGGCTGGAACCATGCCGAGATCGTGCGCGCCACCTGGGCCCATTTCGGCAGCATCTTCGGGCCCTGGATCGCCCGGGTGCTGGCGGAGCATCGCCACAGCATGACCGCCTATGCCATCGATTTCGCCGAGCGCAGCCAGGGCGTGAGCGTCGCCGACTTCCTGGAGAGCCTGGAGATCGAGGGCCGCATGTATGCGAAGCTGGGCGCCCATTTCCAGCGCTACCGCCTGCTGCTCTGCCCGACCCTGCCGCTGCCTTCGGTCAAAGCCGGAGAGGACTATGTCGATGACAAGGTCCACATCAACGGCAAGCCCCAGGACAGCATCGTCCACTGGCTGATGACGGTCTGCTTCAACATGATGAGCCGCTGCCCGGTGATGAGCGTCCCCTCGGGCCGCGCGTCCAGCGGCGTGCCCACGGGCCTGTCGGTCGTCGGGCGGACCTATGACGACGTCAGCGTGTTCCGCGCCGCGGCCGCCTTCGAGCGGGCGCAGCCCTGGCTCGACACCGCGGCAAGAAGGCCGGCGTTGTAGAAAGCGGGAAACCCGTTCAGGCGGCCGCGACTTTTTGGCCGCGGACCACGGCGCCGTAGTCCGCCATCATCTGGCGCGCGATGGGCCCGACCTGGAAGTTGTGAGGGCCGATCTCGCCCACGGGCGTCACCTCGGCGGCGGTGCCGGTGATGAAGACCTCGTCGGCTTTGGCCAGTTCCTCGGGGAACACCGCGCGCTCGGTCACCTTGATACCGCGCTTGCGGGCCAGCTCGATGACCGTGCGACGGGTGATGCCGTCGAGAAAGCAGTCGGGCTTCGGCGTGTGCAGCTCGCCGCCGATGCCGAGGAAGACATTGGCCCCCGTCGCCTCGGCGATCTGGCCGCGCCAGTCGAGCATCAGGGCGTCGGCGCAGCCTTCGGCCTCCGCCGCATGCTTCGACAGGGTGCAGATCATGTAGAGCCCGGCCGCCTTGCTCGCGGTCGGCGCGGTTTCGGGGGCCGGCCGGCGCCATTTGGCGAAGGCCATCTTGATGCCCTTGTTCAGCGACTCCGGCGAGAAATAGGCCGGCCATTGCCACACGGCGATGGCGAGATGGATCTTCGAGTTCTGGGCCGAAACGCCCATCTGCTCGCTGCCGCGCCAGGCGATGGGACGCACATAGGCATCGGCGAAGCCCGAGCGCTTCACGCATTCCTCGGTCGCCCGGTCGATCTCCGCCAGGCTGTAGGGGATCTTGAAGCCCAGGATCTCGGCCGAGCGGATCAGGCGCTGGCTGTGCTCGGTCTGCTTGAACACCCTGCCACTGTATGCTCGCTCGCCCTCGAACACCGCCGAGGCGTAGTGCAGGGCATGGGTCAGCACATGGACCTTGGCGCTGCGCCAGTCGATGAATTGGCCGTCGAACCAGATGACGCCGTCGCGGTCGTCGAAAGTGGGGGTGCTCATCGGGCCAGAGCTCCGGAAAGGGTTACGCTCTAGAGCCTGATCGTCTCAATCCTGCTCGGCTTGAGACGTGAATCAGGCTCTACTCCTAACATGTAGAGCAAGATTCACGGGTCTGTTTGATAGAAGCTGACCCGATCTTGCTCTAGGCGGAGGCGCTATATTAGCGGCGAGCCGCCGTGACGAAGCAAAGCAGTTTCCGGAAATTAAGTCAACATAGCTGACATAATATGGCCGACATCCGCCCCCAGGCGAATCCCCTGTTCCTGCGCGAGGACGAGCTGCGCCAGGGAATCGAGCTGCTGTTCTATGCCTATCGCGACTTCACAGCCGAAGCCGACGAGGTTCTGCTGACCTATGGCTTCGGGCGCGCCCATCACCGGGTGATCTATTTCGTCGGCCGCAATCCGGGCCTGCCGGTCTCGTCCCTGCTGGACATCCTGAAGATCACCAAGCAGAGCCTGTCCCGCGTGCTGGGCCAGCTCATCCGCCAGGGCTTCGTCCAGCAGCGCCCCGGCCCCGACCGGCGCCAGCGCCTGCTCGACCTCACGGCCCAGGGCGCCGAGCTGGAACGGCGCCTGACCGAGGACCAGCGCGCCCTCATCGCCAAGGCCTATCGCGCCGCCGGCGCCGACGCCGTGGAGGGATTCCGCAAGGTGCTGTTCGGGTTGATCAACGAGGCCGACCGGCCGAAGGTGGCGAGGAGCGTGCTGCCAGTGGCGAAGGGGTAACGAGCCGCCGCTATCCTGGCGTGCCGTCGCTCGAAAGGTCAGGCCACGAGCTTGACCTTCGGACGCAGTCCGGCCCTGGCCGCGAGCCGCACAAGCAAGTCCAAGCTGAACGCGCTGATCTTGCCACGCTTGATGTCCGAGACCCGCGCCTGGGTGACGCCCAAAACCCTCGCCGCCTCCGTCTGGGTCATGCCTGAACCGGCGAACCACTGTTCGAGACCACCGAGAAGGATCGAGCGAATCTCCAACTCCACGGCCTCTTCGGCCTCGAACAGGTTGTGAAACACGCTACGTCCGGCAGGCGTGACGTGACGTAGTCCATGCCCACTTGCCACTCGCTTCTTTTTCATCGCGCGTCTCCCGATCTGGGAATTGCCCGGAACCGTCTCACAGCGAGCGAGAGGTCTTGCTGACTGGTTTTCTGACTCTTCTTGCCGAAGCAGTGCAGAACATAAATCCCCTCAGGACGCCTCGCAAAAAGGACACGGAATTCGCCAGACTCCTCGTGGAGGCGGATCTCCCGCACGCCAGGCCCGACTGCCGGCATCGGCTTCCAGTCCGACGGATCCCCGCCCCTCTGCAACTTGTCCAACTGATAGCCGGCGTCTCGACGGGCATCGCCCGGAAAGGCAATTAGATCCTCTCTGCTGCTGCCCATCCATAACACCGGCTTCATAAGCATACTATGCTCAATCTCGCATATCTATGCAAGTTGTCGCATATCCGCTATGTCCAAGAGTCTTGAGCCAATGTTGCGAAGGACATTCGGATATGCCCCGTTCGGACAAGTCGAGGAGGCCGACCGGCCGAAGGTGGCGAGGAGCGTGCTGCCGGTGGCGAAAGGGTGAGGCTCGTCGGGCGGGACAAGAGGATCCCTCGGCACGCGTGACGCCCTATGGTTTGATCGAAGCGCCCGGCCATGCGACCATGGCGCTTCCCCGAGAGTTCAAGCGAGGCCGCTATGGCGAAATATGTGCTGGTCAGCTTCAAGGCCTGTCCCTGGGTGCAGCGCGCCGCGATCGTGCTGCGCGAGAAGAAAATCGACTTCGAGTTCCGCCACATCGAGGCCGACAACCGGCCCGACTGGTTCCGCGCCATTTCGCCGCACAACAAGGTGCCGGTGCTGCGCCTCGACGATCGGGTGTCGCTGTTCGAATCCGGGGCGATAGCCGAATACTTGGACGAGACGGCCCTGCCGCGCCTTCATCCTGAGGATCCGGTCGCGCGCGCCGTGAACCGCGCCTGGATCGAATACATGCCGACCTTCGTGGACATCACCTCCGCCCACGCCTATGCGAGCGACGAGGCCGAGTTCGACGAGGCGGCCTCGCTGGTTCCGGCCGCCTTCGAGAAACTCGAGAAGGCGCTGGAGCGCCAGGGCGGCGGTCCCTTTTTCAACGGCGCCCGCTATTCCCTGGTGGACGCAGCCTACGCACCGTTCCTGCAGCGCCATCTGTTTCTGGAGCGGATCAGAAAGATCGGCCATATCGACAAGTTCCCGCGCCTCAAGACCTGGGCCGTCGCCCTGGCCGAGCGTCCATCGAACCACAGCTTCCCGCCGGCCGAATACGAGGCGATGTACCGCAACATGGTGAAGCGGCGAAACAAATGGATCTCGCAATTCGTCGACGGGTCGAGGGCGGCAACGGAGTGACTTGCGTCGCCTGGCCCGCTTTCGACGTCGAGGGGTCCAGACGGAACCGAAGGGCGAGCGAATCGATAGCGGCGCGGAAGGCCGTCGCTCCCTAAAACAACCTTCCCCCATTCGGCACCGGCTTATCCGGCCCAATCATAACGACTTCTCCCTCGCCATCCGGAAACCCCAGCACCAGCACTTCGGACATGAACTTGCCGATCTGCTTGCGCGGGAAGTTGACCACGGCGGCGACCTGCCGGCCGACGAGATGCTCGATGGGGTAATGCTTGACGATCTGGGCGGAGCTGCGGCGCAGCCCGATCTCGGGGCCGAAATCGACGCTGAGCTTGATCGAGGGCCGGCGCGCCTCGGGAAAATGCTCGGCCGCGACGATCGTGCCGACGCGGATATCGACCCGGCGAAAATCATCGTAGGTGATTGGCGGAGCCGGCGGCTCGGGCGCTTGCTTGTCGCTCATGCTTCGACGCTAGACGCGCGCTGGCCAAAAGAAAAGGCCGCCGCGCTGGGGGGAGCGCAACGGCCTTCGTCGGGCAGCCTCGATCTTGGGGGAAGGGCTCGAGGCCGCCTGATCGGTTCTTTAGGGTCGCCTAGTCGTGGTTAGGCGGCCTTCCTGGTCGGCGTGGCGACATGCTTCGGCTCGAACGCGGCCCGCACATCGTCGAAGTTGTCGACGACGCGCTTGCGGATCACTTCGAACGCCTCGGCCTGGGACTTCTGGGCAATGCCGGCCAGCTCTTCCAGCTGGGCGACGGCCGTCTCGAAGCTGTCCTTCGCCACGTCAGCCTGCTTCGCCAGCTTGTCTTCGGTGCTGCCGGCTGCCGTGAACTCCTTGGTCGCCTTGGTCAGCTCTTCGGCCGCGGCGCGGGCGATCTCGACCTGGCGCTTGGCGATCGCCTGCACGCCCTCGAAGGCGCGCTGGTTGGCGGCGGTCAGCGCCTCGATGTTCTTGCGCTGAAAGGTCAGCAGCCAGTTGGCATCGAGGGTCGAGGCCTTGCCGTTGGTCCAGAACTTGCTGAAGTCGGTGAACATGCGATTGAACTCGGACTGCCACTGGGCGATGTCCGGGGTCTTGAGGAACTCGGGATCGAAGAAATTCGTGTTCTTGGCCATGGGAACCTCCGCTTTCGGGGTTGCTCGCGCAGGGCTATGTTGCACTGCACAATATGACGGAGATATAGGAGTCCGCCTGCCCGCCGTCAAGGAAAATATTGCACTGCAATATAAGATTCACTAAGGCTCTGAAACATAATCGTAATCTCTACGCCGCAGCGCGCTTTCCCCGGCGCTGCGCCCAGCTGGCCAATCGGTCGGCCCGGCCCAGCGCCCGGTCGAGAGCGGCCATGGTCTTGGCCTTGTCCGGGCTGTCGTCCCGGAACCAGGCCCGCAAGCCTTGCAGGTAGACCGCCGACAGGCCCTTGACCCGCAAGAGGCCGGCAAATCCGGCCGCCGGGATGCCGGCCGCCTCGAGCATGGCGGCCATGGAACGGTCGAGCCGGGCCAGGCTGCAGGCCATGGCGAGGGGATCGCGGGCGGTATCCTCGGTGATGCGCTGAAGCCCGGCCTTGTGCGGATCGAGCTTGTCGAGCCGGCGCATCAACACGTCGAACAGCCGGTCCTTGGCCGGGCCTTCCGGCTTTTCGGTTTCGGCCAGCACGGCCATGTCGATCTTCCGGGAATAGGCCTTCAGGATCGCCTGCTTGGACGGGTAGAGGGCGTAGAGCTCGGCCAGGGAAAGCCCGGCGCCCTCGGCGATGTCCGCCAGGGCCAGGTCGCGCCAGCCCTTCTCGGCCGCGAGAGACAGCGCGACGTCGAGGGTATCCCGGCGCGATTCGCCGGCTGCGGACTTGCGGGCGGCTTTCTTGGCCATGGCGCGCCTCCATGAGACTGTGATCCAGAGATAGGCAGCAGCGACCCCCTGGAAAAGGCCTCCCGCCCAGTCTAGCCCTTTCGCCCGTCCTCCGCGATCTTCGCCACCCGCCCGCCGGTGATGCGCAAGAGATCGGCCGGGGTCAGGCGAAACACGGCGAAGGGCGTACCGGCAGCGGCCCAGATCGTCTCCAGGCGCAGCAGGTCCTCGTCGATGAATGTCGCCGCCTCCGTGTCGTGGCCGATGGGCGCCACGCCGCCGATGGCGAAGCCCGTCTTGTCGCGCACGAATTCTGCGTCGGCCTTGCCGATCTTCTCGCCCAGCAGGGCCTCGATCGCCTTCTCGCTCACCCGGTTGGCGCCGCTGGCGATGACCAGGACCGGGCGGTTCGACGTCTTGGCGCGGAACACCAGGGACTTGGCGATTTGCGCCACCTCGCAGCCGATCTGGGCCGCGGCTTCCACCGAGCTGCGGGTGGTCTCGGCGAACTCGATCACCTCGGTTTCGAGGCCGCGCTCGGCCAGCAGGCGCTGCACCCGCGCCGCCGCCGGCCGCAGCGTGGATTGCGCCGCCATCAGTTGGCGAGCTCGCGCGAGCGCCGGGTCGCCGCGGCGATGGCGCGGTCGAAGAGCGGCTGGAGACCGTCGGGCGCCATCAGGATGTTGAGCGCCTCGAGCGTCGTGCCCTTCGGGCTGGTGACCGCCCGGCGCAGCTCTGCCGCCGGCTCCCCGGAAAGCCGCGCGAGCTCGCCCGACCCTGAAACCGTGACCCGGGCGAGGCGCATGGCGAGATCGGCCGGCAGTCCCGCCTTCCTTCCCGCCTCGGCCAGGACCTCCATCAGCAGGAAGACATAGGCCGGCCCGCCGCCGGATACCGCCGTCACCGGATCGATCAGGGCTTCCTCCTCCACCCAGGCGACCTCGCCGCAGGCGGCGAGCAGGCGGTCGGCCAGATCGCGTTCGGCCGGCGCGGTGTTGGCGTTGGCGACCGCGACGCTGATGCCCCGGCCGATGGCCGCCGGCGTGTTGGGCATGGCCCGGACGATGACCGCCTCGCGGCCCAGATGACGCTGGAAATAGGCGATGGTCTTGCCGGCGGCGATGGAAAGGAACAGGAGCTGAGGCTGCACCAGGGCGGCGCAGGGCTTGATGGCGTCATCCATCATCTGGGGCTTCACCGCCAGGACGACCGCATCGGGGCGGAAGTTCACCGGCATATCCCCGCTTTGGGTGAGATGGGTGATGCCGCTCCCCGCCAGATCGCCCAGCGCCGCCGCCGCCGGCTCGACCACCACCACCCGGGCCGGCGCCAATCCTCGGGCGAGCCAGCCGCGAAGCATGGCCCCGCCCATCTTGCCGCAGCCGACGAGCAGCAGCTTCGTCTTCGAAAAATCAGCCATGACGATGACGCTTCCCGGCTCAGGCTTCTCCGACCGTCTCCAGCATCGCCGCCGCCACCGCTTCGTCCGGACTCTTGCCGCCCCAAAGGAGAAGCTGGAAGGCAGGATAGAAGCGCTCGCACTCGGCCACGGCGATGTCGACCAGGTCCTCGAGCTGCTCCGCGGCGATGCCGCCCGCCCCCCGCAACAGCACGGTGTGGCGGAACATTGGCTGGGGCTCCTCCAGGGAAAGATCGAAGTGCCCTAGCCACAGCTTCTCGTTCACGCCACCCAGCAGCTCCAGGAAGGTGGTCCGGCGATGGCCGGGCACCCGCATGTCGATGACGCAGGAGAAGCAGATGGCGCTCAAATCCTCCTGCCAGATGAAGAACAACCGATAGTCCGACCACCTCCCTCTCAGTTCGACCGTCATCTCCTCGGCGGAATTCCTGTCGAATCGCCACTCGTTGGCGTCCACCAGCTCTTCCAGGACATCGAGGGGATTGTTGCGAATTTCGGTAGTGTCGACCGTGAGACCGGCCATGAACGCGCCCTCCTTGGACCAAGACGGCGTCAAGGCCCGGACGTAGCACCGCCCGAGCCCAAATACTAGATTAGGAATGCATCGTACCCACCAGATTTAGCGTGCCAAATCCGGAGTCGGGGTGCAATAGGCGAATTGTGAAAACCGGTGGATCGTTTTGTTACGCTGCTGCCGCAGGCGCAAAAAGCCGCCGAAAATCAGCCCTCGGCCTTGTCGGCTGGCTTGCTGGCCGGCTCGCTCACGCCGGCTTCGAGTCGGGCCTCCAGGGCGGCCAATCGCGCGGCCAGCTTCTCCTGCTCCACCCGCGCCAGCGCGGCCATGGCCTTGACCGCCTCGAACTCTTCCCGGTTGACCACCGCCATGCCGGCGAGCACCCGCTCGAACTGCTGGCGCATGCGCGCCTCCATCTCCTGCTTCAGCCCCGACACGCCGCCCAGCGCGCCGGCGGCGACCTTGGCCAGATCGTCGAGAATGCGATTCTCCATGGGTGTCTCCTTCGAGGCGCTCGCAAGAAAGATAGGGTAGCCACAGAGACACGGAGGCGCGGCGAAGATCAAGACAAACAGCACGGCCAAGCGGCGTTGGGAGGCATACCGCGCAATTTCTTCCGCGTCATGGCCGGACAGCCGCGGGTCAAGCCCGGGCATGACGAACTGAATGGAGATCGAATCTCAGTCTGTGGCCGCGCATACCTCGCTGTGCCGTTGCGGTTCGCACCTTCTTCTCTTCGCCTTGCCGCCTCATCCTGCGATGCCTATAACGCGCCAATGCTTTTCACCCTGACCTTTCCCGCCATCGATCCCGTCCTCGTTCAGTTCGGCCCCTTCGCGATTCGCTGGTACGCGCTCGCCTATGTGGCCGGCATCCTGATCGGATGGACCTATACGCGACGGCTCGCGCGGCGCGGCGACAGCCCGCTGACCGAGGTGATGCTGGACGACTTCGTCACCTGGGCGGTGCTGGGAATCATCCTGGGCGGGCGCATCGGCTACATCCTGTTCTACATGCCGGGCTTTTACGCCAGCGATCCGCTGCAGGTCTTTGCCGTGTGGAAGGGCGGCATGTCGTTCCATGGCGGGCTCATCGGCATGATTCTCGCCATGGCTCTCTTCGCCCGGCGCAGGGGCATCAGGTTCTTCCATCTGACCGACGCCATCGCCGCGGCCACGCCCATCGGCCTGTTCCTCGGCCGCCTCGCCAATTTCGTCAATGGCGAGCTGTACGGCCGGCCGACGGACGTGCCCTGGGCGATGGTCTTTCCCAAGGACCCAGCGCAGCTTCCCCGCCATCCGAGCCAGCTCTACGAGGCGGGGCTCGAAGGGCTGCTGCTGTTCGTCTTTCTCGCGATCGCCGCCTGGCGATTTCGCGCTCTGCGCCGGCCCGGCCTCGAGAGCGGACTCTTCCTCTGCGGCTATGCTCTCTGCCGGATCGTCAGCGAATTCTTCCGCGAGCCCGATGCGCAGCTGGGCTTTCTTTATGGCGGAGCGACCATGGGCCAGCTCCTGTCGCTGCCCATGATCGCGTTCGGTCTGTGGTTCGTCTGGCTTTCGCGTAAACGGCAGTGACGCCGCTCGCCCGCCTGCTGGCGCGCCGCATCGCCCTTGCCGGGCCTCTCACCGTGGCCGAATTCATGGCCGAGGCTCTCGGCCACCCGGTCCATGGCTACTACAAGCATCGCGATCCCTTCGGCATGGCGGGTGATTTCACCACCGCGCCCGAGATCAGCCAGATGTTCGGCGAACTCATCGGCCTCTGGTGCCTCGAGGTGTGGCGCGAGATGGGGGCGCCGACGCCGGTTCTGCTGGTGGAGCTCGGCCCCGGCCGCGGCACGCTCATGGCCGATGCGCTCCGCGCCGCGCGCATTCGCCCCGCCTTCTGCGAAGCCGTTCGGCTGCATCTGGTGGAGACCAGCCCGGCCTTGCGCCAGCGCCAGGCCGATGCGCTCTCCGCCTACAAGCCTGTCTGGCTGGAGAGCCTGGCCGAACTGCCCCCGGGACCGCTGCTCCTGGTCGCCAATGAATTCTTTGATGCCCTGCCGGTGCATCAATTCGTCCTCGGTCCCGAAGGCTGGCGCGAACGCGTCGTGGCCCTGGACGGAGAACGACTGGTCTTCGCCACGGCGCAGCCCGGCCCCAGCCTGGCGCTCCTCAGCCGGCAGCAGCGCGAAGGCCCGGCGGCCGAGGTATCGCCCGCGGCCTTCGGCCTGATGGGCGAAATCGCGGGACGGCTCGCCGCCCATGGCGGTGCGGCTCTCATCGTCGATTACGGCAGCAGCCAGAGCCGGCCGGGCGAAAGCCTCCAGGCGGTGCGCCGGCATCGGCCGGTTGATCCCCTGGCCGAGCCGGGAGAGGCCGATCTCACCGCCCACGTGGATTTCGAGACTCTTGCCCGCGCCGCGCGCGAGGCAGGGGCGACCGTCCATGGCCCGCTGCCCCAGGGCGAGTTCCTGCTGCGCCTGGGCGTCACGGCGCGGGCGGAAAGCCTGATCGCACGGGCGACGCCCGAGCAGGCGCGCGCCATCGAGGCGGCCCGCCGGCGCTTGCTCGATGCCCGGGAAATGGGCACCCTGTTCAAGGCGCTGGTGCTGACCGGGCCGAGCCTTCCGCCG
>Ga0265331_10002845_pt1 | contig 11463 bp, 8 predicted proteins | sample 41923metaG_FD_202088 | JGI IMG/M metagenome (GOLD analysis project Ga0265331, IMG submission 202088) | Rhizosphere microbial communities from Carex aquatilis grown in University of Washington, Seatle, WA, United States - 4-19-23 metaG | ecosystem: Host-associated > Plants > Roots > Rhizosphere >...
TGGCTCGACGATCTGGCGGACCAGGAAATCATGGTCCGCAAGTCCAGCAGCTACTACACGCATCTCATGGCCTTCAACGAGGTCTTGAAGGCGAAGGGGCTCAAGGAGATCCAGATCGAGGCCGCGGACGAGACGCTGGAGGACGAGGACTTGCTGGAGATGGTCAACGCCGGCATCCTGCCCATGGCCGTCGTCGACGACTACAAGGCGCGGATCTGGGCCAAGATTTTCGACAAGCTGAAGGTCCGCAGCGATCTCGCGCTGAGCGAGGACGGCGAGATCGCCTGGGCGGTCCGCAAGAACAGCCCGCTGCTGCTCGCCGAGCTCGACCAGTTCGTCGCCACCCACGGGGTGACCACGAGCAGCTTCGGGGCGGAGGTGAAGCGCAAGTACTACGACAGCACGAAAATCATCAAGAATGCCTACAGCCCCCGGGATCTGGCGGAATTCAAGGCGCTTCTCGACTATTTCAGGACTTACGGGTCGCGCTACAGCTTCGACTACCTGATGATGGCCGCCCAGGGCTACCAGGAATCGCGGCTGAAGCAAACAGCGCGCAGCCCCATGGGCGCGGTCGGCGTCATGCAGGTGCTTCCGGCGACGGCCGCCGATCCGAAGATCGGCATCACGGGCGTCGACACGAGCGCCCAGAAGAATATCGAGGCCGGCGTCAAATACCTGCGGCTGATGGTCGACACCTATCTCGACGATCCGGCCATCGACCAGACGAACCGGACGCTGATGGCCTTCGCCGCCTACAACGCCGGGCCCGGGAACCTCGCCCGCTTCCGCAGCTGGGCGCGCAAGTCGGGCCTGGATCCAAACGTGTGGTTCTTCAACGTCGAGGAAGGCGCGGCCCGCATAGTCGGTCAGGAGACCGTGACCTACGTGGGAAACATTTATAAGTACTACATCGCCTATCGCCTGCTTGCGGAGCATCAGGCGCGCAAGACGCCCGTGTCCGCGGCTTCCTCGCCATAGATCGCACGCTTGGGGCGCCGCTCGGACCCTCAGCGCCTGCTTTCCAACGGTGCCTGACCATCCCCTGGAGGCGGGAGCCAGCCGCTGAATTTATTTCGCGCCATGCGTGATGACACGAAACTTGCCCGCGCATCGATTTTATGTCATTGTAAGCGACATGAAATCTGGAAAGCGACTTCCACCCCCTGCGCGTCCCTATCGTCAGACCGCCCGTGCGGAGGCTGCCGAGGCGACGGGCCGTGAGATCCTTGAGGTCTTTAGCGACTGCATGCGCAAGCAGTGGTTCGACGAGGTGACGCTCGACGAGGTGGCCGGGCACGCCGGCGTCAACGTGCGGACCGTGATCCGCCGCTATGGCGGCAAGGAGGGGCTGCTCAAAGCCTTCGTCGAGAGTTTCGTGCCCGCAGTGGCGATGAATCGCGAAACCCCGCCGGGCGACATCGAGGCGGCGGTCGAGCGCCTTGTCGAGCTCTACGAGGCCTGGGGCGACAGTGTCATTCGCAACCTGGCACAGGAACCGCGCCATCCCGCGCTCAAGCCGCTGCTCGATCTCGGCCGCAGCCGCCATCGCGCGATCACGGCGCAAGCTTATGCGCCCTGGCTCGAGCGCCTTGCCGGACTCGACCGACGGCGCACGCTCGACGCGCTCGTGGTCGCCACCGACGTCTATGTGTGGAAGCTGGCGCGTCGCGACATGGGCCGCTCGCGCGCGGAAACCGCGGTCCTCCTGCGCCAGTTCGTCGAAGCCGTGCTGGCCCAGGCATCGACCCTCGCCTCGAACCATCGGAGTCCGTCATGACCGGCTCGAAACCGCTCGGCGTTCTCTTCACCACCGCGCATCTCGGCGGCAACGTATCGCCGGTCATGCCGGTCGTGCGCCGGCTGGTCGAACGGGGGCTTCGCGTGCGGGTCATGAGCGACGCGGTGAACCGGCCCGACGCGGAGGCCGTCGGGGCCCGATTTGTTCCCTGGAGCCGGGCGCCGAACCGCGCCGACCGCTCGCGCGAGGGGGATCCGCCGGATTGGAGCGTCAGCGACGAGGAAGGCTTGCGCATGGTGGCGCAGTTCCTCGCCGGCACGGCGCTCGCCTATGCCGAGGACACGATGGCGGAGCTCGATCGCGAGGCCGCCGATTTGGTCGTCTGTTTCGACATGCTGCTCGGCCCCATGCTGGGATGCGAGGCGTGCCGGCAAAGGCTGGCGCTGCTCGGCACGATGATCAGCTTCTTCCCGCTGCCCGGCATTGCGCCGCTGGGTTCGGGGCTGGGATTGGCCCGCAGCGATGAGGAGCGTGCCATGCAGGCGCGGCGCATCAGGGAGATGGAGGCGGTCTTCGATTCGGCCCTTCCGCCCCTCAACAAGGCGAGGACTCGGCTTGGCTTGTCGCCGCTGGCACATCTTGCGGACCAGTGGGACGCGGCCGCGGTCCATTGGCTCGGCACGGCCCGGGCCTTCGATTTTCCCGGCGCCGTGCTGCGGCCCTCGATGCGTTACGCCGGTCCGCTGCTCGGCGATCCCGCCTGGGCCGAGACATGGCGCTCGCCCTGGCCGGAAGGCGACGCGCGGCCGCTCGTCCTGGCCGGTTTCTCGACCAGCTTCCAGAACCATGCCGGCGTGCTGCAGCGGGTGATCGACGCCGCGGCCAGGCTGCCCGTACGACTCCTCGTCACGCTTGGCGGCTCGATCGAGCCGCAGGAGGTGACGCCGGCAGCCAACACGGTCATCGTGCCCAGCGCCCCCCATCTCCAGGTCCTGGGTGAAGCGGCCCTGGTGATCACCCATGGCGGGCATGGCACCGTGATGGCGGCGCTGATGCGCCGCCTGCCGATGCTCGTCATTCCGCACGGCCGCGACCAGGGCGATAACGCGGCGCGCGTGAGCGAACGTGGCGCCGGCCTCACTCTGCCGCGCACCGCGACCACCGAGGAGATCCGCATGGCGCTTGCGCGCCTGCTCGACGAGCCCTCGTTCCGCGTGGCGGCGCAGAGACTCGGCGACGCCGTGGCGGCAGAGGCGCGCGGCGCCACGCTCATCGAGGAGCTCGAGGCTCTTGCGGCGGCTGGCGACCCGGTCGATTTGGTCGACAGCCGGGGGCGGCTAGCAGCCGGCTAGGGCGAGCGCTTCAATGCGCCGCCGCTTTCAGCGCCGCGAGATATTTTCGGATCCGTGCCGCGTTGACGCCGAGATCGCCCCGGCCATGACGGCTGTGGGAGCGAATGTCGATTCGGCTGCCGTTTCCGTCCACCCTCACGCGGATGACGATGTCATCGACGAAGCCGTACCAGAAGCTCGCTTGCGTCGCTTCGATCGTACCTGCATGGGAGTCGGACGCGATGACGCTCCAGCCCGGCATGGAGCTCGCGGTGTTGAGTGCGAGATCGAAGGCTTGCGAGATCGGCATGGTCAGGATCGCGGGCTCGATGTCGGGGTATGCGAGCCTCTGCATGTTGGCGACGGCGGGGCCACCGTAAACCTCGGAGACCGAGCCCTCGGCCTGCCTCGCCGCGAGCGCGGCGACGATGGCCGGCGGATTCTCGGTGTCCGTCGTGATGTCGTTGATCGGCGGCGCATGGCTGTGCCGTAGATGCCAGCCGACCCCGATGAAGACGATGCCGAGGATCACCACGCCGAACAGCAAGGCGATTCGTGGCCGGCCGAGCGATCTCCAGGCGAAGAGCAGCGCCAGCGCCGCGAGGATCGCAGCCAGGATCCCCAGCAGGCCGGCACCGGAGAGAAGCATGAAGGACGCCTTGAGCGGCAGGAGGCCGGTACGCCAACCGACGGGGGCGCCGGCCAGGCAAACCAGCGCCAGCGCGGCGCTGCCGATGGCAAGCGAGGGAAGGAGCGAGAGAGCCTTTCTCATATGTCCTGACGCGGCCAGGCGGGCATGCATGCGCGCCTTCATCGACCGCATGGAGATCATAGACCCGCACGCTTTCGCCGGGCACCACACAGTGGCGTGATCGGGCTCGACAGCCGGCGACCCAGGCGCCCGTAGACTTCGTCGCAATTCCCTTCATACACTCGCCCATAGGGGCGACATCGAATGATGTGTCGGGATTGAGGGGCCACGCCATGGATCTGCAATTGGCCGGCAAGCGGGCCTTGGTCACGGGCAGCACCTCCGGAATCGGGGCCGAGATCGCTCGCATGCTGGCCCTCGAAGGCGTCAAGGTGGTGGTCCATGGCCGCAATCGACGCCGCGGGCAGGATGTCGTCGCCGGCATCAAGGCCGGTGGCGGGCAGGCGGTGCTGGTGCTGGGCGACCTGACGACCGCCGAGGGCGTCGACGCGGTGATCGTGGAATCGAAGAAGGCCTTCGGCGGCATCGATATCCTGGTCAACAACGCCGGCGGCTCCGCGGGCCAGATGGCTTCAGACTGGTTCGAGACGCCACCGGAGAAATGGACCGAGGTCTATCGACAGAACACCTTGCCCGCGGTGGAGCTGACCCAGGCGCTGGTACCCGCCATGCGGGAACGCGGGTGGGGACGGGTAATCCACATCTCATCGCGCAACGCGATTTCGCCTTTCGCCCAGTTCGGCGCCTATGGCGCGGCGAAGGCAGCCCTGAACAATCTGACCCTCAGCCTGTCCAAGGCCCTTGCGGGCACGGGGGTGACATCCAACGGCATCATGCCGGGCCTCATCGAGACGCCCTGGGTCGAGTCATGGTTCCTGGCCCTGGCCGAGCAAATGGGCAGCAGAGATCCCAGGGTCGGCCAGGACTTCGCGTTGAAGAAGGTGCTCAGGCAAACGGTGACCAGGCTGGGCCAGCCGCGCGACATCGCCTATGCCGTGTGCTTCATCGCCAGTCCGCTGAGCGATTTCCTGACCGGCACGACCTTTCGCGTCGACGGCGGCGCGACGCCGACGGTCTGAGCGCGGTCATCCGCCGCAAGCGGCCGCCATCACCGCGTCTTTTTCCGCTTCGCTTTGGCGCGAGGACCGTTGGGACGAGCGCTGAGCCCGTCAATGAATACGTCGACCAGGCGCAGGACGCTCACCTGCCAGCCAGGCTGATCATGCATGTAGCACATGCCGATGAGCGCCCGCAGGAGGTCTTCCGGCGTGACGTCGTCGCGGATCTCTCCCGTCGCGACGGCGCGGTCGAGCAGCCCTCCGACGGCCTGGGTCAACCGATCGAAGGAAAACGAGAAGAGTTCCGAGTTCTTGTAGGCGGCGAGGGCGAGCGCCGCCGCCATGCCTTTTTTCGTCGCCACGAACCTCACGTTCGAATGCATCCATTGCCGGAGCGCTTCGACAGGCGGGGTGTCCCGTTTCAGCTTCTCGGCGAGGTCGGCCAAATGCTGCACCTCGCGGCGGTACACCGCTTCGAACAGGGCCTCGCGCGTGGGGAAATGGCGATACAGCGTGCCGATGCCCACGCCGGCGGACCGGGCGACGGCTTCGAGGCTGGCCTCCGCGCCGCCGGCGCTGAAGACCGCCTTTGCCGCCTCGAGGACGCGCTCGCGATTGCGAACCGCATCGGAGCGGGGCTTGCGCGTGCTCTTCGCAGTCTGGGTCATGTCGATGGCCCGATCATACAATGGGCTTGCAAAACGGAGGCACCCTCCGTATATTCCCGTCCACAACGCTGACACAACAGGCCCGGGTCAGGCAAACGAAGCCTTCGCCCGAGCGCCGTCGCCGGCAGGGAATCCGCTCGATGCTGCGGCCGCCGGAGCGCCTGGGACATCCGCTCGCACGGCCGGTCCCGCGAGAGCTGCGAAGAAACGGACCATCGGTCGGCGGTTTCGCTTAACCATCGCTTTTGTGGAGCATTCCATGAGCCTTTCAATGACTCTGACCGTGAATGGCGTGAAGCGGGCGATCGAGCTCGACGACCCGCGAACGACGCTCCTCGATCTTCTGCGCGAGGGTCTCCAATTGACCGGAACGAAGAAAGGCTGCGATCGCGGGCAGTGCGGCGCCTGCACGGTGATCCTTCAGGGCCGGCGGATCAATTCCTGCCTGGCGCTGGCGATCAGTCATGACGGCGCCGACGTCGTCACGATCGAAGGCGTGGCCCAGGGCGATCGGCTTCATCCGGTGCAGGAGGCGTTTCTCGCCCATGACGGCTTGCAGTGCGGGTTCTGCACCTCCGGTCAGATCATGAGCGCGATCGGCTTGATCCAGGAGGGCGAGACCGGCGACGACCCGGAGCGGGTGCGCGAAGGCATGAGTGGAAACCTCTGTCGCTGCGGCGCCTATCGCGGAATCACCGAGGCGGTGCTGCAAGCGCAGGAAGTTCTTGGCGCGGCGGACCGCAAGGAGGTCGCATGAACAGCTTCGACTACGTGAGGCCGGCCACGGTCCGTGAGGCCGTCGCGGCCGCCACGGCGCCGGGTGCGGCCTATTTGGCCGCCGGCACGAATCTTCTGGACCTGATGAAGGGCGGCGTCGCCCGCCCAAGCCGGCTTGTGGACATAGGCCGGATTCCCGATCTCGACCGCATCGAGACTCTGCCCGACGGCGCCCTGCGGATCGGCGCGCTGGTGCGCAACGCCGACCTTGTACGCGACTGCGCCTTTGCCCGGCGCTTTCCGTCGGTCGCGGAGGCGCTTCTGTCCGGAGCCTCGGCACAGCTTCGCAATGCCGCCACGGTCGGCGGCAATCTGCTGCAGCGAACGCGCTGCCCCTATTTCTACGACGTGGCGAGCGCCTGCAATAAGCGCAGTCCAGGTTCGGGTTGCGACGCCATCGGCGGCGAGAACAGGCTTCATGCCGTGCTGGGCTGGAGCGAGGCATGCATCGCCACCCACCCGTCCGATTTCTGCGTGCCGCTGGTCGCCCTCGACGCGGTCGTCGAGGTCGAAGGCGAAGCCGGACGGCGGGAGATCCCGCTCGAGGCTTTCCACCGGCTGCCCGAAGGGAGGCCGGAACGGGAGAGCGTGCTCGATCCGGGCGAGATGATCGTCGCGGTGCGCCTCCCGGGCGAGGCGGCCCGGTTCGCAGCCCATTCCCGATATCTGAAGGTCCGCGAGCGGACCTCCTATGCCTTTGCGGTCGTTTCGGCCACGGCCTCCCTGCGCATGGAGGGCGGCAGGATCGCCGAAGCGCGCGTGGCACTCGGCGGCGTCGCCATGAAGCCATGGCGGGCCAGGGAGGCGGAGCCGATCCTGGCCGATGCCCGCGCGGAGGCCGGCCTTTTCCGCCTGGCCGCCGAGGCAGCGCTTTCGCAGGCCCGGCCCTCGGGCGACAACGGCTTCAAGATCGAGCTGGCGCGACGGGTGGTGGAGCGGGCTCTCGCGCTCGCCGCCGCCGGCACGCCCGCACGGATGCCGGCGCTTCCGGCATCCCCCTTGGCCTCGATTTCCGGAGATGTCTTCCATGGTTGAGATCGCACTGACCCAGGCGCCTGCCCATGCCCGGCACGGCTCGAACCTAGGCCAACCCCTCACGCGCCGTGACGGAGTCCTCAAGGTCACTGGCGCCGCCCGCTATGCCGCCGACCATCATCCGGCGGGGATGCTGTACGCGGTCCTGGCGGTCAGCAGCATCGCGCGCGGCCGTGTCGCCTCTCTCGACGTCCGCGCCGCCAAGGCCCATCCGGGGGTCGTCGAGGTGATGACCCCGGCCAACAGGCCGCGGCTGGCCCAGGACCCGGACGAAAAGTCGAATCCCTTCATGTTTCGCCTCGACCTGCTGCAAAACGACCGGGTCCGCTACGCCAATCAGCCGATTGCCGTCGTCATCGCAAAGACGCTCGAAGCGGCAACCGAGGGGGCGACGCTCCTGTCGCCGCGCTACCACGTCGAGCCGACGCGGATCGGATTGGATGCGGGCGAGAGCTTCGTGCCGCCGGCCGTCGGCGTCGGATCGCCCTCGGAAGTGCATCGGGGCGATGTCGAGGCCGGCCTTGCCGCGGCGTCGAAGCGGATCGAGGCAACCTACGAGACCCCGTCCCAGTATCACAATCCGATCGAGCCGCATGCGATCGTGGCCGTTTGGGACGGCGATTCCCTTTCGATCGATACGCCGACCCAGGGCCTTGCCATGGCGCAGGGGCGCCTGGCGGAGCTGTTCGGGATTTCCCCGGACAAGATCCGCATCCGCAGCCCGTTCCTGGGCGGCGGCTTCGGCTGCAAGGGTTTTCTTGCCGGACCGCAGATCCTCGGCATCCTGGCGGCCCGCCTGGTGGGAAGGCCGGTCAAACTGGTGGTCCGGCGCGAACAGATGTATGGCCCGGTGGGGCACCGGGCCCCGACGCGGCAGACGTTGCGCATGGGCGTGGACGACGACGGCAGGCTGACCGCGCTCGACCACCGGGCAAAAACGGTCTCGAGCAGCTTCGACGACTTCTTCGAACCGGCGGCCGATATTTCTCACACGCTCTATGCGAGCCCGGCCATCGCCACATCCTATGAAGCGGTGCGGGTCGACACGGGAACGCCGCTCTTCATGCGCGCGCCCGGAGAAGCGGCGGGCTCGGTCGCGCTCGAAAGCGCCATCGACGAAATGGCCCTTGCCTGCGGCATGGATCCGCTCGCCTTTCGGCTCAAGAACTACGCCGAGGTGGAACCGATCTCCGGCAAGCCCTTCTCCTCGAAGGCGTTGCGAGAGTGCTACGAGCAGGGCGCGGAGCGCTTCGGCTGGGAAGGTCGCCCGCTCGCCCCGCGACAGATGCGGGATCGCGACGGATTGCTCGTCGGCTGGGGCATGGGCACGGCGACCTTTCCGGCGCTCATGTTCCAGGCCCAGGCCAGGGCCGTGCTGCGTCAAGACGGCAGCGGCGTCATGGAGATCGGGGCCCATGACATGGGGCAGGGGGCCACGACCGCGCTGGCGCAAATCGCCGCCGAAAGCCTTGGGCTTGACATCGAGCGGGTGGAATTCAGATCCGGGACCTCCGACCTTCCGGATGCCGGAATAGCCGGCGGCTCGGCCCACACGGCGACGGCGGGCATGGCGGTTCACAGCGCCGGCGCCGACGCGATCGCCCGGCTGGCCGAGCTTGCGACCAAGGACCGCCGCTCGCCGCTGTACGCCGCCGGCAATGCCGGCGTGATCGCGCGGGGCGGCGGGCTGCTCCGCCGCGACGACGAGAGCCGCGGCGAAAGCTATGCCGATATCCTTGGCCGCGCCGGGCTGGTCGAGATCGAGGGTCGGGGCAAGAGCGCGGCCGATCCGGCGACCCAGGCGAGCTACGCCAAGTACGCGCATGGCGCGGTGTTCGCCGAGGTCAAGGTCGATCCCGATCTCGGGCAGATGCGCGTCGCCCGCCTGGTCGGCGCCTTTGCCGCGGGACGGATCATCAATCCGCGCATGGTGCTGAGCCAGCTCTATGGCGGAATGATCTGGGGCGTGTCGTTCGCGCTGCATGAGTGCGCCGTGGTGGATCTGCGCTCCGGCCGTGCGATGAACCCCAATCTGGGCGACTACCATATTCCCGTGAACGCCGATGTCCCTTCGCTCGACGCGATCCTGGTCGAGGAACACGACCCGCATGTGAATGCCTTGGGCATCAAGGGCGTGGGCGAGATCGGGATCACCGGCACGGCGGGCGCGATCGCCAACGCGGTCTGGCATGCGACCGGAGTGCGCGTGCGCAATTTCCCGATCATGCTCGATCGCTTGATCGAACCGCGATCGTAAGGAGCCGGCGGAGGAATTCAGCGAGTCCTGATTGGTGCGCAGGAACCAACGCCATCGGCGCGCTCCTCGCGTTTGTCTTGCCGCGGGGCGGAAAAAGTCTCAACATCCCCGCGCGGTCGAAGGGCATCGGGTGAATCCCGGTTGAGAAACGTCGGCTGAAACGGGGTCACCATGAGCGATACCGGAGCTGCGCTTCGCGCCATCAAGCTGCACGATCCGATCTGGATCACCCTTGCCGACGGCTGCCGCCTGGCGGCGCGGATCTGGCTGCCGGAGGACGCCGAAGCCAATCCGGTCCCCGCGATCCTCGAATATGTCCCCTATCGCCGGCGCGATTTCACCGCCATTCGCGACGCCATGCATCACCGCTATTTCGCCGAGCGCGGCTATGCCGCCGTCCGCGTCGATCTGCGCGGGTCCGGGGATTCCGACGGGGTGCTGGAGGACGAATATCTCCAGCGCGAACTCGAGGACGGCGCCGAGGTCATCGCCTGGCTGGCGCGCCAACCCTGGTGCTCTGGCACGGTCGGGATGATGGGCATCTCCTGGGGCGGCTTCAACGCGCTCCAGGTGGCGGCACTCCGCCCCCCGGCCCTCAAGGCCATCATCACGGTCGCCTCCACCGACGACCGCTTCGCCGACGACGTTCACGCCATGGGCGGTTGCCTGCTGGCCGATTGCATGGTCTGGGCCTCCACCATGTTCGGATTCAATTCGCGGCCGCCCGATCCGGCCGTCGTCGGCGACAGCTGGCGCGCGACCTGGCAGCAGCGCCTGGCGCACGGCAAGCCATGGGTCGTGGAGTGGCTGAGCCACCAGACCCGCGATGCCTTCTTCAAGCATGGATCGGTCTGCGAGGACTATGGCGCCATCACCGCCGCGGTCTTTGCCGTGGGCGGCTGGGCCGACGGATACTCCAACGCGGTTCCGCGCCTGCTCCAGGGTCTCTCCTGCCCGCGCAAGGGCCTGATCGGGCCCTGGGCCCATAACTACCCCTATGCCGGCCGTCCGGGCCCCGCCATCGGCTGGCTGCAGGAAGCGACCCGCTGGTGGGACCACTGGCTGAAGGGCCGCGACACGGGGATCATGGCCGGTCCCAAGGCCGAGCCCATGTACAGGGCCTGGATGCAGGAAAGCGTGCCGCCGCTGCCGCAGTACGACGCGCGCGATGGGCGCTGGGTGGCCGAGGACGGCTGGCCCTCGCCCCGCACCGAGCAGCGCCGCCTCGCCCTCAATCCGGGGACGATCGATGCCAAGGCGGGGCCGGCAAAGGTGCTGTTCCACGACACGCCGGAAAGCGTCGGCCATGCGGCGGGCGAATGGTGCGCCTACGGCTATGACTCGGAGTTGCCCTACGACCAGCGGGTGGACGATGCCGGCTCGCTCGTCTTCGATTCCGCGCCCCTCGATTCCCGGCTGGAGATCCTGGGCGCGCCGGTGGCCGAGCTGGAGCTTTCCGTCGACCGGCCCTTCGCCTTCGTCGCCGTGCGCCTCAATGACGTGGCGCCGACGGGCGCTTCGACCAGGGTCACTTATGGCCTATTGAACCTGATGTTCCGCGAAGGCTTCGCGAACCCAAAGCCGATCGCGCCCGGGGAGCGCTATCGCGTCGCCGTCAAGCTGAACGACATCGCGCACGCCTTCCCGCAAGGCCATCGCATGCGCCTGGCGATTTCCACCGGCTACTGGCCGCTGGTCTGGCCGTCGCCCGAGCCGGTGCGCCTGGCGCTGGTCGCGGGCGCCAGCGCGCTCACGCTGCCGGTGCGCGCCCCGCGCCCCGAGGACGAGAGGCTGCCGGCCTTCGGGCCGCCCGAGTCATCGCCGGCGCTGGCGCATGTCGCGGAGCATCCCTATCGCCGGTCGCGCAGCATCTCGCGCGATGTC
>Ga0265331_10002846_pt1 | contig 11455 bp, 15 predicted proteins | sample 41923metaG_FD_202088 | JGI IMG/M metagenome (GOLD analysis project Ga0265331, IMG submission 202088) | Rhizosphere microbial communities from Carex aquatilis grown in University of Washington, Seatle, WA, United States - 4-19-23 metaG | ecosystem: Host-associated > Plants > Roots > Rhizosphere...
TGTTCGATTTGCTTAGAAGCGCGCGGGAGGCGGAGAGAGCCGGGGAGGACACCCGTCACCTCGATAAAGAACCGGTCCGCACCCCCACGCGAGCCCATGGCTTCAAAACCGGCGCCAAATATTGAGTGATGAAAATCAGCGTCTTACGTGGGCGCAGAGCCACGGGGGCCACCCAGTTTTGCAAATTGCAATCGAATATGCGTCTTCAATTCGAGAGGGACCGATCGGCCGCCGGCCTGGACGCGGCCCGGCTTTTGTGGCATCCGCGTGAAATCGAGCCTGGGGGGAGAAGCATGGCCCAGTTCAACGACATTCCGCTCCACGAGTTGCAACAGGGCGTCGCCGACGGCACGTTGACCCTCGTCGACGTGCGCGAGCAGGACGAATGGAACGCCGGCCATATCAAGGGCGCGCATTTCCTGCCGCTCTCGAGATTCGACCCGGCCAAGCTGCCGGCGCCCGAGCCCGGCAAGAAGATCGTGATCTATTGCCGCTCCGGCAAACGCTCGGTTTCCGCCATGGAGCAGGCGCGGCTCGGCGGCCGCCGCGATTGCGACACGCATTTCGGCGGCGGGATTCTCGGCTGGATCAACGCCGGGCTCGAGGTCGATAAGCCCTAAGAGGCTCGCCTTCGCTAGCCCCATAGCGCCGGCGTCGGCGGGAAAACCGTCGGCCCCTCATAGACGAGTCCGGGCTCGCGGTCGCTAGCGAGCAGCAGCGGCCCGTCGAGGTCCACCCAATCCGCCCCTTGGCCGATCAGCATCGCCGGCGCCATGGCGAGCGAGCTCCCGACCATGCATCCGGCCATGATCTTGAGGCCCAGGTCCCGGGCTTCCTTGACCATGGACAGCGCCTCGGTCAAGCCGCCGGTTTTGTCCAGCTTGATGTTGACCGCGTCATAGCGGTCGCAGAGCGCCTCCAGGTCGTCGCGCGCATGGGCGCTCTCGTCGGCGCAGACCGGCACCGGGCGGGCGATCCTCGCCAGGAGCCCGTCCGCCCCGGCCGGCAGCGGCTGCTCGATGAGATCGACCCCGATTTTTGCGCAAAGCGCGAAATTCTCTTCGAGATCCGCCTCGCGCCAAGCCTCGTTGGCGTCGACGATGAAGCGCGCCTGCGGCGCCCCGGCGCGCACCGCCGCGAGCCGCTCGGCGTCGCCGTCGCCCGCAAGCTTCACCTTGAGCAGAGGCCATGCGGCGGCGGCTTGCGCAGCGGCAAACATTTCGTCGGGGCTGCCGACCGAGATGGTGAGGGCCGTGACGAGCGGCCTCAACGCCTTAAATTCCGCGATCTCGGCCACGGGACGGCCGGCGCGCTTGGCCTCGAGGTCGAAAAAGGCGCAGTCGAGCGCGTTGCGCGCGGCGCCCGGCGGCAGCAGCCTCTGCAAAGCGGCGCGGTCCGCGCCCCCCTTCAGCGCCCTGCGCAAAGCCTCGATGGCGGCGACCACCCCCTCGACGCTCTCGCCATAACGGGCGTAAGGCACGCATTCGCCGCGCCCCCGATGCGCGCCCTGCGTGAGCGTGACGGTCACGACGCGCGCCTCCGTCTTCGCGCCGCGCGCGATGACGAAACGCCCGGCGATCGGGAAGACGTCAATGGCGACGTTCAGCTCATATCCCATCCCAAGGCCCGTTTTTGTCGGCTTCGATTGCAAAGGCCGCGTCCCGATGATCCTGCCGCACGCCGGCGCCCGCTCGACATGGGGCATCGGCGAAGCTAAGAGGTTTCGCAAGCGTTTATAGCGCCTGAAGCCGGCTCGAGCGCGGGCGGCGGCAGGGCGCAGCGAGGCGCAATGACAGGCACGGTCGCGACGCAGTCGCCAGAGATCTCCGGCCAGGCGAGCGGGGACGCGCGCCGATTCGCGCTGAGCGGCGCGTGGACGATCGGCGCCGCGCGCCGGCTCGAGCGCGCCTCGCAGGATCTCGTCAAGCGCGGCCGCGGCGCGCGCTCCGTGGCGCTCGATCTCTCCTCGCTCCACCATCTCGACACCGCGGGCGCGCTGGCGCTGAACGACGCCCGCCACGCGCTCGAGGCCGCCGGCGTCGCCGCCTCGATCGAAGGGGCGAGCGAGGAGCAGATCCTGCTTCTCGACCGCGTCGGCTATCGCGAGACCCCGCCGGCGAGCCGGCCGCCCAATGCGATCCTCGCGACGCTCGCCGGCCTCGGCGAGCAGATCGTGCAGGGCGCGCGCGACGCCGTCGTCCTCGTGGGCTTTCTCGGCGAGTTCGTCGCCGCGATGGCGCGCGTGATTCAGAAGCCGCGGCTCTTTCGCGGCGTCTCCGTCGTCTATCAGATGGAGAATTTCGCGCTGCGCAGCATTCCGATCATCGTCACGATCAACATGACGGTCGGCGGAATCGTCGCGCAGCAGGGGATTTACGAGCTTCTGCGCTTTGGCGCGAGCATCTATGTCGTCGATCTCGTCGGCATATTGGTGCTGCGTGAGCTCGCTGTGCTGCTCACCTCCATCATGATCGCCGGCCGCTCCGGTTCCGCGATCACGGCGGAGATCGGCTCGATGAAGGTGCGCGAGGAGGTGGACGCGCTACGCTCAATGGGCATGTCGCCGATGGAGGTGCTCGTCATCCCGCGCATCCTCGCGCTGGTTTTCTCGCTGCCCATCCTGACCTTCATCGCCGACATATCGGCGCTTTTCGGCGGGATCCTGATGTCCTGGTGGTATGGCGGCATCAGCCCTTCCGAGTTCATCGGATTGCTGCAGACGGCGGTAAGCGAAAGGACCTTCTCGGTCGGACTGATCAAAGCGCCCTTCATGGGGCTGGTGATCGGCCTCATCGCGACGCAGGAGGGGCTTGCGACGCAGGGCTCCGCCGAGTCGCTCGGCTGGCGGGTCACGGCCTCGGTCGTCAAAAGCATCTTCACCGTCATCATTCTCGACGGCTTGTTTGCGATGTTCTTTACCGCGATCAACTATTGAGGGGCGGCGCGGCGCGCCTTTCCCTCGAACGGCGTCGTTCGAGCCTGGAGGCTTGGCGGCGTCAATTCGCTTTCTAGAGGAGCAAGATGGACGCGGCGCGCGCGATGAACGGCGGGGAGGAGGCGGAGCAAAGTCGCGAGATCGTCATTCGCGTGCGCGACCTCGTCGTCGAGTTCGGCCGGCACCGAGTCATGAAGGGCCTCGACCTCGACGTCTATCGCGGCGAGGTGCTGGGGTTCGTCGGCGGCTCGGGCCAGGGAAAATCGGTGCTGACGCGGGCCATTCTCGGGCTGCTGCACAAAACCTCGGGACGCATCGAGGTTTTTGGCCAGGATCGCGATCGCCTTGGCGAAAGGGAGCTGCGTCTCCTGGAGCGGCGTTGGGGCGTGCTGTTTCAAAACGGCGCATTGTTCTCGGGACTGACCGTCAAGCAGAACATCCAGCTCCCGATGCGTGAGAGCTTCGATCTTTCGCAGCGCTTCATGGACGAGCTCGCGATGCTCAAAATCGAGCTCGTCGGCTTGCCGCCGAGCGCCGCGGACAAAATTCCGTCCGAATTGTCGGGCGGGATGGTCAAGCGCGCCGCGCTAGCGCGAGCCCTGGCGCTCGACCCGGAACTGCTGTTCCTCGACGAGCCCACCTCGGGCCTCGATCCGATCGGCGCGGCCGCGTTCGACCGGCTCATCGGCACGCTGCAAAAAACGCTTGGGCTGACGGTCTTCATGGTCACACACGATCTCGACAGTCTCTATGCGATCTGCGACCGCGTAGCGGCGCTCTATGACGGCAAAGTGATTGGAGAAGGCCCCCTCGAAGAGCTCTTGGCCTCCAGCGAGCCCTGGCTGCGCGACTATTTCCACGGGGAGCGGGGAAGCCGGCTTCTCGCGACGCGCGGCCTGCGCCCGGACGCGGCCGAAGGAAGGGATTGAGCTATGGAAACCCGAGCCAGCTTTGCCGCGATCGGCGCCCTGGCGCTCGCCGTGGCCTTCGGCGCCTTCGCCTTCGTTTATTGGGTCGCGGGGCCGAGCAAGAACGCCGAGCTCAAGACCTATCAGGTCATCGTGCGCGGCTCCGTCGACGGGCTGGCGCGCGGCAGCGCGGTGCAGTTCAACGGACTGAAGGTCGGCGAGGTCAAGCGCCTCCAGATTGACGACAAGGACCCCGGGCTCGTCGATCTGCTGATCAGCATCGACAAGAAGACGCCCGTCAAGACCGACACGCGGGTGCGGCTCGAGCAGCGTCTTTTGACCGGCGTCGCCATCGTCTCGCTTGTCGGCGCGACGCCCGAGGCGCCGCCGCTCGTCGCCAAGCCCGGCGAGACCTATCCGCAGATCGCCGCCGAACCCTCGGAAATGCGCAGTCTCATGGAGAATGTGCAGCGGCTCTCCTCGCGCGCCGGCAATGTGTTGGAGAAGCTGGACAAGCTCATCGACGAGAACTCCGACTCGCTTTCGGCCTCGGTCAAGAATATCGAGACCTTCAGCAAGACGCTCGCCGACAACAGCGAGCCGACCGCGAGCCTGATCAAGGATTCCGCCGCCTTCATGCACACGCTGCGGCCGGTCGCGGAGAAGTTCGATCATCTCATCGCGAGCGCCGACAAGACCGTCAAGGCGCTTGATCCGAAGACCGTGAAGAACATCGCCGACAACCTCGCCGGGCTCTCGGAGAACATCAATAAGTTCACGCAAACGGGCCTGCCCCAATATCAGCAGCTCGCCATCGACGCGCGCCGCGCCGTCGACACGCTCAGCAAGGCCGCGCGCAATTTCGAACGCGATCCGTCCCAAGTCATCTTCGGGCCGAGCTCCGCGCTGCCGGAAGTGAAGGGCCAGTGATACAGGCGCCGGGGCGATGGCTTCGGCTCTTTGTCAGCTTCCGGACGGGACCCTGAAACTTCTGAATACGCGCGAGACGATTTCGCCATGTAATCCCGCTACTGAGCGCTTTGGTCCGTTTCTCGCTTCCCCCGTCCCGACATGCCCGCTCTGCGACAAATCGCTCCCCGAAAGAGCCTCCCCCTCGTCAGCCGCCTGGACGCGCGCGTCCTGCGGCATGATGAAGGATATGGGCTTTCGACGCTGCATTTCGCCGACGGCGAGCTGCGAGCGCCGCGGGTCGAGGCGCCGGTCGGCGCTGGCCTGCGCGTCAAGATCGACGCGCGCGACGTCTCGATCGCGCTTTGGCGCCCGATGGACGTCTCCATTCTCAACCGGGTTCCGGGCGCGATCGTCGAGCTGACGCCGCTGCGCCTGCCTTTCGTTCGCCTCACGGTGAGCCTCGGAACAACGGAAATCTACGCGCTTGTCACCGCCGAATCCGTCGACCGCCTCGCGCTCGAGGAAGGCCTGCGGGTTTGGGCGATGCTCAAGACCCTTGCGATCGCCGAGGAGCCGCTTCCGGATTCGCGTCTTCCGACGCCGCGGGGCTGGCGCGTCGTTTGAAGCTTGGATTGAGCGCCGCCGCGATCTCGCTCAGCGCCGGCTTCGCCTGGGCGCGCGAGCGCCGCTCGATCGAGGCGTAGACCGCGACGAGCCTCTCTCCAAAGGGCGTGAGCTCCGCGCCGCCGCCGCGCCGGCCCGGATGCGTGGCGATCACCGGCTGCTCGAAGGCGCGGTTGAGCGCGTCCACGATGAGCCAGCAGGTGCGATAGGAGACGCCCGTGGCGCGGCTCGCCCCGAGGATCGAGCGCTGCTTGCGAATGGCCGCGATGATGCGCAGCTCGTCGGGGCCAAGCCTCGCGCCATTGGAGAAATGCAGCGCAATCTCGAGCCGCGTCTCGGCCAGGGGCTCGGGTAGCTCGCCGTTCACTGCGCGGTCTCGCATGCGCGCTGTGGCGCCTGTTGCGCCCACCAGCCCTCGAGCGCCTCGAGGCTCGCATCGAGGAACTGAAACAGCGGGGCGGCGAAGAGCTCCCATTCCTCCGCCGCAGCGGGGGAGACGACCGTCAGTATGGGAAGATCCGCCTCGATCGCCGCGCGAAACGCGTCGGCGAGGCCGCTGCGGGCCGCCTCTAGCTTTCCGAACTTGCTCAAGACGACGAGGTCGGCCCCTTCCGAAATCGCCGTTTCGATCCGCCCACAGGCTCGGACCAGCGCGGCCGGGTCGAGATTGCAGGCGGTCGAGCCGCGCCCGAGGTCCTGTGAGATCGAGATCGTCTCTCCCGACAGGAGATCGCGGACCCGGAAGTGCTTGCAGGCGCCGTCATGGGTGCAGTCGGAATCTTCGATGACGCCGGCGACGCGCAGGCCGGCGCGGGCCCGGCGCTCCGCGAATTTTTCGAGCAGAGGCTGCATCGCCGCGCTCGGCGCGCCGCGCAGGGCTGCGATGCGCGGGGCCCCGCAATCCGTCTCGTCCATGAGCATGATCGCCTCCTCGCCGTTAATGCATGAGCGCGGAGGAACGCGCCGCGCCGCGCGCGCGAACGCGAACGTGCGCCCCGAGCAGGGCCTGCGCGGTCGCCTCGGCGACGGCGCGCCCCAACTCGTCCGTGCCGGTCCAGCAGGCCCGGCGGCCGCGCGGATCGATCTCCACGAGCTTTGCGCCTTCCGGCGCCTGCGCGCCGTCGCGCGCGAGGCCGCGCAGGAAGCCGTCGATCGGCGCGACCAAAGGCGCGCCGCCCTGGCGCCCGATCGTCACGCCCTTGTAGACCCGATCTCCGATGTTGAGCGGCGTGCGCCAGACGCCGGCGCGCGGCGCGCGAAGGAACCGCTCCTCGCCGAGGCCGCCGAGCGCGCGGGGGATGCCGTCACTCGCCCAGGTGCGGCCCGTCTTCAACACCGCCCCGGCGCGCGCGGGATGCGTCTCGATCGCGACGTCGCAATTGACGCCCACCGTGAAATTGGGGCCGAGCCCCACGGCCAGGCCGGCGAAGCCGCGCAGGTCTGGGGTGACGCGATCCTTCTGCATGCGCGCGTCGATGATCGCATCCGCTCGCCGCAGGGGGATCAGATCCGTGGCGTGCAGCGGCGTGACGGCGACGCAGCCGCGGCTCGCGAATATTTCGAAGAGCTCCACGGCGTTCTCCGCGCGCTTGCCCGTGATCCCGTCGACCTGCGCGCTGTCCTCGTAGAGAGCGTCATGAAAGGACATGCCGCGCCGCAGCACCGGCGGATGCGGATCGTAGCTAAGCGCGACGTCGAAACCCTCCCACGAGAGCCTCACGGCGACCGCCGAGGCGATCTCGTTCGTGCCGAGGATGATCGCAAAGCCGCGTCCTGTGTCGCGCGGCGCGTCCCGCTTCGTTGATCCGTTCATTGCCGCGCTCTTTCCTGTCGAGGTTCGACTCCACGGAGCAAAGGGCGCGCCAACCGTCGCCAAGGCCAAACACATCCTTGCAAATCATGAGCTTATTCAGGGGCCCGCCCAGGCGCGCGGCGGGCGGTAAGCTATATTGTCACGAATATATCTTAGGGCGTCAGTTATGTTGTCGCGAATATAACAAGGCTTGTTCGTGCGAGGCTCGCCGCCTTCGGGCGCATCCCGCGCTGCGCCGCTTTTTTCCGCGGGTTGCGCGTGCGATGCGCAGCTGGCGCCTAGACTGCATAGGGCGCGCATCGGCGTTGCGCCCGCGCGGCTCAGAGCGCAGGCGCTCGCCCCTGAGACAATGAGAGACAGCTCATGACCTTCGACTTTCCGAGAATCGACGACGCGGCCGAGAGAGAGCGCATCGAGACCGCGATCGTGGCTTGCGGGCGCGATTTTTATAAACGCGGTCTCGCCGATCCGCTGCTTGGACCGGTGATGAGCGGATCGATTCACGATCTCGACAGTCACATCGCGACGGTTGCGAATTTCTGGTCGAAGTCGCTGCTTCACACCGAGCGTTACGACGGCCATCCCTACACCGCTCACACGCATCTGCCGGTCGAGCCCGAGCATTTCGCGCGCTGGCTGGAGCTCTTCACGCAAGCCGTGCGCGACAACCTCCCGAAAACCCAGGCGGAGCAGGCGCTCGCCAAGGCGACGCATATGGCGCAATGCTTCCAGGCGGGATTGTTTCCTTTTCAAGGAGCGGACGGACGCCCGAGCCGCACGCCGTCTGAAGCGCCGCTTCCCGTCACCCATTGACCATCACGCCGGCGACGCGACGCTGTCCGCCGCGCGCATGGTTCAGTCGCCGCGCGAGACGATCGACGCGCGCATCGATCTGCATGACGACCAAGGCGCAATCTCGAACGGCATGATGGGCTTCGCGGCATGGAGCTCGACGCCTTGTGTGCTTCTCGAGATGCTCGAGAAGCGCTCGTGTCCGCGAATGCGACATAGCGCCGCAAAAGGGCGAGGAGAGCGCACATTTGGCTCCGGGTCTGCTAGCTTGACGGTCGGGCGCAATTCGCGCGGGAGGCGCGCGCCCCAACCACAAAGCCGAGGAAGCCCATGCCCAACGTAACTTTCGAATCGCCCCTGCTGCACAAGAATCTTACCGTCTACGCCATCGCGGGCGACACCTCGACCGTGCTCGCGGTGGCTGAAGCCAATAAGGTGCCGATCCCTCACGATTGCCGCGACGGCGAATGCGGCTCTTGTCTGATCGAGGTTGTGACGCTCTCCGGCAAGACCATGGGGTCGGCGCTGACCGAGAAGGAAAAGACGCAGCTGAAATCGCTCGGCAAGATCACGCAGGAGGAAATCCGCAAGGCGGAGGTTGAGGACGTCGCTCCGCGCTTCCGTCTCGCATGCCAATATGTCGTGCGCGATCAGGACGTCTTGGTGAAGTTCACTGGCGAGCCCGGCGGCGCCTAAAGGAGACGGCTTCATCATGGAATCCGTCGAGTTGTTTTTAGCCTACGCGATCCGCGTGGAAGAAGAAGCCGCCCTGCGCTTCGGCCAGCTCGCCGACGCCATGGACTCATGCGGCAATCGCGAGGTCGGCGGTCTCTTCCGCCGGCTTTCCGACTATTCGCGTCTGCATCTCGCCGACGCGAGGGCGCGTTCCGGCTTTCGGAACGTGCCGAAGATGAAGGCCGACGATTTCGAATGGCCGGACCTCGAAAGTCCGGAGACGGCGGCGATCTGGGCCGCTGACCCGTTTCTCGGCCGCGACGAGGCGTTGGAGATCGCGCTCTCGGCCGAGGAGGCGGGCTACCATTACTACAAGAAGGTCCTCGACGAGACGACCGATCCGGAGGTCAAGGCTCTGGCGCGCGAATTCGTCGAGGAGGAAAGCGCTCACATCGCCGAGCTCAAGAAATGGATCGCGGCGAGCGCGGCCGGAAAGGCTGCTCCGGTTGGAGGCTGAGGCGGCGTCAGGCGTCCCGACAGCCAAGTGACGAAGATCGAAGACAGGCCTTTTGCGAGACCTGAAGGGGAAGTCTGACATGATGACCAAGAGATGCGGCGGCAAAGGCGCGGCGCGCGGCTTCGCGCGCCGTATTTTTTTATTGGCTCTTTGCATCGTCGGCGCGTCGCGCGCTGCGGCCCAGGAGGCTGCGGCGCCGGCGGCGGAGACGCCCTCCTCGCATCACATGCATCATCATCAGATGGACGGCGGCGACGGCGCTTTCCACCGAAGCTTCGACGGCGCTGAAAACTGGGCGAAGGAATTCGACGCGGCCGAGCGCGACGCGTGGCAGAAGCCGCAGGAAGTGCTCGAGGCGCTCAAGATCGGCGAATCCGCGATCGTCGCGGACATTGGCGCCGGCACCGGCTATTTCGCCACGCGCATCGCGCGGCTCGCGCCGGAGGGCCGCGTCTATGCGGTCGACGTCGAGCCGGACATGGCGCGCTATCTGGGCGAGCGAGCGAAGCGGGAGGGACTCCCCAACCTCGTTCCGGTTTTGGCGCAAAGCGACAATCCCTCGCTGCCGCAACCCGTCGACCTCGCGCTCGTCGTCGACACCTTCCATCACATCGGTCATCGCGTCGCTTACTTCACGCGGCTCAAATCCTCGCTGAAAGACGACGCCCGTCTCGTGATCATCGATTTCAAAGCCGATTCGCCCAACGGCCCGCCGCCGGAGCATCGCATTGCGCCCGAGAAGGCGGTGCAAGAACTCGCGGAGGCCGGCTTCACTTTGGTCGAGCAGCCTTCGTTCCTGCCGCGGCAATATTTGCTGGTCTTCCGCAAGAGCGCGCCATAGCGCTGCGCAAATCAGCCTGCGACGCTTCCGAGCTTTGTGAGCGTCGCAGCGTCCCGCGCGCCGCCACAACAGCGCTGGATCGCCTCGCGGAACAGCGCCTCCTCCGGAGCCGCGGCGGAAAAGAGCGTCATGCAGGAGCGAAACTTCTTGTCGTCCGGGGAGCCGAAAATCTCGGCCAAAGGACGGCCCGCCGCGATGACGAGCCGAACGCATTCGCGCAGCCTTTCGCCCAGCAAAGGGTGGGCGAGATAGGCCTGCGCTTCGGCGCGTCCGCCGATCGCATAGCGGACCGCCATGCCGCTGGAGCCGAGGCCCGCAATCTGCGGAAAGACGAACCACATCCAATGCGTTCGCTTTCGTCCAGCGCGAAGCTCGGCGAGCGCGCTCTCGATGACCGGCGCCTGCGCCGCGACGAAGCGCTCGAGGTCGAAGGGATCACCGTCCTGTCGCATGCGTCGCGCCGCCTCGCGTCCGATGGTGAAAGGCGCCGGTTCAAGGCCCCGGTTCAGGCGAGCGGTCTTCGAGCGGGTGGCCGCCTTTCTCCCACCCATCCGTGCCCTCGGGATACCAATAGACATTCGCATAGCCGAGCGAGAGGGCGCGTTTGGCCGCGTTCCAGGACATCCAGCAGTTGTCGAGGCAATAAAAGACCAGAGGCTTCTGCTTGTCGCCGCCGGCCGCTTTGGCGAGCCCCGTCTCGAAATAGCGCTGCGTCGCCTCCGCCAGCGCGCCGAAGCCCGTATTGACGAGCCAGACGCTTCCGGGAATGTCGGCTCGCGGCTTGTCGCGCCAGACCGTCTGGGGCGGCAGGTCGGCGGGCTTGGGCGGACGCGCCAGAGCGTCGACGAAGGCGGCGGATTTCCCTTGCCAAAGCTCGAAAGCCTGCGGCGTGTCGATGACATGCGCGCCCTTCAGCGTCGCAGGCGTCGGCGAGCGGTAGTCCTCGAGGCGATAGCCCTCGGGCTCGGCCGCTTCCGCGCGCGCCTCGGCGCAAGCGAGGAGCGCCAGAAGCCCTGAAGCGAAACCCAATGCGGCGTGACGGGACAAGCGAGCCATGTCGTTTCTCATTCCGGTTGATCCGTCGCTCGGCGTGTCCCGCCTCGCGCGAGCATCGAGGTCGCGGCGCGCCTCGAGCGAAATCCCTAGCGCCGCGCGGCCTGCGGCGGCAAGCCGCTTGTCGCCGTCGGGCGCTACGGCTTAAAAGATAGCCTTCCTTCCCCTGTCCGGTCCCGTCATGCTGCTGTTCCTGCGCTCGCTCGTCTTCCAATGCTCCTACTACATTGGCACGGTGCTGCTGATGCTCGTCTGGCTCCCGACGCTGATCACGGGTCCGCGCGGGATCGTGCAGGAGCTCGGCCGGCAATGGGGCCGCACGACGCTCTGGCTCTTGGAGAAAATCTGCGGCCTCAAGCACGAAATCCGCGGGCTCGAGAACATA
>Ga0265331_10002849_pt1 | contig 11450 bp, 9 predicted proteins | sample 41923metaG_FD_202088 | JGI IMG/M metagenome (GOLD analysis project Ga0265331, IMG submission 202088) | Rhizosphere microbial communities from Carex aquatilis grown in University of Washington, Seatle, WA, United States - 4-19-23 metaG | ecosystem: Host-associated > Plants > Roots > Rhizosphere >...
TGAACAATGCCGGCATTCAGCCGCTTGGGGTGGGCTTTGACGGACTGACGGCCGCGTTGCTCGAGCGCACCTTTGCCGTGAATGTGTTTGGGGTCGCGTACGGCCTCAAACACGCCGGCCGCGTGCTGAGCGATTACGGGCGCGTCATCAACACCGCCTCCTTTGTCGGAGTCATCGCGACGCCCGGCGCCGCGGCCTACGCCCCTTCGAAGGCGGCGGTGATTCACCTGACCCGTCTGGCCGCGATCGAGCTGGCCCCGCGCCGCATCACGGTGAACGCCGTCAGCCCCGGCACGATCCGCACGCCGGCAGTGACCGCGATTCCCGACAATCCGGAGATTCCTTTCATCGAGCAGCGCACGCCGCTCGGGCGTCTGGGTGAGCCGCAGGAAGTGGCCGCGCTCTGTCATTTTCTCGCGTCGGACGAGGCTGCGTACATCACCGGACAGAACATCGTCATCGATGGCGGCCTCACCAACGGTTGGACCGACTACGCGCTGGTGCCGCCGGCCAACGTCCAGGAAGGGAGGTGGATCAATGACCTCTGAAACGCAGCTGGCGCCCGCGACCGTGAAAATCCCGGCCGGAGGGTTCATGATGGGCGAAACCGCCGACGACAAATTCGCCACCGACACCGAACGCCCGGCGCACCAGGTGGTGATCGGTCGGCCGTTCGCCCTCGGGGAATTCCCGGTCACGGTCGGCGAATACCGCGCCTTCCTCCCCGCGCATGCGCCGGCGGAGGATCCCGCCTGGCCCGTGGTCAACGTGACTTGGCTCGAGGCCCGGGCTTACTGCGCCTGGCTGCACGCCGAGACCGGCGACCGGTTTCGCCTGCCTTCTGAGGCTGAATGGGAATATGCCTGCCGGGCCGGTGCGCGCGCGCCGTTTGCGACGGGCGGGGACATCACGCCGGCGGACGCCAATTTTCTCTATGCCGAGCACGGAGAACGCATCGGGCCCGGTGCCCGGACGCCCGTCGGGAGCTACGCCCCCAACGCCTTCGGGCTGCACGATCTGCACGGCAACGTCTGCGAGTGGGTCGAGGACACCTGGCATGCCGGTTATGCCGGCGCGCCCGCCGACGGTTCCGCGTGGATTGCGGAGACCGGAGCGGGCCGGCGCGTGATCCGGGGCGGCGCCTGGGATTACCTGCCCCGGCTGCTCCGCAGCGCATGGCGTGATTCACTGCCGGCCACCCAGCGCCGCGACAATGTCGGCTTCCGGATCGCCCGGACGATCGTCACCTGACCATGCGCCTGCAACTCTTCCGCTCTCTCTGGACCAACGGCTTCGACCTCGGGGCCGCGCTGGCCGATTGCAACGAAGGCACGTTCGATGGCGTGGAGGGTCCGGTGCCGGAGGAAACCGGCGCGCGCCGCGAGTTTGCGGCCCGCCTGCGCGAAGGCGGCGTCCCATTCATCGCGGAAGTAACCACGGGCGGCGGCTACGTGCCCGACACCACCGACAGCGGGCGGCATTTGGACGATTTTTGTCGCAAGGCGGAGGCCGCGCTGGACTGCGGGCCAATCTTCCTCACGGTGCTGGGCGGCTGCGATGCGTGGCCGCTCGCGCAGAGTGTGGATTTTTTCGGCCGGGCGATGGAAGTCGCTGCGACGATCGAGGTCGTCGTCAGCTTCGAGACGCACCGCAGCCGGTCCACCTTCAATCCCTGGGCCACGCGGGACCTGCTCCGCCAACTTCCCGCACTGCGTTTGACCTGTGACTTTTCCCACTGGTGCTGCGTCTGCGAGCGCCTGGTGCTCGATGGCGAGCCGGGGATTCTCGCTTTTTGCGCCGAACGGGCGTTCCACGTTCATGCGCGAGTCGGGTATGACCAGGGACCGCAGGTGCCGCATCCGAACGCGCCTGAATACCGTTCCGCCCGGGAGGCGCACGAACGGTGGTGGGACGCTCTCTGGTCCGCGGCGGCTCGCGCCGGTCGCCACACGGTGACCATGACGCCCGAGTTCGGGCCCGACGGCTATCTGCACGCCCTGCCGTTCAGCGGGACGCCGGTGGCCGATCTTGACGAGATCAACCACTGGATGGCGCGGCACGAGCGCGAGCGGTTTGCCCGGCGTCTGACGGCCGGGGCTCCGCCGGCCCAATTCCTCCAGCCCTCATGACGATGCCTCGCCGGCCCAAAACAGCTCTGCGCAACAGATCCTGGTCCGACCTGACCTGGGAGGAGATCGGCCAGCTGCCCGCCCAGGGCGTCGACGCTGTCATTTTGCCGGTTGGCGCGACGGAGCAGCACGGTCCGCATCTGGGCACCGGCATGGATTCCGCGCTCGCCGAGCGGATTTGCGCGGCGGTCAGCGCGCAAACGCAGGTGCCGGTCCTGCCGCTGCTGCCCTACGGCTGTTCGCTCGGCCATTCGCACCGGTGGCCGGGCACGCTTGCCCTCAGCCCGCAGACCTTGATCGCACTCGTGACCGAGATCGGCGACTGGGTGCACGCTTCAGGTTTTCACCGGCTCTTCCTCGTCAACGCGCATGTGACCAATGCGGCGCCGCTGCGTTGTGCGCTGGAGGTGCTCCGCAGCCGCCATGACGATCTGATGGTGGCGGTCATCAACACCGCCACCCTCAGCCCGCGGGTGGCGCGGGCATTTTCCGCCGACGCGGCGGACTGGCACGCCAACGCCGCCGAGACTGCGTTGATGCTCGCGGTGGCGCCGGAGCTGGTGCGGCGCCGGAAAATCCGCACGGCTGACGATCCTGACCGCACGGGCGGCCTGGTTTTCGCCCATCCCGTCAACCGCACCAGCGCCAACGGCGTCACCGGGCGTCCGAGCCTGGCCACCGCGGCGCAGGGGCGCCGGCTTTTCCGCTGGATGGTGGCCGATCTCGCCGCCCTGGTGCGCTGCGGGCGGCGGGAGCGACCGCCGCTGCCGGCCGGGTACAACCAACGCGCCACCTTCACATGAAATCCGATACCGAAATCCTCCAGCTCCAGGCCGACCTCAAGGCCAAGGGCGTCAAATACTGCGTCGGCGCCTATGTCGACATCCACGGCGTGCCGAAGGGAAAATTCGTGCCCGTCGACCACTTCCTCCATTTTGCCCACGGCTCCGAGCTCTACACGGGCTACGCGCTGGATGGCCTGGGCCAGAGTCCCAACGACGACGAAATCAGCTCTGTGCCCGACCTCTCCGCGGTCACGATCCTGCCGTGGCGGCCCGAGGTGGCCTGGATGCCGGCCGACAACGCCTTTCACGGCCAGCCCTACGAGATCAACACCCGGGTGGCCCTGAAAAAGGTGCTCGCCGAGGCTGCAGGGATGGGCTTCGGCTTTAACCTCGGCATCGAGTGCGAGGTCTTCGTCGTGAAGCTCGACGAGCACGGCCGGTTGCGCATTCCCAATCCCGACGACAACCTCGTCAAGAGTTGCTACGACGTGAAGCGCTTCCTCGACCGCTACACCTGGGTCGACAAGATGGCGTCGACGATCAACGACCTCGGCTGGGACCTTTACAGCCTCGACCACGAGGACGCGAATTCGCAATTCGAGTTCGATTTCAAATACGCGGACGCGCTGACGATGTGCGACCGCTACGTTTTTTTCCGGATGATGGCGAAACATTACGCTGCGGAGGAGGGCCTGCTGGCCACCTTCATGCCCAAGCCATTCCCCGACAAGACCGGCAACGGCGCGCATTTCAACATGTCGCTCAGCGACCTGCAGACGGGGCGGAACATTTTTGCATGCGACCCGAAGGACGATCCGCGCGGCCTCGGCCTTACGCCCACCGCCTATTCGTTCATCGCCGGCATTCTCCGCCATGGCCCCGCTCTCTGCGCGGCCTTCGCGCCGACGGTCAACAGCTACAAGCGCCTCGTGCGCCGCGGACTCATGTCGTATTATTCCTGGGCGCCGGTGTTCAATTCCTTCGGCACGAACAACCGCACCAACTCCGTCCGCGTGCCTATGGGCGGCGGCCGCTGCGAGAGCCGCAACGCCGATTCCGCCTGCAATCCCTACCTGGCCGCCACCCTCGCGCTCGCCGCGGGGCTCGAAGGCGTCCGCGAAAAACTCGATCCGGGCGCCCCACAGGAGGACAACCTTTACGAGTTGTCCGATGCCGGCCTGGCGGCGCGCGGGATCAGCTACCTGCCCCGCAACCTCGAGGAGGCCGTCGAGGCTTTCGCGGCCGATCCCTTCGTCGAGCGGGTGCTGGGCTCCGGCCTGCGGCAGGAGTTCATCACCTGCAAGACCGAGGAATGGCGCGCCTACCACCAGCACGTCAGCCAGTGGGAGATCGACCAGTATGCGCGGCTGTTCTGAACCCCACGGCCGAGGCAATGCATGCTTGGCTCCGGGCCCGGCGCCCGGCTAGCCTCGCCCTGAAAAATTTCGCGCTTACTGGTCCCCATGCCCGCCGCCCGCCCCCGTCTTGCCCGTTTCAGCGTTTCCCTGCCCGCCGCCCTGCTCGACGAGCTCGACGACATGGTGGCGCGCCGCCAGCTCCCCAACCGCTCCCATGCCATCGCGGAGATGGCGCGCGAGCAGCTGCTGGAGCACGCCCAGGAGCTCGGCACCCAGAGCATGGCCGGCACGATCAGCCTGGTCTACGACTATAGGAAGGGCAACCTCCAGCGCCGGCTCGCGGACATCCAGCACCAGCATTACCTGCTCGTGGTCGCCTCGATGAACGTTCACCTTGAACATCATCATTATCTCGAGGTCTTGCTGGTCCAGGGCCCGGCCCGCGCCCTGCGCGATCTGGCCGACACACTCGGCGCCTGCAAGGGAGTGAAGCACGCCCGGCTCCACCTGACGGCCACGGCGATGCCGCCCCTCCTGTAAACCGGCCGGTTCGGGCGGACTTGGCGCGGACTCTGCTCTAGCTTGACGTCACACGAAAACTGCAAAACGTAACACGCCCTGCCATGGACCCCGTCATCACCCTTGCCCCTGCGGCCCTCGTTTTCAGCAAGACGCTGACCCATGCCGGGATGTGGTCGGGCGTGGTTTCCCGCGGCAAGACCCTCCGTCTCACCGACCTTGAAGGCGGGGCGAACGTCGGGTTGCTGCTCTACAACGCCGACCAGACCGCCGAGCGCTACAACATGCCCGACACGCTCAAGGGCCAGCACATCTTCCACCTCCGCCACCCGTACTGCCTGCATTCCGACATGGGCCGCGTGCTCGCGTCGATCACGGCCGACACGGTCGGCTGGCACGACGCGGTCTGCGGCTGCTCCGATGCGGCGCTCGTGACGGCAAAATACGGGGCGCTCAACTACCAGCAGGCGCGGAATGACTTTCACCGCAACGGCCGCGACTGCTTCCTCATCGAGCTCGCGAAATGGAACCTGGGCGGCCGCGATCTGGTGCCGAACGTGAACCTGTTTTCCAAGGTCGTGGCCGACGACGCCGGCCGGCTCACTTTTGTTTCGGGGAATTCCAAGGCGGGCGACCACGTCGACCTGCGTTTGGAAATGAACACGTTGATCGTGCTCAACACCTGCCCTCACCCGCTCGATCCCGATCCGAAGTACCACCCGCGTTCCGTGCGGCTCGAGGTCTTCCGCACCGCACCGCCAGACGCGGCCGATCCCTGCCGCCTGTCCCGGCCGGAAAACGAACGGGCGTTCCTGAACACCGAAAATTACGCCGCTCTGCGCGACTAACCGCCATGACCACCAGCTCTTTCGACCCCGGTGCGGCCGTCTATCGCCACGTCATTCCCGCCGGCGACCCCTGGACGCATGAAATCAAGCGCGGCCAGGTGCTCCGCATCGTCGACGTCGAGGGCAACCAGGCCGCCGACACGCTGTTCTACGATGCCCGCGACCCGGCCAACCGCTACAGCGCGAGCGACACCATCCGGCACCAGGCCGCACTGTACCTCTCGACCGGCACCCGCCTGATGTCCTCTCAGGGCGACGAGTTGCTCACGATCGTCGCCGACACCTGCGGGCGTCACGACACGCTCGGCGGCGCCTGCTCGCGGGAGAGCAACACGATGCGGTACGCGCTGGAAAAGGAATATATGCACGCTTGCCGCGACAGTTTCGTTTGCGGGGTGCAGCATTGGCGGGCGGAACTCACGAAGCGTGATGTCACCTGCAACATCAACTTCTTCATGAACGTGCCCGTGACGCCCGACGGCCGGCTGACTTTTGCCGACGGCGTGTCCGCCCCGGGCTACTATGTCGAGCTGCGCGCCGCGCGCGACGTCGTCTGCGTGATCTCAAACTGCCCGCAGCTCAACAATCCCTGCAACGCCTACAACCCGACGCCGATCGAGGTGCTGATCTGGGACGAAGCCGCTGGTAGCGACTCCGGAGTAGTTGGCAGTTAGCGATTGGAAATTTGTCCAAGCCTCACGAAGTATGCGTACCCAACGAACGAAGATAGGCATTCAACGCCGGCAAGAGCTCCTTGAGCACCTGCTGCAACGGCAACTTTTGTTCTTTCGTGAGCAGCAATCGTTTGTCGGCGCGACGCAGGAAATGGCGCACCTCATAAAGCGAACCGCGGGCAGTGCGAATGAACCGTTGATGATCCGCGGGCGAGGCCCGGCCGTATCCTTCCGCGATGTTCGCACCTACGCTGTCCGCCGCCCGCACGAGCTGATGGCCAACCGTACTTTTGGCGAATGGTTCCCACAAAGCCACGGCATCCCAGATCAGATCGGCCAATTCCTCGGCCATCGCATAGACCCTCAGGCTATCCAGCGCGAACTTTGCCATGAGCGTGATAGTACAATTTCATACCGCCTTTGGCGACCAATTACAAACGACTAACTCCTAACTACGGGCTCTTTTGTTTTCCAAAGTACTCATCGCCAATCGCGGGGCCATCGCGTGCCGGGTCATCCGCACGCTGCGCAAGCTGGGCATCAAATCCGTCGCGGTTTATTCCGACGCGGACCGCCACTCGCTGCACGTCCAGCAGGCGGACGAGGCGGTGCACATCGGCGCGGCCCCCGCGGCGCAAAGCTATCTCGACGGCGACCGGATCATCGGCGTCGCGAAGGCGGTGGGCGCGCAGGCGATTCATCCGGGCTACGGGTTTCTCAGCGAAAACCCGGCTTTTGCCGACGCCTGCGCGACGGCCGGAGTCGTTTTCATCGGGCCCACCGGCGAACAAATGCGCATGTTCGGACTCAAACACGCGGCCCGCGCCATCGCGCAGAAGCAGAAGGTCCCGCTGCTGCCCGGTTCCGAACTGCTGCGCGACGAGGAACACGCGCGCACGGAGGCCGCGCGCATCGGCTACCCCGTCATGCTCAAAAGCACCGCGGGGGGCGGCGGCATCGGCATGTCGCTGGTCCGCCGGCCGGCGGAACTCGCCTCGGCGTTTGTCGCCGTGGGCCGGCTCGCGAAAAACAATTTCAAGGAAGGCGGCCTCTTTCTGGAAAAATTCGTCGAGCACGCCCGCCACATCGAGGTGCAGATCTTCGGCGACAGCCACGGTCGCGTCGTTGCGGTCGGCGAACGCGACTGTTCCGTCCAGCGCCGCAACCAGAAGGTCATCGAGGAGACCCCGGCGCCCGGACTGACCGACGCGCAGCGGGCGGACCTGCTTGAGAGCGCCGCGCGCCTGGGCGCGGCCGCCGGTTACCAGAACGCCGGTACGGTGGAATATGTGTACGACAACGCCACCGGGGCGTTCTATTTTCTCGAGGTCAACACCCGGCTGCAGGTCGAGCACGGCGTCACCGAGGAGGTCACGGGCGTCGATCTCGTCGAGTGGATGTTGCGCGCCGCCGCCGGCGAGCTCGATCTCTCCGCCTGGCGGCCGGCCGCTGGGGGCGCGTCGATCCAGGTGCGGGTCTACGCTGAGGATCCCGGTCGCAATTTCCAACCCGCCGCCGGTACGCTGACCGATGTGCATTTCGCCACCTCGGCCCGCATCGAGACGGGGGTCGAGCGCGGCACCGAGGTGTCTGCCTTCTACGATCCGCTGCTCGCCAAGATCATCGTGAAGGGCCGCGATCGCGCCGAGGCGCTGCACCGGCTCGATGTCGCGCTGGCCGACACGCGGCTGCACGGGTTGGAAACCAACCTCGATTATCTCCGCCAGATCGCCGCCTCGGCGGGCTTCCGTGCGGGCGGGGTCACCACCAAATATCTCAGCACCCTGCCGTACGCCGCCAGCACCATCGACGTCCTCGAAGGCGGCACCCAGACGACGGTGCAGGATTATCCCGGCCGGCTGGGCCACTGGGACGTCGGCGTGCCACCGTCCGGCCCGATGGATGGGCGGTCGTTCCGGCTCGCCAACCGGCTTGTCGGCAATCCCGACACGGCCGCTGGGCTGGAGTTGACCGTCCAGGGGCCGTCGCTCCGCTTCAACACAGCGGCGGTCATCGCGCTCACCGGGGCGCACATGCCGGCCACACTCGACGGCAAGCCGGTGGCTTATCACCGTGCGTTCCGCGTCAAGGCCGGGCAGACGCTCCGCCTCGGCGCCGTGGACGGCCCCGGTCTGCGCGCGTACCTGGCGATCCGCCACGGCCTCGACGTCCCCGACTACCTCGGCAGCAAGGCTACGTTCACGCTCGGACTTTTCGGCGGCCATGCCGGCCGCGCGCTGCGCACCGGCGACGTGCTCCGGTTGAAACGGTCCACCGCCGCCGGCGTCCTGGATGCGGCCCCGCTGCTGCGTGCGCCCGTCGGGCTCCAGCCGGCGCTCGTCCGCGAATGGGACATCGGCGTTTTGTACGGTCCGCACGGCGCCCCGGATTTTTTCACGGACGACGACATTGCGGTCCTCTTCAACACCGCCTACGAGGTGCATTACAATTCCGCGCGCACCGGGGTGCGGCTCATCGGACCCAAGCCGCAATGGGCCCGGCGCGACGGGGGCGAAGCCGGCCTGCACCCGTCGAACATCCACGACAACGCGTATGCGATTGGAGCGATCGATTTCACGGGCGACATGCCCATCATCCTGGGTCCGGACGGCCCGAGCTGCGGCGGCTTTGTTTGTCCTGCGACCATCGCGCAGAGCGAACTCTGGAAAATGGGTCAGCTCAAGCCGGGCGACAAAGTGCGGTTTCGAGCGCTCACCGCCGAGGCGGCGCGCATTGCGGCGACGGCGCAAGATGCGGAGATCGAGTCACTCATCCCGGCCCGACAAGCCAAGGTGGGGCGAACCGTCCCGGTGAGCCGCGCTCCGACGCAGGCGCAGCCCCCGACCTACAATCCACCCGAACCGGCGATCCTCCACCAAATCGCCATGCGCCCCGATGCCCCGGCGGTCTGTTACCGGCGGGCGGGCGATTCTTACCTGCTGGTGGAATACGGGCCGCTGGTGCTCGACATCGCGCTGCGCATGCGCGTCCATGCGTTGCAAACCTGGCTGGAGCGCCAGCATATCCCCGGGCTCGTCGATCTCACGCCCGGCATCCGTTCGCTGCAGGTGCATTTCGATTACCGCGCCCTGCCGCTGGAAAGGCTGATGGAGATCCTGCTGCGCGCGGAGAGCGAACTGCCCGCGGTCGACGACATCGAGGTGCCCTCGCGCATCGTGCACCTGCCGCTGTCGTGGGAGGATGAATCCACCTTGCTCGCGATCCGCAAATACATGCAGATCGTCCGCAAGGATGCCCCGTGGTGTCCGAGCAACATCGAGTTCATCCGCCGCATCAACGGCCTCGACTCGGTGGCCGAGGTCCACCGCATCGCCTTCGAGGCCAGTTACCTCGTCCTGGCGCTCGGCGATGTCTATCTCGGCGCGCCGGTCGCCACACCGGTCGATCCGCGCCACCGGCTGGTCACCACGAAATACAACCCCGCCCGCACTTGGACACCGGAGAACGCCGTCGGCATCGGCGGCGCCTATCTTTGTGTCTACGGCATGGAGGGTCCGGGCGGCTACCAGTTCATCGGGCGCACCTGCCAGATGTGGAACCGGTACAAGCAGACCGCGGAATTCACCGACGGCCACCCGTGGCTGCTGCGGTTCTTCGATCAGATCCGTTTCTACCCGGTGACGAACGCCGAGCTCACGCAGTTCCGCGAGGATTTTCCCCAGGGCAAGGTGCGGTTGAAGATCGAAGAAACCACCTTTCGCCTGCGCGACTACCAGCAATTCCTCGCGCAAAATGCCGGGACGGTCGGCGCGTTCAAAACCCACCAGCAGGCTTCGTTCGAGGCCGAGCGCAAACGCTGGGAGGAAAGCGGCCAGCTCAATTTCTCCGCGGAATCGGAGTCGGCCGGGGCCGTCGACGAGCAGGCGATTCCGGCCGGATGCACCGCCGTGCCGGCGCACATCCCCGGCAACATCTGGAAGGTGCTCGTCGCCCCCGGCGACGAACTGCGGGAGGGCGATCCGCTCGTCATCCTCGAATCGATGAAAATGGAGGTGACCGTGGTCGCCAGCCGGGCCGGCAAGGTGCGCGAGGTGCGCTGCGCCGAGGGCCGGCCCGTCAACGCCGGCGAAACCCTCGTGGTCGTCGAGGGCTGACCCGGCGGAAATTTGCGCATACGATTAGAGCAAGACGAAGTCGCCGCCAAGTTGGCCAAGAAATAGCTTCCCCCGCCGTTCTGTTGCCATCCATCCGCCGGTCTTCCTTCAGTTCTCTGCGCGCTCCTGCTTCCCATGCCTTTCTCCCTTTCCCTCGACCTCGTCACCCTGCACGAAGCCTACGCGGCCGGCGCGCTCACGCCGACAGCCCTGGTTGAACGGATCGCCCGCGGGATCGAGGCGCACGGCGACCCGGCGGTGTGGATCCACCGGCTGTCGCGTGACGAACTCCTCGCCCACGCGCTGCGGGTCGAGGCGCGCGGCCGGGCCAGCCAACCGCTGTACGGCGTGCCTTTCGCCATCAAGGACAACATCGACCTGGCCGGCGTGCCGACGACCGCCGGCTGCCCTGAGTTCGCCTACACACCGCCGGAGTCCGCCTTCGTGGTGCAGCGGTTGCTCGACGCCGGGGCGATTCCCATCGGCAAGGTCAACCTCGACCAGTTTGCGACCGGGCTCGTGGGCGTGCGTTCGCCCTATGGCGTGCCGCGCAATCCGTTTCACCCGGACATGATTCCGGGCGGCTCGAGCAGCGGCTCGGCCGTGGCGGTCGCCACCGGGCTGGTCTGTTTCGCCCTCGGCACCGACACCGCCGGCTCGGGCCGGGTGCCGGCGATGTTCAACAACCTCGTCGGGCTCAAACCCACCCGCGGCTGGCTCAGCACGCGCGGCGTGGTGCCGGCCTGCCGATCGCTCGACTGCGTTTCGATCTTTGCGCGCACGGTCGAGGAGGCCGCGGCGATCGCCCGCCTGGCCGGCGTTCACGATACAGCCGACCCGTTTGGCCGCGGAGTTCCGGCGGGAAGCCTTGCGTGGAACGCGCCGCGGCCGGACGCGTTCCGTTTCGGCGTCCCCGCTCCCGGCCAGCTCGAGTGGTTCGGCGACACGCTTTCGGCGCCGGTCTTCGCCGAGGCCGTACAGTCCCTCGAATTGCTGGGGGGAGTGCGCGTGGAAATTGATTT
>Ga0265331_10002851_pt1 | contig 11446 bp, 9 predicted proteins | sample 41923metaG_FD_202088 | JGI IMG/M metagenome (GOLD analysis project Ga0265331, IMG submission 202088) | Rhizosphere microbial communities from Carex aquatilis grown in University of Washington, Seatle, WA, United States - 4-19-23 metaG | ecosystem: Host-associated > Plants > Roots > Rhizosphere >...
ATGGGCGGCGCATTACGCCTCCGAGGCAAACGTCAAACTGTCCGGCGCCAAGGGACGCCTCTCCAACATCAAGAGCAACGCGGTCCCCACCGGCGACCGGTTTATCCTGCTGTTCGGCGGCGACGATTCGCACGCTTTCGTGCGGCCGGCGCCGCGCGAATTTCACGCGCAACTGCCCGCCGCGGACCGCAAGATGCTCGCGCTGCGGCTCGCCGAGCGCACGAACATCATGACGGAGGAAGCGCGCGTGCACGGCCCGGCGGCGACACAGCCCGCGCCCGAAATGGCGTTGAGCCCGTGCATCCAGATCGGCAGCTTCAATGCGGGCGCCGATCAGGACGAGGACGAACTCGCCGCGTGGTACGCGACGTGGCGCCTGCCGTGCATGGAGAAACTGCCGGGCTGCGTACGCGTGCGCAAGTACGCGTCGGTCGCCGGCTGGGCGAAACACGCGATCCTGTACGAATTCACGTCGGTCGCGGCGCGCAACGAAAACTTTCTCGATCACGAAAGCCCGCACCCGGAACAGGAGGCGTGGAGCGACCGCGTGGTGCGCCAGCTCGTGCACGCGCCCGGCTCGCCCAATCTCGCCAGCCGCATCTGGCCGGCGTGATCCAGTGAGAAGGACAGTTGCGGCGGCGCTGCTCGCCGCGAGTCTGCCGGCGTTTTGCCAGACCGCTTATCCAACCAAGCCGATCAGGCTGGTGGTGCCGTTCGTGCCGGGCGGCAGCACCGATTTGATCGCGCGCGTCATGGGCCAGAAACTCGAAGAGCCCCTGGGCCAGCAAGTCGTCGTCGAGAACCGCGCGGGTGCCGGCGGAAATATAGGAGTGGATTACGTCGCCAAGTCGGCGCCCGACGGATACACGCTGATTTTCGGGCACGTCGGCACGTTCGGCTTCGGCCCTTCGCTGTACCAAAAGCTGCCCTACGATCCGGTCAAGGACTTCGCACCCATCGTGCTGTTCGCGATGGTGCCCAACATGCTCGTCGTGCATCCCGCGCTGCCGGCGAAATCCGTGAAACAACTCATCGCGCTCGCCAGAGCGCATCCCGGCCAGATGAACTACGGCTCTTCGGGCAACGGCAGCGCTTCGCATCTGGCGACCGAGTATTTCAAGCTGCTATCGAAAACCGACATCACGCCGATTCCCTACAAAGGCACGGGACCGCTCGTCACCGATCTGATCGCGGGACAGACTTCGCTCACGATTACCGGCGTGCCGCCGCTGTATCCGTTCGTGCAGTCAGGCCGTCTGCGCGGGCTCGCGGTAGGCTCGGTCAAACGCCTGGCGCTGATGCCCGATCTGCCGACCATCGCGGAGGCAGGCGTGCCGGGTTACGAATCATCGACGTGGTTCGGTCCGCTGGCGCCCGCGAAAACGCCGCGCGAAATCATCGTGAAGCTGAATGCGGAATTAATGAAAATACTGCAGCGGCCCGACGTGCGCGCGCGGTTTGCCGCCGAGGGCATCGAAGCGCTCGGCGGCACGCCCGAAGAGTTCGGCGTTTATGTCAAGGCGGAAATCGAACGCTGGGGCCGCGTGATCAAGGCCGCCGGCGTGGCGCAGCAGTGACGGTCGCGAACGATATGGACAAAGTACCGTCGTTCCCGCGCAGGCGGGAACCCGGAGGCAATAGCGACTTTTCCGGATACCCGCCTTCGCGGGTATGACGATCTTCAGGCGACGCGCTGGGCGCTGCGCCGCGCCGCCGCTTCTTCCGGCAGCGGCACGCCTTCCTGCTCGCAGGAATTCGCGACGTCGCTGATCGTCACCCGCCGCATGTCGCGCACCCAGCGCAGATCGTCGTAATCGGTGCCGCGGTGCATCGTGCAGCGGTTGTCCCACATCACGAGTTCGTTCGGCCGCCAGCGGTGCGTGTAGACGAACTGGCGCTGCGTGACGTGCGCGATCAGTTCGTCGATGAGCGCGCGGCCTTCCGCGTCCGACATGCCGTAAATCAGTCCCGCATGCGACGCGACATACAGCGACTTGCGGCCGTTCTGCGGAATCGTGCGCACCAGCATCTGCGGCACCGGCGGCAGGCGGCGCTGCTCTTCCTCGGTGAATTCGGCAAAGCCGCTGCGCCGGCGCGAATACGCGATGCAATGCTCGGCGACGAGCCCGTGCAGTTTTTTCTTCGTTGCCACGGGCAGCGCGTCGTACGCCGCGCGCTGGTCCGCGAACTCGGTGTGGCCGCCGACGGGCGCGACCGTGCGGCCGTAGAGCAGCGAGCACAGGCTCGGCAAAAACTTGAACGAGCTGTCGGTATGCCACAGGCGATTGCCCATTTTGTACATGCGCTGGCGGCTCGTCTCGCCCCAAATTTTGCCATCGGCGGCGAGGTTCGAAATGTCCGCAAACGCGCCGGTGAAACGGCTGGGCGTCGCCTTCGGATCGAGCGTACGGTCCGTCTCGGCGGGACCGAACATCTGCGAAAACGCGAGATGCTGTTCAAGCGTGAGGTTCTGCGCGGGAAATACGAGCACGGCGTATTTCCAGAACGCCTGCTCGATCGCCGCAAAATCGGCCGCATCGAGCGGCTTCGATAAATCGACGTCGCCGATCTCGGCCGCGAAGTTGGGGGTGATGGGTGAAAGGGTGATGCTCATGACTGTCTCCTCCGGTGCGGCTGCGACGCTTACTTGTCCGCGTCTTTGTCCGCGCGCTGTTGAACCTGGTCCATGGCCTGGCCGACTTTCTGCTGGACATGGTCCATAGTCTTCTTGCCTTCCTCGACTTCCTGCTTCTTGATTGCAGCGCCGGTCGCCGCGGTCGTCGCGGTTTCGACACCGCAGCCGGCGAGCGCTGCAATCGCGATGACGACGATGAGTCTATGCATGATGTCCTCCAGACGACGCGGCAACGCTTATTTTACGCGCATCCCCGCGGTTCGTGCGCCTACTCCTGCCGTATCCCCGCATCCTTGATCACGCGCGCCCAGCGCTGCAACTCGTCTGCGATGAGCCGGCGAAACTGCTCGGGCGTGTTGCCCGCGGGCTCGAGCGCGCTGACGGCGAGGCGGTCGTTCATGTCGGGCGCTTTGAGCGCGCGCGCGATTTCATCGGACAGGCGCTTGATCACCGGCTTGGGTGTGCCGCCGACCGACATGACGCTGTACCAATTGCTCACGTTGACATCATTGACGCCGCCCTCGGCGAATGTCGGCACGTCGGGCATGAGCCTGCTGCGCCTGGGCACGGCCGCGGCGAGGATCTTCAGGCGTCCGGCCTTGGCGAGCGGTAGCGCGACCGGCGGGGTCGCCATCGTCGACTGGATCTGCCCGGCAACCACGTCGGAGACGGCGGGACCCACGCTTTTGTACGGCACGTGGATCATGTTGATGCCGGCGCGCAGGCGAAAGAGCTCGCCGGTCATGTGCGAGCCGCTCCCGCTGCCGGCGGAGCCTATGGTCAGCTTGCCGGGTTGCGCCTTCGCCGCCGCGATGAAGTCCCTGAGGCTGGTGGCGTGCGGCAAGCCGGGGTTCGCGACAAAAATGTAGGGTGTCTCGGCAACCACCGAGACCGGGTCGAAATCTTTCAATGCGTCGTACTTCGGGTCCTTGAAGAACGCGATGTTGATGGTGAAACCCGAATCCGCGAGCAGGAGCGTGTAGCCGTCGGGGCTGGCGTGCGCGGCGATCTGGGTCCCCAGCAGCGAAGCCGCCCCCGGCCGGTTGTCGACCACCACCGTCTGCCCCATTTGCTCGGTGAGTTTCTGGCCGATCAGGCGGCCGACGAAATCCGACCCTCCGCCGGCACCGAACGGGACGATCAGCCGGATCGGCTTGTCCGGATAATTCTGCGCAAATGTGATGGATGTTGCGAAAGTCAGTACTGCAAGCAGCGTCATCGATCGTCTCGTCATCGCAACTACCTCCGCATGCGTTTCGTAAAAATCAGGCGCGGGCGGTGCCGAATCCCCCGCCGCCCGGCGAATACACTGTCAGCACGTCGTTCTGTTTCACGCGCACCGAGCCTTTCAGCGGGCCGGGCTGCCCGTTGATCAGAATCTGCGTGCCGGCACCGGGCTCGCCGCCGTTCATGCCTTGCGGCGGGAAGCGCGAGCGGTCGCTGAATATCGAAATCATGGCGCCGTTCTTCGCGCGCACGCGCAATTCGAAAACCTGCCCGTCTCCGCCACGGAACTGACCGGCGCCTCCCGACGCCTCGCGCATCGACTTGCGCTCGATGAGGATGGGTGCGGACGATTCGAGGATTTCGACCGACGTGTTGCGCGCCGAAGAGGGAAACGCGATGCACGAGATGCCGTCCTTGTTCGGGCGCGCGCCCATTCCGCCGGCGATGAACATCATCGAGGAGAACGGGCGCCCCGCGTCGTCCTGCCCGCTGACGACGATATGCGGGCGCGGCGACGCGCTGTCGGCAAGCAGACGGTCGGCGATCTGGTCCTGCGCAAGCGCCTGGGCGAGCGTGCCGAACACCGCGGTCGTCAACAAATGCCCCGTCAGATTGCGCGCGCCGACCGCGGCCGGATACAGCGGATTGAGGATGCAGCGCTCGGGTGCGGTCACTGTAAACGGCCGCAGCATGCCTTCGTTGTTCGGCACCTGCGGGTTGATCGCGCAGATCAGCGGGTACACCGTGAACGCATTGGTATAGACGAGCGGACAGTTGATCGCGCGCTCGACCTGCATCGATGAGCCCGTGTAGTCCATCGCAATGTCGCTGCCTTTGATTGTCAGTGCGGCCGCGATTTTCAAAGGCTTGTCGTAACCGTCGACTTCGTATTCATAGCAGTAGCGGCCGTCCCTGATCGCCTCGATCTTCTTGCGCACCGCGCATTCGGTGAAGGCGTGGATCGCGGCTGCGAGTTCGCTCAGGCTGTCGAGCCCGACTTCCTCCATGAAATCGTTCAACCGCTTCGCTGCGACCGTGCACGACGCCATCATTGCGTAGATGTCGCCGATCACCTGATCGGGCACGCGCACGTTGCGGCGGATGATGTTGAACACGTCGCGGTTCGGCTCGCCGCGCTTCATCAGCTTGCAGATCGGCAGCTGCAGCCCTTCTTCGTAAATCTCGCGGTTCTCCGCGGTCCAGCGCCCGCCCATGTCCGGCGGATGCGCGACCACGCCGCTGAACGCGACGAGCGAGCCGGCGCGATTGAACACCGGCGCGACCATGCTGATGTCCTGCAGGTGTCCGCTGCCTATCCACGGATCGTTGGTGATCACCACGTCGCCCGGATGCCAGCCTTCCTCCTTCATCGCCGCGATGAAATGCCGGATCGTCCTGGGCAGCGTGCCGATGAACGACGGCGCGCTGGTCGTCGATTGGGCGAGCGAATTGCCGTCGCCGTCGAACAGCACGACCGCATAATCCTCCGCTTCCCGGATGATCGGCGAGAACGCCGTGCGCACCAGCGCGGCGGCCGCTTCGTCGACGAACGAAATGATGCGGCTCCACGAAATTTCCATGAATATCGGATCGTCGACGCGTCGCATGGATGATTTTTCCTCAGAATGCGATCAGCAGGTTGCGATAAGCGTCGACCGTGCAATCCTGGCGCGGCCCGATGACCGCCGAGAATTCGCCGGACTGCACGATCGCCGGTCCGGTAAAGCGCGTGCCGGGCGCGAGATCGTCGTGCGCGTAGATCGCGGTGTCGATGAATCCATGCGCGTCCGGAAAATACGCGGGGCGCTTCCTGGCAGGCTTCGCGGTGCCGGCCCGCGGCGGCGCCTTGCACAGTTCGAAATGCGCGTCGTACGCGACGGCACGCACGCGAAAGTTGACGAATTGCACCGGCACTTCCTCGAGATGCCGGCCGTAGAGCTCGTCATAGCCGTCGTAGAACGCACGCCTGACCTCGTGTGCGCGCCCGGCGGTGAGATTGCCCTCGGGCAGAGTGATCGCGCATTCGCTGCCCTGGCCGCGGTAGCGCATGTCGGCCGTACGCACGATTTCGACCTCGGCATCTGGCGTGACGCCGAGATAGCCGCGCGCCTCCGCGCTCATCGCGCTGAGCATGCGGTCGACAGCCTCCCAGTCGACCGCCGCGAGATCGACAAGATGGCTGTGCACGACTTCGAACGACAACGGCGCCGCCAGCAGGCCCACCGCCGACATCACGCCCGCGTTGCGCGGAATAATCAGGTTTGTGACGCCCAGCTTGCGTGCAACGGCCTGCGCGTGCAGCGGGCCGGCGCCGCCGAACGCGACGAACGTGAATGACGCCGGATCCTTGCCGCGCTCGACCAGATGAATGCGCGCAGCCGTCGCCATGTTCTCGTTGGCGATTTCGTGCACGCCCCACGCGACGTCGATCGCGGAAATGTTGAGCCGCGCGGCGAGCCGTTCGGCGGCGGCATTCGCACCTTTAGCATCGAGCGTCATTTCCCTGCCGGCGAAATCTTCCGGGTCGAGATAACCGAGCGTGAGATTGGCGTCGGTCACGGTCAATTGCTCACCGCCGCGCCGGTAACATACAGGCCCCGGGTCGGCGCCCGCGCTGTCGGGCCCGACTTTGAGCAGGCCGTGCTGATCGATGCGGGCAATACTGCCGCCGCCCGCACCGATTTCAATGAGTTCAACGGTCGGCGATTTTATGATGAGCCCGCTGCCCTTCTTGAACCGGTGCAGGCGCGCGACTTCGAGTTGCGACGACAAGGTTGCCGCGCCTTTGGTTACGAGGCCGATCTTGGCGGTCGTGCCGCCCATGTCGAAAGAGACCAGCGTGTCGATGCCGATGGATGCGCCGAGAAAACGCGCCGCCTCGACGCCGGCGGCGGGGCCGGATTCGAGCACCTTGACCGGAAAACGCGCGGCCACGTTTTCGTCCGTCAACCCGCCGCTCGACAGCATGATGTGAAAGCGCCCGCTGAAACCAAGGTCGTTCAATCCGCGTGTAAGCGAGTCGAGATGATGTGCCGTCACCGGTTGCGCGTAGGCATTGGCGACGGTCGTCGACGCGCGCTCGAATTCGCGGATTTCCGGCTGGATCTCGGAGGACAGCGACACTGCAACGCGCGGAAACTCGCGGCGTATCAGTTCGCCGATCGCCTGTTCGTGGTGCGGATTGATATAGGAATGAAGCAGGCACACCGCGATCGCCGTGGCGCCCTCGTCGACGAGCCCGCCGACCACGGCGCGCACCTCTTCCAGGTCGAGCTGCGTCATGACCGCGCCGGCGGCATCCATGCGCTCGGTCACTTCGCGGCGCATCGCGCGCGGCACCAGCGGCGGCGGCAGATCGATCCCGAGATCGTAGATGTCGTAGCGCGTCTCGGTGCCCATTTCGATGATGTCGCGAAAGCCGCGCGTCATGATGAGGCCGGTCACCGCGCCCTTGCGCTCGATCAGCGTGTTGGTCACGAGCGTCGTCGCATGGATGAAAAGATCCAGATCGGCGGGCGACTTGCCGTGCTTCTGCAACAACCGGCGCGTGCCGTCGATGATTGCAAGGCTCGGGTCCGCCGGCGTCGTCAGCAGCTTGCCCGTGGCGATGGCGCCGGTGGCGCCGTCGTGCAATACGAGGTCGGTGAAAGTACCGCCGACGTCGACCGCCAGCCTCAGGTTTCTCGACATAGATTATTGATGAGCACCGCGTGGAGGAATTCGATTGTAGCAAATGCATCCGTTGCTCACTCTCCACATAAGCGCGTGCTCCAAGATGGGGCTCCGTGCACCGTTCTGATCCCTCGATTGCGTTTGCGATTTCCTGCTGCTATCGTCATTCCGGATATTGTTGTCCGTCGTCACCCGCTGCGAGGCCACATGAAAATCATTGCTGCAGTTTTGCTTGCGCTATCGGCAGCGCTCGCGTCACCGGCCCTCCTTGCGCAGCTCTGTCCCGAAAAAAATCTCAACTACTGGCAGGGCTTCCCGCCGGGCGGCGAATCGGACCAGTCGGCGCGCCACCAGCAAATCGTGTTGAAACGCAAATGCGCGCTGATCGAAACGATCGTGCAGTACAAGCCCGGCGCGAGCGGCGGGCTCATGTGGTCGCAAATGAACAACCTGCCCGGCGATGGCTACAACATCGTGGGACTCACGCTGCCGCACATCATCCTGCAGCCGATGGAAGGCCAGGTTCAGTACAAGACTGAAGACCTCACGCCGGTCTACTGGTTTCGCTACATGCCGGACGCGATCATCGTACCCGAGCAAAGCGCGATCAAGACCTTCCAGGACCTGATCCGGATGGCCAGGGAACAGCCGGGCAAGCTCACGCTCGCGGGCTCGGGCAGCAATTCGGCGAATCATGCGGCGCACGAGAAGCTCGACCTCATCACCGGCATTCAAACGACGTATGTGCCTTATAAAGGCACGGGCGATCTCGTGCCGGCGGTGCTGGGCGCGCAGGTCACCGGCGCAATGGCGTATTCGGCCTTTGCGGTGAACAACAAGGGCCGCGTGCGCGCGCTCGCGGTCGCAATGGAAAAACGCAGTCCGCAGTTGCCCGACGTGCCGACGTTCCGCGAGCTTGGCATCGACTGGGTTGACGGCGGCTACGGCGGCATCGGCGTGCCGAAATCGACGCCGCTGGAAATACGCCACCGCCTGTCCGACTTGTGGGGCGCGCTCAACAGTGACCCCGAAATGAAAGAACTCGCGACCAAGGCCGGCTTCGATTTGATCGATATCAACATCGACAAGATGGACCGCTTCATGAAGGAGCGCATGCAGGCCTACATACCGGTCGCGAAGCGCATGGGGCTGATCAAGTAGCGGAGCACGCGCCCGCTGCGTCCTGCGGCGATTGGTGTAAAGTCGGGGCTTTAGTTCTGCGCGCTGCCGAAGCGCGGTCCAGCCATGACACTCGAACTCGCAGTCAGCAACGAACCAGCCGCACCAGCGCCCGCCAAGTCGCTTTCGCGCACGATTGCGGAATTCGTGCAGAACGTCGGTTACGCGACACTGCCGCGGCGCCTGCGCGACTTTGCGCGCTTTCACATTCTCGACACTGTCGGCACCGCGCTCGCGGCCACCAAATTCGAATTCGCGCAGCGCGCGCTGAACGGGCTTGCGGCATTGGCCGACGGCGGGTCGGGCACGGTGATCGGCATGGGCGCCACGCTGCCGCTCAAGGACGCCGTGATCATGAACGGCATCCTCGCGCACGGACTCGATTACGACGATACGCATCCGGGCGGCCCGGTACATCCGAGCTCGTCGGCGTTCCCGTGCGCGCTCGGCCTCGCCGAATTTCTCGATCGCAGCGGCAAAGATTTGCTCACCGCCTATCTCATCGCAGTGGAAATATCGACCCGCGTCGGCATTGCGACCAACGGCGCGCTGTTGAAATCCGGATATCACACCACCGGCGTGGCCGGCCACATGGGCTGCGCGCTCGGTGCCGGTCATTTAATGCGGCTCAATGCCGAGCAGCTTGTGTATGCCCAAGGACTTGCGGGCAGCACCGCCTCCGCGCTTGCCGAACATCGCGCCGATGGCGCATGGAACAAACGTTTCCATCCCGGCTGGGCCGGCGCCGGCGCGATCACGGCCGCCAGCCTCGCCCGCAGCGGCTTTCTCGGCACGCGCAAGATCTACGAAGGCCAGGACGGATTGTTCCGCAGTCACGCGGGCACTCATCTTGGCCTGATCAAACCGGATGCGCTGGTCGAAGAACTCGGCTCGACCTGGCGGGCGGAAGAAGTCGCGATCAAGCCGTATCCGGTATGTCACATGCTGCACGCATGCATCGACTCGGTGCTCGCTTTGAAACGCGAGCATCAATTCAAAGTCGACGACATTGCGGAAATCCGCGCGCTGCTGCATCCCGCGGTCTTTCACAGCGTCTGCGAAAACCCCGACCTGCGGCGCAAGCCGGCGAGCGATTACATCGCGAAGTTCAGCGTCTATTACACGCTGGCCGCCGCGCTCGTGCGCGGACGCTGCGGCTTTGCCGAACTGGAGAGCGAAGCGCTCGGCGATCCGGCGATCCTCGCGCTCGCCGCCCGCGTCACTTACGATGCCGATCCCGACTCGCTGTACCCGGAATATTTCTCCGGCGGCGCCGTCATCACGCTGAAAAACGGCAAAACGCTCAAACATGTCGACAAAATCAATCGCGGCGCCGGCGAGCGCGCGTTGAGCGGCGACGAGATCGGCGCGAAATTCATGGAGAACGCAGAGCTGGTGACGACGCCCGCGCGCGCGCGCGAACTGCGCGATATCGTGCTCGACATCGAGCAATTGAGCGCGCGCGAGCTCGCGCAGGCGCTGCGCCGTCCGTAGTTGCCGCGTTACGCGCCGGCGGCGCGCGCGATTTTTGCGGCGCGGGTCGCCGCTTTCGGCTCGCTGAGTGACCGCAGGAGACTGCCGCGATTGGCGATCCCGGGATCGACGCCGAGCGCCGCGAACGCCTGCCACGCGCACGCCTGATTCACGCCGTAGACAGGCTTGCCGATGTCGCGCTCCAGAAGGTCCACGACCTCGAGCGCGCGCACCTGCGTGCACGCGATGAAAGTCGCTTCGGCTTTGGCATGATCGAGGGTTTTGGTTTTTGCATAGATATCTGCGGGCTCGATCTTCGCGTGATCGAACATGTCGAGCATGTCGAAGGTCGCGAGTTCGACGACCTCGATGCCGCATGCCGCGAGAAACTGTTTGAGCCGCTCGTTGGTCGCCTGCACGTAGGGCGTCACGACATTTACGCGGCGGATGCCGTTCGCAGTCAGGCAATCCGCCATCGCGCCTGCCGCGGTTACCGCCGGCGCTTTGACGATTGCAGAGAGCTCGCGTTTCACGCGCTCGTTGCCCGCCGGCCCTTCATAGAAGCTGCTGCTCGTGCAGCCCCATACGACGACACCCGGCTCTCCCTTTGCCACCTCGGCGGCGGCGGCGAGACTCGCCGCTTCCATTTCACGCAGCGCTTCGGGCGTGCCCGCGCGCTCGGTCGGCACGCGCGTGGTGTGCACCGACACGCCGGGCGGCACGAGTTGCCAGAATTCCGGCTCCATCACCGTATTGATCGCCGTTGCGAGAAGGCCGATGCGGCCGCGCCATCCGTACATGTTTTCGTCCTTTGCCAGATCCACCGCAACTATACCCCGCGGAAACGCGAATTCAAACCCGCAGCCGCGGGCGCGCGGCGCTAGAATTGCGCATCGATTCCCGGACGCCCAGATGAAACGCATCGTCATACTTCTGTTTGCGCAGACCTGCCAGTGTGCGCTGGCCGCCGACAATTACCCGGCGCGGCCAGTGCGCGTGATCGTGAATTTTCCGCCGGGTGCGGGCGTCGATATCGCGACGCGCATCGTCACGGCCAAGCTCGGCGAAACGTTCGGTCAGCAGTTCGTGATCGACAATCGCGCGGGCGCCGCCGGCAACATCGGCGTCGAACTCGCTGCGCATGCCGCGCCCGACGGTTACACGCTTTTGAGCGCCACGGCGGCCGCGGCGATCAGTCAGACGATCTTCAGCAGGATTTCGTACGATCTCAATCGCGACTTCGCGCCCGTCGCGATGATC